>Ga0105049_10001804_pt1 | contig 25302 bp, 16 predicted proteins | sample MAT06_FD_78087 | JGI IMG/M metagenome (GOLD analysis project Ga0105049, IMG submission 78087) | Freshwater microbial communities from Lake Fryxell liftoff mats and glacier meltwater in Antarctica - MAT-06 | ecosystem: Environmental > Aquatic > Freshwater > Ice > Liftoff microbial mat | place...
CGACGGCTGGCATTATACAATTACCTGCTCCCTCTTCGCTTACAAAAGCCGAAAGCGAACGCCTGCGCATTGCCTGCGAAAAATGGTACGATAGCGTTTTAAAAAGAAGCGGTTTTAATGGTGGAATTGTGGTGGCAAAAAAAGGCACCATCGTTTTTGAAGCCTACAATGGAAGTGAGCATGCCGGTAGTACAGATAGCATTTCAAAAAGTACTTCTTTTCACATTGCTTCTGTTTCAAAAACATTTACTGCCATGGCTGTATTAAAACTTTGGCAGGAAGGTAAATGCAATATTGATGATGAGTATAGTAAGTATTTTCCAACTTTTACTTTTCCGGGTGTCACCATCCGTACTTTACTCAATCACCGCAGTGAACTACCCAACTATGTTCACTTTATGGAGAATATGGGATGGAACAAAAAAGTAAACATTTCTAACAAAGATGTATTTGATTTTTTAATCAACCGCAGGGCAGATATGAAAGATATTGGCACACCCAATAAAAGATTCAATTACTGCAATACAAATTTTGCCTTGCTGGCATTGCTGATAGAAAAACTAAGTGGCAAAAAATATGGTGCATATTTACAGGACAGCTTCTTTACACCGCTTCAAATGAAAAATACATTCGTGTATGATAAAAGTGATTCGGGAAAAGTAACGCTCAGTTATGATTGGAGAGGACAAGTGATCAACATGAATTTTTTAGATTTGGTCTATGGAGATAAAAATGTGTACAGCACGCCACGTGATTTGCTAATCTGGGACCGGGCTTTGACAAGCGGACAGCTATTTACAGAAAAAACTTTATCAGAAGCCTATGCACCTTATAGCAACGAAAAACCAGGCATCCGCAATTATGGTTTGGGCTGGCGAATGAACAACTATGCTTCCGGTAAAAAAATGATTTACCACAATGGATGGTGGCATGGCAACAATGCTGCTTTCATCCGCCTATTGGAAGATTCAGCAACCATTATTGTGTTGGGCAACAAAGAGAACCATAACATTTATCATGCAAATGACCTTGCTAATATTTTCGGGAATTATTTTGGCGACGCCGGCGATGGAGAATAGGAGGCAGCCAAAATAGCAAAGCTGAAATACAATGAATCACTTGCAAAACGGTTCCATCCAATACTACAAAACGGGGGAAATCAGTAAAAAAAACCGTCAAAAAAATACTCAACCCAAGAAAAAAACCTTTCGCTGTTAAAAAAACGGCTGACATTACTATTTTTCATGTTGCCTTGCGGCTTTTACCCATAAAATATGCATACAATGCAGCTTTTTGCGTAATATTTATTTCAAATATATATTTAGCTGCATTTTTTTGCAATAATTTTTCTATCTTAGATTATCAATTCGCAAATAACAGATGTTTAGAGATATGCAGGTTTTGTTTACACAGCCCGATTATCAACAAAATATAATGACTTTATCAGCATCAGATTGCCATATTTTTATGGAGGATAAGGTCTTTGAGGCTTATCCCGCAAAAAGAAACAAATATCCAATAGACGGGTTTGGAAATAACAGGTTTATGTTTTCTTTTTCATTAACGGGAATTTACTTTTGTAGTGATGAAAATTCCTCTATAAAACTAACAGAGCAAAGGCTAAGTGAATGCTGAGTAATACAATCGTTTTTTTTCAGAAACGAATTTTCCAAAAGCATTTTAATTGCATTTTATAAAAAATTAAAGGCAACATATTTGTAAAAAATATTGTCTGATTGTTAACACTAAACCAAAAAACACGCAATGAGAAAAATTCTGCATTCAACTGCTATTGGGCTGGAGGTTTTAAACCACCCCGTTTTGCTGCACATTTCGGAAACACATTTATTCATGTCAACCAAAACCTGTTTATATGAAATTTTTTAAGTTTTTATTTTACCCGTTATTTCTTTTCACATTTACCTTTTCATTATCAGCCCAGGAAAAAACAATTACTGGTACTATCGTTTCTTCAGATGACAATACGCCACTTCAGGGCGTAAGTGTAAAGGTTACCGGCGCAAAAAAAGGCACTCAAACTAACGCTGCAGGTTACTACTCCATTATGGCAAATAAAAATGAAGTAATTCAATTTAGCTATATAGGTTATTCAACAAAGTCTCATAAGGTGGGAGATGAAACCACGCATAACGTAAAATTGGATCAAACAGATAACCAATTAGGCGCAGTGATTGTGACAGCCTATGGTATAAAACAATCAAAAAAAGATTTGAACTACCAGGCTATTACAATACAGGGTGATGAAATAGTACAAACAAAAAGAGAAAATTTTATAAACTCATTAGCAGGCAGGATACCAGGTGCCACAATTACCGCCACTACAGGTATGCCAGGGGCCTCCTCTTCAATTGTACTGCGTGGACCCACTTCAATAGATGGAAACAATCAGCCAATATTTGTAGTAGATGGTTTAATTATTGATAATAGTACATTTGAAATGCAGGACAGGTTACCAGCAACGGGTGGGTTAAATATGGCAAACAGGAGTAATGATTTCGGCAATAGGGCAATGGATATTAATCCGGAAGATATTGAAACGCTGACTGTTCTTAAAGGTCCGGAAGCTACAGCTCTTTATGGTTCCGATGGTGCAAACGGTGCGATAATCATTACAACTAAAAAAGGGAAAAAAGGCACTGCTAACGTTAGCTACAACACAAGTTTTCGTTGGGAAAAAGTATACCGTTTACCCGAAATTCAAACCATTTATGATCAGGGAGCCTTTGGGATTAACAACCCTATTGCCCGAACTTTTTTTGGACAAAAAATCCCTGCCAGTTCACAAGTTTTTGATAACATAAATAACTTTTTTAGGATTGGAAAAAGCCAGCAGCACAATTTATCTGTGGATGGCGGCAGCGATATTGGTACTTATCGTTTTACTGCAGGTTATAATAAACAGGAAGGCGTAGTGCCCAATACCGGTTTTCAACGGTATAATTTTCGTTTAAATACTTCTTTCAAAATCAGCCCTAAATTAAATATTACCAATTCGCTAGCTTACATCAATTCCAGAACAGATAAGGCATCTAAAGGCACTGGGGGATTTTTGTTGAGCATGCTTACCTGGCCGGTGGATGATGACATGAAAAACTATTTGGATGCTACCGGTAACCGGCGGGCTTTAAGAGGTGACCCACTAGGTGGCGCTGAAGATGATAATCCTTTCTGGGATGTCAATAAGAATATAAATTATGATGTTAATGACAGGTTTACCGGTAATGTAAGTATAAGCTACGATCCTACTAAATGGTTAAACTTTTCTGCAATACATGGAGTTGATTTTTATACGACTAAAGGAACCTGGTTTTTACATCCACAAAGCAATTTTGCAAGAAACGTGGGCGGGTCGCTATCACAATGGAATGAAAACCAACGGTTGATCAATGGTGTTTATAGGGGATCGGCAAGAAAAAAAATAGGGAAGCTCAATAACACAATCATTGCTGCATTTACTTTTGACAGCAGAAAGTATGAAATCAATTCCATAAAAGGAGAACGTTTTTTTGATCCGACATTTGTCAGTATCAACAATACAGATCCGCTAACTGTAGCATCTATTACCACTAATGCCAACTGGAGCAGGGCCGGGGCATTTGTGAACTACAGTACCAACTATGACAGTTGGTTAAATTTATCAGCTTCATACAGGATGGATTTCTCAAGCCGTTTGGTTGACCCTGTATTGTTTAAAATGGCGGATGCTACATATGGATATTGGTCTGTAGGAGGTAATATTATAATCACTGATTTAATTAAAACATTACCTGCGGCCATTCAATTCGCTAAAGCAAGAATAAATTACGCTACCACCGGAAGGGATCCCAGCGCACCTTATGTAAAAGGAAACAGGTTTAGTGCCTCTACTTTTACTGGTGGCGGCTTTACACCATTTGTTACACAGGGCAATCCCAATCTTCAACCAGAGCTTAGCAAACAATTTGAAACGGGAATAGAACTGAAGTTTTTTAAAAACAGGCTTGGTTTAGACTTTGCCTACTACGATAATCAAACCAAAGACCAGTTGATCAATCCAAGGATTTCGTATGCATCCGGAGCTATACTGCAATGGATTAATGGGGGTACCGTTCAAAACAAAGGTTTTGAATTTCAACTAACAGGCACGCCAGTAAAAAGCAAAAATCTCATTTGGGATATAACCGTAAACTTCGGAAGAAACCGGAATGAGATCATTTCAATGCCGGCCGGCCTTCCACAGTTTTATAATTCAGATACCTGGATAGCCAATATTAGAAACATCGCTGTACAAGGGGGCAATATTTTTCAACTGGCCTCCAACAGGTTTCAGCGAAATTTTAATGGTGACCTCGTAATTTCTCAAACATCAGGTTTACCAATACAGGTGGCTGATTATACGGTAGTGGCTGACCGCCAGCCCGATTTCAATATTGGTTTGATTAATTCATTTTCCATAATGAAAAATATCAACCTTTCTTTTAATCTGGATTTTAGAAGAGGAGGCGATGTATATAATGGTACGGAAGAATTTTTGTATAACAGGGGCATGAGTGTTAAAACGCTGGACAGGGAAACGCCGAGGGTAATAAAAGGCGTGCTGAATGATGGGTTACAAAATACATCAAATCCTACACCTAATAATATCCTGATTACACCATTCTTCAGATCTGACTATTATACCGCCGGTACGATAGCCGAAGATTTTATTGAAAAAGATGTTCACTGGATTAGAATGAGGGACATTAGCTTAACCTATAATTTTCCGGCTAGTTTTATTAAAAGACAACGGGTGATAAAAGGTGCGGCACTTACGTTTACGGGTACAGATTTGTTTATCATCACCAATTACTCTGGTGCCGACCCGTCCGCAAATGCCAATAATACTTCTACCAGAGGTGGCATGGGAGGTGTAGGGATGGATTTAGGAAATATTGCTACGCCAAGGGGTTTAATTTTCGCCTTTCGCTTACAATTTTAATTTAATAATAAATACTCTATAATATGAAATTTAGTAAAATAGTGTTAAGCTTATTACTGATAGCCTTAGCAGCAAGCAGTTGCAAAAAATACCTTGATATTAATAGTGACCCCTCAAGCCCGCAAATCCCCAGTCTTGCATCTTTATTTCCGCCAATTACGGCTGTTATGTCGAGAACAATGGCCTTTGATGGAAGGTTCTCGGGAGGTTACATCCAAAATTGGAGCAATATAGCAGTTAATGAAACTTACGATTTACATGGTGGTAATGCAGGCGGTTCAGGCGCCAACCAGGCCTGGAGGGATTTTTACCAGGTGCAGGGCACCGCAATAAACCTGGTGGTAAAGCAAGGGATTATTGAGGAACAATGGGATTATGTAGGTGCAGCAATAGCCCTTAGGGCCTGGGGCTTACAAAATGCTACGGATTATTTTGGTGAAATGCCTTATTACCAGGCCTGGGAACCCAACAGGGTTTATTTTAAATATGAAACACAGGATGTTTTGTACAAAGTGGTTGATTCGCTTTGCAGGTCTTCGCTGTCATATCTTAACCGCAGCGATGGCAAAGTAAACCAGGCTGTAATGGGACGGGGTGATTTAGTATATGCGGGCAACCGGGAAAAATGGAAAAGGTTTGTTTATGGCATTTTAGCCCGTAATTGGCACCACCTCTCCAATAAGTCAGAATATAATGCAGATTCAGTTATGTCATATGTAGATAAAAGTATGCAGTCAAATGCAGATAACTTCCTTATCAGGCATAGTGCTACCCGCAATGATGATACCAATCCCTGGGGGCCGGCAAGGGATAATTTTTATGTTAGAAGGCAAAGTAGATTTGCGGTACAATTGTTAGACGGAACTACTTTTTATGGAAATACCGCAGCGGGCAGCAGGGATCCAAGGCTGGGCAGGATGTTATCGGTAAGCCCTGACACTTCAACACTTAATACAAATATGCCTACGCTTAATGGCGGTTACCGCTTCATGCTCCCTGCTTCAGGTTATGTTGTTGGTACAGTAGTTGGCTCTTCTGCATTCAGGCTTACACCTGCCACATTATATGGGGATAGCAATATTGTTAATCCCAACGCCAGTAATTTCGCTATCCGGCAGGGAAAATATCTTTTTCAAAGCAATGCTACGTTTCCAATTATGACTTTCTTTGAAATGCAATTTATTAAAGCAGAAGCAGCTTTTAAAAAGGGAGATTTGACTACCGCACTGGTTAGTTATAAAAATGGAATAAGCGCCCACATAGATTTTGTAAATACTAATAATGCCAGTGCCAATGGCGTTACGCAAATTACTGCAACAGAAAAATCCAACTACCTGGCAAGTAAAGCAGTAAAACAAACTGATGCAACACTTACACTTACAGATATTATGCTGCAAAAATACATTGCGGATTTTGGATGGAATTTTACTGAAAGCTGGTCTGATATGCGGCGCTACCATTATTTTGATATTGATCCCCAAACAACACAAGCTGTTTACAAAGGGTATTCCATCCCAATATATTCCCCTAATAATCTGGGGCCAAAACCTGCCTATCGTTTCAGGCCAACCAACTTTTCGGAGTTTGACTGGAACCTGGATGAACTCAAGAGAATTGGCGCTTTAAACCAGGATTATCATACTTACGAAATGTGGTTCAGTCAACCTTAAAAACAAAAAAAATGATCACGATAAAAAATCCCTTTCGCATTTTTGTTACGCTAATAACTTTATTCAGTTTAGCAGCATGTGAAAAAAATAAATTACGAACGTCCGAATATTTTTTAGCGGAAGATAAGGCTTTTACCAAGTTTTATTTTCTGTCTCCGGGTACACCTGCAGTGATGATAAAAATAAATGACGTGAAAATTAACGGAGCTAATACTTCGGGTAGTGCTGGTGTTTTTCCATCTACTATTACTTTTCCAGATTACGCAGCAACCTTGCCAGGAGGTAATCTTAAAATGGCCTTGCCGAATGTAGGTACCAGTAACGATTCAACCGTTATTTTCACTGGTGCCCTAACAACGGAAGCAAATAAGTTCTATTCAATAACACTTGCGGATACAGGTATAAGCAGGACGCTTTTTACAGTAGAAGATAAATCAGCAGAGTTGCCGGATAGTGGTTTTTATAAAGTAAGATTTATTAATGCGATGGGCAAATCTCCGAATATATCGCTGATAAGAATAGATTCTGCTAATGCTACATCTGTTATCAGGGACACACTTATTAAGAACATCGCCTTCAAATCAGCAAGTGAGTATGTGACGGTTCCCATTGCTGCCACCAAATCTTTTTACCGTTACAGGATGATCATTTCATCAACCGGTGCAAGCTTTGGGTCTAATCTCAATCCAGCACAAGGCAACAGTGTTAATCAGAGATATGTAACAATTTATGCCAGTGGTTTTGTTACAGGAACCCTTATACATACCCCCGTTCTTCAACCACTTGTTTTTAACAAATAAATTTGTAAAAATGAATACTATAAAAAAAATAGTTGCTGCCCTTTTGCTTCTTGTGCTGGTTTCGTGCAACAAAGATGAAGTTGTAACTCCCCTTCCAACTATAGATGATTATTTAAAAAGTAATACCGAACTAAGTTTATACAATGCAGCGTTGGATAAAGCAGGCTTACAGGCATTTAAAACCGGCGGTGGCCCTTTTACGTGGCTTGCCCCAACCAATGCAGCTTTCACCACGGCCGGTATTTCGGCAGACTCTATTAACAAAATGACCCAGGGTACGGCAAATTACTTACTTACCTATCACATCATTAATGCGAGGTTTGCAACTGTTGATATGATTGCACAAAATAGTTTTCCCCGTGCCACCCAGCAAGGTACCAGCGTATATGTTGGAAGGAACGCAAATGATTTTTTTATCAATGGAAGTAAAATTACCGAAGGTGATAAAGCGGTATCCAATGGCCTGGTCCACGTGATAAACAGGGTTAACATTCCGCCTAATTTATTTGGATCGTTACAAACAATTCTTAGCAGCACCGGGCAACATTCACTTTTTATTGCTGCACTAACAAAGGCAAACAGATGGGCGCAACTATCAGGCACTTCAATATTCTCTATACTTGCTCCTACAAATGAAGCTATGACCAGCGCCGGATTAACAACTGATGTAATTGCTTCCGCAACACCTGGCAGCGTAGATTCAATAGTAAGATATCATTATTTCAACAGCCTTCGCATGTTTTCAAATGACTTTGGCAATAAACAAACGCCACAAACAGCCTTGGGCGCCGGCCGTACTATTACTTCCTCTGAAAATGGCGCAAAATTAAAAGGAAAAACAAATACCTCCCCGGTCACAATTATTAAAAAAGATATATTAGGTACTAATGGAGTTGTGCATATTATTGATGGAGTGCTTAAATATTAGATTGGTAAAATAAAATAAAAAAAGCTGCTCATTATATGGCAGCTTTTTTTATCATTACGCAGCAGAGAAATTAACCCGTTTTCATATCACCCTTCTTTTAATCAATAGAATATGAACAAAATAATCCTAACCCTTGTAGCGATTTTTCTCGTAATGCATTACAATGGTGTTTCGCAAACTTACAGTTTGGAAACTGTAGCCAAAGCGCTTAAACAACGTCTTGACAATAACCCAGGAGAGTATAGTTTTATTCACACAGACAGGGATATTTACATTCCGGGGGATGAACTTTGGTACAAGATATATTTGCTCAGTAATAATGCTGCAGATAGTGCTGCGTTAAGTAAAGTTTGCTATTTGTTACTATGCAACAATAAAGGGGAAATTTTACAGAAGCAAACAATTAAAGTTGCAGGAAAATCAGGGCATGGTATGTTGTCTTTGCCTAAATCTTTGCCTAACGGCCAATACTTTCTGGCGGGTACAACTATGTGGATGCAGAATGCTCAAAACAATTACTTACTTAAAAAAATTTATGTCACTCAGGCATTTGACAAAAAAAAGGCGGCTCCAGATAAAAATGACGTTAGCATGGGCTTCTTTCCTGAAAGCGGAAGTTTGATTGCTGGCACAGAACAAAAAATTGGTGTTAGAACAATTGATCAGGACGGAAAATCAATTGCTGCTTCTTTGATTGTAAAAAATAGTAAACAAGAGGTTGTATCTACTTTTAATACTGACCAATTCGGCATGGCATCTTTTACCCTTAAAACTTCTGTTGGCCAGTCTTATGTTGCAGAGGTTACAGATATGGCACGGGGCATAAAAAAAACAGCATCGTTGCCTGCCTTACAAAATACTGGTTTTGGATTATCAGTAAATAATCAAAATCCAAAAAAGCTTTTTGTAGGGCTTTCGTTAAACGGGGCTGACGAAATACTAAAAGAAAATTATTATCTCATAGGCGTCATGAATGGACAGATAGCTGTAGCCGAAACATTCAAGCCATCTGAAGATTTAAATTTTATACCATTTAACAAAGATCTTTTGCCAAAGGGTATATTGCAGCTCATCCTGATAAATCAAAAAGGAATAGCCCTTGTTGAAAGATTAGTTTGGATTGACAAAAAGGGCCTCAGTCCCGAAATCTCTGTAGCAATAAAGGGTGTTGCTGCTAAAAGGACGAATAGTGAAATAAACATCAGTTTCCCCAACGGGGTCAATGCTGACCTGTCAGTAAGTATTGCAAGGCTGTCAATGTTTGATAGTACACAATTGCACATAAATGCTTTCGCATTATTGATGCCGTTACTGAATGCGCAATTAGACCATCATCCTTATGAGTTACAAAAGATATTAAATAGCACCACTGATGCCGATAATTTAATGCTTACCAATGGATGGAGGAAATTAAATAATCTGGATATTATGAAGGATAATGAAATAAAGTATGCTTTTGAACCAGGTTTATTTTTGGCCGGCACCTTAACTAAAGCTGGTTTAAAAACAACCATACAAAAAGGTAAAATAGATCTGCTGATAAGAAATAATGATTCTACCAAATATCTGTATAGTGAACCAACCGATATCAATGGCCAGTTTATATTCCGCAATCTTTCCCTCTCGAAAAAATCTACCGCTTATTATAGTGGTATAAACACTGCCAATAAAGCCGCTATGATGGATGTGAAGTTTTTCCCTCATTTTATGGACACACTTAAAAAAATAAACACAGGTAGTATCGCTAATTTGATGGTGCCTCAAGAGATAAAAGGTTATGTTTCCACTTTTATTGAACCAGCCGGATTAGCCGATTATAAAATGATGGAAGAAGCAAGGGTAACAAGCAAAAGAACAAACGTAATTGACTCCATCAACAAAGAATATGTAAGTGCTTTGTTTGAAAATGCCGACCAGACAATCATTTTAAAAGACGAACCCGGGTTAAATATCTGGCAATTATTACAAAGGAGTATTGCAGGGCTAAGTATTTTTCAGTCAGATGGTAACAGGACTGTGATGTTTAACCGGTATGATGGTGTAGATGCCTTTTCGGAAAATGGCGTGGGTACCGTACAGTTTTTTTTAAATGAACAACCGGTAACTAACATGGATATTGAAACGCTGATACCCGCAGATGTAGCAGTAATAAAGGTTTACAAAGGGGGTTTAGGCTATGTGCTTGGTGCGGCAAGAGGTGGTATTGCGATATATACTGTAAAAGGAAGGAATACCAATGACTGGAGGGATAAGGGGTTCAACAAAATTGAATTGTCCGGTTACGAACCGCAATATCAATTTTACTCCATGGATTATAGCAAACCAGGACTGTTTAAAGTTGATGTGGATTACAGGCCCACTTTGTACTGGAACCCAGCACTCAAAATAGACAAATCGGGGAATGCCACTTTTTTATTTGCTACGGATGACAATACCGGGCCATGGTTGCTACAAATGCAGGGTATTAATCAAGACGGAGTACCTGCAATTATTAGAAAACAGATTTATTAAAACCCATATACGCTAATCGAAATTGAATTTTAGAATGATTACATCAGCAAAAAATATAAGGCCGTTATTGAAAGCACGATCTAAACGGTAAGCTGTTGCATGCGGAGAAGGAGGTAGAGTAAGGCCATATAATTCTCAGGGCTTAAAAAAAACTGCAAAGCTTGTCATCTCTAAAAAGGAAAAGCAAACTTTGCAGTAATGAAGTTTTATTCAACTTGATTTAACTTGTTAAAACATCGTCTAAAAACTTATACTCATTAATATATATTTCGTTTATCTCAGTTTGTAAACTATCTCGTTTACGCCGGTTATAATAACGGGTTTCTAGCCAAACATTCCTTTGTGCTTTTTCCTCAATTATTGGTTTAATGTTATTACTTGCTTCGCCATTCAAATTATACTTAAATTCATAATGCTCTAATTCTATTTGGCTTTGCTTCTTTGCGATTTCATTTATACTGTCTTTATAAAGGGCTTTATAATAATTAGAGTCACTTACAGAAAATTGCATAGCGGCATTAAAATTTTTATGATAATCATTGCCCCTTGTTAAGCAATAAATTTTAAAGTATTTTGATACTTCATCTTTCTCCTTTACAGAAAGGGTTTTTATTTTATTTAGTTTTTCAATTTGAGTTTTAAAAAAGCTTTCCCCTTCTGCTGCTATAAGATACTTAGCAATAATAAAATCGTATTTATGGTAAAAAGTTATAGTTGAATCTGGTAGATTTATCAAATTGGCATTTGACAAAAGGGCTTTTAATACTCTTTGATTTTTTGCAGTAGTAAGATTATAAAACACTTTTTTATTTTCATCACTAGTGTTGAATTTTTGTTTAGTGTAAGCAGACTGTATATTGGCATCTGCATCAAAATACCTTTTGTATTTAAAGTAATTGTATTTAAAAAGCGTTTCAGCATCAAAAATTTTATCAAATACAATATCTAAGGAGTCAACTAAAACTTTGATATATTTTATACTTTTTTCTTTTTTTGCTGCATTCAAAATAAGACTATCCTTCGATGTAAAAAACTGTGCAAATTGAATTTGTTTTTCATGGGGAATTAAAGTACTTAAAGTAATCTCATATATTCTTGAATACACAGAGGCAGGATATTTTTCAATTATTACAGGCGCAATAAAAGTTCGGGCATTTAGCTTAACAGCACAAAACATAAAAAACCCAATAAGCGAAATTCTAATTAGTTTTATTGTCATTAGTTATTTTCAATTTTATTAAATATTCAGAAGCTATTTTTTTTATATTCTTTGTTTTTGGAGAGGGCACTTTTTCGTCCATTGTAATAATTGCATTTGCATATTTTACAGTGTTTTCTTTATCGTCTAAAGCTGCATATAATTTCAAAAGGCAATAAAGCGGCGTAAATCTATTGGGTTGTATATTTTTTGCAATATTAAAATTTTCAATAGCTTTTGCATAGTTCTTTTGTACAAAATAACAGTTGCCAATTAACTCATACAATAAGGGTGTACTATAAACAGATACGCACTCCTGAAAAGTAAAAAGAGCCTCTTCTTTTATGTCAAGTGCATATTTTACAATGCCAGTTCCGGTAACGTCTATAGCATGGTTCATCAGGGAAACGGGCACATCCGCCACAAGTACTGCATTGGCTACTTATTTAAGCTCTAATACCACGCTCAATCAAAAAGTTTATTCCGCATTTGCTTTGGGATATAAAGGAGTATCTGCAACCAATACCAGACCGTATATTTCGTTTTTATTAAATAAATAATTACACAACACTGAAAGCACAAAAACCACGCCCAGGCGTGGTTTTTTTTGCTTTCAACCAATACCGGTTCGACAGCAATAACTTTCACCATATCTGGCAGTAAGATTCAGCATCTCTTTCGATTCAGTTTTTTGATTTATAGATTTAGTTGTCAACTGATAAAGAAAAATGAATCAATTTAAAAACTTTCCGCCTCAATGCAACTGAATTACTTATTTCATTGTCAACTTAAAAAGCAAAAATATGACAATGCGCCTCACACTTCCCGTTTGTATCCTTTCAGCATTATTATTTTTCTCCTGCACCAAATCAACCGATTTAAATAAGGCCGGTTCTGGTGAAGCCACTCGAGACTCCTATTCGGGCCTCAGCAGTGGGCCGGGCGGCGGCAGTAGCGGCAATGGCGGAGGTACTGCAGGCGTGATCACGGCGGGTGAATGGAGTGATCTTGACAATTGGAAATTCTGGAATACCTTAATGGCAAGAGATACCATCAAAGAAATACCGGCTACATGGGGTTTGTTTACCAATAACAAAGTGTCCATTATTTTAAAGGATGCCAACAACAAGCTATTGCACGATGCCACCATCACCATGCTTTACAATGGCGAAAGTATGGCTGCTAAAACGGACAACCAAGGCAAAGCGGTATTATTTGCAGGATTAACAAAAGCAGAAACAAAGCTCAATAAGTTTCAATTAAAGGCAGGTTACAATGGGAGCGATTTTGATTTAGGTGCCTTCAATTATGATGGAAACATAATTTATAAAACCATTCCGGTTAGCAAAGTTGTCACCAAAAAGCTGGACATTTTATTTGTTGTAGATGCCACTGGTTCTATGGGCGATGAAATCACCTATCTTAAAACAGAATTGCAGGATGTGATCAATCGCTCCGGCGCACAATTACCCGGCATGCAGATAAATATGGGCAGTGTTTTTTACAGAGATAATGGAGATGAATATGTAACCCGTCCGTTTGATTTTACTACATCTTCCTCAAGGCTAATTAGTTTTATCAACGAACAGCAGGCCGGCGGCGGTGGCGATTTTCCAGAGGCGGTAGATGAGGCGCTTAAAGTAGGTACGCAAAATATGCAATGGAGTACTAAAGCAGTGAATCGCTTGCTATTTTTAGTGTTGGATGCACCACCACACAAGTTGCCGGAACACGTGAAACGATTAGAGGATGCCATTAAAACGGCACAGGAAAAAGGCATTCGCATCATTCCAATTTCTGCAAGTGGTATTGATCTGGAAACAGAATTTTTGTTGCGTTTCCTTTCCATCAGTACCAATAGTACTTATGTTTTTATTACCAACGATAGTGGCATTGGCAATCCGCATCACGTGCCTACTGTTGGCACTTACAAAGTAGAATTCCTGAATAATTTAATGGTAAGGCTGATTACAAAATATGGCAAAAACCAGGATTGATTTTTCGACGGAATTGTTGCAATTGTGTGGAGGTCTTTTTAAAGTGCCTGAAAGCAACTCTCTTGTACAAAAGCTATAGGTTGCGTCGTTGCTAATACGCCTTTGTACATATGTGGCACTTTTGCCAACAAAGTTGGTTTTTTAAAAAATCAATGTGTTAATAAATGGAAGTAATTTGACCTATAACCAACCGGAGATATTTCTATCCAAAAAACAAATAGCACAAAATAATTGCAGTAATGATACCGACCAGATCCGCCAGCAACATAGCGCCTATTGAGTAGCGGGTATTTTTGATATTGACTGCCCCGAAATAAACGGCCACTACATAAAAAGTGGTATCAGATGCTCCCTGGAAAATGCCGGACAATTTGCTTGGGAAAGAATCAGGACCAAAAGTAGTCATCGTGCTGACCATCATTCCCCGGGCTGCTCCACCGCTAAGTGGCCGAATGAGTGCCGTGGGCAAACCATCCACAAAACGGGTATCTGCACCAAAGAGGGCGAAAAATTGTTTCATCCCTGAAATGACCGCATCAAAAGTACCACTGGTGCGAAGCATACTAACTGCTACCAAAATGCCTAATATGTAGGGTATAATCCGTATGGCCGTATCAAATCCATTTTTGGCACCATCTACAAAGGCAGAAAACAAATCAATTTTTTTGTAGATCCCACCTAAAACAATCAACAGAAAAACAAGCAGAATCAATCCATTGCTCAACATGCCGGAAAACAACTGGATACCTGCCGCATCCAATCGGGTAACGTATAAAACCAACATCGCAATAATAGAAGAGATACCAAATACCCAACCCAATATAACCGGTTGTAATAAGTTTATTTTCTGCTTAAAGGAAACAATGATCATCGCCGTCATAGTGCCCACAAAGGTTACAATCATACAGGGCAGAAAAACGTCCGTAGGGTCAGATGCATTTTGTGCAGCCCTTACGGCAATTACACTTACCGGTATTAAATTTAAACCGGCGGCATGCAAACAAAGAAACATGATCTGCGAATTGGAAGCCACTTCTTTAGTGGGATTGAGTTCCTGCAAACTTTCCATTGCCTTTAATCCAAAGGGAGTAGCGGCATTATCTAACCCCAACAAGTTTGCTGAAAAATTCATGATCATGTGTCCCATAGAAGGATGACCTTTTGGTATCTCCGGGAAAAGTTTAGAGAAAAAAGGTCCTACGATGCGTGACAAAAGCCTTATTCCGCCTGCCCTTTCGGCGATGTTCATAAAACCGATGAACAAGGCTAAAATACCTACCAGCTTTAAACAAATCTCCACAGCCACCCAACAGGTTTCAATGATGCCATCTAATTTAAGCGGATTGGCAGGATCGGATGCTTTGCCCGTCACCATCCAGGTGAATATATGTGTCTCACCAAAGAAAAAACATTTGATGCCTGCAACAGTAATTGCAATGATGATGAATGCCGACCAGATTCTGCTTAATGCCATGTTTGAATGATGAATGATGAATGATGAGTTATGAATGATGAGTTATGAGTTATGAGTTATGAGTTATGGATTATGAGTTATGGATTATGGGTTATGAGTTATGAGTTATGAATGATGAGTTATGAGTTATGAATGATGAATTATGAATTATGAGTTATAGATTATGAATTATTAGTTATGAGTTATGGGTTATGAGTTATGGGTTATGAGTAAAAAGTAATGCGCAATGGGTAATGATGAGTGCTCAATGCGTTTCATGCGTGATGATTTAGGATGTTTACTTAATTTAAATACCGTCTTTTTGAAGGCTTGAAATTAGTGTTTTATACTGAAAACTGATATTTCAACGCAAACCTTACCTTTGCATCCAATTTTTAATTTTTCATTATTCATTTATAACTAAGGACATGGCTTTACAAGCAGGCATCGTGGGATTACCAAACGTGGGGAAATCTACTTTATTTAACGCCGTAAGCAGCAGTGCGAAAGCACAGGCAAGCAATTACCGGTTTTGTACCATTGAACCCAATACAGGTTTGGTAAACGTACCCGACCCAAGAATGGATAAGCTGGCCGAACTGGTGCAACCACTTCGTGTAGTACCTACCCAAATTGAAATTGTGGATATTGCCGGTCTGGTGCGTGGTGCCAGCAAAGGCGAAGGATTGGGTAATAAATTTTTAGCCAATATCCGCGAAGTAGATGCCATCATTCATGTGATCCGTTGTTTTGAAGATGAAAATATATTAAGAGACGAAGGACCGATTAACCCGATCGGCGATAAAGAAATCATCGAAACTGAATTGCAGTTAAAAGACCTCGACAGTGTGGAAAGAAAACTCTCCCGCATGGAAAAAATGCTGAAGACCGGGGATGCAAAAATGAAACTGGAATACGCGGTTTTATTAAAATGTAAAGATCAACTGAACAAAGGCAAAAGCATTCTTTCGATGGATTTAAGCAAAGATGAGAAAGAAGCGATTGCTGAAAACTTTTTGTTAAGCGATAAACCGGTATTGTATGTTGCCAACGTAGACGAAGCCAGCATGCATACCGGCAACAAATATTCGGATGTGTTGGTAGAGGCTGCAAAAGCAGAAGGGGCACAGGTGATCATTATGACCAATGCCATTGAAGCACAAATAGCCGAGTTGGATACCCAGGAAGACAAAGCGATGTTTATGGAGGAATATAAAATGACCGAACCAGCATTGGATCGGTTGATTCATTCTGCTTACCGGCTACTTAATTTATCTACCTACTTTACCGCAGGAGTGCAGGAAGTAAGAGCATGGACCATTCACCAGGGATGGAAAGCACCTCAAGCTGCCAGCGTTATTCATACCGATTTTGAAAAAGGATTTATCAAGGCAGAAGTTATTGCTTACGAAGATTTCATCACTTACAAATCAGAAGCAGCTTGTCGAGAGAATGGCCGTTTAAGAATTGAAGGGAAAGAATATTTGGTACATGATGGAGATGTGATGCATTTCAGATTCAATGTATAATTGCAAACTAGTGCTGTGTCAACTTTGACTACATAGATGATTTCTCCCGGTGAGTCACCCTTTGGGGGTGACTCACCGGGAGAAATCGCAAATTAATACACCACTTACTTTGTGATATGGTACTATTGCTGTGTAAAGAATATAATGACGGTTCTATTTGTGACCCGATAGTTATGACCCGTTAGTTATCGGGTGGTGAAAGGTTAAATATTGACGATTCACCATTCACACTCAACTTTACACGGTTTTCTTTTATATAAAAATTGCCGGTAAGGAAACGAGCAGAAAGTAGTATCAAACTACAGCTCAGTTCTTAACCGGCAATTTTATTTTTACAAAGCGCCTACTGTACAACTAATTTATTTCTGTAAACGATTTCTTTTTGGGTATTTAGTACCGTAATAATGTAAATACCGGGCTGCCATTTTGAAACAGGTAAAATCAATGTTCCATTTGAACGGTTTTGATAAATAGCTTGCCCCATTGAGTTATGCACGTTTACATTCATTAAGGTAGAAACTCCAGTCATCACTAATTTAGATTGCCCTTTTGCCGGATTAGGAAGTAAGGCAAAATGCATATCAATTGTCCTGCAGCTTGAGGTTACAATTCCCAAATCTTTCTTTTTTCCATCTTTGTCTTCATTGATCAATTTGTAAAACAAATTACCGGAAAGATTTGAATTGTCTGTAAAGCTATAAGCGATGCTGCTACTTGAGTTACCCGCTGTTGCAAGTGAAGGGATGGTTGCAGCCAGATCATATTGAATGCCATCCACGCTTCTATATAATAGAAATTGTTTGTTATTATTTTCTGAGGTAGTGGCCCAGGATAGAACAGATACCTGTTGCTTACAAGTTGCTTTAAAATTACCAATGGCTACCGGCAATACCCCCGATGCCCGAATTTTAATAATCCGAAACGGACTTACATTGGTCACAATATAAATACTACCATCCGGGCCGGCAGTAATGTCTCTTATCCTACCCCATTGGTTTACAAAATAATCCATTTGCGAAGTAATAGATTCACCAGTAGCATCTATGCGAACACTTCTCACTTTCTGTGTCTTTAAAAAAGCTACTAAAAATGAATTTTGAAACTCCGGAATAGATGGATGGGAATACCAGACCAGATCGCTTGGAGCCCAGGTGCCGCCTGGTGCAGGATTCCAGGAAGCCAATGGCTCTTTTACATTATTGGCGGAGCAAAACGCTGTTTCGCCAGCAATATCATTTTCACAGAAACCCACTACATTGGGCCATCCGTAGTTTCTGCCCTTTTCAATAATTTGAAATTCATCGTTGCTATTAGGACCATGCTCTGTAGAATAAACTTTGCCATTTGGATGCAGCATCAGTCCCTGCGGATTTCTATGCCCAAAGGTGTACACACTGCTTCCAGCAATCGGGTTATCCGCCGGAATACTGCCATCAAGATTGATGCGTAAAATTTTACCATTCAAATTGGTTGTATTTTGCGAAGTTGCAGTATTGGCTGCGTCGCCTGTACTCATAAGTAAAGTGTTGTCTGCCAACATCACCAGCCGGCTTCCATTGTGGGTTGTATTGGCTCCAATGTTATCAATCAAAATAGTTTCACCGGATAATGTGCCTCCTGTATAAGTAAACCTCGACAATCGTTCCTGGTTATTTCCTCCATTGGGATAGGTATAAACAATGTAAACGAAGGGATTGGCAGAAAAATCAGGATGAAAAGTCATTCCGAGCATACCTGCTTCACCACCAGAATATACATTTGCGGTGTAGTCAAGTAATAAAGTAGCTGCGCCGGTAACAGGATGAATACGAAAGACCTTTCCATTTTTGGTAGTCATCCACAGCGAATCTCCGGGTCCATATTTCATTTCCCAGGGTGGGTCGGTGGTAGTGTACAACGTAGAGGTTTCTACAACAGTGGTACCTAAATTAATCAACACCGGTTGAGCTTTAGCACAAAATACAAAGGAGAATAAAAGGAGAGAGAATGGTAACCATTTTTTCATAAAATTTATTTTTAAGGTGAAGTAGGTTTCAAGGACATTGAAAAATAATGAAGCAAAAATAATTCCAAAAATTAAAAAAGGGGCTTCTTGTCGAAGTCCCGTCTTAATTATACATATTACTTTGTGTAAATGACTGAGGGATTTTTTTACGTTATTTCAATCTTTTGAAAGCATCTACTAAACAAAAAATCGGTACATACTTTAGACATTTTCAATCACCATCGCAGAAGCACCACCACCGCCATTGCAAATGCCTGCCGCACCATACCGGGCATTGTTTTGCTTTAACACATTGATGAGCGTTACAATGATTCGTGCACCGCTGCATCCAAGCGGGTGACCAATGGAAACGGCTCCCCCATTTACATTCACGGTTGCCGGATCCAATTGCATTCGTTTGCTATTTTCTATCCCTACTACCGCAAAGGCTTCATTCAATTCCCAATAGCTGATGTCCTCCATTTTCAACCCTGCTTTGCTAACCGCTTTTGGTACAGCCAATGATGGCGAAGTAGTGAACCATTCCGGTGCCTGCGCTGCATCGGCATAAGCCAGTATTTTAGCGATGGGTTTTAGTCCGAGTTCATCTGCCTTTTCTTTACTCATCAATAGCAAAGCAGCAGCCCCGTCATTCATCGTTGATGCATTGGCGGCAGTAACGGTGCCATCTTTTTGAAAAGCGCCTTTTAACTCGGGTATCTTATCAAACTTTACATTGAATGGTTCTTCGTCTTTCAAAAATAACAACGGCTCGCCTTTGCGTTGCGGAATTTCTACCGGCACTATTTCGTTCTCAAATCTACCTGCATTTAAGGCTGCCTGGGAGCGCTTGTAACTTTCAATTGCAAATGCATCCTGTTCCTGACGGCTGATGCCGCAAGTTGATGCACATAACTCTGCAGCATTCCCCATTGCCCTGCCATCATACACATCTGTAAGGCCATCCTTCACCAAACCATCTATCAATTGCACGTTGCCATACTTATTTCCCCAACGCATGTTTTCTGTATAGAAAGGCACATTGCTCATACTCTCCATACCACCTGCAATTACAATGTTGGCATCACCCAATAAAATACTCTGGGTGGCGAGAGCAATGGATTTCATTCCGCTTGCACAAACTTTATTGATGGTGGTACAATTTACATGATCAGGCAATCCGGCAAATTTAGCAGCCTGCCGGGCAGGTGCTTGTCCAAGATTGGCCTGCATAACGGTGCCCATCAACACATCTTCTACAAGACCGGGTTCAATACCTGCTTTCACTAACGCCCCTTTAATGGCAATGGCGCCTAACTGTGTAGCAGTAACACTTTTTAACGAACCACCAAAACTACCGATGGGCGTTCTTACAGCAGAGATAATATATACTTCTTTCATAAAGGTGGCTATTTAGTAAACTTAAAAAATGAAAATATAGTTGAGTTGCAAGTTTGCTTTCTGCAAAAAAACATATTTTTTAATAATTATTATTTAACGTGCAAGTTAGCAATTTTGAAAATAGCTGTTGTGGTTAAATGCTGCCAAAGCAATTTTTGAGATTGATTATGAGAGTTTCATACATGTCAACTTCTATTTGGGATATGCAGTACTTTTCTAATCTGTTATTTTACTACAGGTAGTTGAATAAAATGCCGGAACAAACGTCCCGGCATAAAAAAAATTATTAATTATTACCATTATTTTTTTACAGTTTCAACTGGCCTTTTAAGATATTTATCTAAAAATTCCAGCGTTTTTTTAGAAGTAGTGATTTGGTTTTCCTTTTTTGCAAACCCATGTCCTTCATTGGCATAGGTAATATATTCCACCGGCACGTTGTTCTTTTTTACGCCGGCAACAATTTCTTCACTTTCTATCGGAAGCACCCGCACATCGTTCATGCCCTGGAAAACCAATAATGGTTTATTTATTTTTTTATAATTGAACAATGGCGATATATTCTTCAACCGTACAGAATCAGCCGTGTTTGGATCGCCCATTTCATCGTACAATGCTTTTTTAATTGACTCCCAATAGGGTGGCATGCTGCGTAAAGTACGAATCCAGTTGGCCACGCCAAATAAGTCCACGCCCACCTTAAACTCTTCGGGGTGAAATGCCAGAGCACCCAATACCATACATCCTCCGTAGCTTCCGCCTTCGATCCCAATTTTTGCAGTGTCGATATAGTCCTGTTGCTGAAGCCATTTTTTTGCCCACACACAGTCTTTTAGATCGCCATTACTATGGTCTTTATTATCCAGCTTGTAAAAAGTTTTTCCATACCCGCTGCTACCACGGTTATTAACAGCAAGCACGGCATATCCGTGATTTACAAGGTACTGTATTTCGTTTGAAAATCCGATCCTTGACTGTCCACCCGGTCCACCATGAATCATAAGTAAGGCAGGCACTTTATTGTCTTTTGATGCGGTGAGCGGCTTGTAGTAAATAGCCGGTATTTCTTTGTCATCGAAAGATTTAAACCGTATTACCTCAGCGCTCACCAGGTCATTTACATCCACTTCCTTGTTCAACGTTTGTGTAAGTTGTTTTAAGGTCTTTGTTTCAAAATTGTAGTTGTATATATTATTTGGACTTCGGCTGCTTCCAACAGAAAGCATCATATTTTTTTCTGTAGGTGAAATGGTTATCCCTTTTACGTCACCGTCTTTAATTTCAGGAAAATCAACGGACTTGCCAGTTGCATGGTCAAATAAAAGCACTTTGTTTTTTCCATCCTCATTGATAAAGATGGTGTGGTATTTTTCGTTTTCGCTTAATGACATATATACCACATCCCACTTGCTGCTAAAATACTTTTCCGCTTTTCCGCTATTAATATTATAGTTTACAAGATAAGCAAACTCATTTCCGTCATTGGTTATATAATACAATATGCTGTCATTTTTTTCAAAAGCTGCCCCGCTCCATGTAGCTTCGTTGTCGTTGCTGATACGTTTCGTGGTTTTATTGTTTCTGTCATACAGATACAATTCAATTTTATCGGCGGTAATTTCTTTTGTAAGCGTTAGGTACCTTTCTGATTTACTGATTACACCAGGCGAATACCCGGAATCATTCTGAAAGAAATTGGTAAATTTCCAGGTTGCCGTATCGCCTTTCCAGAGATCAAAGTATTTTGAATCACGCTGGTTGCTTACCACATACATCGATTTTTTGTCATTGCTCCATCCATACATATTGTTGGTACTGTTTGGCCATGGCGTTAAATCCTTACCAGCAGTATCACCGGGCGTTTGCAGGTACAAATGGCTGTTTTCATCTCCGCCCCTATCGGCACTGTAAAGAAATTTATTGGAGCCGGGGAGGTAACCAAGGGCAAAGAATGACTCTTTGGTGGAATTAGTAAGTGGCTTTAAAAGGGTGTCATTGATCCCCAGTTCGTAGAGGTTGTAAATGCCCGTCATATTCGCATCCACCAATATTTTCGATTCATCCCTACTGAAGGCTACGCCGGCAATATCCTTGTTATCATACAGTTGCTCCGCACTGTATTTTTTTATTTCTCTGGTTGCTTCAGGTTTGTTTTGGCAGCCAGCCAATGTAGTCATGATCGTCAAAATATAAATAATATTTTTTTGCATAGTGTATTTTTTTTCAATGTTAAGGTAGCAAATTGTTTGGGCAAATAATAATTTTAAAAAACCACTGCATATTAAAATATTTTTGACTTCACTTAAGCGGATGGTTATCAGCCAACTGATAGCATCTTCTGCAGTTGGTTGTCAATAGAAATTGGCATTGAAAATAATTGTATCCTCGTGGCTATTTTTAAAAAAAGATTTTTGAAAGCAGCCAGTGGTATTAATGAGCCTCAACCGTCAAAATACTGTTTTTAACTACCAGTGAATATTAACCGGTTTCCAAACGGGTCAATCACTTCCATGCTGTACACGTTGCTATCCCAAAAAGTTTTTTCGATGGCCGGCTTATTGTATTTATAGTCCTTTGCCGTTAACAGTTGGTGGTATTGGGGTAACTCCTTATAATCTTCAATCAATACCCTGCCACCGGGCGAACAATCACCGTGATGTTCGGACAAATGAAGAACAACATCCCCAAAAGAAACCTGCAAATAAACAGGGAAATTTTCGCCAAACCGGTGTTCCCAGTCGATGGTAAACCCAAGCCAGCCCACATAAAACTCCAGTGCCTTCGGATAATCAAAAATTCTCAAAATCGGTTTTACATTCGCCATGGATAAAATTTTAAATCGTAAATTAATTCTCCTAAAATAATCTTTCTCATGGCAAGCCTTCGATATTTTATTTAATCCGCAAAAAATGCCCCTTCAGATGCGCACTGGTAAATCAATGTTGATGAAAATAAATTAAATATAACAATTGGGTTTGATCAATATCAATATCCTTTTGTAGCCAGTTAATCTAAGTTACCAAAGCCACTGTTGGTATAAACCCTTAAGTAAATCGCCACTTATAATAATTTTCATCTGCAATTAATTTGCTTCCTGTAATTTTGAAACATGCGTAAATCGCTTAACATTCTCCGAAATTCATTACGACTTACCCTTCAGGAGTTGAGGGTAAATAAACTTCGTACAGCCCTTAGCCTTACCGGTGTGGCCTTTGGCATCTTTTGTATCATAGGTGTATTTGCCACTGTTGGCAGTCTGGAAAGAAATATCCAGGACGAAGTGAACAGTCTTGGTAGTAATACCATTTACATCGACAAATGGGATTATAGCGGCAGCCCGAATAAGCCTTTTTGGAAGCTCAGGGCGAGACCAGTGATGAAATATGAAGAAATGAACCTGATTAAAGATCGTTCGCAATTGCTTGACGAAATCAGTTATCTCGTTCGTTCTAACGGTAATATCTCGCACAAAGACGATGTGATCCAGAACATATCTCTTTTTGGGATAGTGGAAGGCCAAACCAAAGTACAACCACTTTTTTTCAACGCAGGAAGGTACATTTCATCTTCTGAGTTTAACAGTGGATCACCCGTTGCACTGATAGGATTTGATAATGCGGAGAAATTGTTTGGAACATCAGAAAGAGCCTTAGGCAAATCTGTTGAAATAAAAGGCAAAAAAATGACCATTGTTGGTGTAATAAAAAAAGAAGGTAAAAATTTTATAGGAATGGATTTGGATAACTGTGTGATGATACCCTATAAATTTTGCAAACAAATTGTGGATATCGATAACTCTAATCCTGTGCTGATTGCCAAAGGAAAGGATAAAGTTACTCCGGCAGCATTCACGAACGAGCTACAAGGCATCATGCGGCAAATTCGACGATTAAGTCCAAGGCAGGAAGATAATTTTTCGCTAAACAGTGTGGAGGCATTTAGTAAAGCGATTAATGGATTATTTGTAACAGTCGATATTGTTGGCGGGTTGATCGGAGTGATTAGTTTGATAGTAGGCATGTTTGGAATTGCCAATATTATGTTTGTTACGGTGAAGGAAAGAACCAGTATGATTGGACTTAAGAAAGCCATCGGAGCAAAGAGTAGTAGCATTTTATTTGAATTTTTAATTGAAGCATCCCTGCTTTGCCTGATGGGCGGAGCCATTGGATTACTTTTAGTTTATATCCTCACATTGGTATTTACCAAGCTCCTCGATTTCCCGGTATTTGTTTCAATCCCGTTACTGGCAGGCACGGTCGTTATTTGCCTGATAGTAGGAGTTTTGGCAGGAATATTTCCGGCGAAAAGAGCTGCAAAAATGGATCCGGTAGAGGCGATTAGGAGTAAGTAAGAAGAAGCCCCCTGTCCCCCTGAAGGGGGAACTTTAGAGTATTATACTTTTGGGTATCTGCTTTGGATTCAGGCCTGTGCTCCCTGCTTGCTTTTCAGAGCCGATTGTTTTTACGCACATTTTAGCAAATTTATTTACAGGCAACTTCAACTTCTGACGGGGGCTCTATGGAGTTTTGTTCTTTTTGGTATCTGCTGTAAATACCGCATAGGCTGTCTTTGCTTTTTAGGCTCATTAAATTTTTCATTCAAATTTTAGCAAATTTATTGAAAGGAATTTCAGCCTTTGAAGGGGGTACTTTGGAATATTCTTCTTTTTAGTATCGGCTGTGGATAAAGCATAGGCCTTCTTTGCTTTTTAGGGTCGTTTGTTTTTCACCTCACATTTTAGCAAAATTTTTTATTGGCAATCACAGCTTCCAAAAGGGAAAGATGCACAATTATCAAAATGAAACTTTGCATTGCATTATTTTTGCGAAATGGAAAACGGTAGGAATAGC
>Ga0105049_10001807_pt1 | contig 25282 bp, 20 predicted proteins | sample MAT06_FD_78087 | JGI IMG/M metagenome (GOLD analysis project Ga0105049, IMG submission 78087) | Freshwater microbial communities from Lake Fryxell liftoff mats and glacier meltwater in Antarctica - MAT-06 | ecosystem: Environmental > Aquatic > Freshwater > Ice > Liftoff microbial mat | place...
CTACTGGCCCGGCCTCAAACAGGGCCCTCGCCTGGATGAGCTCGCCGACGTGCTGAAGGCCGACCTGCGTCGGCGTCGCGAGTTGATCCCCGGCCGCGAGAACAACGACAACTGGCGCACCAGCGCCTACTGGCAGGGCAAGGGGCTGACACGCCTGGTTCAGCTGGGCAGCGTGGCCGAACAGCAGGGCGACATGGAAGGGCGCGACCAGGTGCTGAAGATGGTCAAGGAGCGCATGGAGTTCTGGTTCAGTGGCCAAAGCAACCGCAGCTACTTCCATTACGACAAGTCGCTGGGCACGATGGTCAGCTACCCCGACGAGTTTTTCGCCGTCGAGCAGATGAACGACCACCACTTCCATTACGGCTACTTCATTCGCGCCGCGGCAGAGGTCGCGCTGCGCGACCCCGCCTGGGCCGCCAAGGACAAATGGGGTGCGATGGTGGAATTGCTCATCGCCGATATCGCCACCACCCAGCGCGGCCGTGCCGACTTCCCCTTTCTGCGCACCTTCGACCCCTATGAAGGGCACTCCTGGGCTTCGGGTGTGGGCCTGGGCGAATGGGGCAACAACCAGGAGTCGTCGTCAGAGGCGCTGAATGCCTGGGCCGGCCTCATCCTGTGGGGCGAGCACACGGGCAACCGCGAGCTGCGCGACCTCGGCATCTACCTCTACACCACCGAAGCCGACGCCATCAACCACTACTGGTTCGACATCCACGGCCTGGTCTTCGCGCCGGAGTACAAGAACGTCGAGGTCAGCATGTTGTTCGGCGGCAAGTACGCGCACAACACCTGGTGGACCGACGAGCCGCGCCAGATCCACGGCATCAACCTGCTGCCGATTGCCGGCTTCTCGACCTACCTGGCCCGCGACCCGGCCTTCATCAAACGCAACATGGCGATGTTGAAGGTCAACACAGAGGTCTATGAGGCGCGCGGCAAGTTTCCGCCCAACCCGCCACCCAAGGACATCTGGCAGGACATCTTTGCCAAGTACCTGGCGCTGGCCGACCCGGCGGCGGCGCTGGCGCAGTGGGACCGTTACGGCAGCGTCGAGCTCGGCGACACGCGCTCCCATGCGCTGCATTGGATGCTGAGCCTGAACGACATGGGCACGCCGGACTTCAGTGTCGTGGCCGACACGCCGCTGTTCCAGGTCTTCAAGCGCCCGGATGGACGCAAGACCTATCTGGCTTTCAATGCCACGAAGGCAGCGCTGGCGGTGCGCTTCAGTGACGGTCAGACCTTGAACGTGCCGCCAGGTCAGCTGGCCCGCAGCCCCTGAGACTGACTGCCGCGCCAAACCCGCATTCAGAGCCTCGGGGCTTCAGGGCTGCAGCGCCAATTGCGCGCTGCAGCCAACGGTGTTGGCACGGTAGGCGTAAGTCAGCGTCGCGTTGTCCGCGCTTGCGCGCCTCGCGGCCGAGACTGCAGCTCAGCTCCACGCTTCGCGTCGGCACGTAACGCAAGGCCGGGCGCAGTCGCTGCAGCCGGTCGCCGTCGGTGGCCGAGCTCGGCTGGGCTGCGTTGATGGAGATCGCGTTGGTCAGGGTGCGCGTGCCGTGGCTGAAACTGGCGTCGAGCCGGACCTTGGCGCTGAGGTCGTAGCCCAGGTTGACGCTCCATGTCGTGGTCAAGCGGCTGTTGTCGGCCTGCGCGCCGAGCGCAGAGGCCGGCCCGCCGATGCGCGTGAAGCTCGACTCATTGCCGGTGCTGCGGTTGAACTGGGTGCTGAAAGCCAGCTTGGCGCTGGGCCTCCAGTCCCAGGTCAAAGTACCCGTTGCGCCTGAAAAGTCCTGCGCGGCGGCCAGGCTGTGGTCGGTCTTGCCCAGGCTCAGGCGCGCCACAACGGAGCTGATGGGGCTCGGCGTCCAAGGGGCGTTGAGGTCGACATCGCGGCCCTTGAAGTCGTCGCCATCGTCGGGTAGCTGCCGCGCGTCAGGCGCATGCCCGCGCCGACCGTGAGCCCGCCGCTGATCCGCTGGCGCAGACCCAGGGTGGCAACCGACTGCTGCAGTCTGGAGCCGAACACGGAGAAGCGCTGTTTCTGGTGGCTGAAGCCGCCTTCCGGCGTCAGCCGCGTGACCATGCCTGCGCGCACGGTGGCCGAGAGCTGATCGATGCGTTCGATGTTCTTCACCACGTTCGGGGCATTGTTGCCATTGGCGCGGTCGAAACTGGCCAGCGTGCGGTTCGAACTCAGAATGACGTTCCCAGACACGCGCTCGAAGGTGGACCAATCCAGCCCGCCGGCCAGGCCGAAGCTCTGGTTGTCGTACGCACCGTTGTATCGGTAGCGGTTGTCGCGCAGGTTGGCGCTGGCGAACAGGCGCTGGCGCCCCAAGGACAGATCCACACTGCCAAACAGTGCGGTGGTCGCGATGCGGTCGGTCTTGGACACCACCGACGCCGGCAGGTTGGCATCATTGGCCAGGCGCACGACATTGGAGTCTTGCTCGTAACTCTGGGAAGCGCCGATGACGTAGAGGCTGGGCTGGCCAGCGGCCGTGACACAGGCCAGCAGCGGCAGGCTCGATGCCAGCAAGTTCCGGCATGCAGCCGCCGATCTGGCGGCTTGACCACGGTTCATGGAGGCCAAATCTTCTAATAGGCGTTGCGGCTGAAGAACGCCACGAGAACCGTGCGAATGATGATCTTCAGATCCAGTCCGAGCGACCAGTTGCGCAGGTATTGCAGATCGAACTCCACCCGTGCATGCATCTTCTCGATCGAGTCGGTCTCGCCGCGCAAGCCGTTGACCTGGGCCCATCCGGTGATGCCGGGCTTGACCTTGTGGCGCACCATGTAGGCGGTGATGACTTCCCGGTATTGTTCATTGTGGGCCACTGCATGCGGGCGCGGCCCGACGATGCTCATGTGGCCTTGCAGCACGTTGATGAACTGTGGCAATTCGTCCAGCGACGTGCACCGCAGAAAGGCGCCGAAGCGGGTTGTGCGCGGGTCGTCCTTGGTGGCCTGGCGCACCACCGAGCCGTTGTCCTGGGTCGTCATCGAACGGAACTTGTAGACCGTGAACACGTCGCCGTCCAGCCCGTTGCGCAGCTGTCTGAAGATCACCGGCCCGGGCGAACTGAGTTTGACGCCCAGGGCGATCAGTAGCAGCAGCGGCGCGGTGAGCACCAGGATCAGGCTCGCCAGCGCGATGTCGCTGATGCGTTTGACCAGAAGATTGGTGCCAGTGAACGGAGTTTCACAGATGCCGACCACGGGCACGCCGTTGACGTCTTGCAGGCGGCCCTGGATGATGGTGATGCCAAACACATCGGGCACGAAAAACAGCGATGCGGTCGTGTCCTGGAGCTGCTCCAGCAGCGTCACGATGCGGGGTTGCGAGCCCAGAGGCAAGGTGATGTAGACCTCGCGAATGCCGCGATCCCTCACATAGGCCGCAACGTCCTTGATGCCACCGAGTCGCCTTGCGGTGGCGGTCGGATGGGAGCGTGCGTCGTTGCGGTCATCGAAGAAACCAGCGAAGTCGACCGCATCGTCCCGGCTGTGGGTCAGCGCCGTGGCCACCTGGACCCCGATCTCGCCGCTGCCGACCACGACGACAGTACGGCGGGAGCCGGGCTGCGTGGCATGGCGCCGCAGCAGGGACCGGCCCATCCAAATCGCCAGCAACTGCAAGGGTGGCGTCACCAGCCCCCAGATCAACAACACCCTGTCGTCGAACCTGTACAGGCTGCTGGTGGAATACCCGAGCATGAACAGCAGGGCCATCAGACACAGCCAGGAGCCGAGGATGTCGACCGCGGCGCCGGCCAGTGTGTCGCGGAAGCGGTCGCGGCCGGGAAAGCTCAGTGCAAAGACGAACAGGCACAGCGCGACCTCCGGCGGATCGATCGTGACGCCGACGGCCGCGCAGATCAACAAGAAGGTGAGCACCGTGAGCCCGGGTTCCATGACCGCAGCCACGAGCGAGCGCACCGACTGCGGCGCGCTGAAAAAGGCGCGCTTGGGCGTACGGTCAGGCAGCAAGATGGACATGCGCTGCGATCACGTTCAGAACCATAGCAGGCTGTGGACCGTGTCTCGCGTTGGCATCAACACCATGGAGTCCGCCGCGCGATTGCGCCGGTGCGCAAGCACCGGCGCGGTGCCGTCAGGGACCGACAAACTTGACCAAGTCGACGTAATAGACGCGCCGGTCAGGCATGGCCGCATAGCCGCCATCACCCAGGCCGTAGTCGAAGAAGATGTTCACCTTGTTGAAGGTCCTGATGCCACCTGGCTGTAGCTGCGACGTCGGCAGGTAGCCCGGCAGATTGGGGTTCATCTGGTAGCCGGTTGGCCCGGGGCCGTTGGGGATGAAGTGCAGACCCAGCGGGCCGAGGTCAAAGGTCAGCGTCTCCCAGGCATTGGCCACCGTGGTGAAGGCGTCGACTTCGCTGTTGATCTCCGGCACACCGGCCTTTTCGACCTTCAGGCGCACACGTGTGCCCGCGGGTGCAGCTGTGCAGGTGCGCACGGACATCTTGGTTGCGGTGGTTGTGAAGGGAATGGTTGGCACCGCGTCGTTCAGCTTGGCCACCACCGAGGTGCCGGCCCAGACTTGCGAGCCAGCCGCCTTCACGACCTTGGCCGCCTTGCCGTTCGGGTTGGCCTGGGCCTCGGACTGGCCGACGATGGTCGCATCCTCGGCGCCGCCGAAGCCGCTGAGCACGCGGGCTGTGGCTTCGTCGAAGGTGACCAACACGGTGTTGGTCCCCGTGCCGGTGACGAAGGTCACGTCGTCGAAGTAGTAGGTCTTGGCCGTGCCTGCGGTGCCGAAGTTGAAGAAGATGGAGAACTTGTCGTAGGTGCCCGTCAGATCGAGCTCCGCTGTGCCGGCGACCGGGTTGGCGAAGTTGAAGGTCAGGGTCTGCCAGCCGCCGGCCACCGTGGTGACGGCCTCGGTTTCCACCGATTGGTTGCCGTTGGCGTTGTTTTCCACCTTCAGCCGCACGGGGATGCCGGCATCGGGCGACCAGACGCGCACCGTCATGCTTCTGGCGGTGGCCGTGAACGGGATCGGCGGCAGGCCGCCGTTGGCAACCGTGACGAAGAAGAATCCGGCGTAGTTGGCGACGTTGCTGGCCGGCTTGACCCAGCGCACGATCTTGTTCGCGCTGCTGCTGCCGCAACCGGCGTTTTCAGCCACGATGGCCGATTCGGCGACGACGGTGGCGTCATAGGCGCCTTCAAAGCCCGTCACGGTGGCGCCCGGCTCTTCCAGGGTAACGATGTCGACCGGCGCGCTCGTGGGCGGGGCCGGCGCGGCTGCACTGGCTGCGACCTTGATGTCGTCGATCCAGTAGACCTGTCCATCAGTGACGCGGGTGTCGTCAGGCGTGATGGCGATGATGCGGTAGGTGTTGGCCAGGTTCACCGCGCTGAAGTCCCAGGTCACCGTGCTCCAGGTGTTGGCGGCGCCTGTTGGTGCACTGGCGACTTCAACGCTCGTGCCGCCCGGAACTTCGACCTTGAATTTGATCACCGCACCGGCGCGGCTGGAGTAGACGCGCGCCGTGATGGCCTTGTCGGTCGGCGCAAAGGGAATCGTCGCCGTGGTGAAGAAGACGCCACCCCAGGTGTCGGGCGAGACCGGCTTGAGAATCTTCAGCGCGCTGCCGCTGCCGCCCGTCGGGCTGGCTTCGACCGTGGGCAATGCGCCACCGTAAGCGCCCATGGCCGAGAAGGTGGGAACCGTTTCGTCGAAAGACACAAACGTGGCGCCAGGTGCCGACGGCGGCGGTGCTGCGACCGCGGCGGCAAGCTTGATGTCGTCGATGAAGTAGGACTGGCCGCTGGTGACGAGGGCGTCGTCAGGCGTGATGGCCATCACCGTGTAGTTGCGGGTGATGTCGACGGCGGCCAGATCCCAAGTTACTGTGCCCCAGGTGTTGGCGGCACCCGTTGCCGTACCGACGACCTCGACGCTGACGCCGCCGGCGACTTCCACCTTCAGCTTGATCAAGGCACCGGCGCGGGTTGCATACACCCGCGCAGTGATCATCTTGCGGTCGGCGGCGAAAGGCACCCGCGCCACGGTGAAGAAGGTGCCGCCCCAGGTGTCGGGCGATACGGGCTTCAGGATCTTGAGTGCCAGGCCACTGCCGCCTGTCGGGCCGGCTTCCACTGTGGGCAGTGCGCCCCCGTAGGCACCCATGCCCATGAAGGCGGGCGCGCTCTCGTCGAAGCTGAGCAAAACCGAGTCGGCCGCCGCGGGCGGTGGCGTCGGCGCAGGAGGCGGCGTCGGTGCCGGCGGGGGTGTCGGGCTCGGCGCAGGCGCGGGAGGCGCCGGCGTCGGCGCAGGTGCCGCGACCGAAGCCAACGGCGGGGCCTCTGCATCGCCACCACCACAGGCTGCGAGCATCGCGCTGGCTGCCAACGAGAACGCGGTGAGGGCGGACAAACGGGTGCGGCTGTTGGGCTGGTTCATGACAATGTGTCCTGATGGGTGAAGGCGGGTCTGACGTCGGCAGCGCCTGTGCAGCAAGCCCCTGACGCCAGGCCGGAGCAATCGTGAAAGCGATTTCATAAATGTAGAGGCCACGCATGGGAGTGGCAAGGGCCAGGCACCTGTGGGTTTCCCTTAGGCGTGCCTTCTAGGTGCTCCTCACCCGCCGGCAGCAAAGCCTCACGCAACATGAAAGGGGACCCCGTGTTTGCGGGGGTTCATGAAAGCAGACGCAAAAACCTAGTGCAAACCCCAGCATCCGAAGCGACTGGAGACGATAAATTCTGGCTGTCGATGAAAGCGGTTTCACAAACCCCTTTTAAACACAGATGGCCGTACGTGCAGCCCCGCTCGTACGCACCGACTGCAGCGGGGCCCTCCGCCCATCTCACCGTTCACCTACAGGAAGAGACATGATGACACTCCAGAAAACCATCGCAATCAGCCTGGCCGCAGCAGCGGTCACAAGCTTTGCTGTCCCCGCGCAAGCGGTGACGACCAACGGCTTCGCCAACGGAGGTTTCGAAACCGTCGGCGTGACCACTCCGGCTCTGAGCTGGCTGGCTGCCGCCGCCGGCTACACGCTTTCGACCGATGCGCGCACAGGTTCGTTCTCTGCGCAGCTGATGTCTCCGGCGTTCAGCGCCGCGGTCATGTTGCAGAACTCCGTCGAGCAAGGTGGCCTCCCCTCACTGATCGCTGGCGACACGCCGACGTTCAGCTTCTGGGCCAAGGGCACTGCAGGCGGCACCGGCAACGTGCTTTTCGCGCTGCGCTACCTTGACGGTGTCGGCAACATCAAGGCCGACAGCATGAACCAGTTCTTCCAGGGCAGCATCAATGCAGATACCTGGACGCAGATCACGTACAACCTGGGTGCGGTTCCGGTTGGTGCCGTCGCTGCGTTCGTCGAGTTCAGCCAGGGCATCGGCCCGATTGACGCTTTCTTCCCGGCCGGCAAGGTCCTCATCGACGATCTCCACCTCTCAGTGGTGCCTGAGCCCGGTAGCTACGCCATGCTGATGGCTGGCCTGGCTGGTATCGGCTTCATGGTCCGTCGCCGCCGCGCGGTCTGACTGCCTGGCGTTAGACTCGAGAAATGCCGGGGGGGCTTCGGCCCCTCCATGTCGTGCAAAGTAGCAACTTGGAGTTCGCAATGAACTGGAAAAACACCGCTGTCGCCGCCGCGACGGCCGGAACTGCATTCTTTGCGGCTGTCTCCTCGGCCGTGGCTGCAGACCAGTCGGTGAACGTTGTGGGAGGCGTTGCTTCCTTCGTCGGCACAGCCACGCTGCTCGACGGTGGCGACGACATCATCAGCTTTCTCGGCCTTGCGCCTGGTCCTTACTTTTTCGACTTTTCGCTGAGCTCAAGGTTGGCCAACATTTCTTCGGTCACTGTCAATGGCCAGCCTGTGCCGCAGCTTGCAGTGGGCATTTTCCAGTTCTTCGGCTTGAGTGGCGTCGGCAACTCTGGCTTCTCTGCCACCATCGTCGGTACCGCCAGCCCCGGCGCTGCGTACTCGGGCGAGTTCCAGGTGACTGCCGTGCCCGAGCCCGCGTCCTACGCCATGATGCTGGCCGGTCTGATCGGTATCGTCGGCTTTGTGCGCCGACGCCGCGCCGACTAACTGGCCACCGTACGTCAGGCCTGCTTGGCAGCGGGCCATGCCGGGTCGACTGGCGGTGATGCCCGCTTCGCAGCTCTCTCCGGGCTGTGGACTTACATCTTGCGCTGGGGTACCACCTCTGCGGGTACAGGTTTTAGGGCGCCACCTGAAACTGCGGCGAGCAGACACCGACCGAGGGTTTGCTGTACCAGGCAATTGCGCGCAACCTTCGGCGCGGTCGGAATTGAGGACCGCATTCTGGTGATGGCTCTACTTCAGCGCCGGCACCGCCGACATAACCGGCTGCCAGACGGCGATGGCTGGCATGTCCCGGACCTTCACATAGTTGCGCTCCTTCATGTAGCGGCCCAGGTCGCCACGCTGGTCAAAAGTCTCCGGTCTGGAGAAGATAACGATGTCCGGCGGTGACAAGGTCCGCAGGCACTCGGCAGTCAGATTGGCCGTGGCCTGCACGCCGGGCAGGTCGGTGCATGACGGGGGCTGGTGCACGCTGGTCAACTCACCGATGTAGTCGAACGTGCCCGGCAGGCGATAGTAGTGAGCGCCCAGGTAGTCAGCGGCCCACCAGACGCGCAAGCCGCGTGAGAGCCCGTCTTGCGCGACGGCGGCGGCTAGCCGGTAGTCGTCCTTTCGGTGCTGCTCGGCGAAACGCATCGACAGCGCTGAGGTCGCCAAGGCGCCCAGGCAGGCGATGGCAGTCAGACGGCCCAGCACTCGATTGCGGCCAGCCGATGTATCCCAAAGTTTCGCCATGCCCAGGGCCAACACCAGGCAGAAAACCGGAGTCGTCGCGAACAGATGCCGGCCCAGCACACGCCAGCCCATCACAAAGCCCGACAGCACGACGATGAACACGGGCAATAACGCCAACCCCACAACGATGATCAGTTCCCGCGAGCCGAGGCGCTGCCGCGCTTCGCGCAGACCGCACCCGGCCGTAAAGGCGATGATCGCTGCCGCCGCCAGCAACTGCGGCCAGTGAGGCCGCATCGCGGCCAAGCCGGAGTTGCGCAACTCGTGCCGGCCCGGGCCCATGCCTGATAGGCCCATCAACTCATAGGCAGCGAACGCCAGCGACGCCGGCGTCGTCGTCGACACCCGCGACCCGCCGGCGCCCTGGAGCAGGCTGCTGACGTAATACACGCACAGCAATGAGACAACGACGGCGAAAACGCCCAGCAGCAACGGATGCAGGCCCCACGCCAGATAGCGCCAACCCAGGTGGCGATGATGCAGGTGGATGGCGTAGACACCCGCGGCAAACACCCAGAACGCCCCGAGCAGGCTGGCACCGAACAGCAGGATTCCGCCGACGACAAAGACCACCGAGAACAGAGGTGAGTCGTCAAGCTGCCACTCGATGCGCGCATGCAGGTGCAGCAGATAGGCCATCAGCATCTGTGCGCCCGCGTAGATCATGATGTACGGCCGCGCTTCGTTCGCGTACTGCCAGACCATCGGGTGCAACGCACTGACGGCCAGATAGAGCCAGCTGAACGTTCTGGAGTAACTGCGCAGTGCCCAGAACAGCGACAGCTGCCCGATGACAAACAGCGGCAGATTGGCCAGACGCAAAGTCCACTCGGTCGACTCGAACAGCCGGCCCCAGATGAAGTACTGGAAGAAATGGATCGGCGTCTGCGATCCACTGGGGATCAGGATCAGTTCGACCCATTGGCGCAGCGAGCTCACTTCAGCGAAGTAGGCGGTCCAGAACTCGTCGATCCACAGGCTCTCTGAACTGATAGCCAGCGACATGACCAGCACTTGCAGGATGATGAAGACCGCAAGAGCTGGTGCCGATACGCGCGGTGAGCGGAAACTTTGGTTCATGTCACTTCTTTCCGCCGGCCCCGGTGGATGCCCGGAAAACAAAGTACTTGCTGGCCAGGAACACGCTCAGGGTGTAAACCGGTATGCCAAGCGCCTGCGCCAGATAGCCGTTGACGGCAAAGCTGCGGATCGCCGCCAGCACTGTCAACAGGTTGGCGGCATAAGCTACGGCCGACACCGCGATGAACTTTAGGAAGGCCGGCTTCCAGGCACCCGCGAAGTCAAAGGTCCATCGGCTGTTGAGCACGAAACTGACCGTCATGCCCACGCCATAACCGATCAGGTTGGCGATGATGTCCCCGGCATCGAAGAACCACTTGGCGGCATAGATGACCATCAAGCCGAGCAGGGCGTTGACCGTGCCGACGCCGAGAAACCGTCCGAACTGCAGGACGCCCTTCGCCATCACTTGACCGCCTGCACGAAGTATTGCCCGCCGAGCGGCAACCAAGTCAGTGCAGGCTCCAGGACCCGCAACGCGCGCAGCCCGTGCGGGAAAAAGACCCGATAGCGTGTTCGCGCGCTGCAGAAACCCGCGCGCAGGATGTTGCCGCGCAAGGCCCGCCCGTTGATCAACTTGGCGTTCTCGTCGAATGCACAGTCGTTGACCACGCGCACGGTCAAGGGGTTGTACGGGTTGTGTTCGAAGATGAACAAGTTGCCGCCCGGCCGCAACACTCGATGCAGTTGTTTGAACAGCGCGAGATGGTCTTCGTGCGGGATGTGATGAAAGACGACCATCGCGTAAGCGATGTCGAACTGCCCAGGCTCGAAAGGAATGTGGGCGCCGTCGAAGTGAACGTAGTCCGCAGCCGCCGGGAATCGCTTTGCGGCCACGGTCAGGCTGCGTTGCGACAGGTCCAGACAGGTGAGCTTCGAGCCTGGAAAGTACTTGCGAACGTAAGGCACCGAGTTGCCGACGCCGGCACCGAAGTCCAGCAATTTCAGCGGCGCCGTTCTCGGTTGTGCCCTTGGCCGCCAGTGGCGTGCGATGTCGGCGACCTTGTATTCGGAGAAGTACTCCGGTGCCTCACCGGACACGGCGATGCCGGCGGACAGCGCAGCGTGGTATTCGTCGGCAAACTTGTCGAACTCGGCTTCATTCATCTTCTGTGCTCTGTGGGCTGCATTCGGTCAGCGGATCGCCGGTCGGGTGGGTTTGGCACTGACCACGAACAGCGGTTTGCCCATCACGATGCCCATCGTCACCGCCAGGTACTCGGCGATCACGCCTAGCGAGGCCAGGATGCTGCCGGAGAAGAAGGAGACAACGATCAGCAGCGATGTCCAGCCTTGCACCGGTACCTGCCCGTAGAACTTGGCCAGCACTGCATAGATCGCTAGCAGGACCGCCAGCAGCATCGAGCCAAAACCCATGATGGTGATCAGCCGCAACGGGCGCGTGCCAGTGGTCAGGATCAGGCGCCAGAAGTGCCCGATCAGCTTCAGGTACGAGTAGGTGGACGGCCGGTCGAGGTGGTTGCGGGTCAGCACTGGGCAGTGTCCGATGCGCGCACTGATCCAGAACAGGCCGACATCAAGGTAGACACCACTCTGGCAATAACCCGCCAGGGTCCGGGCGATGTCACCTTCGACCAAGCGGAAGCTGTTGAACCGCCCGATCGTGCGGTGGCCCAGCAGGCGGGTGCTGATGATCTTGGCGGTCTTGCTGAGCAGGTTGCGCAGCCAGCCATAAGGGGGGGTGTTGGTCGGCTGCGCGTAGACGATCTGCAAGGAAGCTTGCAGTGCCTTGTCGATCATGGCGGCGATGTCGGCAGGATTCTGCTGCCCGTCTTCGTCGAGTGTCGCCACCCAGTCGCCTTTTGCGGTCGCCATCCCGGCCAGCGTCGCTGCATGTTGGCCATAGTTCCTGGACAACCAGACCGGGCGCACAAACGAGTGTTCTTCGGCAAGGCGCTCCAGCGTCCTGTCAGATCGGTCCGGGCCGCAGTCGTGCACAAGAAGCACTTCGCAGACAGTCCAGGCGTGGCCGGCAGGCGTGGTGCCGCCGCGTACCAGCGACGCGATCTCTGCGACCAGTGTAGGTAACGTGTTCTCGCCGGCATACACCGGGATGACGATCGAGACGCGGTAGGGCGGCGGCTGCATCATGGGCGCTGAGTCCGGGTGAAGTTACGGCGCGATGTGCTGCCCGCGTCGCGTGCAGACAGGTTCATCGCAAGGGTGGCGAGATCGAGGTGACCCACTCGCTGATCTTTCGTTGCGTCAGCAAAGGCAGCCGGGTCGACAGCTTGGCACCGTCGAACACGGTGCTGCCGGACTCGATGCGCGCGTCGAAATCAGGCCAGGGCGCCAGCTCGATGGTCGCCTGCAATTGTGTTGCGATCAGGCCGGCGGCTTGCAGCAGGCTCAGGTCTTCACCAGGGATGTTGAAGACATCGTTCTCGAAGTCTTCGCGCACCGACCCGAGCAAGATGGCTCGGCAGATGTCGTCGACGTGGGTGAAGGTCCGGCGCAGGCTGCCGTCGCCGTACAGGCGAATGCGGCCGGTGTCGAGGGCCTGCTGTATGAAGTTGCCGACCGTGCCGTACGAATAGCGCTCGCCCTGCGCATTGCCGTAGGGAACGCAGATCCTGAAGACGGTAAAGGGGATGCCGAAAGCCAGGGCGTAAGCCTGCAGGTGCAACTCGCAGGCGATCTTGCTGGCGGCATACACCGTCTTGGCCTGCAACTCGGCCGTTTCCGGCAGCGGCAACTCCGAGCCCTTGTAGACCAGGCGCGTCGATGGGAACATCACGCGCGGGCGGTGGCCGGACTGCCTGATGCAGTCCAGCACGTTCAGCAAACCGATCTGATTGCCGACGACGGAGGTCTGGTAATCGGTGAACGACGCCGTGGTGCCGGTGACGCCCGCGAACAGAAACACGCGGTCGACGTCCCAGTCCAGCGACTGCAAGCTCTTCAGGTCACTGACGTCGACCCGCAAACCGGCTTGGCCGCCGCGCGCCACAGAACTGACTTCGTGGCCGGCGGCCCGCAAGGCCGGGGCGAGGTGGCGGCCCAGGTAGCCGGCAGCGCCGATCACAAGACACTTCATCGTCGACTCCGTTGTGGCTGCGATCATTGGATCGCCAGACCTCTGATCGCCTGCAGCGCACGGCTCTGCACTAGCGTCTGGCGATAGTGGGCGGCGCGGCGGGCAGGGGCGGAGATCGCCTGCGCAAACGCCAGCCAGGCACCGACGAAGTGGTTGTCGGGCTCGACGGCGACGTCGCGCCGGTCGTCGGCAGTTTCCAGGGTCAGCCGGGGTGCAAACGCAGGGCCCGGGGTGTACGCCCGTTCGGCCACCAGCTTGCCTTTCGAACCCCAGAGCTCGTAGCGACACTGGTAATGGTTATCGAAGCCGAACGCAATCGATGCCCCCAGCCCGCTGGCATGGGCCAGGAAAGCGCTGCCCCACAAGCTGGTGCCCGTGCGCGGGCAACGACGCAGGCTGGCACCCTGGACCGTGAGATCGTTGCCGAGCAGATGGAACGCGGCGCGCAGCGGGTAGCCCGCGGCGTCCATCAAGGCGCCGCCACCGGTGGCCTCGTCGTAGCGGAAGTCGTCGGCCGCCAGCGGCGGGAAGCCGAAGCTGCCGTGAAAGTGCCGCAGCTCGCCGATCAGCCCCTGTTGCACCCAGTCGTCCACCACGGCCTGCTGGCGGTGGTAAAGGAACATGTAGCCTTCCATCACCGCCACGCTGCGGGATCTCGCAGCGTTGACCAGTGCCTCGGTTTCATTGGCCGTGGACGCGAAGGACTTCTCGACGTAGACGTGTTTGCCGGCCTTGATCGCCTTGCCGACCCATTCGGCGTGCAGCCCTGTCGGCAGCGGCACGTAGATCGCGTCGATGTCCTTGCGCGCGAGCAATGCCGCGTAGCCCGTTATCGGCTGGCAATTGAACTCGTCAGCGAACTGCCGCGCCTTGGCTGCATCGCGGCTGGCGGCGGCCACCAGCTCGAAGTGGTCGGACAGTTGCAGCAGCGCCGGTACGACCGACCGGCGTGCGATCTTGGCCGCGCCCATGATGCCGACCCGAATGCGCTTGTGCTCCATCGGCATGTTCTTCAATCGAAGGTGATCGCCGACAGCAGGCTTCTGGCGGCGATGTTCAGGTAGTTGTTGAACTCGATGAAGCGCAGCATCTGGTTCAGCGTCATCCAGCAGTACTTGTCGTCGACTTCGAGCGGGAAGCTATCGTCTACCTCGACGATGATGTTGCGGTTCTGTTCGTGGAAGAAGCGCCCGCCTTCTTCGCTCTGCATCGAATCAAAGAGCACCCGGCTGCTGGGTGCGTCGAGCACGTCGTTGATGTACTTGATCGAGTATTCGTTGCTGCCGGTACGGTAGTTGCCCGTCAGGCACTGCACGGTCGGCGCCAGCTCGATGATGTCGAAGTTGCCGGCCTCGAGCTTGGCCTGAACCAGAAAGTGGTAGCTGCCATTGATTGGCCGCACGATGAAGGCGATCAGGCCTTCCTGCGCTGGCTTGATCATCGGCTGGTCCCAGTTGAGAACCTCTCGGTTCTCGATCGTCACGTTGACGCCGATCACCGAAAAGTACTTGCCGTCGGGACGGCGAATTTCGCCATCGACCTCAACCCAGTCCCCGATGCGGTTCAGCGGTAGACGTTCGACGTTCAACTCGTAGCGCGACTTGAGGTCGGTGACCCAGGAGATGATGCTGCGAAAGCTGTGCAGCGCGTTGCTGGCCACCAGCGCCGAACTCAACATCAAGCGCTGCTGGCGGTGTGTCGGCTTGAGCGTGAACAGGCCTTCCAGCGTCTCGGCGGTGTAGGTGCCGTAGCTGATGCCGGACAACACCGTGCGGGTGTCCATGTTGACGACGTTGTCCTGCCGCATGAAGTGCTTGATCTGGCCGATCGACATCCAGACGAAGTCTGGGTGCGGTTCGACCTCTTCGTCGTCCAGCAGCTCGACGATCATGTTGCGGTTGCGCTTGCGCAAGAAGCGCGCACCCTGTTCCGACTGCAACTGGTCAAGCAGCAGGTGTCGGGGTCGCTCACCGTTGAAGTACTCCAGATAGCGTGGGCTCGCGCCCTGGTGCACGCGCGAGTAGTTGCTCTTGGTGGCCTGGAGGGTCGGCGAGATCTGCACCACGTTGATGTTGCCCGGCTCGATCTTGGCTTGCACCAGCAAGTGCAGGATGCCGTCGAACTTCTTCGCCATCAGCCCGAGGTAGCCGATCTCGGGTTGGTTGATGATGGGCTGTTCCCAGTAGCAGACGTTGCCCCAGTCGGTTTTGACGCCGATGCCTTCGATCGAGAAGAAGCGCCCGCTGTCGTGAACGACATTCCCACTGCCCGTCGAGCACTGCCACTTTCGCATGTTGTACAGCGGAATCTGGCGGATTGTGGCGCCCACGGCAACGCGTCGTTCCTGTATCCAGCTGACCACTCTGCTGTTCGGTGTGATCGTGGAGTCCGCTGCCGCGGCAGAGCGCATGAACTCAAGTTCAGTGTTTGTCATGATGCTTCATTACTCAACATATGCTCGCCAGAGCGGCATTCGTAGAACCAAATATCGATCTCTTGTACATCGCCACCAAGTACTGGGCACCGAGCGGCAACCAGCGCAAACCTCCTCCCAGCAAACGCAGCCAAGTGAGCGCGGCAGGAAAGAAGACGCGGTAGTCGCTGCGGTGGCGTTGCAGGCCCGCCGAGTCGCAGGTCTTCTGCAAGGCAGCAGCCGTCATCAGCACCGCGTTTTCGTCAAAAGGGCAGTTGCGCACGGTGCGCACCGTCAAGGGGTTGTAGGGGTTGTGCTCGTAGATCATGAGCAGGCCGCCCGGTTTGAGGACGCGGCGCAGCTCTTGCAATGTTTGCGCATGCTGCGCATGGGGAATGTGGTGGAAGACGCAGCAGGCAAAGGCGCCGTCGACCGATTGATCGGCCAGTGGCAGCTTGCCGTCCGGCATCCAGGCGTAGTCCTGGCCATCCCCATGGGCCTGTTTGGCGAGTTCGATGCTGTCTGCGGAGACGTCGGCGCAAACCAATTGCGCCTGGGGAACGTGCTCGTGAAACGGCGCGATGGACGCGCCGACCCCGCAGCCGTAGTCGAGATAGCGCCCATCCAGGGGCAGCCCGGCTTCCCCCAACAAGGCCCTGAAGTCGCGCATCTTGTAGTCGGCGAAATAGGCCGGCTCTTCGCCACTGAGCGCCATGTGGGTCTTGTGGTGCTGACGGTAGGTGGCTGCGTGACGGTCGAATTCGGCGTCACATTTGGCATCACGTTTGGCATCACTCATGATGTGCTTGGCTCAGGGTTGTCTTGCAGTGGAAGGGCGGCATGCTGCGCAACATCGTCAGCGTTCGGTGACGGGGCGCGGGTTCTTCATGAAGCCTTTCTCCTTGAGCAAGCTGATCGCCTTTGCATTGGATGATCGGCGTGCTTTTGTGCCCCTGGGCAGCGCCTGATCCAGTTCGGCGTCCCAGCCCTCGTACTCTCGAAAAGAATGATAGATCCAGCTCCAGCCTTCGGCCTCAAAGAGATCGAGGACATCACTCAAATAGCGCGTCGATGAATCGCCGGGTGCCCAACGCACGATGCTGAATTCGCCCACAAAGATGGGGACTGCATGTTTGCGTGCAAAAGCCCGAACGGGATCCATGGCGCGGGACAGGTCAGCGCGCGATAGGGTCGCGTTGGGATAGCTGATTGCGGCCTGGTGGTTGTAAAGACCTTGATGGGTGAGCGCGTGGGGCTCGTAGAAATGAAAGCTGTAGACCACGCCTGAAAATGGCAATGGCGTCAGGTCGTTGAAACCTTTGGGCAAGCCCCACGGTGAGGGCTCAAAGATGATGATGCTGGCAGGGTCCTCGGCGCGGATGGCGCGCGTCATGGCCATCGCCAGTTCGCGCCAGTCATCGGCGTGCTGGTCCTGTTTGCCAGCGATCCGGTCAACACCGCTAAGCGCCTGGGCCAGCAATGGCGGCTTGTTTCTATCGCGTGGCCTGACAGGCTCGTTGAGCAGGTCGTAACCGGCGATGCTCGTGTGACCCTTGAATCTGGCTGCCACCTGGGCCCAGATGTTCACCAGGCTGGCTTTCAGCTCTGGCCTGTCCCAGAACACGGCGGCTTCGCCCCAGGGAATGGGCACCAGCGTCAGAATGACCTTGAAGCCGTGCGTGCGGCCCATCGCCACGGTCCTTTCGATGTGCGTCCATTCGCTGGGTGCGACCTCGAAGCTGTAGCCGCTTGCGCTCAGCGGCACATCGATGCTGATGCGGACCACATTGGCGCCGTAGGCCGCGAGGTCGGCGTAATCCTTGTCCGCCAGGGGGGGCTGGGTCTTGGCGCCGAGATTGAAACCCCGCAAGCCTCGTCCGCTGTCCCAGCTGCCGCCGGCGGCACCAGCGGCACTTGCCGTGCCGCACAGCAGGGCAAAGAGGAGGACAAACACCGCGTGGTGATGCATGCCGATGTCAACCTTCCGCAGCTGTGTCGGCAAGCATCAATGCCGCTGCCTTGGCGCCGATGACGTAGGCTGCGGCCTGTGTATTGCCGCTGAGAGGCGAGGGCATGATCGAGTTGTCCGCAACGCGCAGACCCGCAATGCCGCGCACGCGCAAGCTGGCGTCGACCACGGCTTGGTCGTCGCTGCCCATGCGGCAGGTGCCGGCCGGGTGGTAGGCCGGCGATGCTTCAGCGTCCAGGTAGCGAGCCCAGTCCGCGTCGCTGGCGCTGCCAGGGTCGATCTCCATCCAGGACCGTATCTGCTGGGCCAGTGGGGCAAACGACGCAACATGGTGCACCAGTCGGCAGCCCGCAATGAGGGTTTGGCGATCGGTCTCGTTGGCCAGCAGCGCATGGCGGATCGTGGGCGGCGCCTGCGGGTCGGCGCTCGCCAACACGACCTCGCCTTTCCCGCGGCCCTGCGACGCCGTGACCGTGAACATCACGGCCGGCGTGCTGGCCCGTTTGACGCCGCCATCCCGCCGCTCGAAGGCGTAGGGGTAGAAGGCGATCTGCACGTCAGGCCTGGCCGCAGCAGGGCTGCTGCGCACATGCGCCACCAGGTGGGCATGGGGCGACGCCATGGGGCCCTGCCGGTGTCTGGCGTAGTTCCACAGGTGACGCAAGCCGGCCAAGGGCCCAGCCTCGACGTTGTAGGTGCTGCCATGCACGCGCGCCGACAGTTTGGCCACGGGATGTTCCATCAGACCCTGTCCGACGCCGGGCAGGTGCGCCTGCACCGCAATACCCAGCGCAGCCAGAGGAGCAGCGGGCCCGATGCCGGACAGCATCAGCAGCTGTGGCGACTTGATGGCCCCTGCGCAAAGCGCCACGCCACGCAGCGCAGTGACCTCGCGCAGCACGCCTTGGTGCAAGAAGCGTGCGCCCGTGCAACGCCCGCCCTCGACGATCAGGCCCACGCACGCGGCGCCAGTCAGCAGACGTACCGCATGCTGGCCTTCACGCAGGGCAGGGTGCAGGAAGGCCCGCGCTGCGTTCATGCGCAGACCTGTGCGTTGTGTGACCTGGGCCCAGCTGGCGCCCTCGAAGTGCTCACCATTGACGTCATCGGTCCAGGGCAGGCCGGCAGCCCGCATGGCCGTGGCCGTGGCCTGCGCCAGCGGGTGGCGGGTGCGCGTCCACTCGACAGGCAGCGGGCCGCTGCGCCCGCGCCAGGCATCGCTGCCGATAGTCGATGTCTCCAACTGGCGGAACAGCGGCAAGACATCGACATAGCCCCAACCGGGATTGCCGGCGTCACGCCAGGTATCGTAGTCCTGCGCGGAACCGCGCACATAGATCGTGCCGTTGATGGTGCTGGTGCCGCCAACCACACGGCCTGCAGCCCAGCGTTCGGCGCGGCCCTGCAGGCTGGGGTCGGGCTGGCTGGCGTGTTGCCAGTCATAGCCTGGCCTGCCGTACATCCACTTCACTGCAACGGGCACGCGGGTGCGCAGCGAAGCGTCGGTGCCGCCTGCTTCCAGCACCAGCACCGAGCGATCGCCCGCCGCGGCCAAACCGGCGGCGACGACACAGCCCGCGGTGCCGGCACCGATCACCAGGTGGTCAACGCGCAAGGGCTTCATGGTCCCACGGCAAACGTGATGCCGTGTTCAATCAACTTGGCAGCGTCGGCCACTGGCTTCCAGCCCAGGCGTTGTTTGGCCAGGTCGGCGCTGTAGAACGCGCGGCAACTCAAGCCTTCGATGTAGCCGTAGCTCGGCATTCGACGTTCTGGCGCGCGGGCTAGCGTCTGCAGACCCCACTTCACGGTACTGCGTGAAAACAGCCACCACGTCGGCATCGATACACGCCGCACCTGGATGCCAGCGGCGGGCTCCAAGGCGTTGAGGTACTCGTGACCCGACAGACAGGGATCGCCTACCAGGTTGAATGAGAGTCCGGCAATTTCGGGCGTATGCAATGCGCAGACCATGGCATCTGCGCAGTCGTCGACCAGCACGAACGGCAAGCGCTGGTGGCCACCGCCCCAAGGCTGGCAGACGGTCGGCGAGGGCCACGCCCCTACACCAGGGTGGTAAGGGCTGCCCCCTTCGCCAATCACGATGCCAGGACGGAAGACCACGACCTGCAGACCACGCTCGCGGTGCAGGTCGGCCAGCAGGCGTTCGATCGCGACCTTGGCTCGGGCGTAGCTGCTGATGCGCATCGCGGCAGCGCTGGGCGGAGTGGACTCCGTGATGAGCTCGCCGGCGTGGCCGCCGTCATAGATCGCAATCGACGAGGTGTAGTAGAGCGTGATGCCGCGCGCGCAGCACAACTCGGCAAGGCGCGCGGTGGGCTGGACATCGTGCAGCAGATGGTCCTCCCAGCTGCTGCCGTAACCGCGTGCGAGGTGGTAGACATGCTGGATGCCTTCGAGCGCGGCTTCGAGTGTTGCAGCCTGCGTGAAGTCACCCTTCACCAGATCCACACCCTGGCTTGCGAGCAGCGCCGCCCGCCCACCAGTGTCGCGCACCAGCGCACGCACCGACAGTCCGTCCCGGAGCAGCCGCTTGATCAACGCGCGCCCGATGAAGCCGGTGCCACCCAACACCAGCACGGTCGGCCGCGCTGGCACTACTGCACCATCAAGTGACTTACCTGTCTGGACCTTGGCACTCATTGAAAGGGTGCCGGAGTTGCAGGTGCATCAAGCCATTGGGCCAGCAGGCGCTCATAGTCCCCGAGCACGCGCTCGCAGGTGAACTGTTGCTCATGTCGCAACCGGCTGGCCGCTCGCAGACGGCCCGTCAAGGCAATATCGGCTTGCAGCGCAGCAATCTTGTCAGCACAGTCATCCTCATTGGAGAAGTAGAGCGCAGCTGCTCCAGCAACCCAGCGGTTGAACGGGTTGTCGTGCGCAAGGATGGCATTGCCAGCGCCGAGAGACTCAACCAATGATGGGTTGGTGCCACCGACCTGGTGGCCGTGCACATAGAAGCGGGCGAAGAACCGCAAGGCCTGCACCACGGCTTTGTCGTAGATGGCGCCGACCAGCATGACTTCAGGCGATGCTGCCGCCATCACGGCCTGCTGATACGCGTGTCCGCTTTCATAATTGCCCAACACCACCAAGCGGATGCCGCGCGGTTGCCGAGACCAGGCCCGCACGACTTCGAGGATCGAATTTTCAGGCTCGGCGCGGGCGATCAGCACCGCGTAGCTGCCGGGCTCCAGGCCATGGCCAGCCAGCAGCGACGCATTCGCGGCCAGCACGGTGTCGGCGCCATACGGGATGGTGCTGATCTTGCTGGGGCGGACCCGGGTGTTGAGATGCCGCTGGATCTGCGGGTGGTCGGCCACGAGGTGGTTGCCGAGCAGACAGCCAGCCCAATCGTTCAGCCAGAACCACGTCTTGGCGACCGTGCCCCACTTCTGCCGTTGCCACTCGATGCCGTCCATGTTGATGACGTTGCGCAGGCCTTTGAGGCGGTACAGCGTGCAAAAGACGGCAGTGTTGTAGCCCAGAGTCAGGATCAGTCCTTTGGACTTCGAGGCATGCAGCGTGGAGAGCAAGTCGAACATCACCGTGCCGGCCGCTCCGGCACCGGCAACCGGCATGCGCACGCGGTGCACGCCGCGCCAGGTGTCTTCAACCACGGGCCCCACACCCTCTTCCTGACAGTAGACCGTGACCTGCCAGCCGTGCTTGACCAGGAACAGCGCCAACTGCTCGGCAAAGGTCTCGAAACCGCCGTGGGCCGCGGGCACACCCCGCGTGCCGAGGATGCGCAGGTGCCGGGTGGGGGGCGAATGAACCGAGTCCAAGCCGCCGCCTCTCTACTGACGGTTGCCGCGCAAGGCCGCGCGGTAACACTGGGCCGTGAGCCGCCCGATGTGGTCCCAGCCGTAGCCAGAACGCATCAAGGCCAGCCCCTGAGCGCCCACGCGCCGCATGGCGTCCGGATCGGCCAACACGGTGTTGAGCCGTGTGGCCAGGGCGTGCAAGTCAGCGGAGGGAAAGAGAAATCCCGTGACCTCGTCCTCGATGACTTCCTGCATGCCGTCCAGGTCGGATGCCAGCACCGGCTTGCCGTAACTCATGGCCATCAGAATCACGCCGCTCTGGTAGATCCGCCGGTAGGGCAGGACGACGAGATCTGCAGCAGCGTAATAGGCAGCCACCTCGTCGTCCGCGACGTAGCGGATGTGACTGACGCAACGGCCGGCAAGGCCCAGCCTGTCGATCTGCGCTTGGTAGACGGCGAATTCCTGGCCCCACATCTTGCCGGCGATGACCAGCAGCACGTCCGGGTGCACGTCCTTGACTGCGGTCATCGCGTCAAGCAAGAGGTCAAGGCCCTTGACCGCCTTGATCTGTCCGAAGAACAGCAGTACCTTGGCTTCAGACGGCAGGTTCAACCGGGCCCGAGCGCTGACCGTTGGCGTCACATCGCCGACATAGCCCAGGTAGTTGCCATGCGGGATCACGTGGATCTTGTGTTCTGGAACACGCAGCACCCGCATCAACTCCCGTTGGCTGACGCGGTTGTGGGCAATCACGGCATCGGCAAGCGCATACACCCATGACTTGATTGCCGACCATTCGCCCCGAAACGCCTCCACGTCATGTGCAGTGATGACGACGCGCATCAGCAGCAGCTTGGCGACGAGGATGTTGAAGAGTTCGAGCACACCCACTTGAAAGATGTGGAAGTGGGCCAACTTGTTGCCAGCGCGTCGTGCACCCACCAAGGCGCGCAGGCTGCCCCGCACAAAGCGCAGGCCGCGTCGCCAGGCCGGATCCGGACCATAGATGCGGTGGTAGGGGAGCGCCACCGCAAAGGGCAGGCCGGGAGTGATGGCTGTCTCATTACAGGTGTGCAGGGTGGGCGTGATGCCTGCGTCCACGAGACCCCGACACAAGCCGAAGTCGTAGTAGTTCATGCCGCCGTGGCCGCCCACCGGTTCAATGATTGCGACTGAAGTGCCTTGGGAGTCGGCTGTCGTTTTCGAGGTTGGTGCTGAACTAGAACGTCCAAGGCGTTCGACTGCGGATTCAATGGCTGCCATGAAGGCGGCTTCAAATGCTGGAAACGAATGACTTTCGAGAATGCGACTCCTGTGAAACTCCAGAAGAGCGGTCTCATCGGCAAGCGCCGCGTCAACCAGACGCGCTGCAAAAGCGGCTGCATCACCGCTTGGGAACAGCCAGTGCGGCGGCAACATGTCGGCCATGCCGTCGACGTCGGATGCGATCACCGGGCGCCGGAAGACCATGGCTTCGAGCATGACGAGCGGCACGCCTTCGAATCGCGACGGTATGGCCAGTGCGTCGATGGCGGCGTAGACGGACGACATGTCGTCCGTCCAGGGAGCGAACACCACTGCGTTTGCCACGCCCTCGGCCCGCGCGAGTGCCTTCAGGGCGTCAAGGTCCGGCCCCTCACCGACCACCAGCAACTTCAAATTGGGCGCTTGCTGGCGTGCCAAGGCCAACGCCTTGACGGCCAGGTCCTGCCGCTTTTGCCAGAACTGGACGCGGCCGATCAGTCCGAAGACCCTGGCGCCTTCCGACAAGCCCCATCGAGCGCGCGCGGCGCCTCGGTCTGTTGAGCGGTAAGCCGTCAAGTCAATGCCGTTTTGCACCACGGTCACCGGCTGCTGTAGACCCCGGCGCTGCAGGTAGTCGGTCATGCGCGGGCTGATGGTGATATAGGCGTCGGGCAGGCCGTAGTACAAACGGTTCAACCATTCGCGCAGCGCTGCCTTGACGCGGGAAGCGGAAAAGACGCTCTCCGGGTGCGTCATGGGGATGTAGCAGATGCTGGGCACACCGGCTCGTTCGGCGGCCATCAAGCCGGCGCTGCCAACGGCGATTCCGCCTTGTGCCGTTACCACCACGTCGGGCGCATGGGCTGCGATGGTCGAAGCCAGGCCGCGGATAGCGCGCCACGAAACGCGTGTGCGGAGAATCTGCAACCGCTGCGATTGATAGTCGTGCGGCAAGACCTTGAAGCCGGGATAGCGCGCCGCCAATTCATTCAGTTGCCGGGCCAGCCTGAGATTGCCGCGAAAGAACATGAAGCCCGCATCGACATTCGCTTGCGCCACCATATGCCGAACGCCAGCCAACGTCATCAACTCGTGGCCGCCGAAGTCCGCTGCGTCGCTGTAGAACAGAACTCTCACAGGGTGGGCCATGCAACTAAGGGCTGCCGGGCGACTGCCGTTTGCTCGAGCCAGGCGCCCATGGGATGGGCAGCATGAGAATTCCCAGGCGGGACTTGGCGACGTAGACGCGCATCAGATTGCAGGCAGCCGTGGCGATGGCGTTGGCCGCCGCTGCACCGAGCACGCCCCACAACGGAATCAAGGCGAAGCACAGAGCCACTGTCATGACGGCGCCCGCGACGGCGATGCGGCCTTCGATGCGGTGGAACCCGCTCATGTTCAACAGGTAGCCGACCGGGCCGGTGGCTGCATTCACAAACTGACCGAGGGTCAGCACGATCAGCACCGATGCGCCGGCTTCGAATTGCGGCCCGAACAAGGACAGGATCTGCTCAGGCACCAAGATGAAGATCAGCAACAGCGGCAGGGTGGTCACCGTGGTCAGGATGGTGGACCGGCGTGCGAGTCGCGCAATCCCCTCGCTGTCCTTGGCAGCATGCAGCGCAGCAAACCTGGGTGCCGCCACGGAACTGGTGGCCAACAGCACGAACCGGGTCAGCAAGGCCGTGCGCGCGGCGGCGGTGTAGATGCCGACCTCGCCGCTGCTGACAAACAGGCCAAGGATCAGCACGTCGGAAAACGTCATCACCACATCGGCAATTGCCGATCCATACATCGGCAGGGCCGTGGCGAGCAACTCGCGCAGCCTGAATGTTGGGGAAGCGGTGCCAACATGGTTGCGCGGAATGCTGCGGATCCAGAGCAGACAGCCACAGACACACACCAGCACGGTGCCAGCCAGGTACAGCCCTGATGCCGCGCTGGCGCCTGTGATGCTGTCTGCAAAGATGAACAAGAGCAGCAGGTTGACGATGGGCAAGGCTGCGCCCTGGATGAAGGACGATGCGGCCTGGTGCTGGCCGGCCTTCAGCAATTCGCCGTACAGGTTCAACAAGCTGAACGGCACCAGCGCCAGGCTCATGAGCCGCAGCGGATTCGCAATGCCAGGGTCGGCGTAGACCGTTGTGGCAATCCAATCGGCGGCGAGGAATGTCGTTGTCGCAACCATGCTGCAGCAAAGCAACGCAGTGCCCATGCCCAGGCGATGGACGGCGGCCAGGCGGTTCCAGTCGCTTTCAGCGTGGCTGGTCGCACCGAACTTGAGGAGAGCTGCGTCCATGCCCATGCGACCCACCACGCTGGCAATCAGCGTGAAGGTCAAGGACAGGTGGAAGATGCCCAATCCTTCAGCACCCAGCACGCGGGCCAACGCGACGTTGAAGGCAAAGCCCAGGCCAGCGCCCAGGACGCGCAGGCCCAGGACCGTCCCGCTGCGCAGCACCAGGTCGCCCCAGGCGGAAGCCCTGACGCGGCTTTGAAAGCGCAGCGCCCAGTGCACGGTACGCGGAGCCTTAGCCACGCGCGTGTTGCGTCGTGAGCGGCGTCAGCCGTGGCGCAGGGACTCCCCAGGCGCCGGGCCGCTTGCCATTCGTCTCCGGCAGGGTTCCATGGCGCCTGAGCACGACTGCAAGACCGAACAGGATGCCAAGAAAGGCCAGGCTCGAGTCCCGCATGAGATGCGGTTCGGTCACTGACGCCAAGAGCACGCTGAGCAGGCCGGCGCAGATCGCAGCATGGACACCGCGCAGTCTGGGGTCAGCTTCTGCCCTGGCGCCCTGCCAGGACCAGAACAAGATCACCCCCAAGCAGCTGATGAAAAGCAACAGCGCCGGCACGCCCAGCTTGCTCACCATGTAGAGA
>Ga0105049_10001810_pt1 | contig 25270 bp, 22 predicted proteins | sample MAT06_FD_78087 | JGI IMG/M metagenome (GOLD analysis project Ga0105049, IMG submission 78087) | Freshwater microbial communities from Lake Fryxell liftoff mats and glacier meltwater in Antarctica - MAT-06 | ecosystem: Environmental > Aquatic > Freshwater > Ice > Liftoff microbial mat | place...
CGGCTCCCGCGCCGGCACCTGCGCCTGGCGGTGCGACGCCCGCGCCAAGTGGCGCCACCCCGGCTCCGGCACCGGTGCCCACTCCGGGCAGCGCGCCCACGCCCACGGTCGGTAGCCTGGCGCCCGCGGGCGCGCAGGTCGGCAGCGGCGCCGTCGGCGCCATCGTCGGCCGCTGATGACGACCGCATCGGGCCGCTCCGAGCGCAGCTACCATGTGTTCATGGGCGCGCGGCCCGCGCTCGGCGTCGTTGCGCGGCCCGGCCACCTCTACTCGCGCGCGGCGTTGCCGGAAGGCATGACGGCACCGACGCACCCGTTCATCGACGGGGTCTCGCACGATCCATTGTATGAGCATCGGCTGCGTCAGCTGCTGCTCGCGAGCAGCGACTTCGATGACTTCGTGCGCCGCCTCGTCGACGACGGCTTCGATGTGGCATCGAATCGTGGCGAGTCGGTGTGGACCCTTCGTCAGGAGCCTCGGCGGCTGATGCGTTCGGGCCAGGTCATCGCTGCGATGTGGCCTTGTGAAGGCCAGCTCTCAGCGACGACCTGGCAGCCCGAGCCCGATGTCGACGTGTACCCGCATGCGCTCGTGACAGCCTATGTTCCTGAGCTCATCGATGAGCTGCGCTCGGCGTTGCAGGCGACGACGCGCTTCGACGCGCTCGTCGCCCGTCTCGAGCTGCCGCTATGAAGGCCGCCATTGTCTGCGCCTGCCTTGTCAGCTGCGCCAGCCGGACGCGCGACGAGCCGTCCCCGATTGAGGAGTACGACGTGACCGAGCCTGCCGACACCGCCCCCGCCGTGCCCCCCGACACGACCGCTCCGGCACCCACCTGGAGCATCTGGGACGGGCGCCTCAAGATCATGACCCTCGTCGCTCGCCCCGGCCCGCTGACGAGCAGCGCGCCGCCGCCGCCGGGGCCGGCCAAGCTCCAACTGCACCCGTTCCTCAGCGCGAGCGCACACAGCGGCATCCACGAGGACCGTCTGCGCCGTCTCTTGCGCGCCAGCACCAGCCTCGAAGGCTATCTCACCGCGTTGCGCGACGCGGGCTTCCGCATCCAAGAAGAAGCGCCGATGCCGCCGTGATGACGCCCGCCTGACCGGTCCGCCGCGACAAGCCGCGCCTTCATCTCGTCGGGGAAAGCAGCCTCTCCCAATCAGCTCTGAATCACCCGAGGCGGCTCCTGGCCGCATGCGAGGCGTCGACAAAGCGCTCGATGGCGAGGTGGTGGGCGGGGGCGAGATCGATGAACTCGAGGCCGATGCCGCGCTGGCCCATGCGGTCGTCGATGTAGGCGATGTGTGCCTGGGTCTTGACGATGGCGCCGCTCGGCAAGGTCAGCTCGAGCTCGAGCGGGCGGCCTGGATCGATGGCGCCGTGGTCGTCCGATGCGAGCAGGTAGAGCCCGGTCGTCGAAAGGTCGGTCGCGGGGTGCAGTGCGGTGTGCTCGCCATCGACGTGCGAGGCGCCGAAGGGCTGGCCGTGCGCGTCGCGGATCTCGACGAAGAGGTCGACTGTCGTGCGCTGGCCGCGGCGGCGTTCGTCGTGTCTCATGGGCTCGTGCTCGCTCGGCAAAGAGGTGTCGGCCCGCGCTGAGCGCGAGGGGCGCCGTAGTAAAGAGGCGATGGCGGGCGGTCAAGCGTGGGGACGCTTGCCGGTGTCAAAGCCCCGCCAACGCGTTGGCGAGATCCCGCTGCAGGTCGGCCACATCCTCGACGCCGACCGACAGGCGCACGAGCCCATCGTCGATGCCGAGCGCCGCGCGGTTCGCCGCGGGCACGCTGGCGTGGGTCATGATCGCCGGATGCTCGATGAGTGATTCGACGCCCCCCAGGCTCTCGGCGCAGGCGAACAGACGCGTCTGCGACAGCATCGTCGTCGCGGCGGCGAGGCCACCTTTCAAGACGCAGGTGATCATGCCGCCCGGCAGGTACATCTGGCGACGCGCGAGCGCGTACTGCGGATGCGATTCGAGCCCTGGAAAGATGACACGCGCAATGGCTGGGTGCTGCTCGAGCCAGCGCGCGATCTGCATCGCGTTGTCCGAATGGCGCTGCATGCGCAGGTGCAGGGTCTTCAACCCGCGCAGGACGAGGAAGCAGTCCATCGGCCCCGGCACCGCGCCGACCGCGTTCTGGAGGTAGCGCAGCCGCTCGTGCAGCGTCGCGTCGTTGGTGACGATGGCGCCACCGACCACATCGGAGTGGCCGTTCAAGTACTTCGTCGTCGAGTGCACGACCAGGTCCGCACCGAGCTCCAGCGGGCGCTGCGCCATCGGCGTTGCGAACGTGTTGTCGACCGCGAGCACGAGGCCCGCGGCCTTCGTGTGGCGAGCGATCGCCGCGATGTCGAAGAGCTTCAAGAGCGGGTTGGTCGGCGTCTCGAGCCACACCATCTTCGTCTCGGGGCGTCGCGCTGCGAGCACCGCATCCGCGTCAATCAGGTCGACGAACGTGAAGCTGATGCCCGCCTGTGACCACACACGGTCGAACAGGCGGAAGGTGCCGCCGTATACGTCGTCGCCGCAGATCACGTGGTCGCCACTCTTCAGGAGGTGCATCACGTTCGAGGTCGCGGCGCAGCCCGACGCATAGGCCAGGCCGTGAGCCGCGCCTTCGAGGGAGGCCAAGCACTGTTCGAGAGCGGTGCGCGTCGGGTTGTGCGTGCGGCTGTACTCGAAGCCCTTGTGCACACCTGGGGCGGACTGCACGTAGGTCGACGTCATGTAGACCGGGGTCATGATGGCGCCGGTCGTCGGGTCGGGGGACTGGCCCGCGTGGATGGCACGGGTGCCGAGGCCGTCTGCCGAGTGCGCGTTTTCGTTCATGATTCCAGCCGGGTTCGAGGGCGCGACGCATCGCTTCGGTGCGCGTCGCGGGACCGTAGCAAGGTTCGCGTCGCGGAGAAAGGGTGCTTGACGCGGGGCGAGGCGGGTCCTTAGATGCGCGCCAGTGACCGCCTCAACCCGCCAAATCGCCCGCCACCTGCCGCTGTGCCTGCTGCTCCTCGCGTGTAGCCGCGAGCCGGGTGGGGATCCGATGCGCGTCGTGCCCGCCGACGTCGCCGCCGCTTTCGTCGCGCCGTCGCTGTCGCTCCTGCAGTCGCGCACGGCCGGGTTTCTGGCCGGCATCGAAGGTGCCAGCGGCGCGCTGGATCTATTGGCGGACCGCTTCGGGGTGGATCTGCGCACGCCGGAGGGGCCGGGCAGGTTGGGGCTCGAGAGCGAGCGGGCGGTCGCGCTGTTCACGCTGAAGTCAGGCTCGTTGGCGCCTGCCGTGGCTGGGGCCCCGGGAACGCCTTCAGACGCCAGGGCATGGGTCGGGGTCGCCTCGGTGGCCGACCCGGAGCTGTTCCTGGAGGCGGCGCGCACCCGCCTCGAGAAGGGCGCGGGCGCAACGCTGGCGCCGGGTCAGCCGGCGTCGGTGCCCGCGGGCGGTGCCTGGCGCTTCGTTGGACCGGGGGCCCAGCCGACCTGGCAGGCAGCACTTGGCGTGACCGCCGATCGGATCGGGATCGTCGTGTTCGGCGCCGCGTCGTTCGACGTGATCGGCAAGTGGAACGTGGTCGCTTCGGGCAAGGCCGAGGCGAGCTTCGAGAAGTCCGACAAGGCCGTGAGCGCGAAGGCGGCGCTGGGGCAGGAAGCGGTCGCCTACCTCGTGCTCGAAGGCCTGTTGCCGGACGCGCCCAAGCAGCTCGGGCTCCTGCGCGGCTTCGTGCAGGGCATGCGCGACAGCTTGCCGACCTTCGTAGGCGGCGTGGCGATGCCGCTTGGCGAGGCGGGGGTCGATGCGTTGGTCGTGAAGCTGTCGGCGGCACATGTCGGCGATGGCTTCCTGCCGGTGCAGTGGGTCAAGCCCGGGGGCAGTCCGGACCGCCTGGCGCAGGCGTTCCCCAAGACCACGACGGCATTCGTGCGTTTTCGGGTGGCGCTGGACAACGTGCGTTCGTTGCCGGGCTTCATCCGCGATAGCGTCCTGCCCGATCGCCTGCCGGGGCTCGAGGCGCTGCCGCTGCCCGCGGTGTCGGACCTCATCGACATGATCGAAGGGGACGTCGCGGTGGCGTTGCTCGGGCTCGACCCGAACGCCAACCTCGGCCGGCTGGGCGCATTGCAGCGGGCGCCAGCGGAGGCGTTGTCGTTGTTCCACCTGGCGCTGGCGGCGCGGGTGCGCGACGCGACGGCGACGAAGCGCACGTTCGCAGGCATTGCCAGTCAGCTCGAGACGAGTGGTTGGACCGTCGCGCGCATAGCGCCCGTGGGGGCCAAGCTGCCCGCCGGCGCGGTCGCCTACGAAGGTTGGTCGCTCGCGCGCGACGGGGTGCACTACGCGGTCTTGATCGATGATCAGGTGGTCGTGTTCCTCATCGGCAGTGGCGAGGTCGACGGCTTCCTCGCCGTGAAAGAGGGCAGGGCGCTATCGCTCGCGTCGTTCGCCGACCGTGGCAGTCTGACCGTGAAGCAGGCGCTCGGGCTCGAGGGCGCAACCGCGTTCGGCATGGCGCTCGGTCCGCTGCGCCTGTCGCGCGAGCTCTCGGCGCGCGGATTACCACCTTATTTCCTGAAGATCATCAACGACGTGCGGCTCTTCTCGGTGAGCGTCGGGGCCGAACAGAAGCGGCTCGATCTCGCGCTGGAGATATCGCTGTGAGCGGCGTGCCACTCATCCGACTGACCGACCTGCACAAGTCCTACGGCGAAGGGACCGTCGTCAATCATGTGTTGCGCGGGCTCACGCTCGCGGTCGGCAAGGGTGAGATGGTCGCCATCACCGGCGCCTCTGGCTCGGGCAAGTCGACCCTCCTCAACATCATCGGTGGGCTCGACCAGGCGTACACGGGTGAGGTCGAGGTCGCGGGACTGCGCGTGATGGGCCTCGCCGACAAGCCCTTGTCGCGCTACCGCAACCGCACCGTCGGCTTCATCTTCCAGCAGTTCCACCTCTTGCCGCACCTGAGCGTCGTCGACAACGTGTGCCTGCCGAGCTGGTTCGATCGCAGTCACGACACCAAGCGCCAAGACCTGCGCGTCGCCGCGACCAAGGTCCTGACGCGGGTCGGCATCGGTCACAAGGCGGACGCGCGGCCCAACCACCTCTCGGGCGGCGAGCGGCAGCGGGTCGCTATCGCTCGGGCGTTGTTCAATCACCCCGAGATCCTGCTCTGCGACGAGCCGACCGGCGCGCTCGACTCGCAGACGACCGAGACGGTCTTCGACCTCATCGTCGACCTCAACAAGCAGGACGGCATCACCGTGCTGGTCGTCACGCACGAGCGCGATATCGCGCGCCGCTGCCCGCGCCGGGTGCACATCGTCGATGGCCGGGTCGCGACCGATGAGCGTGACGGCCCGGTCGTCAATGTGGTCGGCGCCCAGGCGGTGACGCCGTGAGGTTCATCGGGGTCATCCAGGCGGTGCTCGGCAACATCGGTCGCAACCGACGCTCGTTCGTGCTGTCGAGCATCGGGCTCGTCATCGGGGTCGCGACCCTCACGTTCTTCGTGCACCTCGGCATGGGCATCCAGGTCGGCGTGCTCAACCGCATCTTCCCGGTCAACCAGATCGAGATCGAGCCGAAGACGGTCGGCATCATCGGCCTGCGCGAGGACGTGGTCGACAAGTCGCGCCTCGGCGCCGGGCTCGTGCGCGAGTTCGAGGCGCTGCCCGACGTGACGCGTGTCTATCCGAAGTTGAGGAGCAAGTTCCAGGCGCGCCTCTGGGGCGGGCAATCACTCTTTGGCTTCCCGGCGCGCACCGAAGCGTTCTTCGATGGCCTGGCACCCGACCTCGTCGCCGACGAGCTGCAGCGCTCCGAGCGCGTCGCGGCCAAGCGCGCCAAGACGAAGCTGCGGCGCCCCGAGCCGTGTAAGCAGGACGACGAGTGTCGGCTTGGCGAGGTGTGCGATCTGGCGACCTCGACCTGTGGCGACATCGAGTACTGGAAGGCGTTCGCCGACCACGGCATGGCGATGCCGTGCAGCGACGACGCGCAGTGCTCCGAAGGACTGACCTGCATCGTCGGGCTGTGTCAGGCGGCCTGCAGCGCGACCGCGTGTGGCGCGGGGCAGGCGTGCGTCGGCCCAACGACCGCGCGCGTGTGCGAAGAGACCTGCAAGACGAACGCGGACTGCGAGCTCGGCGAGAGCTGCGATGTCGACGCCGGGGCGCCGAGCGGCGTAAGCGTCTGCCGTCGGCTCGCGTGCGCGCTCGAGCTGCCCGAAGATCAGATGTTGGAAGACCCGGTCAAGGCGAAGGGGCGCCTCACGGGACGCTGCGCCAACGGGGTCGACCCGGCGAGCCCCGCGTGTGAGCCACTGCCCTGTCCGGGCCCGAGCTACTGCGCGCCGACAAGCGTGTTGGTCGCGACCGGCTACTGCGAGGCCCCGGTGCCGGTAATCCTGTCGCCGGTCTTGATCGAGCTCTTCAACAACGCCGCCGCGACGTCGCTCGGCATGCAGAAGATCGATGGTCTCGGCGCGATGTTGGGCGTGCGCTTTCAGCTCCACCTCGGCGACTCGTACTTCGCGGCCGACCTGCCAAAGGAACGGCAGTCGACCAAGCGTGCCGAGATCGCGGGCTTCTCGCAGAAGGCGATGGATTTCGGGATCACCTTGCCGATCGCGTATGTCGAGGCGCTGAACGCGCGCTACAAGGGGCGCTCGGCGGCCGAGACCTATGACACGTTCATCCTCGAGACCGAGGGCAACGAGGACGTATCGAAGCTCATAAGCGCCATCGACGGCTTCGGCATGACGCTCGCGCGTCGCTCCGAGGATGCGCGAAAGGCGGGCGACCTGCTGTTCATCCTGACGGTCGTCTTCAGCTTCATCAGCCTGGTCATCCTGTTCGTCGCCGGGGTGAACATCATGCACACGTTCCTGACGCTCGTGACCGAGCGCCGCCACGAGATCGGCATCATGCGCGCAGTCGGCGCGACGCGCGGCGACATCCGGCGCCTGTTCCTGACCGAGGCCCTGCTGCTCGGCCTCTTCGGCGGCGTCGTCGGCAACCTCGTCTCGTACGGTGCGACCCGCCTCGTGAACTGGCTCGCCGAGAAGTACCTGTCCGGCATCCCGTTCAAGCCCGACGAGTTCTTCGCCTACGACTGGCGGGTCGTTGTCGGTGGCATCGCGTTCGCGTGCGTGTTCTGCCTGCTCGGCGCGTTCATCCCCGCGCGTCGCGCCGCGCGGCTCGACCCCGCGGTCGTGCTGTCGTCGTGAGCCATAAATGATGAAGGCGCCCCGTGTGAGGCGCCTTCTGCCAGAGACAGGTCAGCTCGCTGTCACAGCGAGTTCGACAGGATGACGAAGCCGCCGCCAACCTTCTCGAGCGTGACCGGCACCGACGCGCGCGATGGGTGCGCGACGTCCTTCAGGAAGAGCTTCACCTTGCCGCCGCCGAGCTCCTCGCGCCGGTCGACCTGGAAGCTCTCCGGGTCGTTGCCGTTGAGGTACCAGGCCGCCTGCCGCACGAAGCGTCCGAACGTGTACTTCTCGAGCTGGGTCGTCTGCGCCGGGCTCGCCTTCTCGCTCGGGTGCACAAGCGCGAGGTACGCCTGGAAGTCGTTCTTCTGTGCAGCCTTGAAGGCCGTCACGACGGCCACCTCGGCTGGGTCGCTGCGTGCCGCCAGCGCCGGGGCGCAAGCTGCGAAGAGGACGGCGACCGTGAGGAGGAGGCGCTTGAACATCGGGAGCTGCATCATTTCTCTGTCTCCAATGGAGAGTCGAATGCAGCTTAGAACGCATTGGTCGGAGGCGCTATTCACAACGCCTCCCGGGCCAGATGGCCCGCCGTGGTTCGTCGGCGGCGCACGCGGTTGGGCGCCTTGACTGGCGCAAGCGCCCAGCGCATCGTGCGCGCGACGTCGGGGGCAGCCGCATAGCGGCCTTCGCGAACCGGAGGTCGGCGATGGACGCGCGAGACATCGGCTACAGTGGACGCTCCCTCGACAACGGCGAACTCAAGCATCGCTACGGCGACCAGGTGCACATCCTGGCGGATGCCTACCACCTATCGCTGCTCGCGACCCTGTCGTCCGACAAGACGACGCAGCCCGAGATCAACCACCTCGTGACCGCGCTCTATCGCGACCTGGTAGCGACGGTGCTGGCGCGCGAGCTACCGACCATCGAGGTCGCCTCGACGACGCGCATGATCGCGCACACCCCGCAGGGCGTCTATCGCGGGCGCGTGCTCGACCCGACGACGCGGGTCGTGTGTGTCGACATCGCGCGCGCCGGCATGTTGCCGGCGCAGGTGTGCTTCGATGCGTTGAACCATGTGCTCGACCCGGCCGGCGTGCGGCAGGACCACTTGATCATGAACCGTGTCACCGACGCGATGGGGCAGGTCGTCGGCGCGCGCATCTTCGGCGAGAAGGCAGGCGGCGACGTCGCCGATCAGATCCTGGTGTTCCCCGACCCGATGGGCGCCACCGGATCGTCACTCCTGAAAGCGGTCGGTTACTACAAGAACCTGCCCGGTGGACCGCCGCGGAAGCTCGTGACGATGAACCTCATCGTGACGCCGGAGTTCATCAAGAACGTGCGAGCGACCGAGCCTGACGCGGTGATCTACGCGTTTCGACTCGACCGCGGGCTCTCGCCCGGGCATGTGCTCGAGACCGAGCCGGGCACTCACCCCGAGCTCGAGCGGGGCTTGAACGACCATCAGTACATCGTGCCGGGCGCGGGTGGGCTCGGTGAGGTGATCAACAACGTGTTCGTCTGACGTCGGCCGGCAGCCGACGCGCGAGGGGTAGATTCGATGAAGCGCAGTGACCTCGAAGTCCTCATCGACCAGCAGTCGGTCGCGGCGCGCATCGCCGAGCTCGGTGCCGAGATCAGCCGTGATTATGCCGACAAGGACCTGGCATTGCTGGGGATCTTGAAGGGCTCATTCATCTTCCTGTCCGATCTCGCGCGTGCTCTCACGGTCGAGTGCACGATCGATTTCCTCGGGCTCTCGAGCTACGGACACTCGACCACGTCGAGCGGCGTCGTGCAGATCACCAGTGACCTGTCGGCGCCGATCGAAGGCCGCGACGTGCTCATCGTCGAGGACATCATCGATACCGGCCTGACGATGCGCTACCTGCTCGAGAACCTCACGACCCGTAAGCCGCGCAGCCTCAAGGTCTGCACGCTGCTGCACAAGCCGGCGCGCACCAAGGTCGAGGTCGCGATCGACTACACGGGCTTCACGATCGAGGACAAGTTCGTCATCGGCTACGGCCTCGACTACGAGGACCGCTTCCGCAACATCCCCTTCATCGGCCACAAGGTGAGCTGATAGGTGATGCGACACGGCGTTCGGCGCGGCCGCGTGTGCTCGGCCGAATCGCGCACGCGGTCCCTAACGCAGGTAGTGGCAGGTATATCCGTCGGGATTCTTCTCGAGATAGTCCTGGTGGTAGTCCTCGGCCTTCGTCCAGACGCCGGCGTCGACGATCTCGGTGACGATGGGTTTGTCCCAGCGGCCAGAGGCATCGACCTTCTTGCGGACCTCGTCGGCGACCCGCTGCTGTTCCGGAGTCGTGGCGAATATGATGGATCGGTACTGGCTGCCGACGTCATTGCCCTGGCGGTTCTTGGTCGTCGGGTCGTGCATGCGGAAGAACCAGTTCTCGAGGAGATCCGCGTACGAGACCTTCTTGGGGTCGAACACGATGCGCACTGACTCGGCGTGGCCGGTCGTGCCGTCGTGCAGATCCTCGTAAGTCGGATTGGCGGTCTTGCCACCGGTGTAGCCGACCTCGCTCTCCAGCACGCCGGGGATCTTGCGCAGGATCTCCTCCATGCCCCAGAAGCAGCCGCCGGCCAGTACGGCGACCTCCATCGTTGACTCGCAGCCGGGTGCGGCCGCGGCCATCGGGTTGGCGCAGGCGTTGTCGGTCGCGATGGGTGGCGGCGAGGCGCTGCTGTCTTCGACGCGCGCCCGCCACCCACCGTAGCCAGCGGCATCGAGCTCGGCCAGCGGCACAAAGCGCAGTGACGCCGAGTTGATACAGTAGCGCAGGCCCGTTGGGGCGGGGCCATCGTCGAACACGTGGCCGAGGTGTGAATCACCCGAGCGGCTGCGCACCTCGGTCCGTGACATGCCGTACTTTCCATCGGTCTTCGCGACGACCCGCTCGGGGTCGATGGGGCGCGTGAAGCTAGGCCAGCCGGTGCCCGAGTCGAACTTGTCGACGCTTGCGAACAGCGGCTCGCCGGACGCGATGTCGACATAGAGGCCAGGCTTGTGATGGTCGAAGAACGCGTTCTTGAAGGGCGGCTCGGTGCCGTCGTTCTGGGTCACCTCGTATTGGATCGCGGTGAGCTTGGACTTCAGATCGACGTCGGACGGCTTCATCCACGGTGAAGGTGCGGTCGACAGGGTGGCCGTGTTGGCTTGCATCGGGCTTGGCGCCATAGATCCAGGGGACTGTTGTTCGGGCTGGGTCCCACCGCACGCGACGAGTGTGGTCGTTACGAGCGCGGTCGTGAAGAGGGTGGCGAATATCGAAAGAGGGTGGGAGTGGGTCAGGTTGGCCATGCAGGGGAGTATGCCGCCGGCTGGTGGGTGGTTTCAGGTCGAGGCTCACAAAGAGTACCGCGACACGCCCGCACCTTCGCCCTCGCCCTCGCTGCACCCGCGCCCGCGCCCACGCCTACGCCTACGCCAAGCCCACGCCCACGCGAAAAAAAAGCGGCGACCGAAGCCGCCGCGTGTATCGCGCCTCGCGCCCCTTTCAGGGCGCCGGAGCAGGAGCCGGAGCTGGCGTCGGAGCCGGCGCCGGAGTTCCCTCGGTCGGAGCCTGCGGCTGCAGCGTCACGCCTGGGAGCGAACCGCCGGCCTGCACGAACGCCTGCTCCGCGGCCTTGCGCTCCTCCATGAAGGCGCTCGTGAACGCCACATCCTTGTTGGCGAGCTTCTTCGCGAGAAGGTCGTCATACCAGCCGCGGTACACTTCCCGGCGACGGTCGAGCGTGAGCTGCGAACGAAGCTCGGTCTTCTGCTCGTCATTGATCGCCTCGCCCGCCTTCGCCTCGGCGAAACGCGCGATGATCAGCTTGCCGCCCTCGCCGACTGAGAACACCTTGTCGAGCAACGGCTTTTCCGCCGTCGCTGCGAACGCCGCGAACACCAGGTCGGGCGCGCGCCCACCGAGCTCGATGAGGTAGGGCGAGCTCGCCGGGTAGCCGGCCGCCAGTCGCGACAAGCGCGCGAACGACGTCTGCGACGCGCTGATCCCCTGGTCGCTGCCGCCGTACTTCGTGTTCACGATCGTCACCACGTCGGCCAGCTTCTTGGTCGGGTCCTTCTTCGCCTCGGCCAGCACCTCGTCCGCCAGGGTCTTCACGAACGGTGCGACCTTCTCCTTCTGGAGGAGGCCCTTGGCGATCGACTGCTTCACGGTCTCGAACGCCTCGACTTTCTCCTCCGTAATCGACTCGGGCATCAGGATCCAGAAGCCACTGGGAACCTCGACCAGCCCCGTCGCTTCGAGCGGCTTCAGGTCCGGCGCGAGCGCCGCCACTGCGGGCCCGAACGAGCCGCCGCCGAGGTCCTCCAACGTCGCGGCGGCGAGCGAGCCGCCCTGCGCCTTGCTCTCGTGTTCGCTCTTCGCGCTCGCAATCATCGCGAACGCCGCGAGCGGATCGAACACCGGCTGCGGCTCACCCTCGGTCGCCTCGGCGACCTTCTTCTCAGCCAGGACCGTCGTGACCTCGGTCGCGATCGCCTCGGCCTTCGTTTTCGTCGTGGCACGCGCGGCGTCGATGCCGGCCTTCAGCTCCGGATCATCACTCGGCACCGGGGCGTCGATCTTGATACCGCGCAGCTTCCACGACTTTGGCGTCGTGTACTTCGACGCCTTGAGCTTGTCGTACTCGGCCTGCACCTTGTCGGCGTTCTTGCCGGCCCACTCGGTCACCTCGACATCGGTCACCGGCACGAGCGACGCCGCCGTGCGCTCGTCGACCGCGATGTAGTCGATGGTGACCTTGTCGTTTTCGAGCTTGTACGCCTGGTCGATCGCGGCGTCGGACACGCCGATCTCACCGACCAGGAGCTGGATCACCCGCTCACGCAAGAGCTCGTCCTCGACCAACAACTCGAAGCCCGCGACCGTCGTCTCGAGACTGCGCGCGACCCAGTTGCGGTAGTTGTTGACCTCGAGCGCGCCCGTCTTCGGATCGCGGAAATTGTCGTTGCTCAGGAGCAACGCGAGCGCGTCGTTGAGCTCGGCCTTCGAGACGCCAAGTCCCATCTCGCGCGCCCAGCCCGACACGAGCTTCGTCTCGATGAGCTCGTCCACGACCTTCAAGAGCTTGATGGGGCTGATCTTCGCCGGGTCCGTACCGTACGTGCCGCCCGAGAACGGGCTGTACAGGTTCATGAACGCGAAGCGCGTCTGGTAGCGGTATCGGTCGTTGGGGTCACTGAACCCCCGGCGCGGATCCGCATCGTCGCCAGTGAGCTGCATGCCCGTGCGCACGAGCACCGCGTCGATCATCTCCCCGTCGACCTCGACGAAGTCGCGGTTCTTGAAGCTGCCCGGCGCACCACCACCACAGGACTGGTCCGGTGCGACCGCGCCGAAGCCCACCGCGAAGATGACGATGAGGATCGCGAAAACGAAGTACGTAGCGAAGGTGCTCGACTTCTTGCGGAGGATGTCCAGCATGTACAGAACCCCAGTGCGGCTTCTTGCGGCGGGCTATCGGTTCGCCACAGACCTGCGGTGCAGGCTGGCGACGAACAGAAAAATGACGGGGGCTATTAGCGCGCACCCAGGGGAGCGTCAACCTCTAACGAGGTCAGCCGAAGTCATCCGAAGTCATCCGAAGTCATCCGAGGTCAGCCTGGCAGGGTTGCCTGCATCGAGGCTCGCTCGGCAAATCGCGCGTACCAGGCCGTCAACGCCGGGCGCGTCGCCCGGAAGTCCCCCACTGGCTTGCGGAAGTCCAGCCAGCCGAGGCTGGCGGCACAGCTGATCTGGCCGAGGTCGACGGCCTCGCGGAAGACCGTCACTTCGTGCTCCAGCGCGTCGAGCCCCTGGTTCACTTTGGCGGTCTGGCCGCCGATCCAGCTTTCCCAATGTAGCTCCGCGGGTCGCTGGCTGCGTTCGTAGAAGACCAGGATCCCCGCGTCGAGGATTCCATCGGCCAGCGCCTGCAGGCGCAGCACCCGCCAGCGTTCGGCGCCCTGCGCGGGGATGAGGCGCCCACCCGCGAGGGCGTCGAGGTACTCGCAGATGACCGGTGAATCGTACAGTGTCGTGCCGTCGTCCAAGACCAGCGCCGGGATCTTCGAAAGTGGGTTCTGGCGCGATAGCACTGGGTCGGGCGCCATCGGGGAAGGGCGCAGGAGCTCGAGCTCGAGTGGCACGCCGAGCTCGTGGGCCACAATCCTGACTTTGCGGACGAACGGCGAGGTCGGCGTGTAGAAGAGCTTCATCGCCCCGCGATAGCGCAACGTGGTGCGGGCGGCAACGGCGGGCGTGGGCGTGGGCGTGGGCGGGGGTGCGGGCGAGGGCGTGGGCGAGGGTGCGGGCGTGGGCGTGGGGTGGGCGTGGGCGAGGGTGCGGGGGCGATCGCCGCGCCGTCGTCGCAAGTATCTATTAGATGGATGTGGGGCCAGTTGGACTGCGTTGTGGTATCCCCCAAGGGCTTCTGCTAAGAGCGACGCCCGCCTCGGGTGCTGCCCGGGACGGACCCGGGGAGGAATAAAAGAGAAACCGGCGCCAAAGGCTCTGATGTTCGATTGGCTCTACGGCCTGGTCTCCAATGACCTGGCCATCGATCTCGGTACCGCGACCACCCTCGTCTACGTGAAGGGCAAGGGCATCGTCTCGGCCGAGCCTTCGGTCGTCGCCGTCCAGAAGGATGCCCGTGGCGGACGTCGGGTCCTGGCCGTCGGCAAGGATGCCAAGGAGATGCTCGGCCGCACGCCGCACTCGATCACGGCCATCCGGCCGATGAAGGATGGCGTCATCGCCGACTTCGAGATCACCGAGGCGATGCTGCGCTACTTCATCCAGAAGGCGCACAACCGCCGGGCCCTGGTGCGGCCACGCATCATCATCTGCGTGCCGCATGGCATCACCGAGGTCGAACGCCGTGCTGTGCGCGAGTCGGCCGAGAACGCCTCGGCGCGCGAGGTCTATCTCATCGAGCAACCCATGGCGGCCGCCATCGGCGCGGGTCTGCCGATCACGGAGCCGTCGGGCAACATGATCGTCGACATCGGTGGTGGCACGGCGCAGGTCGCGGTCATCAGCCTCGCCGGCATTGTCTATTCGAAGAGCATCAAGTGTGGCGGCGACAAGATGGACGCCGCGATCATCACGCACATCAAGCGCAAGTACAACCTGCTCATCGGCGAGCGCACGGCCGAGAACATCAAGTGCTCGATCGGCAACGCCTACCCGACCGACGAGGTGATGACGATGGAGATCAAGGGGCGCGACCTCGTGTCGGGCATCCCGAAGACCGTCACCATCAACTCGGACGAAGTGCGCGAGGCGCTCTCTGAACCGGTCTATCAGATCGTCGAGGCGGTGCGTCACGCGCTCGAGGGCACCCCGCCGGAGCTCGCGGCGGACATCGTCGACAAGGGCATCGTGCTCGCGGGCGGCGGTGCGCTCCTGCGCAACCTCGACATCCTCATCCGCGAGGAAACGGGGCTGCCGGTGATGATCGCCGACGACCCGATGAGCGCGGTCGTGCTCGGCTCGGGCAAGGCGCTTGACTCGCTCGAGCTGCTGCGCGGGGTGGCGGTGCAGTGATGCGTCGGAGGTCGTCGCCGTGAGGGAGTTCTTCCTCCGCCACCGCAAGACGATCACCACGGTGCTCGGCATCGCGCTGCCGTTGTTCCTGCTCTACGTGCACGGGCGGAGCCCACGCAAGACGACCATCATCGAGAAGGCGCTCATCCAGGTGACGGCCCCCGTCCAGGGTGCCGCCGCCCGCGTGCTGTCGGGGATAAGCGACCTCTGGAACGGCTACATCGCGCTCGTCGCCGTCGCCGAGGAGAACGCGGCACTGCGTGCGGATCGCCAACGGCTCGAAGCCGACTCGACGCGCCTCGTCATCGCGCTCGCCGAGAACGAGCGCCTGCGCGGCGAGCTCGACTTCAAGCGCAAGCGTCGCGACCTCCTGACGGTCGGCGCGCACATCATCGGCAAAGACCTCTCACCGTACGGTCGCATCCTGCGCGTCGCGCTCGACGCGGGCACCCGGAGCGGGATCGCCGAAGGCATGCCAGTCGTCACTGGCATGGGCCTCGTCGGGCGCGTGGTGCGCGTGTCGGGCGAGTACGCCGAGGTGATGCTGCTCGTCGACGCGCGCTCGGTCGTCAACGTGCGGGTGCTCGACAAGGGCGTGACCGGCACCGTGACGGGCACCAGCTCTCCCTACAACTATGTCGCCCGCATGTCCTACCTGCACCGGGCCGAGCCCCTCGAAGTGGGCGATCTGCTCGTCACCTCCGGCCATGACAAGGTCTTTCCGCCTGGCCTGCACGTCGGCACGATCCGCTCCCTCGAAGAACGCCAGCGCGACGTCGAGTACGAGCTTCAGATCACCCCGAGCGTGAACCTCGCAGCCCTCGAGGAAGTCCAGATCGTCACAGGCGTGCTCGACGAGCCCGCCGATGCGCCTCTACCCGGCGCTGCGCCCGCGCCCGCGCCCGCTCGCTCGCCCACGCCCGCTCGCTCGCCCACGCCCTCGCCCTCGCCCTCGCCCCGAGGATCCCCCTGATGCGCGGCCTCGCTCTCGTGCTCACAACCTTCCTCTTGATGGCGCTGCTCTCGCCGCTCCTTCACGACGCCGACATCGCGCGCTATGTGCCGGACATCGCGCTGGTCGCTTGCCTCTATGTCGGGCTGACGACCTCGCTCGAGAAGGCGGTCCTCTGGGGGCTCGTCATCGGGCTCCTCGAAGATGGCTTCACGACCGGACAAACGGTCGGGCTCGGGATGGAGATCGCGGTCCTGGCGGTTCTCGCCAGCCACCGCTTGTCGCGGCGGCTCGTCCTGCGGGGACCACTCGGGGCGATGTTCCTGGCGTTCGGTACGAGCCTCGCAGCCTCGCTGGTCGAGCTCGCGCTGAGCCTCGTGTTCGTGCGCAACTTCACCGAAGGTGCTTCCGGTCCGCTGATCGTGCTTCAATCGATGTTGCCCCAGGCGCTCGTGACCGCTCCGTTCGGGGCGATCGTGTTCTGGTTGTTCGACCGGCTCGATGCGCTCACCTCGCGCAAGAACGAGTCGGTCTTCATGTGACTGGGGCGATGCATGCGAACCCATGACGAGCACGAGGACGCGGGCGCCCTGAGGAGCCGCTTTGGCCTCCTGGCGATCGTGTTCACGGCGTGCTTCGTCGTGCTCCTTGGACGCCTCTTCTATGTCCAGATCGTGCGTGGCGACGAGTACCGCGAGGCCGCTCGCACGAGCTTCACGACGACCGAACGCCTGCCCGCGCGCCGCGGCGAGGTGAAGGACCGGACTGGCGTCCTGCTCGCCAAGAACGTCCCGGTCCGGCGCCTGCGGCTGGCCCCGGATAAGCTCCTGAAGCCCGCCGTGCAGGCTGAGGTGATGACCCGTCTCGGCGCCATCCTGGAGTTCACGCACGAGGAGGAGGCCGCGATCGTCGACAAGCTGGCACTCGCCCACGAAGGCAACCGCAGCGAACCGATCCTCGTCAGCGAGCAGCTCGTCGACGACCAGTGCCCGTTCGACGGCGCGACCCTCGAGCTGCCTACCGACCCTCCGCCCGACGTCGACGCCGAGCATCTGCTCTTCTGCCGCGAGTGCGGCCTCTATCACGAGCCGATCGCCGCCGACGCGACCTTCTGCCCCCACGACCGGAGCCGCCTCACCTGGACCGGCGACGGCGCCCAACGCCAGGCGACGTGCCCCAAGTGCAAACGACACTTCGCGACCAGCGGCATCTGTCCCATCGATGGCCAGATCATGTCGGCCACCCAGCACAACCTCGTGTGCCCAGTCTGCAAGCGGCGCTTCACCAACCAGGTGGCCGTGCTCGAGAGCCAGGGCGACCTCGCCGGCGTCATGGTCGATACGACCCTCATGCGCGAGTACACCCAGCCGTTCACGCTCGCGCACACGCTCGGCTACATCAACCGCGTCACCCAGAAGGACCTCGATCTGAACCCCGGGGTCTATCCGATCGACGGTCGCAAGGGCCGCGCCGGCATCGAGTCCGCGCTCGAAGCGATCCTGCGCGGCAAGTCGGGCGGAGTCGAATACCTGATGGGCACCAATCGCACCGTCGAGAACAGCCGCCGCCCCTCCGAGCCGGGTTTCGACGTGTGGCTCACCATCGACGCGCGCCTCCAGCGCGAGGTGCGCGACATCATGCGCTACCAGCGCTCGGGTGCGGCGGTCGTGATGGAACCCAACACCGGGGAGATCCTGGCGTTGTATTCGCATCCAGGATTCGACCCGAATGCGTGGTCGGGGCGCCTCTCGAAGGAGGAGTGGACGTCGATTTCGCAGAACCCCTATGACCCTCTCCACAACAAGGCCGTCACCGCCTACGCGCCGGGCTCGGTCTACAAGATCGTGACCGCGCTCGCCGGTCTGCGCGAGCACATCATCACACCCGAGACGACGTACTTCTGCCCGGGCCACTACGAGTACGGCGGTCGCGACTTCGGCTGCCATCTGAAGACCGGTCACGGCACGGTGAATCTGCACTCGGCGATGAAGGGCTCGTGCGACGTCTACTTCTACAAGGTCGCCGAACAGCTCGGCATGGATCGCCTCGCCAAGTACGGTCGGGAGTTCGGCTTCGGCGCCCCGACCGGCATCGAAATCGCCGAGTCGATCGGCATCGTGCCGACCCGCAAGTGGTACGATGACACGACCCCACTCAAGTTCCAGCCTGGCCTCACGCTGTCGGTCGGCATCGGCCAGGGCTCGCTCACAGCGACCCCGCTCCAGGTCGCGCGTTCGTTTGCCGTGATGGCCAACGGCGGTCGCCTGGTCCAGCCGCGCCTGGTGATGCGCTACACCGACGAGTCGCGTCGGGAAGAACAGGAGTTCCTGCCGGTCGACGAGCGACGCGTCGCCATGACCCCCGACGAGCACGCCTTCATCGAGGATGGTCTGCTCGCGGTCGTCAACGACCCCGGCGGAACTGGCAAGGCCGCCTATGACGACCTCTTGAAGGTCGCCGGCAAGACCGGCACGGCCGAGGCCCCCCAGTCCCGCATCGGCGCCACGCCCGAGATCGCGACCTGGCTCAAGGAGGACCACGCCTGGTTTGCGATGTATGCGCCGGTGCCCGATCCGCAGGTCGTCATCGTCATCTTCTTGGAGCATGGTGGCTCCGGTGGGCACGACGCTGGCCCGCTGGCCCGTCGTGTCTTCGAGGCGTGGAAGCGCCTGGGCCTCTATCGCGCGCCTCCCCCCGAGCTCGAGCCGCTCCCCGGTGAAGACCCGGGCGGGCCCGACGATTCCGTGCCCGACGACGGCGCGCCCGACGACGCCCAGCCGCTGCGACCCGGAACGCCGACAACGCCGACCGACCACCACCTCGCCCCGGGCGGTACCCCGTGATCCATCGGAGCGAGCTCTCGCGCAGCCAACGCAGCGCCCTCCTCGAGCCCTTCAACCTGTTTGCTGTGCTCTCGATCATCGGCCTCATCGTGGCGAGCCTCATCGCCCAGGCGGACGCCCACTTCTACGCGGGCGGTAAGCAGTACGAGCGCCACACCGTGTGGATGCTCGTCGGCGGTACGGCGTTCCTGCTCGCCTCGGTGATCGACCTGCGCTTCATCGAGCGCGGCGCCTACCTCTTCTACGGCGTGTGCGTGGCGCTGCTCCTGCTGACGATGTTCGTTGGGACCACGGTCGGCGGCTCGACCCGTTGGTTGCGGTTGGGCGAGATCAACATCCAGGCCTCCGAGTTCGTGAAGCTCGGCGTCATCGTCGCGCTCGCGCGCTTTCTGCATCAGCGGCGCGAACGCTCGCCGGGCGAGACCGCGACCTTGCAGGTGGGCAAGTACCGGCTGAGCGATCTCATCGCACCCGTGGCAATCGTGGTGCTGCCGGTGCCGCTCATCCTCTTGCAGCCCGACCTTGGCACGACCCTCATCATGATCTTCGTGGCGGCGACGATGCTCGCGGTCGAGGGCATCCAGCGTCGCGCCGCGATGATCATCATGGTGTGCACGCTCATCATCATCCCGGTCGCGTGGCAGTCGGGCCTCATCCAGGAGTACCAGAAGGACCGCATCTATAAGCTGGTCGACGACCGCTGGGAAAAGGTCGACCAGGCGACCGGCGTCATCCACGAGAACCGCCGCACCCAGGCTGAGCAGGCGATGTGGGCGATCGGCTCGGGCGGGCTCACGGGGCAGGGCCGGAAGAACGCGAACGCGCAGCGCCTCAAGGTCTTCCCCGAGGTGCACACCGACTTCATCTCGGCCATGGTCGCCGAGGAGTTCGGCTTCCTCGGGTTGACGGTGCTGCTGTTCATGTTCTGGTGGCTCGTCATGTGGGGGCTACGGACCGCATTGGATTCGCGCGATCGCTTCTGTAGATTGCTCTGCACAGGGGTGGCGGCGCTCTTCGGCTGGCAGGTGTTCGTGAACGTGGGCATGGTGACAGGCTTCCTACCGGTCGTGGGCGTGCCGTTGCCGTTCCTCTCGTATGGTGGCAGTGCGTTTTTGACGCTGCTCATGTGCCTTGGCCTGGTGCTCAACATCGCGCGCAAGCGGGGGCGCATGTGACGCGGCGCCATCTCGGATCACCGGCGCTCGGCCTGTGTGCGATCGCGGTTCTTGGCGGTGGCTGCGGCGGCGGCATCTCCGACTTTGCGAGCTTTCTCGGAGACCCCTTCGGCGACATCACCGACCAGGTGCGCGACCTCGATGAGACGCAGCTCGAGGATCTTTTAGGCGAGCTGATGCTGCGCTTCCGGTCCTACCTCGCGCTGCGCGGGGCGATCCCATTCGAGCGCCTCGACGCCGAGGAGTGCTTCCTCGAGACCCGCGACACGGGCGAGGTCTTCTCGTTCGTCGCCGACGTGGACTGCGTCTTCGGGGCCGACGTCGAGCCGGCCGCGGGTGCCATCGGCGTCACGCAACAGCAGCTCGCGGTGAGCCCGGTCGGGGTCTTCCGCTTCGAGCTCGACTATCGCGAGGTCACGCTCGGCGACCTCGAGGTCCACGGCAGCGAGCGCATCACCGAGACCGACTCGAGCGATGGTGCCAGCGTACGCAAGCTGGACCTCGTGCAGAATGGCATCGAGCTGCGCTACGAGTTCCGCGCCGGGCTCCAGGATGGGGAAGTGCCGGTCTTCGACTACCAGTTGCCCGGCCCCGGCGGCGACGTGTTGGCGCGCATCACGAATCCGACGACCGCGGGTGGATTCGTCACGGTGTTTCTGACGGGGCTCGATGGGACGCTGTCGTGCGACATCCGCAACAGTCTCTGGACGCCCGAACGGCTGCCGCGCGGCACCTGCGACAACGGCGTTGTGTTCGGGCTGCCCCAGGAGTGATCCGGCTCCTCACCGCAGGCGAACGGGCCGGTATCAGATCTCGCTGGGTAGGCCTCGTAGGCGTGCTGTTGTGGGCGTGCTCCAGCGCGCCGCCGCGCGAATCCAACCCGACGCCCGCCCCACCGGAGCCGCCACCAGGAACCCTTCCCGAGCCCAGCGCGCCCGCTGTGCCTCGACCGATCGGTGCCGCGCTGCGTGTGGTTCCGGTCGCGGGTGTCGTCTCGCTCGCAGTCGGAGAGGAGCACGCGTGTGTCGCTCGCGCCGACGGACGTGTCCTGTGCTGGGGCAACGGGGCGACCTATCGGCTCGGCAATGGCATCGCCGAGTCGTCGAAGGCGCCGTTGCTGGTGCCACCGGTCGACCACGTTGTGCGCGTCGCCGCGGGCGGGGCGATGTCGTGTGCCATCCGGCAGGACGCGACCGTCCTGTGCTGGGGCGGTTACCGCCAGCTCGCTGGCGATCCCGACGGGATGGAGTGGCCGATGGTGCGGCTGCCGCAGGTCGTTGCCCAGCCGGTCGGGTGGACCCGCCAGGTGAGCGCGGGTTGGACCCAGGCGAGCCTTCTCGATGGAGCCGGTGGCGTGTCGATCCTCGATGCCTATGTCGGGCCGGTGCCACTCACGGCGTTCGCGCCAGTGACGGCGATCGCGTCCTTGTCCGATGGTTTCTGCGCCCTGACGAAGGGCGGCGGGGTCCAGTGCGTCACCTCGGGCGAGTTCGGCGCCAGCGGCAACGGCGGCGGCAAAGGGGGCTATGGCGAGGAGCCGGGCACAGTGCTGGCGCCGCTCAGCTGGAGCGAGAGCTTGCGGCCGCTGCTCTTCGATGCAGACGGCAACCCGCAGTGGGCGCCGTGCAGCACCTGGGAGGATCCGTCCGCGGCGGCCGACCCTTCAGGCCCCACCGACCCTGCGGCAACGGTGGCGACCGTGCCCGCGTTCTGCAAGGACGCCCTCGTCGGCGCGAGCGCGATCGATGCCCAGGGCAACCTCGCGTGCGCCGTACTCGGCGACGGGGGGCTTGCATGCTGGGGCTGCGCGCGTTGCTTCGACGACAACAAGCCACCGCTCGGGTTCGAGGCGGGCATGAGCCCGGTGCCGTTCAGGATCGCTGGCGTGACTGGTGTGGCCGCGGTGGCGGTCGGCGGCGCGCACCTCTGCACCTTGCACAAGGATGGCGCGGTGCGTTGTTGGGGTGACGACAACCAAGGGCAACTCGGCCCACGCGGCCATGGCAGCACGGCGACGCCGACAGTGATCGCGGGGCTCGGCGAGGTCGTCGGCATCGATGCGGGCGAGGCGACGACTTGCGCTTTGCGCAAGGACGGGACGGTCGCCTGCTGGGGCCACGTGCTCGGCACGGTGCTGCCCGACCGCTATGCCGAACCCGACGCCGATAACAACAGCACGCCCCCCCTCGTCACGGATCGCGTCATGCCCGAAGCGCTCGTCGTCGCGGCGCCCGATGCGACCCTCGTGTGTCGTGTGAGCGACGTCTTCGACGCGGCGGGCGATCTCGTCGAGGTGCAGTATCGCTACGACAAGCAGGGGCAGCTCGCGGTGGAACGGCACTCTGGCTGGACCTGGCTGGACCGGTAACGCCCTCGAGACCCGCGAGACGATCATCTATGCGCGCGACGGCAAGGGGCGTGTGACACGCGAGGTACGCCAGGTCGTGCGCGACGGCGGCGAGCTCTACGCGTCCGGGCTGCGGCGTTCGCGAGCCCGTTCTTCGAAGACCCGCTCTATCGACGTGAGCATCACCACGCCTACGATGCGTCCAGTCGGCGGGTGCAGACCGAGGTCTACGACGTTGCGTCCGACCCGGTGACAGGCGCTGACAAGCTCGTGCTCGTCACGCGCACCCGCCATCTCTATGTGGGATGTCTGTGACAGCGCGCGGCGGAAGGGTGACTGGCGGCTCGAGGTCGTTGGTTGACATCGCCAGCCGGGGCGTTACTGCTAGGCCCTGTCGGCGGTGCCACCCGATCCCCGGGTGGACCGATGTTCCGTTGGTTTCCACGAAGTCCGCGCGGAAGTCCGACCCTCAGGAGTGAGCGCCATGGCAAGCAACGACGTCATCGAATTGACGGACCAGAACTTCGACGCCGAAGTGCTCAAGAGCGACGTGCCCGTGCTCGTCGACTTCTGGGCCACCTGGTGTGGACCGTGTCGCGCCATCGCTCCGATCATCGACGAGCTCGCGGCGGAGTACAAAGGCAAGCTGAAGGTCGGCAAGGTCGACACCGACCGCCAGACCAAGTACGCGGTGCAGTTCGGCGTCAGCTCGATCCCGGCGATCTTCGTGTTCAAGAACGGTCAGGTGGTCGAACGCATCATCGGTGCGCGACCCAAGGCCGCGTTCGTGAACGCCGTGCGTCCGCACGTCGCGTGAGCACGGCGGCGCGGTCGACTCCGGCCGCGCCGATTCGGACACAGATCTGGGACCTGGACTTCTGTTGTGTCGGGCGTCAGAGCCGTGTAGTGAGCCCTCATGGTGCAAGTGTTGCTCGCGCTCGCGGCTCTGGCATTCGGCGCTTCGACAGCGGCTTTCACGTCGCGGCTCCTCCGCTACGAAGTCGGCCGCAGCGCGGTCGCTGAAGGCTCGATGGCGGTAGCGACCGCTTTGCTGCTCGCGGCGGCGATCCTTGGGTTCGATCCGAGCCAGGTCCAGATGTCGGGCCTCGCGGTGCTCTTCATCGCAGTCGTGACCAGCGTCACGGCGCTGGTCGTGCTCCGCTGGGGCCAGTTTCCCCTGCTCGGCCCCGTCACCTCCGCGATGGTTGGCATGGTCGCGTTGGCGATGGCGCTCCATGAGGCGATGCCTGACCCACGGCCGGTCGGGCCGGTCGGCACCATCACCGTCTTGCACGTCTCGGCAACGCTCGTGGGCTACCTCCTGTTCGCGCCGGCGTTCGTGCTCGGCAACCTTTACGTCGCTCAGAGCTGGCGCCTCAAGACGAAGCAGCCGTCGTCGACGCGGCTGCCGCCGCTCGGCACGCTCGAGACCAGCGCATGGCGGCTCCTGACGCTCGGCTTCGTGCTCTATACGATGGGCATCGTCGGTGGCTGGTTGTCGACCGAGACGTCGCGCCAGACGTTGCGACCCCAGCACGTCGTCGCAGCGTTGGCGTGGCTCATCTACGCAGTTGCCCTCGTGCGGCGCTATGCGGCCGGGTGGAGCGGGGTGCGGGCGGCGATCGCCCTGATGGCGGGCTTCGTCGTGACCTCGGGCGCAGTGCTCCTCTACGTGCTGAGGTAGTCGTGCACGTGCCAGCGAGCGGCCCTCTCCCAAGGTGTCCATGAGGCTCATCGTGCTTGGCCTGAACCACAAGAGCGCGCCCGTCGCGACGCGCGAAGCGTTCGCCGTGCCGGGCGAAGCGGTGGTGGGTCTCGACCGACGGGTCGTGCTCGAACCGCTCATCGCCGAGGCGATGATGTTGTCGACCTGCAATCGGGTCGAGCTCTACGCGGTCGCCGAGAGCTCCGAGCCCGACGGACTCGCGGCCGCGCGTGACGCGCTCGTGCGCGTGCTCGCCAACGAGCGCGGGCTCGACCCGACGGAGCTGACGAGGTACGGCTACAGCCACATGGGCATCGATGCGGCGCGCCACCTCATCCGGGTGTGCGCGAGCCTCGACTCGCTCGTCGTCGGCGAAGCGCAGATCATGGCGCAGGTGAAGGAGGCCTACCAGTCGGCGAAGGAGGCCGGCAGCATCGGGCCAGTTCTGGAGCAGGTCGTGCAGGCCGGCTTTCGCGGGGGCAAGGCGGTGCGCACCGACACCGACATCGCCTCGGAGTCGGTCTCGATCGGCTCGGTCGCGGTCGAGCTCGCGAAACGCATCTTTCCGAGCCTCGCCAGGTGCCAGGTACTGGTGATTGGCGCCGGCAAGATGGGCCGGGTGACGGCGCGCTCGCTCGCCCGGGCCGGGGTTGCCGAGGTCGTGGTGACGAATCGTTCGCCGGCCCGGGCCGAAAAGCTCGCGCAGGAGCTCGGCTGGGTGGCGCGCCCATTCGCCGACCTCGACGAGCTCCTCGTGAAAGCGGATGTGGTGCTGACCTGCACCGGTGCCGACCGCCCGATCCTCGACCAGAAGCGGCTGCGCGCGATCGTGAAGCGCCGCAAGTATCGGCCGCTGTTCATCGTCGACATCGCCGTGCCCCGTGACGTCGAGCCGTCGGTGGCCGACCTCGAGCAGGTTTTCCTCTATAACATCGACGACCTCGAAGCGGTCTCGCGCGAACATCTCGAAAAGCGGCAGGGCGAAGCCGGCAAGGCCGAGGCGATCGTCGAAGCGACGCTGACGCAGCTGCGCGAGAGGCACGGCACCCAGACGGTCGTGCCGGTCCTGCGGGCGTTGCGCGAGCGCCTCGACACGATCGCGCGGGGTGAACTCGAAAAGGTCTTCCAGCGGCGATTGCAACATCTTGGTCCGGCCGAGCGTGAAGCGATCGAGGCCGTCCTACAGGCGACCCTGAACAAGGTCATGCATCCAGCGATGACCGCGTTGCGCGAGCACGCTCAAGCGAGCAGTCAGGCCAGTGGGCACGCGCCGAGCTTCGATCTGCCAAGTGCCGCGCGCGTTCTCTATGGGCTCGACACAACCGAGGCCGAGGTCCACGACGCGGTCACGGCAACGGCAACGGCAGGCGATACGGCGGTCGCGGCAGCCGCAGGCGATACGACGGTCACGGCAACGGCAGCCGCAGGCGATACGGCGGTCACGGCAACGGCAGCCGCAGGCGATACGGC
>Ga0105049_10001811_pt1 | contig 25268 bp, 22 predicted proteins | sample MAT06_FD_78087 | JGI IMG/M metagenome (GOLD analysis project Ga0105049, IMG submission 78087) | Freshwater microbial communities from Lake Fryxell liftoff mats and glacier meltwater in Antarctica - MAT-06 | ecosystem: Environmental > Aquatic > Freshwater > Ice > Liftoff microbial mat | place...
TGAATTGTCCGCGGGCCACCACCCAAAAACTCAATGACCTGCTGCCGTGACATCGTCCGTATCGTTTTCATAAATTTCAGTTCTGCGCGCGTCCGTTCCCTGCTCCCAACTGTTCCAACAACCCGGCAATCCGCGCCGCCGCGTCCGTGTGCGCCAACGCCCGCGCCGCCACCGCCATCCGCAACCGTCCCGGCTCATCCCCGAGTAACGCCACCATCGCATCCCCCAATCGTTCCCCCCGCGCCGCGTGCATCCCCGTGGTCAACGCCGTCTGCTCCAACACCCGCGCCGCCCCGGCCCGTTCAAACTGCTGCGCGTTGTGCCACTGATGATTCCCCGCCGCGTGCGGGTACGGCACCAAAATCGCCGGTAACCCAAACGCCGCGATCTCCGCCAACGTCGCCGCGCCCGACCGCGCGATCACCACATCCGCCGCGCTATACACATCCTCCATCGCATGACAAAAACTCAGCACCTGTGCCGGCATCCCATTCTTCTCGTACACCTCGCGCACGAACGCCTCATCCCGCGCGCCACTCAAATGCACAAACTGCACCCGCTCCCGCCACTCCTCCAACCACGGCAACGTGCACGCCATCGCTTCATTGATCGCGTGCGCCCCCTGACTGCCCCCCATCACCGCGACCGTCAACCTGCCCGGCTCCAAACCCAACCGCTCCCGCGCCCCCGTCACGCGCCGCAACCCGGCCCGCACCGGCGTGCCCGTCACAGTCACCGGCTTCCGCCCAAAAAATGCCGCGCAATCCGGCAACCCCACCGCCACATGATCCACCCACCGGCTCACCCAGCGATTCGCCTTCCCCGGCACCGCGTTCGACTCGTGAATCACCGTCCGCGAACGCCGCCACCGGCCCGCCATCACGGCCGGCGCCGAGGTGAATCCGCCCATCCCCAACACCGCGTCCGGTTGAAACTCCTCATAAATGCTCGCGCACTCCCGCGTGGCCTGCGCCAGCCGGTAACAAAAACGCATCCACTGGGACGATCCGTTTAACCCGACGGCCGGGATGGATTGCACCCCCCACCGGCTCCCCGAATCCCCCTGCGCCAACGCCGCCAGCGCCGTCTGCTCCACCATCTTCTCCGACACCAGCAACTTCACCTGATGTTGCCGCGCCAACAACGTCTCCGCCACGGCCAGTCCGGGAAATAAATGTCCCCCGGTTCCCCCACAAGCGATGATGACTTTCATTCATTCACTTTCCGCGTTGCACGACTCGCGCCCCCTTACGACAACGTCGCGCGCCGCGCAAAAAATTCATGCTCCTCCTTGGGAGCCTCGGCACTGCCATGCCGAAAGATGCTCAACAAGATACCAATCGCCGTCATGCTCATCAATAAATTCGAGCCGCCAAAACTGATGAACGGCAACGGCAGCCCCTTCGTCGGCAACCACGCCGTCACCACCCCGATATTGATCAACGCCTGCATCCCCACCAAAAACACAATCCCCAACCCGAGATACTGCCCGTACAAATCCGGCGCCCGCAACGCCACCGCCACCCCACAACCCACCAACAACGCGAACCCCGCCAAAATCGCCAGCGACCCGATGACCCCCAATTCCTCCCCGATGATCGGAAAAATAAAATCCGTGTGCGCCTCCGGCAGATAAAACATCTTCTGCCGGCTGTTCCCCAGCCCCAACCCATCCCGGCCACCCGAACCAAACGCCAAAATCGCCTGCCACACCTGGTAGCCCGGCCCCTGCTTGTACTTCTCCAAATCCATGAACGCCATCAACCGCGCCGCCCGCACCGGACTGTGCGCAATCAACACCCCAAACGCCACCAACCCCGATACCACCGTCGGCACCAAATACTGCAACCGCACACCGGCCACGAACATCATCGAGAACGCCACCGCCGCCAACAATGCCGTCGTGCCGAAATCCGGCTCCGCCAAAATCAGTAACAACACTCCGCCCATCACGCCCATCGGCACCGCAAACCCGCGTCCAAACCGATGCAGCCGGCGCTGCTCCTTCGCCAACCAATGCGCCAACCAAATTATCAAGGCCAGCTTCGCCAGTTCCGACGGCTGAAATCGCATCCCCGGCAGCGCCAACCACCGCCGCGCGCCGCCCACCTTCACTCCCACATGCGGAATCAACACCAACACCAACAACACCGCCGCCGCGCCCAACAACCACGGCGCTGCCGCCCGCAATTTCGTATACGGCGTCCGCGCCGCCACGACACACGCCACCCCGCCGATCGCCACCCAAACCAGTTGGCGCTTCAACAAATAGTGCGGATCGCCATAGCGCTCCTTCGCGAAGGCCGCGCTCGTGCTGAACAACATCACAATGCCGACCGTCAACAACGCCAAGGTCACAACCAATAAAGTTATTGCCGCCTTGTTCATTCATCCTCGGCCTGCGGAACTCCGCGGGGGCGTGCCACCCGGCCCACCCCCGCGGCAACCAATCCGCAGCACCCAGTTGCGTGCCTCCTAGTTCATCGTCGTGGCCGGCACCGACACAATCGGCGCCGCCATCGTCGCATCATGCGTCGTCAGACTCACCGCTGGACGAACCGCCGCCGATGGCGTACCCGTCGGGATGATAATCGGCTGCCCATAATGAATCTGGGTCCCCGGCTTCAAGCTGTTCACCCGATTCAGATCTTCGAGTTTCACGCCGTACTTCTTGGCGATCAACGCGAGGGATTCACCGTTATCCACAATGTGCACTGTCTGCCCGTTGTTCTGATAGGTCCCCGGCTCGCGCGAGTCATACGACGGGATCGCCACGCCGGCACTCACCGTTGTGGCGGGCACAGCCGCCGCGGTCTGCACCTTGGCCGGCACGGTCAACTTCTGGCCGACTTTCAATGAGTCGCTGGTCAGGGTGTTCGCCTTCTTCAACGCGCTCACCGTCGTGCCGTTCTTGTTCGCAATCTTCCAAAGCGAATCGCCCGCCGCCACCGTGTAAGCCGACCCGGCCTCCACCGTCGCCGGCGTCGCACTCACGGCATCCGTTGCCATTCCGAGCGGAGCCGGTGCCGCTGGTGCCGCCACCACTTGAGCCGGCGCTTTCGCGGGAACCGTCAGTTTCTGGCCGATCTTCAACGCGCTCGTCTTCGTCAGGTTGTTGGCCTTGGCGAGTTCCGCCACGGTCGTACCTTCCGACTGCGCGATCTTCCAAAGCGAATCACCCTTTTTGACTTCGTGCTGCTTCGCCACCGGTGCCGGTGCAACTGGTGCAATCGCCGCGATCGGCGCTTCAGGCATCGCCGGCGTCAAACCCGTCGGCGTCGCCAACGGGTCAACCAACCCGCCCGCTGGCGTGTTGGTGAGATCCGACGCCGCTTGACCGGGCACAGTCTCATTGTCAGCGAGTTCGGGGGTTTGGACTTTGGTGCGGGAGCAGCCTTCGAAAACAAAAATGCCTCCGATGACCAGCACATGTAAGGCGACGACAATTAATATGACTCTCGATACTTTCATTGGTTTTCCTCTTTCACTCTTCGGATTGGTTGTTGGAGTTCCTCTCTGGGCCGCCCGCGTTGAGGACGGCACCCGCTACTACTGGTTCGCCGCGGTCAACGCCCACGGCTGCAAACTGTAAACGGCCTTCTTAAATTCTTCCCCGCGCTGCTCATAGTTTTTATACATGTCAAAACTGGCGCACGCCGGTGACAACAACACCGTGTCCCCCCGGCTCGCTCGGCTGGCGGCCATCTCCACGGCTTCCGCCATGGAATCCGCGCGCACCCACGGCGCCGCCGCGCTCCACGCCCGGCTCATCTTCTCCGCCGCTTCGCCGATCAAAATCACCAGTTTGACTTTTTCGTGGATCACTTCGCGAATCGCCCCGAAATCCAGTCCCTTGTCCCGTCCACCGGCGATCAAGATCACCGGCTCCGGCACGGCGCGCAGCGCTTTCGCGACGGCATCCACATTGGTGGCTTTCGAATCGTTCACATACGTCACCCCATTGACGCACGCCACCAGCTCGCACCGATGCGGCTGCGGGCAGTAACTGCCAATCGCGTCCCGCATCGCTCGCACCGGCAATCCCAACGCCAGGCCGGTCGCCAACGTGGCGAGGACATTCTCGGCGTTGTGCGTGCCGCGCAGATTCGTCTCACTCAATTTCATCACCATGCCGCGACATTCCGGCCGGCTGCTCCAAATCGTGTCACCATCCGCCCAGTCCAACCACAAATCCGCCGGCTGGTTGAACGCGCTGAACGTGATCAACTGCCCGCGCAGTTCCACGCCCAGGTCGCGGAGATACCCGAGCGACTCCGCGCTCACCACCGCCGTGTCCGTCGCGGTCTGGTTCATGAACAGCCGGGCTTTCGCCCGCGCATAATCCAACCACGTCGGATACCGGTCCAAATGATCATCCCGAATGTTCAACAACACCGCCACCGCCGGCCGAAACTGCGCCACCTTCTCCAACTGAAACGAACTGACCTCCAACACCAGCGCATCCAAGCCGGCCGTGCCTTCCACCGCCTCGGAAAACGCGTGGCCATTGTTGCCGGCCGCCACCGTCCGCTGCCCGCAGCCGGCGAGCATCGTGGCAATCAGTTCCGTCGTCGTCGTCTTCCCGTTCGTGCCCGTGATGGCCACGATCGGGCACAAGCAATGCCGGTACGCCAATTCCAATTCGCTCAACACCGGCGTTTGTCCCGCCAGCGCCCGCACCATCGGCCGTTCCGGCGCAATCCCGGGACTCAACACCGCCAGATCAAAATGCGTGGTCAAATCAAACTGGCTGCCCAACTCCACCCGCACCCCCAACCGCCGCAGCCGGCGCGCCCGTTCTTCCAGTTCGACGCCCGCCGACTCGTCGCGCACCACGACGCGCGCGCCGTCCCGTTGCAACAGCGACGCCGCCGCCATGCCGCTCCGGCCGAGGCCGAGTACCACGACGTCTTTATTTCTCAGTTCGTTTGTCTGCATTCGCTCACCTTAGTTTCAACGTCGCCAACCCCAGCAACGCAAACACCACCGACAACACCCAAAACCGCTGCGTGACTTTCGTCTCCGACCAGCCGCCCAACTCAAAATGATGATGAATCGGCGTCATCCGAAAAATCCGTTTGCCGCGCAGTTGGAAACTGACCACCTGCAAAATCACGCTCACCGCCTCCATCACAAAAATTCCGCCCACGATCACCAACACCAACTCCTGTTTGATCATCACCGCAATCGCCCCAATCAACCCACCCAACGCCAGCGACCCGGTATCCCCCATGAACACCTGCGCCGGGTGGCAGTTGAACCACAAAAATCCAAGGCTCGCCCCAATCAACGCCGCGCACACCACCGTCAATTCACTCGCCCCCGGCACAAACGGCACCGCCAGATAGCCGGCCGTCTTGAAGTTGCCTGCGACGAACGTCATCACCGCGTACGCCACCGCCACCGTCAACGTGCAGCCGGTCGCCAACCCGTCCAACCCATCCGTCAGGTTGACGGCATTCGAGGCCCCGACAATCACCACCACGATGAACAGCAACGACCACCACCCCATGTCCCCAATCAGCGGCGCCTTCACGAACGGCACCAACATCTGCCGGGTGATCGGTCCCAATTGCGGATCGAGCAACAACGTCGCTCCGACGAACAAGCCCAAACCAATTTGAAAGAACAACTTCGTCCGCGCCTTCATCCCGGCAGACTTCTGCTGGCGCACCTTGGCGAGGTCATCCAGAAAACCAACTCCGCCCAGCCACACCAACGTCAACACCGACAACATCACCAGCGGATTGGAAGGCCGCGCCCACAACAACGTCGCGTCCACCACCGCCAAAATGATCAACAACCCGCCCATCGTCGGGCACGCCTTCTTGCCGTGGATCTTGGCGAGTTCCCGCAAATCGTCCTCGCCTCGAACCGGCTGCTGAAACTTCATCTCCGTCAGCTTGCGAATCAGCCAGGGGCCCGCGAGAATGCAGATCAGCATCGCCGTAATCGCCGCGCCGACCGCGCGAAACGTCGTGTACTGAAACACCCGCAACGGAGAAAACCACTCCGTGTACTCGCTTAAGTAATAAAACACCCCACTGCCTCCTTGGCTTGCCGCACCCAGCCCCGATCAGTTTACCCAATCGCCGGTTACTCCAAAACCCGCTCCAGCTCCAATTTCCGACTCCCTTTCAACAACACAAAATCACCTTCCCGCACCAGTCCGCGCACCGCGTCTTGCGCTTCGGCGGCGTCCTGCAAAATCAACACGCGATGCATCTCCATGCCGGCGGCGATGGCTGCTGCCGCAATCTCTTTGGCCAATGGCCCGACCGTCAGCAGCAACGCCAACTCACTTTTCGCCGCCAACTGACCGACTTCCCGATGCACCGGCCCCGACCATTCGCCCAACTCCAGCATGTCGCCGAGAATCGCGATCTTCCGCCCCGGCCACGGCTGTTCCTGAATCATCCGCAACGCCGCCTTCATCGAAGGCCCATTGGCGTTGTAGCAATCGTTGATGAACCGCACACCGTTGCGGTCCACCACCTGCATCCGCATCTTGGGAAATTCGACGTTCTCCAGCCCCTCGCGAATCTCTTCCAAATCCATCCCGACGAAGTAGCCGACCGCTGCGGCCTGCAACGCATTATAAATTTGGTGGCGCCCAACGGTTTTCAACCGGACCACCACATCTTCCCGCCGCTTCGCGATGTTCAAGCGGAACTTCAAATCACCGTTGATCACGATGTTGCTCGCCCGCACATCGGCAAAATTGTCGATCCCCACCGTCACCACCGTCGCGCGGGTCCGGCTCCGCAGTTCCTGGCACCACTTGTCATCCGCATTCAAAATCGCCACGCCATCCCCGTTGCGCGGCAGATATTCGAGCGGGGTGCCCTCCTCCGCCGCCACGCCGGCTTCGTCGCCTAAGAACTCCGCATGTGCCAAACCGATATTTGTCACCACGCCGATATCCGGCTGCACCAATTCCGCCAACACCCGCATCTCGCCGGGATGGTTCGACCCCAACTCAATCACGCCAAAGTCATGGTGCGCATTCAACGCCAACAGGCTCAACGGCACGCCGATATGATTATTGTTATTCGCCGGCGTCTTCAGTACGTTGAACCGCTCGGCGAGAACAGCGGCGATCATCTCTTTGGTGGTCGTCTTGCCGCAGGCGCCACTGATTCCGATCAGGCGCGTGGTTGGTGGCAAGAGACGGCGGTAGTTCGTTGCGAGTTTGTGCAATGCGGTGAGGGTGTCCTGTACTTGGAGAAGCGCCAGGCCACTAGGCGAGTTGATTGCACGGGTAGGATTCGATACTACCGCCGCTCTTGCCCCCAATCGGGCGACATCTTCGACAAATTCATGGCCATCGAACCGCGGACCCCGCAGCGCCACAAAGCACGCGCCGCGCTCCACCGACCGCGAATCAATACTGATCCGCTCCACCACGTCCTCGGGATTCCCCCGCAACAAGGTGGCGTCGCACATTTCCGCTAGTTCGGCCAATCTCATCGGTTCCACTGCTCCATCACAATTCCGCGGCCGCCAACGCGGCCCACGCCCCGGCGCGCCGAATCTGGGCGGCCACCGGTTTTCGTTCGTAAAATTCTTCCACCACTTCGCGGTCATTGAACGGCACCACTGTGTCCGCGAATTCCTGGCACGACTCATGACCTTTACCGGCAATGACGACCGTGTCCCCCTCGCGCGCGATGTCCAACGCGCGTTCAATCGCCTCCCGCCGGTCTTCCACCACCTGATACCGGTCCGTCGCCGTCGCCGGGAACCCCGCCGCGATCTGCTGCAGAATCGCCTGTGGCTCCTCGCGCCGCGGGTTGTCACTCGTCAAAATGGAATAGTCCGCCAAATCAAACGCCGCCCGCCCCATCGGCGCGCGTTTCCCGCTGTCCCGGTCGCCCCCGCAACCGAACACGCAAATCAGCCGGCCCCGCGTCAATTCCCCGATCGTGGCCAACACATTCACCAACGCATCCGGCGTGTGCGCGTAATCCACATACACATGAATCGGATCCGAAACCGGCACCCGTTCCAACCGCCCCGGCACCGGCCGCATCTGCGCCAGCGCCTGCTCGATCGTCCGTAATTCGATCCCCAATTCCAACCCCGCCGCAATCGCCGCCAACGCGTTCGCCACGTTGTACCGGCCAATCAACGGCAACGAAATTGGCAGCGAGCCGGTCGGCGTCTGCACCTCAAACTGCGTCCCCTCGGCGGAAACCCGCACGTCGTGGGCGCGAATCAATGCCGCGTTTGAGCTTCCGTACGTGAGTACGGAAGGTCCCCCATCCAAACGCTGCACCAACTCACGCCCATACGCGCAGTCCACATTCACCACCGCCCGGCCCGCTTTCGTCCGCCGGCCCAGCGAGGTAAACAATTTCTGTTTCGCCGCAAAATAGTCCGCCATCGTGTGGTGATAATCGAGATGGTCCTGGGACAGATTCGTAAAAATCGCCACATCGAAATCCACACTGCCCACCCGGTGCTGATCCAACGCGTGCGAACTCACTTCCATCGCCACGCCGCCGCACCCGGCCCGCAACATCTGGCTCAACATGTCCTGAATCTCGACAGCCTCCGGCGTCGTCCGCGCCGCCGGGATCACCCGCGGGCCGATCTCATATTGCACCGTGCCCAGCAACCCGGTCTCGATGCCCGCCGCCTCCAATACCGCCTTCACCATAAACACCGTCGTTGTCTTGCCGTTCGTGCCGGTCACGCCGACGACCTTCAACTGCTGCGAGGGGCAATGGTAAAACTGCGCCGCCGCCTGCGCCATCGTCTGCCGCGCGTCCGCCACGCGGATCCGGGTCGCCCGCGGATTCAACCCGCTGTCCTGCTCCAACATCACCGCCGTCGCCCCGCGATCAATCGCCGCTTCCACATACCGATGCCCGTCCGTCCGCTCCCCGCGCACCGCCACAAACAAGTTCCCCGGCATCACCCGGCGCGAATCGTAACTGATGCCCGTAATCTCCTTGTCCATGGATCCCTCCACGGCCAACGGCTCCACAAACTTGACGAGTTCTGAAAGTTTCATGACACATTCCCCGGCTCGGATTCGACAATTTGTGGCGCGATACCGAGATACTGCGCCACCTTCTCCGCGACCGCGCGAAAGACCGGACCCGCCACCGTGCCGCCGTAGTAGCCGCCCATCGACGGGTCATCCAACGTCACCAAAATCGAAATCTCCGGATCGCTCGCCGGCAGGTACCCGATGAACGAGGAGTAATACCGCCGCACGTACTGGCCATTCTCAATCTTCTGGGCCGTGCCGGTCTTGCCGGCCACATCGTAATTCTTCACCGCCGCGCGCGGTGCCGTCCCTTCGGAGGTCACCACCTTGCGCAACGACGACGTCGTCAAAATACTCGCGCGCGGCGAAATCACCTGCGCCACCAACTGCGGCCCATACTCCAACACCGACGCGCCCTGCTGATCGGTGACGCTTTTCACCACCAACGGCCGCATCAGCCGGCCGCCATTGGCCACCGTGTTCATCGCCATCAACATCTGCAACGGCGTCACCGCAATCTCGTGCCCCATCGGAATCCGCGTGATCGAAAGTTTCGTCCACCGCGCCAACGGATGCGCAATCCCCGCCACCTCACCCGGCAACGCAATCCCCGTCCGCCGGCCAAACCCAAACGCGCGAATGTACCGATGCACCTCCGCCGACCCCATCCGCAACGCCACCTTGGCCGAACCGATGTTGCTCGACCGATAGAGAATCTCGTCCACCGACAACACGCCGTACGGATGCGAATCATGCAACGCCCGCCCGGCATACACGAACGCGCCGTTCTCACAGTCAAACCGCTCGTTCAACGTCACCTTGCCGTCATTCAATGCCGCCGCGATGATCGCCACCTTGAACGTCGAGCCGGGTTCCGCCACATCGCTGATACACCGGTTGCGGCGCGCATCGGGTGCCGCATCACCCGGCGCATTCAAATCAAACGTCGGCCGGCTGCTCATCGCGAGGATTTCACCCGTCTTCGGACGCGAGACGATGATCATCGCCCCGTGCGGTCGGAACTGCGCCATCGCCTTGTCGAGTTCCACCTCGGCGATGTGCTGAATCACCTGATCCACCGTCAACGTCACGTTGTACCCGTCGCGCGGGCCGATCGCCTCATTGCGCAGCGCCCGAATCTCCCGGCCTTTGCGGTCGCGCTCCACAATCTCGTACCCCGACCGGCCCTGCAAATAGTTCTCCATCACCGCTTCGATGCCCTGCACGCCGCGATGCTGACCGTCCACAAACCCGACCACATGACTGGCCAACGTCCCCGCCGGGTAGCTCCGCGCGTACTGGTCTTCAAAAAACACACCCTTCAACTTCAGCGCGCGAATCTGCTGCGCCGTCTCGCCGTCCACCCGCTGCTTCAACCGCACATACCGGCCTTCCCGCGTCAACCGCGCGACCAGATCCGCTTCGTCCATCTGCAACAACGGCGCGAGTTTGCGCGCGCTCTCCGTCGCCTGCGTCTGCGTCAAACTCGGATCGGCCGTCACGATGTTCACCGACTGGCTGTTCGCGAGCAGATTCCCGTTCACATCCAGAATCGCCCCCCGCCGGCCCTGGCGGTGCACCACCTGACCGTGAATCTTGCGCACCTCCGCCCGCAACTCCTGGCTATCCAATACCTGCAACTGCACCAGCCGGAAACTGAGCGCGCTAAACCCCAGTCCCATCACGGTTGCCACGATCAGCGCCCGCCGGTGTTGGGAAGAAAAGCTCATCGTTGCGCCACCACGTTCTTGGTTCCGCCGGCCGTGCGCCGCGCCAAAAATTGCGCATCCCAAGCCGGCGTCGGCTCCCACAACCGCACCGTCTGCCCCTCGCGCGGCGGCACCAGACCGAGATTGTATTGCTGATTGCGCGCTTCGAGATACGCCGGGGACTTCAACTGCGCGAGTTGCGCTGCGAGCATCGCGTTCCGTTTTTCCAACGAGCCGAGCGACGCTTCGCGTTTCTTGATTTCATCGCCCAGCCGGTAGACCTGGTTCTTGTTCCAGACGTAGCCCAAGCCGGCGAGCGCGATATAGACACACGCCAAGAGCGACTTGGCAATCACGCCGACTTGCAATGACCCGCGTTTCCGATTCCGTTGCAGCATTCCGATCACATTCTCCGGGGCCGGCTCCTTGGTGCCGGCCCCGTAGGGTTCCCCACCCCCAAATTCAGCATTTCAAATCTTCTCAGCGACTCGCAGTTTCGCGCTCCGCGCCCGCGGATTCGCCGCCACTTCCTCCGCCGTCGCCACGAGCGGCTTCTTCGTCATGATGCGCACCGTGCCGGCTTCCTTTTGCGCGAGGAAATACCGCTTCACGATCCGATCTTCGAGGGAATGGAACGAGATCACCACCAACCGCCCGCCCGGCCGCAACACGCGCACCGCCGCCGCCAACCCCCGCTTCAAATTCTCCAACTCATCATTCACCGCGATCCGCAACGCCTGAAAAACCCGCGTCGCCGGATGAATCCTTCCCTGACGCGGTCCGCACAACCGCGCGAGACTGCTCGTCGTGGCAAATCGTTCGCCCTGCTCCCGGGCGTGGACGATGTTCCGGGCAATCACGCGCGCGCGTCGCTCTTCGCCGTAATTGAAAAAGATGTCCGCCAGTTCCACCGCCTCGGCGGTGTTCAACAGGTCTTGCGCGCTTCGCCCGCGCTCGCGATTCATCCGCATGTCCAACGGCCCATCGCTTTGAAAACTGAAGCCTCGCGATGGCTCATCGAACTGGTGCGAACTCACGCCCAGATCCAACACCACCCCATCCGCCGCTGTGATTCCCAACGTCATCAACACTGCCTCCAACTCTGCAAAGTTTTCCCGGACCAACTCCACCCGACTTCCAAACTCTCGCAACGACTCCCCAGCCGCCGCGATTGCATCCCCATCCCAATCCAACCCCACTAACCGACCCGTCGGCGCACTCGCCCGCAGGATCTCCGCAGCGTGTCCCGCCCCACCCAGCGTGCCATCCACATAGATGCCGCCGGCGTGTGGCTGCAACGGCGCCAACACCTCCTTGAGCAACACCGGCACGTGATAGGTCATTCGACCACCACGACTCACCGATGGCCCAACATTCTCCCCACTAACTGACCAAATCCTGCCCGTGACCACGGCCCGCGCATCCGGCTATCGGTCCGCCTCACGTTCTCCACTGGAAAATTCGCTGCCTCATCAATCACGTCGGTCGTCATCTCCGGCAACGGACCCACATCCGCAATGACCGTCATCCCACACCGGCTCGGGCTATGCCGTGTCCCCACGGTTGCCACCGGCTCCGTCGCCGCCAGCGCCACCCGGCGATCCAACTTCGGGAACGGATTCATCCGCGGCAACTGCAACGTCCGCCCGCCACCGACATCGCTGGTCAGGTTGCGATTCAAAGTCAAAAAACCAGTCATACTGCGTCCGCTCATATCACACCTCACAATCCAAGCTGCTTGGCCGCCTCCGCAAAATTTTGCGTCGCGCTCCGCTCCACTTCCGCGAACCGCGCCGGCGACCAGATTTCGAACCTCGTCAGCACCCCCACCATGACGGCCTCCCCATCAATCCCGGCATGTTTCAGCAAGTCAGCGGTCAACGAGATGCGCCCCTGATTATCGCAGGGTGTCGCGTGCGCTTTCGAGGAGATCAACCGCAACACATCGCGCCGCTCATACTCCCCAATCGAAATGTCATCCGCCCGCTCGAGCATCTTCTCCATCGCCGACTCGGGCAACACCACGAGACAATTCTTGGGATCGGGTAGTACGTAAAACTCACTCGCGCCACTCGCCGCCGCTCGCCATTTTGCCGGGATTGCCACACGATTCTTGTCATCAACAGCATGACGAAACGTGCCAACAAACACCGTCCGTTTAAGTGCTTTCACCATGGAACTGTGAATCCTCCTTGAATTCCACTATTCCCCACAACGCCCCACACTCAACCACAACCGCCCAAACCAGTCAACACCCTTTTGGACAATTTTTTAGTTTTTTATCGACGCGGTGCTGCCCAGTGAATTTCCCATGGGCAGCATTCGTTTTTTGCCCTACGCTGTCCCCCCTTGAGAACAACACGCTCACTCCTCGCGCTTTGGTGTTTCCTGTGCGCCGGCGCGGCGGCACCGGCGCAATCGCTGCCGCCATGGGAATGGCCGACGCCGGCCTCGTGGTCGAGCAACTCGTTGCGCATTGCCAATCCAACCAACGCCACGCAAATTCTCCGGCACGGTGAGGGCGCCATTCTGAATTGCGCCACCAACTGGCGCATCTACCGGCTCACCGCGAGCACGGGCACGTGGACAACGAACTCGACCGGCTTTGGTGCCGTGACGAACGTGTGGCCGACGGGGTATTACATCATCGAAGCCGCCACGCCGGAGCGCATGGCGTTCACTGTTCTACCCGCTGATTACGGCCGGCAACCGCGGCTTGGCAACAGCATCATGCCGGCGAACGATAGCGTGTTGACACCGCGCCAGAATATTCTCCAACTCGGCTGGCTGCGCGGCGGGGCCAACTGGAATCGAATTACCAGCAGCAACGATTTTGGGATGTTGCCCATTACCTACGTCGAGAAGATCAGCAACGTGTGGACGCACACTCGAACCTTTGTGAGTAGCAACTACAACGAAGCGGTGTTCAGCGAAGGTGTATATAATTTCACGCCGATCTCGAACGAGTTGGTCAATGCCGCGCTGAACGGGGTGACTAACGTGTTCTACCAGCTATCCGGCTGGCCGCGCTATTTCAACACGCCGACGCAGCGGACGCAGCAGGCGTACCAGCGCTATGCGGAGGATGTGTTCGATTATCTGAGCAAACATCCACTCTCGAATCTGGTATCCGCGATTTCACTTTGGAACGAGCCGGCAGACTCCACGATCTGGGGATGCACTCCCGCTTGGCCGTGGACGGTGCCGTGTGCGAATTTCTGGGCGTTTGTGCCGTCCCGCATCGAGACAAACGCGGCGAATGGCGGCTGGCCGCTCACCTACAGCGGCAACTTCTATCGCTGGCTGGGTGACATGCACGCGCCGCTCCAAGCCGCGCTCACCAACACTTTCGGGCGCATGATCCCGCTCACCGTGTTCAATGGGAATGCCTGGAGCATCACGCTCGGTGCCGCGTTCACGATGACCAACTCTGCCAGCTACGTTCCCGGCAGCGTCAAAGGAATCAACAACCACGATTATGAGTTCATCGGGAGGTCGGACGAGCCGACGACATCGTGGATCACGCGCAGCTATGACGGCATGGCGCAGCGGATGCGGGAGTTGTCATCCTCGAATGCGGTTTACATCGTCGAAGAGCAAGCGGTCGGCTGGGCGACCGATAGCACGCGCACCAACTCGCTCTTGGGCTACTCGTACCGCAACAACACCACGACCACGAATGCCCAATCGTTCGCGCGCGCCGATTGGTGGCAGACCACCGGCGACAACGTGAAGAAAGTGGTGCAGGGCTGGCGGCACGGCGCGATTTTCATTATGCACGCCGCGATACGTGACGATGTGCGGAATGCTACGGACGGCAATTATGAGGGCTGGTTTGCGGTGAATCGCGGGCCAAAACCAGCGACCGTTTCATTCGTCCTCGCGGCGAACCGGCTCAACGGCTACACCTTCGAGAGCTTCGTCAGCAACGGCGTCTTTCGTGCCTACACGTTCACGAACGCAACGCAGAGACAGACAATCGAGTGGATGTTGACCGGCACGAGCACCAACCTCCCGCGCGCCGGTGCCGTGGATGTCTGGGGTGATCCATACCCCGACCGGCTCACTGAAGCACCGCGATTTTTCCAGCCGAGCCGGCCCAGCGAATAGGTGGTGCGAGCGTCCCCGCGAGCAGGAGTTAGCCCCAACTTCGCGAGGACGCTCGGGCCACCCGGCACGTCACTTTCCCGGAAACAAGAACGTCAACGCGCGCCAGACGCGCGCCCGCCAAAACCGCTCGTTGTGTTCGCCACCCCGGTCCTCGTAATGCAGCAGATTGGTTCCCATCGCCCAGCCATTCGCCAAATAAATATCGCGCACCTTGCGCGTCAACACCGTCCCATCCTTCACCGTCCCGGCATCCAGATACACTTTCACATCCTGCGCACCGCGCGCCCGCAAAAACTCCGCAAACGACCGGCGTTGGCGATCCCGAAATTCAAACGCCCCGGACAAACACGCCACCTTGCCGAAAATCTCCGGATGATGATGGGCCAGCCACAACGAAACCAATCCGCCCAGCGAAGAACCCATCAGCCCCGTCTGCTGCCGGCCTTTCTTCGTCGGATAATGCCGGTCCACATATCGTTTTACCACGTCACAAACATAATTCGCATACGCGTGCTCGCGGTGGTCAAAATACGATTGCCCCGGCGTGTACTCGCGCCAGCGCTGATCGGTGTTGGCAATCCCCACGAGAATCACTGGCTCCATTTTCCCCTGCTCCACCAACTCATCCACAATCTGGTTCAGATACCATCCACCGTGCCCGAAACAACAATGCGGATCATCCCAAATGTTCTGGCCGTCGTGACAGTACAATACCGGAAACCGGCGTCGCCGATCCTGTTCCGCCGCCGCCGGCAGATAGACATAGATGTCCCGCGCATGCAGCTTCCCCACTCGCGGCGGCACCCGCGCCGCCGGCACGATGTGAAACCGGGCTGACTCGGGAAAGTGGATCACTGTTTCTTCGGGAACAACGGCGCGATCGCGCCGAGTTTGGTGCCGGACGCCAGCCGGCCCCACTGGGCCGCCGCGAGCGTCGGCGCGGCAACGGCGGAGTCGCCGAGTTGCACACGAATCTGCCCGGCAATCGTCGGCATCACCGGCGTGATGAGAATCCCGATGAGCCGCACGGATTCGACGAGGTCATACAGCACATCGTCGAGCTTCCCGGCCTGGGCCGGGTCCTTCGCCAATTTCCACGGGGCGTTTTCTTCGACAAACTGGTTGGCGCGCGTGACGTAGCGGCGGAGATGTTCGAGCGCGGCGGTCAGATTGAGTTGCGCCATGCTCGCGTGGTAGGCGACCATCATTTTCTCGGCTTCGGGACGCAACACACTGCCGGTCGGAGCTGGCACCGCGCCGCGATACCGTTGCACCATGGAGAGGGAACGGTTGACGAGGTTGCCGAGGTCGTTCGCCAGATTGGCGTTGTACACTTCGATGAATTTGGCTTCGGCAAAATCGCTGTCATTGATCCCGAGCGGGCCGTTGCTCGCGAGAAAATATCGTAACGCGTCCAAACCATAGTCCGCGATGTAGCGATCAATCTTTTCCAAGTCCACGAAGTTGCCGAGGCTCTTGCTCATCTTTTGCCCCTCGGCGATCCAGAAACTGTGGGCATACACTTGCCGGGGCAGCGGCCGTTTGAGCGCCATCAGCATCGCCGGCCAGATGACGGCATGAAACCACAGGATGTCCTTCGCGATGAGATGCACTTCCGCCGGCCAGTACTTGATCCGGTCGGGCGTGTCCACGGTGGAAAGGTAGTTGATCAGCGCGTCAATCCAGACGTAGATGACATGCTGGTCGTCGCCGGGCACCTGGATACCCCAGTCGCCGCCGCCGGTGCGGGAAATCGGCACATCGTTCAGCCCCTCGCGGATGCGGTTGCTGATTTCGTTGCGGCGGATGTCGGGTTGGACGAAGTCCGGCTGGTCGGCCAACAACTTCAGCAACGGTTCCGCGTACCGGCTGAGTTTGAAGAAGTAATTCTTCTCTTTCTTCCGGACCAGTTCCTTGCCGTTGAATGGCGATTTGTACTCGTACTCTTTGGCTTTGCTCTCGGTGAGATATTCTTCCTGCCCGGCATCGTACCAGCCCTCGTATTCGCCGAGATAGACATCGCCGGTCTTCATCAACTCGGCGACGTACTGTTGCACTTTTTCTTTGTGCCGCGGCTGGGAGGTGCGGATGAAATCGTCGTTGGTGATTCCGAGTTTGGCGAAGGTGGTTTGGAAAGCTTGCGCGTTTTGGTCGGCCCATTGCTGCGCGGTGAGGTTGTGTTGCGCGGCGGAATCCACCACCTTCGCGGCATGTTCGTCGGTGCCGGTCAGGAAAAATACATCGTCACCATTGAGCCGGTGATAGCGCGCGAAGATGTCGGCCAGCGTCGTGGTGTACACATGGCCGATGTGAGGCCGGTCATTGACGTAATAGATCGGCGTGGTGACGTAAAATTTCATGCGCCCACATCTTGTCAGCTTGCCCGTGCCCCGTCAACGCGACGCTTCGACGCCAACCACAAACGCACGCACGCCCTTGATCGCGTCGTCCTCCCGGCCATAAACGCGAATCAGGTCGCCTAGTTGGCCGTGGTGCGCATAATGTTTGAGCAGCACTTGTTCGCCCGTGGGTTTCCACAGTCCGGGGCGCATCACCAAGTTGGCGGGAATTGGGCGGTCCGGATTGCGCAACTCGGCGAGTTCCAGAATCACGCCCCGCATCACCTGCTGATCCTCGGTTGCCTCCGCGAGAAATTTCACGAAGCCAACCAGCTCCTTCAACTGCGACTTTTCCACCCACTCGCCATTGATTCGCACCTTCCCGCTCGGGGGCGGCGGCGGCCAGGCCGGGGTCGGTGCCGTACCGCGACCCGTGGGCGGCGGTGCGAACGGTTGCGTGCTCTTGGCCGCCAACCATTGCTGGTACTCGACCGGCAAACTCGTCACCGGCACCATGGCGGAACCGCGACTGTGCAAGAGCACGACTTTCCCTTGATTAACCGGCCCCCAGCGCACGTTGTGATACGTCACGCCGGCCACTTCCAACCGGGGCGTGACGTGATTGGCGCCTTGACCAAAGCCAACGCTCACCCCACCCAGAATCAACACCAAAGCAACCCACTTCATATTTCAAAACACCTACCACAAGCCGGCTTCAGTTGGCAGTGCTTTTCTCATACCATTCAATTGTCTGCCGCAACCCCTCGGCGAACGGCGTCCGCGCGCGAAACCCAAACGCCTGCTCGGCCTTGGTCACATCCAGACACCGGCGCGGCTGGCCATCTGGCTTCGTGGCGTCCCAGCGGATCTCGCCGGTGAACCCGCTCAGTTTCGCAATGAGCTGCACCAAATCCCGAATGGAAATCTCCATCCCGGAACCGATGTTGATCGGCGCCGGCTCGTTGTAGCGTTCCGCCGCCGTGACGATCCCCGCGGCGGCATCGTCCACGTAGATGAACTCCCGCGTCGCCGTGCCAGTCCCCCAGCATTCGATGAACTTGTCGCCCCGCTTACGCGCGTCCACACACTTCTTGATGAGCGCCGGGATGACATGCGACGACGCCGGCGAAAAGTTATCGCCCGGGCCGTAGAGATTGACCGGCAACAAATACACCCCGTTCAACCCATACTCTTCCCGGTACGCCTGCAACTGCACCAGCAACGCCTTCTTCGCCACCCCGTACGGCGCGTTCGTCTCCTCGGGATAGCCGCTCCACAAATCTTCCTCCTTGAACGGTACCGGCGTGAATTTCGGGTACGCGCAAATGGTGCCGACCACCACGATCTTCGGCAACCGGACCTGCCGGGCCGCCTCGATCAATTCGATCCCCATGATCGCGTTTTCGTAGAAGAACTGTCCCGGGTGCTCCCGGTTGGCGCCAATCCCGCCCACCACCGCCGCCAGATGCAACACCATCGTCGGCTGCGCCTCGCGTAACAATCGCTGAATCGCCGCGCGATCCCGCAAATCATACTCCCGACTCCGCGGCACGGTGATGGACGCGCATCCACGCGCCCGCAACTGCTCCACGACCAGCGAGCCGAGAAACCCGGCCCCGCCGGTCACGATGACCCGCTGCGTCGCCCAAAAGCTCATTGCCGCTCCGCCTGCACGTACGGCACTTTGCCCGACAACTTATCCGCCAGCGACTGCACATCGGCATCCACCATCAATTGCACCAATTCCTTGAACTTGGTGCGCGGCTCCCAACCTAGGATTCTCTTCGCCTTCGACGGATCGCCAATCAAGATATCCACCTCCGCCGGGCGCAAGTACCGTTTGTCGAGCTTCACGTACTGCTGCCAATCCAACCCGACATGCCCAAACGCTACTTCGCAAAATTCCTGCACCGTGTGGGTCTCGCCGGTCGCGATCACAAAATCATCCGGCTGCTCCTGCTGCAACATCAACCACATCGCCTCGACGTACTCCTTCGCGAAACCCCAGTCCCGTTTGGAATCCAGATTCCCGAGGAACAATTCCTTCTGCAACCCGGCCTTGATGTACGCCACCGCGCGCGTGATCTTGCGCGTCACAAACGTCTCGCCGCGTCGGGGCGACTCGTGATTGAACAGAATCCCGTTCGTCGCAAACAGATTATAGCTCTCCCGGTAATTCACCGTCGCCCAATACGCGAACACCTTCGCCACGCCATACGGACTGCGCGGATAAAACGGCGTCGTCTCTCGCTGCGGAATCTCCTGCACCTTGCCGTACATCTCGCTCGAGGACGCCTGATAAAATCGCGTCGGCAACTTCGTCTCCCGGATCGCCTCCAAAATCCGGATCGTCCCCACGCCGGTAATGTCCGCCGTGTACTCCGGAATATCGAAGCTCACCCGCACATGGCTCTGCGCGCCGAGATGATAAATCTCATCGGGCTTCAACTCGTACAACAACTTCACCAGATTCACCGAATCGCTCAGATCGCCGTAATGCAGGAACAACCGCGCCCCATGCACGTGCGCATCCTGATACAAATGATCAATTCGTTCCGTGTTAAACGTGCTGGCTCGGCGAATAATGCCATGCACTTCGTATCCCTTGGCCAACAACAACTCCGCCAAATACGATCCATCCTGCCCGGTAATCCCGGTAATAAGCGCGCGTTTCATAAAATCAGCTACCTCCGTATACGTAGTCCCGCTCCATTAGCGACTTGCGTGCCACAACCCATTCCAAAACCTATGTCCCGCACCGTCACACCAAGCCGGTAAGCGCTGACAAGTGCACCACGCACAACACGAATTTAGTGGCCACAAGAAAGCACAAAAAAGCGCATTAAGGCGATCTGAAAGAACGGCGGGCCGACCACTACAAATCCGGTATCACGCACCGAACAGCCTAAAGGCTGAACTCCAAACGGGAATGCCAGCGGCCGGACTCGGCCTGACTTACCCGCGCGCGTCGCCGCGGTGGAAGTGGCGGGTGGCGAGGTAGGTGTACATCGCGGGGATGACGAGGAGCGTCAAGGCGGTGGCGATGGTCAGGCCGCCGACCACGGCGATGCCCATGGAACGGCGGCTTTCGGAGCCGGCACCGAAGGCGAGGGCGATGGGGAGAATGCCGAGGATCGTCGAGAGCGCGGTCATCAGGACCGGGCGGAAGCGGACAACCGCGGCTTCGCGGACGGCATCGAGCGGGGCGAGGCCAAGCTCGCGTTGTTGATTGGCAAATTCGACGATGAGGATGCCGTTTTTCGTCACCAATCCAATCAACATGATCATGCCGATTTGGCTGAAGACATTCAGCGTCTGGCCGGTCATCCAGAGGAATCCGACCGCGCCGACGAGCGCGAGCGGCACGGTCAGGAGAATGACGAATGGATCGCGGTAGCTTTCAAATTGGGCGGCGAGCACGAAATAAATCAGCGCCAACGCGAAGAGAAAGGCGAACGCGGTGCCGGCGGATGTTTCCTGCAAATCGCGCGCCTCACCGGCCAAGTCAGTCTCGAATGTTTCATCGAGCGTCTCGCGCGCGATGTCCTGCATCGCTTGAATGCCGCGGCTGAGGCTGTAGCCGGGGTTGAGCGAGGCGGAGACGGTGGCGGCGGTGAAGCGGTTGAAACGGAACAGTTGCGGCGGGCTGACCTGCTCGGTCAACGCAGCCACGTTATCGAGCCGGATCGGGGTGCCGCTGGTGCTGGGGACGAAGAGGCTGCGCAATTCCAGGCTGTCCTCGCGCTGCTCGCGCATCAACGCGCCAATCACGTCGTATTGTTTGCCGTCGCGCAGAAAATAGCCGAAGCGTTGTTCCGCCAGCGCGAGGTTGAGCGTGTCGCCGATGTCGCGGCCGGAAACGCCGAGCGCCTGGGCGCGTTCGCGGTTCACCGTGACGCTCAGTTCCGGCTTGTTGAATTTCAAATCCACATCCACCCGGGCGAACGCCGCATTGGTCTCCGCGCGCGCCAGAAACTCCGGCAGCACCGCGCGTAGCTTGGCGAAGTTCTGCGCCTCAATCACAAACTGCACCGGCAACCGCGCACCCGCGCCGACGCCGAGCGCAATCGTCGGGTCTTCAATCACGACCACCCGCGCGCCCGGCAATCCGCGCGAGACGGTGAGGATGCGGCGGGCGATTTCCGATTGCGACCGCTGCCGTTGGTCCCGGTCGGAGAGGAACAACCGCACAAACCCGGAGTTCACCGAACTGGCCGCGCCGAAACCCGGGGAGGTCAACGAGATGATGATGTTGGCTTCGGGCGTCTCCTGCGCCACAGCGTCCGCCAACTGATCCATGTAGGCCAGCATGTAATCGTAGCTGGCGCCCTCCGGCGCGGTGGCCGCGACACGCAGCCGGCCGCGGTCTTCGAGCGGCGCCAGCTCACTGTCCAACCGGCTAAAGCAAAACCACGCTCCCAGACCCGACAACACCAAAATCGGCAACGCCAGCCAGCGCACCGTCAGAAACTTCGTCAGCACCCGCCGGTAGCCATTGGTGAACCATTGGAAAAATGGCTCCGTCCGCTCGTAAAACGCGGAGTGCTCGTGGGCGTGTAGAATTTTCGTGCACAGCATCGGCGTCAGCGTCAATGCCACGAACGATGAAATGATCACCGTGCCAGCCAGCGTGATCGCAAATTCCCGGAACAACTGCCCGACCATCCCGCCGAGAAACAAGATCGGCAGAAACACCGCCACCAACGCCGCCGTCGTCGCGATCACGGCGACGAAAACCTCTTTCGTACCGGTCACTCCGGCTTCGCGGGCCGGCAGACCCTGCTCGATTTTGCGGTAGATGTTTTCGAGCACCACAATCGCATCGTCCACCACCAACCCGATCGCCAACACCATCGCCAGCAGCGTCAGCACGTTGATGCTGAAGCCGGCCACGTACATGACGAAAAACCCGCCGATCAAGCTCACCGGAATCACGATCGCCGGTACAAACGTCGAGCGCACCGTGCGCAAAAACAGAAAAATCACCGCCACCACCAGCGCCAGCGCGACGAGAATCGTCTCGCGCACCTCGCGAATCGAGGAGCGGACGTACTGCGTCGTGTCGAAACCCACCGTCGCCTCGATGTCGGGTGGCAGATCCTTTTTGATGATCGCGAGCCGCTTGTACATCTCGTCGCTGATCGCAATCTGGTTCGCGCCCGGCTGCGGCCGCAAGACGACGCCCACCGCCGGCACGCCGTCGCGTTTCATCAGGCTGCGAAGATTTTCGGGGCCGATCACCGCGTGGCCCACGTCCTTGAGCCGCACCGTGCCGGTCGGGCTTTCGCGGACGATCAACTCATTGAATTGCTCAGCCGAGGTGAACCGGGTGGCGGCGCGCACCGTCAATTCCACCTGCCGGCCATCGAGCCGGCCGGAGGGCAATTCCACATTCTCGCGGTCGAGCGCGTTGCGCACGTCCACCGGCGTCAGGCCAAACGAGACGAGTTTGTCGCGGTCCAGCCAGACGCGCATCGCGTAGCGTTTCTCGCCCCAGATGCCCACCTCGGCCACGCCGTCAATCGTCTGCAACACCGCCTTGAACCGGCGGTCGGCAATCTCCGAAAGCTCCAGCAGATCGCGTTGCGGACTGTACACCGAGATGAACGCCACCGGCTGCCGGTCCGCATCCGCCTTCGAGACCGTCGGCGGATCGGCATCGGGCGGGAGATTACCTTGCGCGAGCGAAACCTTGTCGCGCACATCGTTGACGGCGCGTTCGAGGTCTTCGCCGAGCCGGAACTCCACCGTGATCGAACTGCGCCCCTCCCGGCTCACGGAGGTCAACGTGCGAATGCCGGACACGGCGTTGATGCTTTCTTCGAGCGGCTCCGTGATTTGGGATTCGATGACCTCCGGCGGCGCGCCGCGGTAGTTGGTGGTGACGTTGATGATCGGCGGATCCACCGCCGGGAACTCGCGCACGCCGAGCCGTTGATAGCTGACGACGCCGAAAATCACGATGACGATGGACATCACCGTGGCCAAGACCGGCCGCCGAATGCTGAGATCGTAGATCGTCACCGGCCCGCCTCGCGCGCCTGCACCGACATGCCCGGCCGCAACTGGAGGATGCCGGACACAATCACCTCATCGCCCGGTTGCAGCCCAGCCGCAATCTGCAACGCGTCCGACGCGCGCAATCCCACCTGCACCTCCCGCGCCTCAACCTTGCCGGCTTTGTGGACAAAGACCCGTTGTTCTTTCAATCCCGGTATCAATGCAATCGGCGGAATCAGAATCGCGTCCGGTATCTCCGTCAACGCCACCCGCACCTCCGCAAACGATCCCGGCAGGAATCGCTGGCCCTCGTTGACCGCGCGGGCGCGGACTTGCAACGACCGCGTTGCGACATCAATCATCGGCTCAATCGCGTAGATGGTGGCCGGCAACGAACCGTTATTCCCCGCCACTTGAAACTGCACCGCCTGCGCCGTCCGCAAATACGACAGGTACCGCTCGGGCAACGCAAAATCCAATTTCAACGTCCGCACATCCTGCAAACTGGCCACCGCCGTCCCCAACGTCAGATACGCCCCCACGCTCACGCGCCGCAACCCGGCGATCCCCGCAAACGGCGCCACGATGCGCGTCTTCGCCAACTGCGCCTCGATCAATTCCAACTCCGCCCGGGCCACATCGAGATTCGCCCGGCTCGTATCGTATTCCGCCGCAGTGATGAGCGCCCCGTTATCGAGCAATTGCCGGTTGCGTTTCTCGCCGACCTGCGCCAATTCGAGCTGCGCCGCCGCCCGTTTGCGCTGCGCCTGCAACTCAGAATCGTCCAACACCACCAACACCGCCCCGGCCTCGACCGGCTGCCCTTCCGCGAACCGCACCTCTTTCACCACGCCGGCCCGCTGCGCCGGCAACTCGACCGATTCATTCGCCAGCAACGTCCCCGTCGCGAAGACCGTATCGCGGAACGGTTGGGTGCGGATCGTGACCACGTCCACCACGAATGGCGGCGGCGGCGGGCGCGCGGCGCGGTCGGCTGGTTTGCCGCACCCCACCAGCGTTCCGAGACAGAGAACCAAAATGGCACAGGCCTTCATTATGGATTCCAGACTAGGCGAAGCGTCCCGCTCGCGCAACGGATTGCTGCGACTCCCACCAACTTTTTGTTAGATTACCGGCATGAGCAAAGCATTCACACGCGAAACCGACGATGCCCCGGAACATCCGCTCCCCCGGCGGCGCGAGCAACCGCCACCGCTCGGCTCCGTGAAGCAACCAGCCCCGCACGGTTCACCGGACCAAGTGCGCGTGGGCGCGACCGTCACCGTGCGCGACGCCGACGGCGAAAGCACGTATCAAATCGTCACGCCTGAACAAGCCGACATCGCCCACCACAAAATCAGTTGGCTCTCGCCCCTCGCCCAAGCCGTGCTCAATGCCAAAGCCGGCGACGGGATCATTTTTCGTCAGATGAAAGTGGAGATTATCCGAGTCCAGTATCACTGATGGCCCAACCGTCCCGGTTGTGCGGTCGAGGAAGACACACGCAGGATGCGTGCGCCACGCATCAGAGCGCCAAGACTCGCTGACAAAATTCCGTCAAGTCGCCGAGCCGCTCGTCAAGAATGCGCTGGAGGATGACGGTCTGGAGCTGTTGGTAGTCATGCACCGCGATGTTGCGGAAGCCAACCATCGCTTTAAGTCGCTTGGCCAATTCGGCCGTGATCAATGACTCCCGGTGCAGTAGGTCAAATGCGCTCCGCGCATCTTGCGGCACGCCCAAGCGGCGTTGCGCCACGATATGCATCGCGAGATCAATCGCCGCTTCACAGGCCCGCTGGACGTTGAGCACAATCGCGTCTTGGTTCGTGAAGTTCTCCAACCGCGCCGGTTGCCCTTGGTAATCCTCGGCTACCCGGCGGAGGCAGCGCTCGATCATGGCGACTTTGTTCAGCACGACATCATCGCGCATGGCTGGACTCCCCAAACGCCGCCAACACTTCCCGGCGTTCCTCGTTGGCGCGCGCATAGTCGCTTAATGCGTACATCTCAAACTCCGCCGTCCGATGCGCATCCGTGATGAACAATGGCCGCCCGGTTTGCAGGACTTGCGCCTTCATCACCGCCGACGCGCGCGACAAACCCACGAGATCA
>Ga0105049_10001813_pt1 | contig 25255 bp, 15 predicted proteins | sample MAT06_FD_78087 | JGI IMG/M metagenome (GOLD analysis project Ga0105049, IMG submission 78087) | Freshwater microbial communities from Lake Fryxell liftoff mats and glacier meltwater in Antarctica - MAT-06 | ecosystem: Environmental > Aquatic > Freshwater > Ice > Liftoff microbial mat | place...
CTCTTGGACAGGGAGGAGCTCTTGGACAGGGAGGAGCCCCTTTCATGGGTTCGGGGATCCGAGCGCGCGTGTTGAGTGCCTTAGCGCCCGGGAGCTTTCGTTCGGCTACAAGCTACCTCTTCGCGGCCACGGGCTGCTTAGGCGCCGTGGGGCAAACCGATCCGTTCCAGGAACGTATTTGTGGCAGCGGTTATACCCCAAAAACCAGCACGCTCACGCCACTCTTAGTATCACTCAGCCGTATCACCCAGTTCAACGCGCCCGGTCTTCAGATCTTGAACGCGAGCCTGGGTGCGGGCCCCGTTTCCGTGCTCACGCAGCCGGGCCCTGTGAGTGCGCTCACTCCGCTCACGTTGCTGAGCGCGCTGCAGTTCGGAGAGCTCGCGCCTCATCCACCGTTCTCCCCGTCGCCGCCTCAAGAGTATTGGGTTGGAGTCGGCGCTTCCGTCAGAGTCAACGGCAATGATTTGGAAGCGAACTGGAGAGCGCTTTTGCAAGGTGCTGGTCTGACGACGCTTGAAGTGGCTAAGAACTACAGCTTGGTTCTGCTCGGCCCGGCGCCGGAAGTGGGTAAGCCGAGTTGGTGGAATCCGAGCAGGTTGAGCTTGCTCCCCAATGATCCAGCCGTCGCACCCGCCAATTAGGCGAGCGTGTGAGCTGCCCTTTCGGTCCTTGAGAGATAGTAAGCATGCTTACTACCTGGCGTTCGATTGAGATAGAGGTCCCGGACAAGCTTGGGAGCACGTGGGGATGCTCAACTTTCAATCGCACTTTGGCCGCCAGGTGGAGCAGCAGGGCAATAAGCTAGTGTCGCAGCTGGACATCCGCGAGTTTGGCCTTCACATCGTTGATGAACGGTGAGGTTGGGAAGCGACGAATGAACGAGCGCAGGGTCGTTTTTGCATCGTTCCACGCTTCAATTTGCAGCTGAGTGGTGGCCAGCAGCAGTGTCGCGTCGTCGAGGATCTCTTTATCTCCGGAGGCCTCAGACAGTTCGATCAGGCTGGTGATGGCCTCACGCTGGTGCCCCAGCTGGGTGCGCGCGAGTGCGAGTTGATACGTGGCTGCGGGGCTGTGGGCGGCGTCGTCTTTGTAGCGCACGGATTCTAGCATCGCTTGTTCGGTTTCGTGCCAGCGCCCCTTCCCAGCGTGTTCGAGGCCAGTTTGGTAGGCGAGCAGCGAGAGCTGATTCTTGGCTTGCTCGGCGGCATGCTGAAAAACGAGTCGTTCTGTAGCGGTGAGCTGCAGCTTCGCGACTTCCGAATAGCCGTCGATGACTTCTTTATAGTTCTTCTGTTCGATCAGTCGGTAAAAATCAGCGGCGGCGCGGGCAGCGCGCGTGGTGCGCTCTTCGCGCTCCTGGGCCGACTTCAGTTCCTTATCGAGCTGGGTCACGGCATCGCGGGTGTCCTTCGTCTCAGCGCGAACAGCATCCAGCTTCAGATCCCAGGCCAACTTCACGGCCACCAGAATGATCACCGTCGTGATCACATAGGCTGTTGCCGTGCTGAACACAGCGCGCCGATCGGAGCCTTGCTGGCGTTTAGCAATGCTTTTCAAATCAGCTGCAAGGGCGTTCACCAGATTGTTCGTCTTGATGGACAGGGAGCGGCCTTCGACAATCTCGCGCTTGATCTCCTCTAGCTCGTACTCGTCCATTGCCCGGTTCGCCCTCCCCTCCGAGTATCTCCCTCGGGGCATGCCCGCAAGCGACGTCCCCAGTCGAAAGCTGAATTTCCTCGCGAAGGCAGCACTGAAACCCCGGCCTCTGGGCGAGCCACGGGTGTTCTCTGACCGGAACCGACCAAGCTGGCTTTTTTCTGGAAGGGCTGTGCGCTATGAGGCGCCCCATGGATACCAGCGACATTCGCAAAGGGCTCAAGCTCATGCTGGACGGTCAGCCCTACATCGTCACCGATTTTCAGTTCGTAAAGCCTGGTAAGGGGCAGGCTTTTACGCGCACGAAGCTTCGAAACATGCTGACGGGCAGCAATCTCGAACGGAACATTCGTTCGGGAGAAAGGTTTGACCCGGCCGATGTGGAGGATAAAAACCTCCAATATATCTACCCCGAGGGCGAGGCGTATGTGTTCATGAGCTCCACGAGCGGCGAGCAAGTGAGCGTCAACAAGGACGTGGTCGGCGATGATGCCGACTTCTTGATCGATGGTATTGAAGTGACGATCACCATCTATCAGGGCAATCCCGTTAGCATCTCACTCCCGCCGCACATTGTCGTTCAGGTGACTTCCACGGAACCAGGCGTTAAGGGCGATACGGCCACCAACGTCACTAAGCCAGCTACTGTCAGCTCAGGTGCGACGGTCGGTGTCCCGCTGTTCGTCGGCGAGGGCGATTGGATCCGCATCGACACCCGTTCGCGCAGCTACTTGGAGCGCGCTAAGGCCCCCTGAGCTTGGAATAGCACCGGGCGCCCTGCTTCAAGGCAAGCGACGCGCTCCCCGCCATTCTGAATCACGCAGTCAGACAGCTCGCCAAACTCACTGCCCGGCTCCGCTGACCACAGTTCGTTGGCCGTGCCGGTTACCAACAGGCCAAAGGCACTTGGGACGACGAGGAGCTTGCCGTCCGCTGAGCGTGGCGTGCCTTGAAAATAGGGCAAATCTGCCAGGTTTTGACCGGGCGGGCCCACTTCTAGAGGCCCGACGAGCGCGTGCAGGAGTCCGTCTTTGAAGCCAAGCGGTGTGAGCGCAGACGGCCAGGGTTTTCTGCCGCCACAGCTTCCAGGGCGCGGCGCGAGGTAGGAAGTGAGCACGGGTGGCAACGGCCTCCCCTCGAGATCGTTGAAGTTGAAGGTGATGAAGGGGGTATCGCACGGTTGGCTCATTCCAACCCAACTCAGGTTCGGCCCCACCACGGCCAACGGCCAGCCGGGAAGCCCAGCGTCCTGATCAACCGGATCAAGAGGGGCCTCCGGTACGCCATCGGCATTGATTCGCGCGACACCCGCATCGGTTAACAACAGTAGGTTACCGTTTGCGTCGAACAGAAGTGGCGAAAATCGCGGCGTCGGAAGCTTGCTTATCGCTTGGGCTCCAATCGAGATTTTGCGCGCGCCGCGCAGCGTCAGGCTTTTCTTGAAGTCTGCTGTCAGTTTCTTCAAGGCGGCGGCGTCGGGCTTGCCCAGGTACCAATCCGAGGTGGCGAGAGCTGCGAGGGCCTCCAGATACAATTTTTGCTTGAGCGCAATTCGCAGCCGTACTTGGGTGATTTGAAAAGCCACCCTGTCCAAATTGCCGCAAGGCAGGGCCCCACCGTCGGCATTGGTGATGCGGTAGGTTCCACTTTCGGCACACATCGCGGAATACGTGCGAATGAGCGCTCGTAGCGTTGAGCTGGCACGCTTGGCGCCTCCCTTAGCCCCGCTCTGGGTCAGCGTAGCTGAAGCCAACTTGCCTAGAGATTTGGCTGGCTCAGAGGGGTCGCGGGCAAAACCGAGCGCACGGTCGAGCCACACGAGTGGCGCAGAAGCGCGTGCCGCAGGATCACCCGCTTCCCCGATCAGTGCGTTCACTTGGACGTCATCGGCGTCGTCTCCGTCGCGATCGGTGGAATCAACGCTGAAATCTTGGGTCTCGCCGAGCGGCGGAGGGGCGATGCGAAGTGTTAATAGTGAAAGGCGAGTTCCGAACGGGCTGAGAACGAGAAGCGCGCGATTGGGTGCACGGGCAATGAGTGGGGTTTGGCAGTCGGCGCGAATATCGAGCGTTAGCGTGTGCGGGCCGGTTTGGTTGAGTGCCACCTGCTGTTGGCAATCGGCTGCCGTAGGGATGAAACTGGGGAGGTTGACGAGCAGGCGCGGTGCTTTTTCTGCCTCAAACAGCCAAGCTGAAGGTAGAGCCGCGGGTCCGGGCCCTGAGGGGGAACCCGCAGCTATCGGGAGCGGCACGAGCCAAGCAACGGTTTCAAGTCGAGAGTCGTCGTTGAAGTCCGCACTCAGCGCTTGGCTAAACACGAAACCAGGTGGCGCCACGAGCTCCTGATCGCCCAGCCGCCAAGTGGGCGCATTCTTGGGCGCGAGCTCTGAGCGACGGCTGACGAACGCGGGTGCGCCACCCGTTGCGGGTAACCCGGCAGACGAACTTGCGGAACTCGGGACCTCCTGGCTGTGCCCGGATGCCACGGCAAACGGCGTATAAGGCTTCTCCTTTTCACAACTCTGGCACCCGCACACCCACAACGCCAAGAATCCGAGCGCACCCTTTATTGGGGAAAAACTTCGCGATGCTACACGAGATAAGAACTGCAAGTAAAACTCCAGATTAACTTCCAGTGAAGACAGCCGGCCGTTTGGCGCTGAAGGCCAACATGCCCTCTTGCGCATCGGAAGTGGCGAAGAGCGCGCCAAAAGCTCGGGTTTCTCGGCCAAAAGCCCGAGCCCGAGTCCCTTCGCCATCCGCGCTGAGCAGCTGTTTGGCCTTTGCCACAGCGAGCGGGGCGCCATTCGCAAGTCGGTGACAAAGCTCCAGTACCTTCTCGAGCAGGCTTTCGTGAGGCAAGACTGCATTGACCAGCCCAATGCGCACTGCTTCTTCGGCGGTGAGCACGCGCCCCGAATAGATCAATTCGCGTGCACGCCCCAGGCCCACGCGCTCCGCCAGGCGCACGGTGCCGCCAAACCCGGGAATCAACCCGAGAGTTGTCTCCGGTAAGCCAAAACGCGCCTTCTCGGAGGCAAACATGAAATCAGCACATAGTGCCAGCTCAAGACCCCCGCCGAGAGCAAAGCCGTTCACTGCCGCCACGATCGGAAATGACGCACCTTCCATCAGCTTTCCAAGCACGTATCCCGTTTCGCTGAAGCGCTCGGCGGCAGCGCTGTCCATGCCTGCCATTTGGCTGAGATCGGCTCCGGCAACGAAGGCTTTTTCGCCCCATCCCATCAGCACACAAGCTCGCGGTTCTCGGCCGTAGACAAAGCTCTCCTCGAAGTCCCGGAAGACTACCGATAGCTCATCAATCATCTGCTGGTTGATAGCGTTCAGTTTGTCGGGTCGCTTGAGGTGAACGATCCGAACTCTGGCGTCCCCCGAGAGTGCGATCGTTTCAGGTGTCTTCATTCTGCCACCCTAGCCGACTCGGCGAAGAGCGTGTTGGGCCCGATGCGTTTGCCTCGTTCGTCGTAGTCGTAAAAGCCGCGCCGGCTCTTTCGGCCCAATCGGCCGGCCGCCACCATATTTCGAAGCAAGGTGCTGGCCCGATATTTATTGTCGCCAAACTCGGCCTGCAAGACCTCCGTGATGGCGAGCACCGTATCTAGTCCGATTAAATCCGCGAGCTCAAGCGGACCCATCGGATGGTTGAGTCCAAGGCGTGCCCCTCGGTCGATGTCTTCAACACTTGCTAGATCTTCCTGGAGCGCAAAGATGGCTTCATTCACCAGCGGAACCAACATTCGATTCACGACGAATCCGGGGTGGTCGCGACTCACGATCACTTCTTTTCCAATTCGCTGGCAGAGCGCGCGTACCGAAGCAAGAGTGCCTTCACTAGTTTCCAAGCCTCGGACGATCTCCACCAGCTTCATCAACGGGACTGGGTTCATGAAGTGAAGCCCCACCACCGATGCGGGGCGAGCCGTGACCGAGGCTAGGCGCGTGATGGAGATACTGGAGGTGTTAGACGCCAGAATGGCGTGGCGTTGCGCGAGGGCGTCGGCGTTCTTCAGAAGCTTTAGCTTGAGCTCAACGTTCTCGGTGGCAGCTTCGATGATGAGATCGGCCTCAGCTAAGCCCGAATCGGTTGCCTCAAGTCGCCCCTCAATCTGGGTGGCAGTCTCTGCACTGAGTTCGTTTTTCTGAACTAAGCGTCGAACGAAATCGAGCACCTTCGCGCGGCCGGCTGTCGCACGTTCCAAGCTGATGTCGGATAGCAAAACCCTGTATCCAGCGCTCGCGCAGACTTGTGCGATACCGCCACCCATTTGGCCTGCGCCGAGCACACACACGGTCCTAATTTCGCTGAGAGTCATCTAGTGTCGCTAACGCGTCGCCCGATCGAGGGCAAGCAAATCGCCAAACACCGTAAGCATACTTAGGCCAGCGGGCCCAGCTCGACGGCCGGAAGCACCTCAGCTTGCCCTAGAAATGCGGCTCAGCAGCGCACACTGCGCGGGCTCGAACTTTTTGCGGAGGGAAGACCTTCACATAGTTCTAAAATTCGGTCCGCGCCTTCCCTGAGCATAGTAAAAAGGAACCCAAAATGGATTCAATTACCATCCGCTCGCTCCTCGGCACGCTTCAGAGTGATCCAGATTCAACCGACGCTTGGCAGCGGCTCAAGGAGGCGGCTGGTGCTTCGGAGGGAGATCTGAGCCGCACAGAGTTCATGCGGCTGATCGATGCCGCTCGCGTCCGTCACTCTGAACGCGGCGAGTGGGAGGCATTCGCGGGTCTGCTCGCGATCCAGGCTGATGCGGCCAAAGGACTCGCACACGAAGCAGATCTCGTGCTGGAACTCGCACGCGTCCTCACCGATCAACTCTTCAACGACGAACAGGCCACTACAGTCTTTCAACGGTTCCTTGAGCTTCGACCCAACGATGCCACGGCGCTGTCAGCGCTGGAGGATGCAGCTGCCAAGCGGCAACGTTGGCTGGAGCTAGTGCAAAGCTACCTGTCCGAGGCAGAGCAAGCGTCGGACGATCTCTACGCAAGTTCTATGTTCATGCGCGCGTCGGAGATGGAGTTTCGTTTCGCAGGCGAGGCTGGGGATCTCGATGCGGCGGCGGAGCGGTTGGAGCGCGCCGTGCGCCTCGATTCCAGCAACGAGCGAGCGGGCCATCTTTTGGAGCGTCTCTATCGGAAGCAATCAAAGTGGGAGGAAGTTGCGCGTGTACTTGAACGAATGGCGGACCGCGGGCAAACGCAACAGAGTCGAGCGAGTTCTGGCATCCGCTTAGCGCGCTTGTATGCCAAATGGCTGGAGGATAAGGAACGCGCTGCGCAGGCTTATGAACGGGTTTTACGCAGTGATTCGAATAATTCTGAGGCCATGGAATTCTTGTCCGAGTTCTATTCGGGCGAGAGCCGTTGGGATGATCTCGTGCGCTTGTACGAAAATGAGCTCAAGCACAAGGAAGCAAGCAGTGGCGAACGCTTGGGAGATTGTCTGCAAATTGCGGTCATCCATTGGCGGAAGCGCAGCAGCCTCGAGGATGCGGAGCCCTGGTTTGAGCGCGTTCGAAAGTTGGAGCCGGCGCACGCGGGCGCCTTAGAATTCTATCGAGTCTACTGTGACGCCAAAGGCGATGATGGAAAACTGCTCGAGATCCTCCAGAATGCACAGCGCGCGATTCCCGATCAGGCCAAGCGAGCCGTTCTCGCCAAGGAAATTGCCAAGCTTGCCGAGGGTCAAGAAAATGCTCAGAAGGCTATCGAACAGTATAGGAATATCCTGCGCCAAAGTCCGGATGACGACGACGCCAGAAGCTCACTCAAGCGCTTGTATCGCCAAACGCAAGGCTACAATGCCTTAGTGGAGCTCCTGCGCCAAGAGCTGGAACGCGTGCCGAACGAAGAGCAGGGCGCACGTTTGCTCATCTTGCGCGAGGTCGCGTCGGTCTACCGCGAGCACATTCGCAGTGATACCGCACTCGTCTCGATACTCAACCAGATCGTACAGCTTGATGAGAAGCTCGATCAAAACGATGTGGTAGAGGTGCGAGAGCTTGTTCAGCTTTATGAGAAGCTGGCGCGTTGGCGCGATCTGCTCACAACGCAGCTGCTTTTGGCGGAAATTTCTCCCGATCTCGAGGAGAAGAAGAACCTGTACCGAGTGGCGGCGCGCCGTTGGCTTGAACAATTCTCCAACGCTCAACAGGCCACCGACGCGTACGCAGCCCTCCTCAAGCTGGCTCCGAGCGACGTCGAGGCTCGTGAGCGGTTAGAGGAGCTCTACCGAAAGCGTCGCGCATGGACCGAGCTTTACGCACTCTACGCGGGGGAAGTCGACGATGCGAAGGGGGAGCGTAAGCTTTCTATTCTGCAAGAAATGGCCCGCTTAGCCGCGGAGAGGCTGCAGCGCCCTAGCGATGCCATCTTACTCTACAAGCAGATTCTAGATGCTGATCCAGCACGCCTCGCGGTTCTGGACGCTCTCGAGCGCATCGCAGAAAAAGCACGCGATCTGGAGAGCTGGGCGGATGCGATCAATCGACGTGTGCTCGTCAGCACGGATCTGGAGGAGAAACTCAATCAGTTGCAGAAGCTCGGCGGTGTCTACGCTGAGCAGTTGAAGGATGAGGCGCGTGCGCTCGAAGTTTGGCGAAGGATCCTGGAATTGTCGCCTGGGCAAGCCAGAGCACTGCGCGTCTTGCGTGATGCTTACGTCCAAAACGGCGATTACTCGGCGCTCGAAGCCCTCTACGCGTCACAGAATGATTGGGAGGGATTGGCGGAGGTGTTGAGTAACGCCGCTGACCGCGCGAAAGAGGACGCGGCTAAGATCGAGCTCAGCTATCGTGCGGCGGCGGTCTACGCCGAGAAGCTGGGTCAGGGCGACAGGGCGTTTCGATCCTACGAACGCATCTTGAGTGTTTCCCCCAAGGACCTCCGCGCCATCGAGGCGTTGATCCCGCTCTACGAAGCGGAGGAAAAATGGGTGCGCCTGCCAGCGTTGTATGAGGTGCTCATTGAGCTTGCGCCCTCGCGTGCTGCGCAGGTCGAGATCTACCAGAAGCTCATTGAGGTGGCGAGCAAGCGCCTTTCCAATAAGCAAGCTACGCTCGAGTACGCAGAGCGTGCGTATGAGCTCTTGCCGAATGACTTGAGTAGGCTCTTGGGCTTCGAAGTGGCGAGTCGAACCGCCGGCAATTTTCAGCCGCTTGTCCTCAGTTTGGAGGCGATGCTGGCGAAGGTGGCCGAGCCCGTGGAGGCGGTTGAACGGGAGCCCCAGAAGAAGCGAGGGCGAAAGAAGAAGAAGACTGAGCAGTTAGCAGAGTCCGAAGATGGCGCGCTCACGGAGGAGATGCGGCGCACGCTCGAGAAAAAGCTTGCGGAGCTGTATGCGCAAGAACTCGGTCGGACTGATGACGCGGTTCAGGCCTACAAGAACTTGGTTGAAGCAAACCCAAGGGATGCCTCGACGGTCGCCACTTTTGAGGCGTTGTTGAAGAAAGAACAGCGTTGGGACGATTTGCGTTGGTTGCTAGCGATTGGCGTTGAGCACGCTTCGGATGAAGAGCGCGTGGGTTTGCTCGTTAGCTGGGCGGAATTGGAAGAACAGGGCCTTTCTGAGCCCGGCCGGGCCATCGAACGCTATCGCCGTGTGCTCCAGATCGAGCCAGAGAATCTGGGCGCTTTGGAACGACTCTCCGCGCTGCTTTTGGGCGCAGCTGAACACGCAGCCGCAGCTTCCGTGCTCGAAGTTCTTGCGCAGCTGCTTTCGGGTGATGCGCGCGCGGGGCGCCTGATCGCGCTCGGACGCCTCTACCTGGCGTCGTTGAATCAGCCAGAGCTCGCGCTCGAACGGGCGTCTGAAGGCTTGGAATCCCCCGTGTGGCGTACCGAGGCTATTTCCGTGTTAGAAGGATTGCTCGCGGTCCCATCCGTTCAGGCGGCAGCCGCCAAGGTACTGGCAGCAGAGTACCGCGAGGTGGGTCAGGGGCAGGACGAAGTGCGCGTGCTCACGCTGCTCTTGGCGGAGACCCCTGACTTGGAAGATAACCTGCAGCTGTTGCTGCGCATCGCGGAAGTCTACGAAAAAGGACTATCTTCTACAGGACGGGCTCTGGATACGATGCTGCGCGCGGTGCGAAAGGTCCCAACAAAATTGGAGTTGTGGGACCGCGCTGAAGATCTTGCGCGTCTGGCGAGTAAACCGAGCGAGCTTGCGGAGGTGTTTCGGGAGGTGTTGAGTGGAGAGCTTTCAACGGAACTCGTGGCAGAACTCTGTGGGCGGGCAGCGCGGCTTCACGAGGATCGCCTGGGAGATCCGATTGGTGCCACTCCCTATCTGGAGCGCGTGCTCGCCTTGAATCCCGGTGATGAGGCCGCCTTTCAACGGCTGAAGGACATTCTCACAGCGGCTGAGCGCTGGAGCGAGCTTGAGTCGTTTTACGACAAAGCCTCCGAAGGCACCGAAGATATCGTGCGGCGCGTGGATATGCTGGTTGAAGTTGCGCTTATTTGCGAGGAAATCATCGAGAATCCCGAGCGCGCGGTGCTCTATTACGAGCGCATTCTCGCAAACCAACCCGCGCATCCGTTAGCTAACGAAGCACTCCTGCGTCTCTACGCGAAGCTGGGTCGGCAACGCTCGCTGTCAGAGCTCCTAGAAAAACGCCTGGCAACCGTCGACGGCGAAGAGCTGATCTCCACAAAGAATCAGCTCGCTCGACTCAAGTTGGAACTCCTCGAGCCGGAGCAGGCGATCGGGCACGTTGAGGACGTTCTGGCGCTTGAGCCCCAGGACTACGTTGCGCGTGAACTCGCGGAACGCATGCTCGATATCGGCGATCTTCGGACGCGAGCCGCGCGCCAGCTGGAGGCGGTCTACGAAGCACGCCGAGAGATGCGGTTGCTCGACAAAATGTGGGTGATTCGGCTCGTGGACTTGCGAAAACAGGAAGCGCGGCTGTCTGATAAGGAGCCGATCTTGGCGGAGCGGCGCGAGCTTTTGCAGAAGATGGCCGAGCTGCGCGATGAAAAGCTCCACGATGACGAGGCAGCGCTCGAAAGTCTGGCAGAGCTGGTGCCGCTCGTCCCGTTCGACGAAGGTTCGCGCGCGCGCCTGCTCGAGGTGGGTCAGCGGATGGCGGCGCACGAGCGAGTGGCAGCCGTGTTGCTGGAGGCGGCAAAGCACGTGGAGGTATCGAGTGTTCGGGGAGAAATCCTGCTCCAAGCGGCTGGCCTCTACGAAGGTCCGCTCAATGATGAGGCGAGAGCCGAAGCCACGTATCGCGAAGTGCTGGGCCTGGACGAGTTTGATCGCGAGCTTGTCCTCGCGGCGGCCCGTGCGCTCGAACCCATCTACGAACGAGCGCTTTCCCACACCCGCCTCGCTGAGATCTACGGCGCCATCATCCGGCACGAGACGGAGCCAACCGCGCGCGTGACCACCTTCGGTAAGCTTGGAAACTTGGCGTCGACGGCGCTGAATGATCCACCGGCCGCAGTCAGTGCGTGGGAGGCGCGTTTAGAAGTGCTTCCGGATGATGAGGAAGCCCTTCGTGCTTTGGATGCGTTGTTCGTACAGATAGAGAACTGGCCTAAGTTGGTGGAGGTGTTGGAAAAGAGGTTCCAGCTTGCACCGGCTGTGCCTGATCAGCTCGGCTTTCTCCTGCGGGTGGCTGAGGTGCAGCGTGATAAGCTGCGTGCCGTCAGTGACGCAATCGATAGTTATCGGCGTCTGGTTGAGTTGTTCGGAGCCACTCAAGGGAGTCTTTCTGCGCTCGAACAGCTTTTTGAAGAATCTGAACGTTGGGGGGAGCTGGCAGAGGCTCTCGAGCAGCATCTGGATCTTACCGAAGAGAAAGCTGTTCGCCTGGCCCTTTTGGCACGCCTGGGGAGCGTGAAGCACGAGCAGCTGCACGATGTCGAAGGGGCGTTGGAAGCCTATCGCCGAGCGCTCTCGATTGACGCTGAGGATGTTCACACCGAGGCGGCGCTTGCTCGCTTCTTGGACGCGGACGATCCTGTCACACGGCGTGAAGCAGCCGAAACACTTCACCCCATTTATGAGGCCGCTGCCCAACACGAGAAGCTGCTTCGCGTGATCGAGATCGAAGTGGAGACCAATGAGGATCCCTTCGTAAAGCTTGAGAGATTGGGGCAGGCGCTGGCGATCGCAGAGGGTGCACTCAAGGACGCGCGGCGTGCGCTGGGCTACGTGAAGGGCGCCGTTCGCTTGGCGACCGGCAGCGCAGAACTCCCCACGTGGCTCGTGCACCTAGAGCGGTTGGCTGAAAGTCTTGCGAGCCACACGGACCAGGTAGCGTTGCTCCGAGAAATCGCCCCGGAAGTGCTCGACGGTGACGTGCAGTTGGAGATCTATCACAAGATTGCAGCGGTGGCGCGCGAACGCCTCAAGGAGCCGCTGCTCGCGCAAGAATATTACGAGAAGGCGCTTGAGCTGAAACCCGATGATCGGGCGTCGCTGGTGGCGCTTGAGTCACTGTTCGAGGAGCTGGGTCAATCTGACAAGCTGCTTCAGGTTATCGAGCGTCGAATTGATGCCGCGGATTCGGAAGCTGAGCAAAAGCAGTTTTTGTATCGGAAAGCGCGCTTGCTCGCGACGGCGCTCAAGGACCAGGAAGGCGCGGTGGAGGCTTACCAGCGTATCTTAGACTTGGCGCTGGAGGTTGAAGCACTCCACGCGCTCGAGAAGCTGTATGCTGAGATGGAGCGCTGGACGGACCTTGTGGAGCTCTATCAACGGCAGATCGACGCCAAGATCGAGTCCGCACCGAATTTGCGCGTGAAGATCGCGGCGGTATTGGGAGAACGTCAGGGAGACGTCGCTCGCGCATTGGAGGAGTTGGAAGCGGCGCTTGCTGAAAATGCCCAGCACGAAGGAACGCTTGCGGCGCTTGAACATTGGCTCACGCAGGCAGAATCATCCAGTGAGCGCGCCCGTGCGGCAGAGATCCTAGAACCCGTCTATTTGCGTCGCGCAGCTTACGACGATCTGATGCGGGCATTGACGACACGCCTCGATCACGCGACCGATCCGGATGAACGCCGAACCCTCTTAACGCGCCTTGCAAAGCTCTACGAAGAGCAAAAGGAGGACTATGCTCAGGCGCTCGAAACCACTGCCCGGATGTTGCCTGACGCGCTCGACGATGAATCGGTCGTGAGCGAACTCGAACGGCTCGCTAAGGTGGCCGGCGGGCAGGCGCGGCTCGCAGAAATCTACGCAGTGGAGCTCGGGAAGCTGTCCCAAGACGACACGGCCACGGCGAAGCTTGCGCGACGAACAGGCGAGCTGTTTGCCCATCTGGGCAAGACGGAACGGGCACTCCAGTTTTACCAGCGAGCCCTGGATTTTGAGCCGGAAAGCAAGGAGCTGTTTGGCAATGTCGACGGACTCTTGGAGCGCACTCAGCAACACGCCGCACGCGTGGAGCTCTACCGAATGGCGCTTGAGCATCGCGACGAAACGTCCGAACGGTTAGCTGCATTGCATACGATCGCGGCTCTTCAGAGAGGTGCGCTGGGCGAGCCCGAGCAAGCGATCGCAACGTATCAGGAAGCGCTGACGATCGACGATACCGACAGCGTCTCTTTGGCCGCACTGGCGGACCTTTATCGGGCCGGGATGCGGTTTCAGGACTTGGCAGCTTTGTTTGAGCTCCAGGCGGAATCTGGGCTGGGTGCGGAGGCGGTCACGGTGCGCTTGGCGTTAGCCCGGATTTACAGAAAGGAGCTGTCGGACGCGGGACGCGCCGTTGATCAACTCGAAACCGTGCTCGAACTCGATGCTTCGAATGCGGAGGCTCTGGTTGAACTGGAAGAGCTCCGAAGTGAGCCCGAGCAGAAGCTTCGCGTGGTTGAGATTCTGAGGCCGCTCTACGAGGCCAAGGATGATTGGCGACGCCTCATTCAGCTCAACGAAGATCGCTTTCAGATTTCGACAGACGTGCTCGATCAAGTGAATATTTTGAGGGAAACGGCCGAGCTGTGGCGTGAGCGCGGCAAAGATCTGGATAAGGCGCGTCGGGCTTTGGAAGAAGCAGTGAAGCTCGACCCCGAGGATTCACTGGTACGTGAAGAGTACGAACGTGTCGTACGCACGGCTGGAGCCTTCGATGCGCTGGCAATCTTTTACGAGGAACTGCTCCAAGGACAGCCGGAGCTCAGGGACAAAGCACCACTGCTCGCGACGCTTGCAAGAATCCACGATAAGGAGCGAGATGACGCGCGCGCTGCCCTGCACGCCTACAGTCGCTTGCACCTTTTGGAGCCTCTGGAGCGAGAGCCACTGCAACGCATGCAGGAACTCGCAGTCTTGTTGGGCGATTGGCCGCGTTTGGTTGAAGTTCTCCAATCCAAAGCGCAGCTCGCTCCTGACGATGAAGAACGGGCCGCATCGTTTCGTTATGTTGGCGAGGTGCGTCGCGACATGCTGTCTGATCGCACGGGAGCCGCCCACGCCTACGAAGAAGCTCTCGACCTTGAGCCTGACCACACCTTCACGCTCGACTGCCTAATTGAGCTCTACGAAACTGCTGGAAACGCCGTTCGGCTCGTGGAGCTCTACGAACAGCGCCTGCAGCTGACGGACGAGGATGATGCGGAACTTCGCTATCAGTTAAGAATGAGTGCAGCGCGCGCTTTCGAGAAAGATCTTGGAGAAAACGGGCGTGCGATTGACTTGCTTGAGCGTGCCTTGGAGGAGCGGCCACGGGATGCGGACGCGCTCTCGGAAGTCCAACGGCTCTATGAGTTGGAGCAGCGCTTCGGGGACTTACTGCACAGCCTGAAGGGGGAGGTGGATGCGGCCACCGACAGGGTTCAAAAACTGCTGCTGCGGCGTCGGATCGCGAAATTGCTGACCGTTGAGCTTCAGAATTTCGATGAAGCCTTGGATGAATATGCCGGGATCCTTGGGGAAGATGCGTCTGATAGTGAGGCGCAGCTAGCAGTGGCAAGCATCGCCGCCAATAACGATCTGCAGCGCCAAAGGGCGGCTGAGATCCTGTTGCCCGTGCTGCGAAACGGGGAAAACTACGAACAGCTGGTTTCGATGCTTGAGCTCTCTCTGACGGTTGCGACTGAAGCCTCGGAGCGCGTTGACATCTTGCGCGAAATTGCCCGTGTGGAAGAACAATCACTCTCGCGCAAGCCTGAGGCCTTCGCGGCGTTGATGCGCGCGCTCAGCGAAGCACCAGCACTGGCTGAGCTTCACTCAGAGGTTGAACGCTTGTGCGCGACGAAGGCTGATTACAATGCCTATGCCGAACGACTCGAAGAACGCGCCTTGGCCACGTTCGACCCCGAGCTGGCTTGTGATCTCTTCTCGCGCCTCGGTCGCATAGCCGAAGAACACTTGAAGGATGATGTGCGCGCAACCGCTGCCTATGTGCACGCCATCGAACAAGCGGGAGATCAGCCCGAGCTTCTGGGTGCCCTGGATCGTCTCTACACGCGACTCGGTCGCGCGGAAGAGCTCGCCGATATCTTGGAGCGGCGCGCGCTCGCGGAGTCTGGTCCGGAAGCTCAGGCCGAGATCTACCATCGGCTGGGTAAATTGCAGATCGACGAGTTTAAATCGTTTGATCGAGGGCTCTCATCCTTGCGCATGGCGCTTGAGCGCGCACCCAATCATGGGGGCGCAGTGTCCGTCTTGGAATCACTCACTTTAGACCGAGACCTCTTTGATGAGGTGGCGGAGCTTCTGGAAGTCGGTTATCGGAGTGCAGGCCAGACTGATCGTTTGGCCGGGCTCTACGAGAAGAGAGTAGGATTTGCCCAGCAACCGGAGGAGCGTGTGGAGATGCGGCGCGACCTCGCGCGTGTGCTTGAGGAAGATTGTCGCGATCCGAGAGCGGCGCAGCGAGTTCTTCAGAGCGGTCTAAAGGATGCTCCGAGCGAACCTCTGCTGCTCGAAGAGGTGGAGCGGCTTGCCGCTTTGACGGCGGATTGGCAAAGCGCCGCCGAAGCGTTTCGGGATGCGATTGCGTCCAGTAAATCGTTGGGTTCTCAGCGTACGGCGGAATTGTTGGAGAAGCTGGCTGGGTGGTACGAGCACCACCTCAACGACAGGCCGGCAGCGGAAGCCGTACTTTTTCAGGCCTTGGATGAGGAACCCACACGGGAAGAACTCCTACTCAGCGTTGAGCGCCTTCAGCGCGAGCCCGGGCGTGAACGAGATCTGATCGCCACGTTGGAGCGGCGTGCGAAGTTGTCTCTGGACGCTGATCGCGAACAGATTCTGAGAGAAGCGGTGGGGTTGGCGCGTGGCCTGGCAGATTCAGCTCTTGCTGAGCGCCTACTCCGCGAGCTCTTGGTGACCGAGCCTGACAGCACTTGGGCTCTGGCCGAGCTTACGGGCATCGCCGTGACTTCGGGCAACTTCAAGGAAGCGCTTGAGCTGCTCGTGAGGCGGAGTGAGCTCGGTGCTGAGGGCGAGTCAGTGCTCGATTTGCGCCGTCAGGCCGCGCGGATCGCCGATGCGCAACTTGGGGATGGCGCGCTTGCCACGGGCCTTTACGAGCAGCTCTTGGAGAACGAACCTATGGACGCAGAGAGTGTGGCGATGTTGCGGAAGCTCTACACGGCTGGAGGAGCTCCGCAAAAGCTGGCTGATTTGTTGGAGCGCTTGATTGACCAAGCGGATTCTCCAAGTGTGCGCCGCCAGTTGCGGATGGATTTAGCCAAACTCCAGGCCGAAGAGCTGGCTGCGCCTGAACAGGCGATCGATCTCCTGCACGCAATTCTTGACAGCGAGCCCGGTGATTCTGACGCGGTGGTATTTCTCAGCGAGTTGCTTGAAAAATCGGGGAAGGCTGAAGATCTCGCGGAATTGCTGCGCGCGCAGATCGAGCTTGCCGTGCGGCGCGGCGACACAGAAAATGAACTGAGATTTCAAGTGCGGTTGGCTGAAATCTGCGAGCTCCGCCTAGCCGATCGCCCATCCGCCATTCAGGTATACGAACAAATAGCCGCGCGTGACCCACGAAATGTGGGAGTGCTCAGTGCCCTCGTCCGTCTTTGTCGGCAAGAAGGCAACCTGGCGCAATCGGCTGAGTTTCTAGAGAAGCTGCTTGATATAAGTGAGGGTGCCCAAGCGCGCCAACTCGCCGAAGAGCTCGCAGCGCTCCGGCTTAGCTTTGGCGAGGAGCGCGCTGCAGCAGCAGCTCTTGAGCGAGCGCTCGGTTTCGATGACAAGAACGCCAAGATCATTGAGCAGTTGACGGGCCTCTATGAAACTCTTGGCGAGTTTTCCAAACAGGCGGCGCTTTTCGTAGCCCAAGCTGAGCACGAGCCCTCCGTGGATGCCGCCATTCTGCTGCTCCGAAAAGCTGCGGCGGTGGAGAGCGAGCGCTGCAAAAATCTGGAAGCTGCGGCCGCGTTGCTAAAGAAAGCGAGTGACAAAAAGCCGCAAGATCGCGAGCTTTTGCTCGAATTGTGCGATGCTTACAGTGCCGCAGGCCAAGCGAAACAGGCCATCCTCGCGCTCGAACAAGTGGTGGCGAGCTATGCTGGGAAACGTGCCAAGGAGTTGGCTGAAGTCCACCGTCGTTTAGCGAACGCCTACCGTACCGAGGGGGATATCGCGCGCACGCTCGAAGAGCTGGACAAGGCTTTTCGCATCGAGCCGGGCAACATCAGTGTGCTGAAGCAGCTTGGGCTGGTGGCCCTAGAAGCCTCTGACCTCAAGAAGGCTCAACAGATGTTTCGCGCGTTATTGCTGCAGAAATTTGACGCCAAGAGCCCCATCAGCAAGGCGGAGGTGTTCATGTATCTCGGGGAGATTCATGAGAAAATGGGAGAGACAGACAAGGCGCTTCAGATGTTTGAGCGCGCTGTGCAAACGGATCCAACGCTCAGCCAAGCAACGCAAATGCTGGCAGCCTTGCGGGGCAAGTAGCCGAGTCAGAACAGCGGTTTATGGCTCAAATCGTGATGATCGATGGTCGGCGGGTGCCGCCGAACGAAGCCGTTATCAGCGTCTTTGATCGGGGTTTTCTGTACGGTGATTCGGTGTTCGAAACGCTCAGGACCTACGGCGGGGTGCCCTTTCGTTCGGCGCTCCATTGGGAACGCCTCCGCGCAAGTGCCGAACGTGTGTTCATCGAGTTGCCGGTTGCTCCGGATACGATCGACCAAGAAGTTCGTGCAGCCGTTCTAGCGGCTCAAAATTCTGAGAGCTACGTGCGCGTTGTGGTGACCCGAGGCACGGGTGATACGCTGGGGCTCGACCCAGCGCTCGCGAATCATCCAACCCGCGTCGTTTTGGTGGGTCCGCTCATGGCCCCGGCTGCCGTCGCTTATGCCGAGGGCGTGTCGGTGATCAGCTACCGTACTTCACGGGTTTCAGATGACACGGAGGCATCGGGTGCCAAAGTGGGGAACTACTTAGTGGCAGTGTTGGCCATGCATGAGGCCAAAAAACACGGCGCATTGGAAGCGTTGATCGTCGATGGCAGCGGGAGGGTCCTAGAAGGAGCCACCTCCAACATATTCATGGTGAATGCCGGGAGCCTTTTGACCCCACCCCTCGAACTCGGGATTTTGCCGGGTATCACACGTCGCACGGTGCTCGAATTGGCTCAGCATCTTGGCATCCCGTGCGAAGAACGCGCGCTCCGCTTGACGGATCTTTTGCAGGCGGACGAAGTTTTTATCACCTCAAGCATCCGCGAAATTCTTCCAGTGGTGCGGGTCGACGGAAACCCGATCAAGACCGGCCAACCCGGCTCAATCACTCAGAAATTGCTGGGAGAATTTCGAAGATTCGCACTCGAAGCGAGTTGTTAACCGGGAGCCTCTTTATGGCGTCGCGGTTTAGGTGCTCTCAGGAGCAGGCAATACGCCCGGGGGTGCGACCGGGGGTGCGACCGGGGGTGCGCCGGGGGGTGCGACCGGGGGTGCGCCAGAGGCCTCACTCGGGGGAGTATCGGTCAACATGGCTGGCGCCTGGGCCACGGGGATCGTGAGGCGGCCATTGTTTTGCGAAAGAATGAGGCCAATCGCCTTCTCAAAGAAGCCCTTGAGGAATGCGACCTCGTGCGGCGGATCGGTGATGAGCCCAGCTTTTTCGATCACGTGGATGGTGGCGGCCACTTCCAGCGCCTGAGTCTCGCCATCTCGCTGCAGGATCCCAAGCGCGCAGTCCTTCATCAAGGCCGCTATCTCTTGCCGGCGTTCAGGTGAAAAGTAGCGATCGGTGGCGAGCAAAGTTTCGGCTTCAAGATGCTTCTGGAGCTCTTCCTGAGGTGGTTCGGTGCCCGGTGTGAGGTGCGTTCCGATGTTCTGCAGGAGTTCAGCGATGGCGGATTGGGATGGGAACCAGGAGCGGAACTCCGGCATGGTGTGCAGCTTCAGCGAGGTCTTGGCGAGTGTGCGTGCGTCGTCGTCCGCAAGCTCTAGTCCTTCGGACTCGAAGGGGTGTGCCACAACGTCTTCCGGGACGGGTCCAAGCAGTGCTTGGTTGCTCGTCCAGCCGAGGGGCACGGGCAACTTCGTCTGGGCGTGCAGGCGGTGACCTGCGGCAATCCGAAAGCGAGCCCATTCAACCGGTACCTGAACCGCGCGACTGTCGGGTACAGGAAGGGCACGCTGTAGGGCGTCCTTGAATTGAGATTGGCTTAACATCCCACCTTCCACCCGTCGGATCCCCAGGGCTGGATGTACAAATACAAACACCACCTGATGGTGCTTGGTGGCACTGCGCCGGACGACAACCAAACCAATGGTGGCATTATTGTCCGGTGGTACCAGCCACGCTTCATCTGTTGCTTCATCTGTGCGGCTGCGCAGCGAGACCACGTGGGACGGCTCATCCAGCTTCACGCCCCTTGATTTTAGGACATTCAGGGCTCGTTTGGCTTCCTTCCGCGCCTTGCCACTGGGAGCGTCGGCTACGCTGAGCAGCGCTTCGGTGTTCGCCGATTCAACCCATTTTCGAATGAGTTCAGGATAGCCGTCGCCAGCTTTCTCAACAGCGGCCAGCGCTTGGTCTTTGGTGGCTTTGATCAGGGCGTCATCAATGGCTTTGGGCTGACTCATGGCTGGTTTGCCTCTTCCGAGATCTGCGCGATGGCATCGATCTCAACACGGGCTCCCTTGGGGAGAGCGGCGACTTGCACGGTTGCTCGGGCGGGTGGATTGGACCCAAAGTACGCGCCATACACGGCGTTCACTTTGGAGAAGTCTGCGAGGTCGATCAGATAAATAGTGGTCTTCACCACGTTAGCGAAGGAACTGCCGCTGGCCTTGAGCACCGCTTTCAGGTTCTGAAGCACGCGCTCCGTTTGCGCTTCAATCGGCCCAGGCACAAGTTCCCCTGTCTCTGGATCCAGCGGGATTTGGCCACTCAAGAATGCGAACCCAGATGCCACCACCGCTTGGCTGTACGGGCCTATGGCCGCCGGAGCGTCAGGGGTTGAAACAGGAGTCCGCATGGGTGTCGGGCATCTTGGCCTCGCTAACCGTGCGAATCAAGCGGTTCGGGTGCGTTTGCACATGATTCTCACGCCAGCTAGCCAAGGTCTCGTCGATCGTCGATGGCGCGGCCGAGCGTGATCTGGTCGGCGAATTCGAGGTCCCCACCGTGCGGGATGCCACTTGCAATCCGCGAAAGCTTAAGGCCCCTTCTGCCGAGTTCACGTGCCAAGAACAGCGCCGTGGCTTCACCGTCCACCGAGGGCGGTGTTGCGATGATCACTTCTTCAACATTTTCGGCTTCCGTAAGCTTCAGGAGCTGTTGAAGAGGCAGCTCCTCGGGGCCAATCCCGTCGAGTGGAGAGAGCAACCGGCCCAGCACGAAATAGCGTCCGCGCATCGCCCCGCTGCGTTCAATGGCCAACAGATCCTGCACGCGCGCCACAATGCAGAGCAGCCGACCGTGTCGCCGAGGATCAGTACACACGGTGCACCAGGAGGGGCCAGGCAACGCGCGCTCTGCGATGTTTCCACAGCGTTCGCACACCACAATGCTTGCAGAAAGCTCAGTCAGCTCCCGACCGAGTTGATCCGACAGATCCGAATGTTGGATCAGGTACAGGGCGAAGCGTTGGGCGGTCTTCTCTCCAACGCCGGGGAAGCGACTGAGAAGCTGGATCAAACGTGTGAGCTTAGAAGGTAGCATCGGCCCTAGCGAGTGACGTCAGGTTCACCGAGCTTTAAGTCCTTTAGCTTGGCGCCCAGTACCTCAATAGCTAGCACGACGGCTGGGTGTTTCCGAGCCCGATCGATCGCCTGTTTGCGTGCCAGTTCGGCCTGTTCATGGCGAATGCTGAGGAGCGACATGAAATCTCGTCCTTCAGCCGCCTCCAGCTTCTGACTCGCTGTTGTTGGCGCGCCAAAATGGTCCGAGAGCGCCATCTCAAGCAGTGCCTGATTTTCGGGTGAGGCGGCCTGCGACGCAAAGACGCTTCCAGGCTCCCATGCCAACACCACGTTGGGAGCTGCCAAGGTGAGCGGCACTGCGTGGCCGAGATAAGCGCCCAATTCGGGTCGCAGCTCTTCCAGTTTTTCGACGACTGCTCGCCAGTGTTCGAGGAAAATTGGATCCTCCAAGAGACCGCCCTGGCGGCTCTTGATGATGGCGGACTGCAGCGGCCGGGCGGACTCAGGCCGTCGTTCCGGCGGAAATTCAGGATAGGGAGGCGGTGCGAGTTCGGGTGCTTTGCCAGTGTAGGCTAACGATTCAGACGCCGGTGGCGGCTCGTCCCCTGAGTCCGTGGGCGAAGGCCGGGCACTGGGAGGCGATTGTCCCTCTCGGCCGCGTGGGCGCATGTCTCCGCGGGGAGGGCCAGCGCTTGCAGCCGGCGGGCCCTGAGGTGCACGCGCTGGTGCCGGCATAGCGCGACCACTCAGTCGCCGTTCGAGTTGAGCAAGGCGCGCGATGAGATCATCAATCGGAAGGAGTGGAGGCCTGCGCGCCAAGCGCACCAACAACATTTCCAGGGCGGAACGTGGGTGTCCGCTGTGGGCGACCGCGTCGAAGCCTTCCGAAAACCCCTGGTGCAAACGGATCAGATCATCGAGCTCAGCACTCGCTGAAAGGGTGATGACATCTTTTCGCTCTTCATCCGCGAGATCGAGCAGCGCTTCAGGCTCCTTGTGAACCTTCGCCACCACTAAGTCGCGCAACAATGACAGGATATCGCGCGCCACATGCGCCAGATCGTAACCTTGCACCGCGAGGTCCGCGACCACCGACAAGCAGCGGCTGGCGTCCCCTTTCACGAGCGACCCTGCGATATCATGCAGTACCTGGTGGCTGGCGACGCCCAGCACCTCGGCAACGCCCGCTCCGGTAAGGTCAGTCCCGGCCCAGGCGATCACCTGATCGAGAAGGCTCATCGCGTCGCGCATGCTTCCGGCGGCCTCGCGCGCCACAATCGCGAGCGAGAGTTCGTCAGTCTTGATGCCCTCTTCGCCGAGCACATAACGCAGGCGATCCGCGATCAGGCGCGTCGGAATGAGCTTAAAATCGAAGCGCTGCACGCGGCTAAGGATGGTAACGGGGACTTTCCGTACTTCCGTTGTCGCGAAAATGAACTTCACATGCGGAGGAGGCTCCTCCAAGGTTTTCAAGAACGCGTTCCACGCGCTCTGCGAGAGCATGTGAACTTCGTCCACGATGAAGATCTTGTAGCGATCGCGGGAAGGGCGATACGGCAGCGAATCTTGCAGCCTCCGCACCTCATCCACGCCGTTGTAGCTGGCGCCGTCGATCTCTTGCACATCCATGTCGGTGCCGAGCGTGATCTCTTTGCACGCTGAGCACACTTGGCAAGGTATGGCGGTGGGGCCGGGATCAGTCCCTGCTGGGACGCTGCCCGGGGCACGCATGCAATTCAGAGCCTTTGCCAAGATGCGAGCGCTCGTCGTTTTGCCCACTCCGCGTGCTCCCGTGAACAGGAAGGCGTGCGCGACGCGGTTGGCAGCGATCGCATTGGCGAGGGTTTTGGCAACGTGCTCTTGCCCGACCAAATCCTCAAAACTCGCGGGTCGCCATTTCCTGGCTAAGACGACGTAGCTCATGCGCACGAGGACGTACCAGATCGGCTTTGGGGGTGCGAGCGGCTTGGTTCGGCACCCCAGAATCCAACTGACTTGAGGCTCCTGCTGGCCCAGGGGGCCTGTTGGGCAATCACAGCTGGGCTGTGGCCTTGCGTCGCAAAAGTTTAACTGAGGCGGCTTGGACGGATTGGTTGAGAGTCTGTAACTGTTAAGATTTTCGAATGAACGAGGAACGACTGGCATCCACGAGTGCCAGCGCTAGCACAGTTCACTCACGGCTTATGTCGCTAAGCCGGCGTCGCGTGTCGCCACTAGAATGCTTGAGCAGCAACGCACGCTTCGCTTGATCGCGACCGACCTCAAAGTATCCCGCCGTACTCCGTGATCACGCGCATCGCCTCCCGATTCACTCACGCCTGATCGTGAAAGCTATCTCCTCAAGCTAACGTCGTGACATCTCGGAACTCGTGCATGCTCTCATCTTCCACGAAGCGTAGGCGTTTTCTAAGCGAAGCCCGCGCGTTCGGGTTAGCGCCGGCCGCGAGCAGCAAACGCGCGCAGTCGGCGTCGCTTTGCCGACCAGTTCTGAACGGTTGCGATACGACGCAGCCAAAGAGTGCAGTGTGGTCACCGAAACCATCCGCATCGGTAGCGGCTTTGGCATCGACCGACGCACCCTCTCGCAGCAGCCAGCGAAGGATCTCCATTTCATCGGTGTCCACCGCGAGGTGCAACAGTGTTCCGCCCGCGACGGGAGTCCCATGCAGAGCCAGGGACTCATCCTGATCACAACCGAGCGCTGTCGGATAAATTTCTTGGTGCGAGAAGGTTTGTGTTAAAATTCCTCGTTCTTTGCCCAGCTGCGCCGTCAAGAGATCGAGACGGCCGCGATGCCATGCGGAGGGGAGAAGTATCCGGAAGTTCGACTCCCGCGTTAGCACATAGCGCGAGGCAAGCGTGCTTGCCCTCCGGATTGCGAGCGTAGGTTTGCAGGAGCAGCGCCACCGGTGCGAGCACGTTGCCGAACTCATCCGAAAGGGGCGCGCCTAACTCGAGCAAGAGATCAAGGCCAGCCGCACTGAGCGTTTCGGCGGGACCCATCACGGCACCGGGCCTTGGGCGTGCGCCGTGCTCAAAAAGTTTGCGTGCTGTGACAAGCTGGCCTTGTAGGCAGGCTCGCGCGAGCGCGTGGTCGAGATCTTTAGCACCGAGCCCGAAAAGCAGTTCAACGATCGCCGTTCGCCCAAGGTTCGCAGCGTACGACATCGGCGGGCCCCAGTTGCCTTGGACACCGCGCTTTCATACCTGACCGAAGCAAGAGTTCTTCGGCTTGGCGCTCCAGCTCCGGAAGGTCGGGGCGGACCGGTAGCTCTCGCGAGGGCTTCTGGGGCACAAAAGGCTTCTTTGGGCGGGGCCAATTCTGGCACGTCTCGTTCTGCCCGAATCTTGATCTCAAAGCACTGACCCCGAGGGCAACAAGAGCTAACCGGCGTAGGTTCAATGGCCAAACCCGCCACGCACCACCGCCCTAAACTCCCCCGGGGTCTCGCCGCTGGCCACGGCCACGCTGTCCGTCAGTTCGGCCACCCCTGACCTAGCAAATTAGCCGGATATCGCGCTGCGCCACCGCCGGCACGCATCTAGCCATGGCGCTTTGCTGTGGCCCACCCTGCGCACGCCCATGCAGCTCTACGGCCTGCTGTTCGCCGGGACAGCACCGTGCGCCGAAGGCCCGAAGAGGGCGTGCTCTACCAGGCCGTCCAAGCCCATTGGCCCCAGGTGCTGGAAGACCTCGCCGAGCATGGCGGTCTCCCGAAGTTCGTGGTGCGCGAGTTCGCTTACTCTGGGGCTTGCGTGCGTTGCTCGGCTATGACCGTGCCCTCGCGGCACTTGTCGTGAGGGCCTTCGTGCACGAGCTCGACCGTTCGTTGTGCAAAAGAGCCAAAGCCGTTCTCGACCTCCCAAGCGTTGCCGACGCCCACACCGGCGCCATCGCCGCGGTGCAGAGAACTGACAGCGCCATCCGGCTCAACGTGCACTTCCATATTCTCGCCTTAGATGGCGTCACTGTCCGCGACGCCACAAGTGACGCTCTTGTCTTTCACACTCTTCCGACGCCCACGCGTGCAGAAGTCGCCGACATCGCCCGCCGCACGGCACAGCGCATCGAGAAAATCCTCCGTGCAAACGGCCGCTCCCTCGACCCTGTCATGCAAGACGGGCAAGACGACGAGCCGCCCAAGCTCTGTTCCGATGAGCCAGGCCTTGCCGCCTGCTATGCCGCTGCGACGCGGGGTGTAGCAGCCTCTGGTGCGCGCGCCGGCCAAGCCCCACTCCGCTTGCTTGTCTCGCCCGCAACGGCTGTCAGCGAAATTCACGACGAAAACGACCCCATCGCTGAAGTCCGTGGCGTTACCCGGAGTGGACGAGTGCAGCGCGCTGCACGAGTCAACGGAGGACCACGGTCGGCGAGCCCTGCGAGCCGAAGCGTCGAAGGCGCTAGTGAACCTCCACGCTCGTCAATGCGTCGACGGCCGCGACAGACGCCAGTTAGAGCGCCTTTGCAGGTATATCACGCGCCATCCGCTTGCTCA
>Ga0105049_10001816_pt1 | contig 25234 bp, 23 predicted proteins | sample MAT06_FD_78087 | JGI IMG/M metagenome (GOLD analysis project Ga0105049, IMG submission 78087) | Freshwater microbial communities from Lake Fryxell liftoff mats and glacier meltwater in Antarctica - MAT-06 | ecosystem: Environmental > Aquatic > Freshwater > Ice > Liftoff microbial mat | place...
AATTAAATTGAACCTACAATAACTTTTAATACCAGTAAAAAAGACCCCTAACAATAGTGGTCTTTTTAAAAAAATTTATCAGTAGTAATAGAATTGTTAAATGTAACATCGTACAACAATACCTTTCTATCTTTGAAATAATCATGAAGGATTTGATCAAAAAATATGTGATACTATTTGTTGCTATCATCTGGGGATTTACCAGTGAGGGCCAACTGTTTTTTAGAAGTACCCTTAAAACAAATCGCGACAAACTTTACCAAAACCTGGTAAACAATTCTATTCACAAAAATCTTTCAGTAACCCTCTCTGACTCTACGGAGGAAGATTGGCAGGGTGCTTTTTATGCGTTGGAACTAATTCGCTACCAAAGTCCCTGGGTGAATAGCAGGATAGACAGCGCCGCCCTGATGATGAACACCCTTTCTGTAAGTTTTCAACGAGCTGCATTGGAAATGCTTTATAGCAACTATCCTGAAAAATATTACCAGCAGGTAAAATATTTACTGATGGGAACCAGCGATGCAAAAATTTTTGCGATGTGTGCAGCCTATATTTTAAACAGCAGCAAAGCAAATGAAGACCTCTCCTTTTTAAAAGTTAAAACACAACAACAATTAGCGCTACAACCCAATCATCCCATTTTGGAGCAATTGCAATTTCAGTTACAAACGCATGCACAGTCGTTAAATGTACCCGATATCAGTCTTTTGCTTCAAGCCGACTATTTAAAAGGACACAATATCGTATTCAGTTTTCAGCGTAAAAACAGAAACTTTCCGGGATTGGTATTAGTAAGAAAAGGAGATGGCACATTTATACGAGACAGCAGTAGCGGCTTGCCTTTTACAGTTCCTCAACTAGCGAGAAGTATCAATAATTTGCCGGGGTACATCACCAATGGTAACACACCCGAGGGCATATTTAGAATGAAGGGATATGATGTTTCTACCAACGGATTTATAGGGCCTACCGCAAATGTGCAGCTAACCATGCCGTTTGAAAAGTCTGCAGGCCACTTTACGGCAGACGAAAACAACAAAGACACGGTGTGGGATATACGCTATTATAAAAATTTACTCCCAGCCCCCTTGCAAAATTATTATCCGCTGCTTCAAAGTTATTATGCAGGCAAGGCTGGGCGAACAGAGATCATCATACACGGCACTACAGTTAACCCAGCGTATTATCGCCAACAACCCTACTACCCTCTTACGCCTACGATGGGTTGCCTGACCAGCAAAGAAATATGGGACGAAACCACGGGGCGCAGAGCAGAAAGTGATCAACAAAAAATTATACAGGCTTTGATTGCAGCAGGTGGTGCAGATGGCTATACAATTGTGGTAAACATGGATGACGAACAAAGATCCGTACTCTTCGCCGATATGTTGCCCTTACTTACAAAGGCCGGTCAGAAGTAAAAGGGTATCAGTAACTTTGTTGCATGAACTTGGCTCCTCTCGCAGAAAGAATGCGCCCTCAATCATTGGACGATCTCATTGGTCAGCAACAGCTGACCGGCAAGGGAAGTATTTTACGTACTTCAATTGATAATGGCAGCATACCTTCTATGATTTTATGGGGCCCTCCCGGCGTAGGAAAAACTACGATCGCCAACATCATCGCACACAATTTGGGCAAACCTTATTTTCAACTCAGTGCCATCTCAGCAGGAGTAAAAGAAGTAAGAGATGTAATAGAACAATCTAAAAATTTAACCGGTGCGGTATTGTTTATTGATGAGATTCACCGTTTCAACAAAGGGCAGCAAGACGCTTTGTTGGGTGCTGTAGAAAAAGGCATCATCACCTTGATCGGGGCTACTACCGAGAACCCATCTTTTGAAGTTAACAGCGCATTGCTGAGCCGCAGCCAGGTGTATATTTTAAAGGCATTGGAGAAAAAGGATTTACGGGCATTGTTAGAGCAGGCCATCAGTAAAGATGAAATCCTGAAAACAAAAAATATTCAACTGATCGAAACTGAAGCTTTGATCAACATTTCCGGGGGCGATGCGAGAAAACTTCTCAACTTATTGGAGCTAGCGGTAACAACACTATTTAAAGAAGATAAGCCTACCAACATCACAGATGAAGCAGTGATGAATGTTGCCCAACAAAAAATTGCACTCTACGATAAAAAAGGAGAACAACATTACGATATCATTTCAGCCTTTATTAAAAGTATGCGAGGAAGTGATCCCAATGCAGCGGTGTACTGGCTGGCACGTATGATAGATGCCGGAGAAGACGTAAAATTTATTGCCAGGCGAATGCTCATTTTTGCAAGCGAAGATGTAGGTAATGCCAATCCCAACGCTTTGCTGTTGGCCACCAGTTGTTTTCAGGCAGTGAGTATGATCGGGTATCCGGAAAGCAGGATTATTTTATCGCAATGTGCGGTGTACCTGGCCACATCCACTAAAAGCAATGCCTCGTACATGGCTATTAACGATGCCCTAGAAGCTGTTAAAAAACATGGCGACTTGCCAGTACCACTTCATCTACGGAATGCGCCTACCAAACTTATGAAAGACTTACAGTATGGTAAAGAATACAAATATGCGCACGAGTTCGAAAACAACTTTGTGTTACAGCAGTTTTTACCCGACACCTTAGATGGACATCGTTTTTACAGCCCGCAAAAAAATGCACGGGAAGAAGAAATTAGAAAATTTTTAAAAGATCGTTGGAAAGAAAAATATAAATATTGAGATGATTGCTAAAAAGGATATTGACAGCAGAACTGCCATTGAACATTTTGTAGCAGCTTTTTACGAAAAGCTGATGAAGGACGAAACCATTGGTATCATCTTCACCACGGTAGTACCCATACATTTGGAAAAACATTTGCCCGTGATTGCTGATTTTTGGGAATCCATTTTGTTAGACCACCCGGTTTACAAAAACAACGCCATGAGCGTTCATTACCCTATCCATAAAAAATTTCCTTTAACGCAGCAACATTTTGATACCTGGCTACGCCATTTCAACAACACGCTTGATGAAATGTACGAGGGTCCAAAAACGACGTTGGCAAAAAAGAGGGCGAAAGATATTGCAGCTTTAATGTTGCATAAAATGAATTCATCCACGATATGAAAGAAAACCTACATTGGCAACTAAAAAAAATGGAAGCTCTTTCTGTTTCCGAATTGTACAAAATTCTTCAAGTAAGAAGTGAAGTATTTGTAGTAGAGCAAAATTGTGTGTACCTGGATGCAGATGGAAAGGATGAAAAAGGCTATCATTTATGTGGATGGATAGGAGAAGAACTGGCGGCTTATTGCCGGATACTTCCTGTTGGAATTTCGTACCCCGACAAAGCCAGCATTGGCAGGGTGCTTACCCATCCGCGGCATAGAAAAGCCGGTGCGGGGAAGCTGCTGATGAAAACAGCCATCGCTGCTACTTACGAATTATTTCCCGTTGATTCCATCAAAATTGGGGCACAATTATACTTACGTAAATTTTATAGTGAATTGGGTTTCAAACAGATAAGTGACACGTACCTGGAAGACGACATCCCACATATTGAAATGCTACATAGCCGGTAATTTCTTCATCTATACAATATTAAGTTAAAGTCTGCGTTTTAGGTCTAAGTCGAACCTCCTAGGGTTTTGCTTATATCCAAATTATCTACTGAAAGACTTAAACTGATTCCTAATGAAGCCTTATTTACTTGCAACGACTTATCGTAAAACGCTGCTGCTTTTTTGCAGTATTGTTTTTCTACACATTTCTACTTATTCCCAACACATTGTTTTAGGAAACGAAAAATTAAGAATTGAGGCCGGCCTTAATTTCGGGCCTACTTTTTTTCTGGGCGACTTAGGTGGCAACTACGGAAAGGGTAGCACATTTATTAAAGACGTTAACCTCGAGCTCACCAAAATGATGAAAGGAGCTTTCATCTCCATATACCCCAATGATTGGTTGGGTTTTAGATTGGCTGCTCAATACACTTTTGTGACAGGTAAAGATTATATCATTAATACGACGGGTATTCATGAATCATGGAGAAAACAAAGAAACCTCGATTTTAGAAGCGACATGTGGGAAGCATATGCTGCGGTAGAATTGTTTCCGACCATGATGTTCAGAAAATACGACGATTACGAACCTCGCCTCAAACCTTATGGTTTTGTTGGAATTGGGTTATTTCATTTTAATCCGGAAGGTTCTATCAAATACCCGGATGGTTCTCGTAGCTGGCACGAGTTACATCCTTTGAGAACGGAAGGTCAGGGCATGACGCAGTATCCCGATAAAAAACCTTATAACCTAACCCAGGTAAACATTCCCATGGGTTTCGGTATCAAATATCAACTATCGGAAAGAGTGAATATTGGTACAGAATTATTGTACCGAAAAACCTTTACCGATTACATTGATGATGTAAGTACTACCTACATTGATCCAAATTATTTTGACCAATATTTATCCGCTCAGCAGTCAGTAATTGCCAGAAGAGTTCATGACAAAACTTTTGGCATAGTAACGCCAGGAGTAACACGATATGCTCCCGGTGTTCAAAGAGGGAATTCAAATAACAACGATGCCTACTTTTCCACTGTATTAAGGGTAGGAGTGAGAATGGGTGAGGTTTATAGCAGCGATGCGCAAAGAAGAGCAGCACGTCAAACCAGGTGTCCACATTTTTATTAATCACCAACACTCTTTAATATTTATCTCATGATAAAACAAATGCTAGATCTTAAAACGGCAGCACGTATCCTCTCTGTAATGCTTTGTCTCTTATTTTGGGTGTTCCTCTCAAAAGCAATCGCAGGCAATGGTGATGATATCAAAAAAGTTTCAAAAACAACAATTCATTTTAGCAGGCACCATACCGGAAAAGTTCTGGTTGAAATAAAAGCCCTGGAAAACCAAAATGTCGAATTGTACATTTTTGATGCAGAAGGTATTTTGGTGCAGGAAATAGAGTCCTTCCATAAAAAAATAGACAACACTTTAGAGCTGAATTATGGACAATACATCTATCAATGTTTTGATAAAGACACTCAATTAAAAAGCGGAAAACTTTTTATCAATCAAAATAACATTAGTTACGATTGAATAAATAAGCTGCAAGGTATACAACAGAAGTAACCCCCGGAGAGCAATGTATAGTCATATACAATGATTACCCCTGAAACCACAACTTTCACTTCGTTACTATGCTTTGCCTTATTTTTTGAATCTAATTTTATTCCGATCCTCTTATCGAAAAACCGTGGATAATACCGTGGTTTTTTTATGTGCAGTATTCAGGTGTAGTGACATTCCTAATAGCGGTTTCGTTCTTCCGAACTTATATATTTCAAGAAAAATGATTGGGGTCATTGAATAAATGCCACGGATCGGGATAGTCATTTTTTTTATCAAAAGTTTGCACCCACTCAATAAAGAGCCGTCTAAAGTTTTCGATCTCCTCTCTCAGTACATTGGTGTAAACAGTATCGATGTTGTGTATTTCTTCGCATACCCAGAGTTGGGCTTTTAATTCGCAAATATTTACTTTAATGATCACGGCAGCCTCCATGAGTGAGGCATACAGCAGTTCTGAAGTAATGGAGCCCACAATCTTAGCAGCTACGATCATCACGTTTTGATTCATTAAAGACTTGGTAACATCTTCTATATCTTCATCGGGAATAAGGTCTGTAATCGTTTGAGTAATATTGATAATATCGATACTTTTTTGATAAAGTACTTTGCCATGTACTCGAATAGGATTCCATTGGTCGTTGCCCTCTTCCCCCTCAAAATCGTGTGGCAAAAAAAAATTGCCGGGATTGTCTGTGCTCATAAAATGAATTTAACCTACACGGGAATTACTCCACAAATTTTACATTTTTAAATTATATCTTCCTCCTGTAATAGTTAAATCTTCCTTTATTTAAACTCTGCTTTTAGATAGGGTGCTGTAAAACTTCCTTTAACGTTCAGCATACCCTTGGGCGCTCCCTGATACAAAACAGTGCCGCCGCCACTCCCTCCTTCGGGCCCTATGTCAATGATGTGGTCTGCTACTTTGATCATGTCCATATTGTGCTCAATCACCAGTACGCTGTTGCCACGATCTACCAGTTTATTGAGCACTTCGAGCAAATGCTGTATATCCTGAAAATGTAAACCGGTGGTAGGTTCATCTAAAATATAAAATGTTTTTCCGGTATCTCGTTTCCCTAACTCTGTAGCCAGTTTCACCCGCTGGGCTTCTCCACCACTGAGGGTGACGGCACTTTGCCCAAGGGTGATGTAGCCCAAACCTACCTCCTGCAACACTTTAATTTTTCGAAATATAAAAGGCACTGCACTAAAAAACTCCACGGCTTCATCTACCGTCATATCCAACACATCGCTGATCGATTTTCCTTTGTACCTGATCTCCAGTGTTTCTCTGTTGTACCTTTTGCCGTTGCATTTTTCACAATGAACATAAACGTCTGGTAAAAAATTCATTTCTATCACCCGCATTCCTCCGCCTTCACAAACTTCACATCTACCGCTTTTTACATTAAACGAAAAACGTCCGGCATTGTAGCCTCTTATTTTGGCTTCGGGTACAGATGAAAACAAGGTCCGGATATCTGTAAAAAATCCACAGTAGGTTGCAGGATTGCTTCTAGGTGTTCTACCAATTGGACTTTGGTCTATTTCAATTACCTTATCGATATGCTCCAGTCCTTTGATGCTCTTGTAAGGGAGTGGTAGCTGTTTTGAGCGGTAGCAGTAAGTAGCCAGTAACGGGTAGAGGGTATCATTCACCAAGGTTGATTTTCCGCTCCCACTCACTCCGGTTACTAAGATCAGTTTACCCAAAGGAAAACTCACATTAATACTTTTCAGGTTATGCCCGCTCACACCTTTCAGCTCAATAGACTTACCATTGCCTTTTCGTATTTCGGCAGGGATGGCGATGCTTTTTTTACCGCTTAGGTATAAGGCTGTTTCTGAACCGGAAGCCAGTACCTGGGCAGGTGTTCCCGCTGCTACAACCCTGCCACCATGCATGCCAGCCCGTGGACCGATATCTACCAGATGATCGGCTGCAAGCATAATATCTTTATCGTGCTCTACCACCAAAACACTGTTGCCTAAATCGCGGAGATTTTGCAAAGCAGTGATCAAACGCTGGTTATCGCGTTGGTGCAAACCAATACTCGGTTCATCCAAAATATAAGTAATGCCCTGCAGTTGAGATCCAATTTGAGTAGCCAGCCTGATCCGCTGATATTCACCGCCACTCAAACTTTTAGAAGGCCGGTACAACGTAAGATAAGTAAGTCCAACATTGAGTAAAAAGCCCAATCGTTCCCTGATCTCTTTCAATATATCTTTTGCAATGGTATTTTGTTTTTTATCTAACCGCTTTTCGATCCCCTCAAACCATTGTTGCAAATGATCAAGATCCATCTGACTCAATTCGGCAATATTTTTTTCATCTACCTTAAACCAAAGACTTTCTTTGCGCAACCGGGTTCCATCGCAGGAGTTACAGGTTTTAAGTTTCATGAACTTCTCTACCCAATCACGCATGTTTTCCGTGCTGGTAGTTGCAGAAAACCAACGCTTCAGCATATGGATGATGCCCTCATATTCAGTGGCATAATAAACAGGCCCTTCGTGGGAGGCATCCATATCGATATCGGCATCCGCATCCTCCGTTACTTCCTCTTTTCCATATAGCAGAATATTCATTGCATTAGGAGACAAATCTTTCAAAGGTTTATCGAGTGGAATCTTATACTTTTTCGCCAGTTGTTGCACTTGTTTAAAAACATGCGCTTCCCGCTCTTCGCCCAAAGCAACAATACCGCCGTTGTTTACAGAAACAGTCCAATCGGGAATCACGGCATCCATATTGATTTGGTACACCGTCCCCAATCCTTTGCAGGTAGGGCATGCCCCATATGGTGAATTAAATGAAAAAGCATTGGGACTCGGTTCTTCGTAACTAATGCCCGTTTCAATACACATCAATTGTTTACTGTACTGCACAACTTTGTTATCATCGTTAATCAGTAGAAACAACAAGTCTTTTCCCATTGCCAGCGTTTTTTGCACACTCTGGCTGAGTCTGACACGCATGTCATCTGTAACCTGCATACGATCTACCACCACTTCAATATCGTGAATTTTATACCTATCTACCTGCAACCTTGGTGTGAGATCAACTATTTCTCCATCAATCCTAGCTTTTAAAAATCCTTTTTTTCGAATGTCTTCAAATAGTTCGCGGTAATGGCCTTTTCGCCCACGCACCAATGGCGCGAGTAAACTAATTTTTTTATTTTTAAATTTATCGAAAATCGAAAAAACAATTTCTTCTTCGCTAAATTTCACCATCTTCTTACCCGTATTGTAGCTGTAAGCGGCTCCTACCCTGGCATACAGGAGCCGCAGAAAATCATAAATTTCAGTGATGGTACCCACCGTACTTCGCGGATTTTTGTTCGTTGTTTTTTGTTCAATGGAAATAACAGGGGAAAGACCAGTAATTTTGTCCACATCCGGGCGCTCCATATCCCCCACAAATTGCCGGGCATAAGCACTAAAACTTTCCATGTACCTACGTTGTCCTTCGTTGTAAATGGTATCAAAAGCAAGAGATGATTTACCACTTCCACTTACACCAGTGAATACCACCAATTTATTTTTGGGAATAGAAATATCGATGTTTTTAAGGTTGTGTTCACGAGCTCCTGTTACTTCTATAAATTCATCCGTTGCGATTGGTGCAACCACTGCTTTTTTTGTAGCCATTGTATAATTTCCTTGCGGTAAAGATACAAACAAACAAGGCGTGGTTTTGTTATCAATCACTCAGGTGGAGAACAAAGTTCCTGCATTCGACACTAAAAAGGCCATTGGAATTTTTATATAAAAAAGGCTGAAAGACTGAATTACAGCTTAAAAAAATTCTCCACAGAAAGCTTTTAAAAAAAATATTTGGAAGTTAAAAAAATACGACCCTATCTTTGCACCAGTTCTTTAAACCCCGGGAAACCGGGATCACTTATCAAGAAAGGCAGAGGGTAATGGCCCTGTGAAGCCTTGACAACCTACTTCGGTATTACCGAAGAAAGGTGCCAACTCCATCCTTGCAGCAATGCATGGAAAGATAAGTCAGATAATCGCCACGGTATTTTCTACTCAAAATATTCAAAGCTCATCTGATTCGTCGGTTGAGCTTTTTTGTTGTGGGTACTCCATCTTACGCGGTTGCAAACGCGTGCTATCCCCCATCAAACCAATTGCTTTGCCGATCATTTTCTTAGGAATACTCTTATAAGTGCTTGCATTTTATTTTTTCATCTTCTGTTGTAAAAACAACACAGAGACAAAACAAAAATTATGAGCAACGCAACGCAACTCATCCACAGCATTCCCTGCGACCCCCTAACAGGCGCACTCAGTGTGCCCATTTATCAAACCAGCACTTTTGTGCAAGAAGCGCCCGGGGTAAACCGAGGCTACGATTATGCCCGCTCTAACAATCCAACCAGAGCAACTTTGGAAAACCTTGTAGCATCTTTGGAAAAAGGTGAAGTAGCTGCAGCATTTGGCAGCGGTTTGGCAGCCATTGATGCTGTTGTAAAACTCCTGAAAACGGGCGATGAGATACTTGCTGTAGATGACATCTATGGCGGGGCTTTTCGCCTGTTTACACAGGTGTACGAAAAATTTGGTATCAAAGTAAACTATGTAGATACCAGCAACCCAGAAAATGTTTTTCAGGCTATCACACCCAACACAAAACTCATCTGGCTCGAAACACCCACTAATCCTACACTTAAAATTAGCGACATACGGGCCATTGCAAATATTGCAAAGGCCCACTCCTGTTTACTTTGCGTGGATAATACTTTTGCATCACCTGCCCTGCAACAGCCTCTCACGCTGGGAGCTGATCTTGTAGTGCACAGCGCCACCAAATACCTCGGGGGACACAGCGATTTAATCGCAGGAATTGTAGTAGCACAAAATAAAGCACTTGGAGAAAAAATAAAATTTTATCAGAACGCAACTGGCGCCATTTTGGGGCCATTCGACAGCTGGTTAGTAATTCGCGGATTAGAAACGCTGCACCTGCGCATCCAACAACATTGCATCAACGCACAGGCTGTGGCTGAATTTTTAGAGATACACCCAGGAATTGATAAAGTATTTTATCCAGGTTTGCCATCACATCCCAACCACGATGTTGCTACCAAACAAAGTAAAGGTTACGGAGGTGTTGTATCGTTTACGTTAAAAGAAGACACCGCAGCAGCGGCTATTCAATTGATAACCTCTACTCGTTATTTTAAACTTGCAGAAAGTCTGGGAGGAATCAAGAGTTTGGTATCACACCCCGCTACCATGACACACAAATCTATACCCGCACAAATTAGAAGAGCAGCGGGTATCACAGACAGTTTAATCAGGCTCAGCGTTGGTATCGAAGATGCAGTGGATCTGATCGAAGATCTGGAACAAGCACTCATTCGATTAAGTACAACAAATAAGCACTTACAAAAAGAAGCAACCGTTGCTTTTTGATAACCATCATTCACAAATAAATAAGAGTATAGTATGTCTAATTTAAATCAAGCACCCCCGTTACCTGTATCAAAAAAATTAACCCTGGGCGTAATAGGTTTTGGTGTTGTAGGAAAAGGTTTGTACGATGTATTGCAATCCACACCTGCCTTACAGGCGAATATTAAAAAAATCTGTATCAAAGATCCTTCGAAAAAAAGAGCGATTTCTCAGGAACATTTTACTGCAGATGTTAACGAATTGTTGAACGATGAAAACATCAATGTGATCGTAGAACTGATAGACGACGCCGACGCGGCTTACCTTATTGTTAAATCAGCTTTGCAAAAAGGAAAAGCAGTGGTGAGCGCCAATAAAAAAATGATTGCCACTCATTTTGAAGAATTGCTGCACCTGCAGCGCCTGCACAATGCCGCTTTTTTATACGAAGGTGCCTGCTGTGCAAGCATTCCCATCATCAGAAACCTGGAAGAGTATTACGACAATGATCTGCTTTCTTCTGTGAAAGGAATTGTGAACGGGAGTACCAATTTTATTTTGACGAAAATATTTCAAGAAGGCGTTTCTTTTAAAGATGCCTTGTTACAAGCTCAACAACTAGGATTTGCAGAAAGCAACCCTGCACTAGATATTGAAGGACATGACGCCGCCAATAAACTAACCATTCTGTTAGCTCATGCCTTTGGCAATATTGCAACACCAGATAGCTTTTTATACAATGGTATAACTGCTATCAAATCTTCGGATGCAGTTTTCGCCAGTCAGAAAAATCTGAGTATCAAATTAGTGGCTACTGCTCAAAAAATAAACGACACCCAGCTCGCTGCTTTTGTATTGCCGCAATTTGTAGAAGCAAGCGATGAACTGTTCCATGTTTCTAACGAATTCAACGGACTGATCACTGAAAGTAGTTTTGCCGACAAACATTTTTTCAAAGGAAAAGGCGCTGGAGCTTACCCCACTGCAGCTGCCGTTTTAAGTGATATTGCAGCCCTAAGGTATCAGTACAAGTATGAGTATAAAAAATACTTACAGGAACAAAAACCAATTCTTACCAACGACTACTACCTAAAAGTTTTTGTGAGTGCGGATGATATCAGCAAAATTGAAAAAGACGAATTTGAATGGATCGAAGAGCGGCACAACGAAACTTATAACAATTGGGTGATTGGCATTATTCATGCCTCTAAACTAAAAAACAATCATTGGTGGAAAAAAGAAGGCGTATCGCTGATCTTACACCAACAGCCTATCGTTCACAATACAGAATACCGAAAAATTGGAAAAAGAAGTTTAGAATTAGCTGGTATTCTTTGATAATCAAAATGCAGGGGAAATAACTCTACACTGCAACGCAATAAATGCGGGCGAACAGTACACACAAGAAGAGTCGTTTAACCAAACGCTTGTTTTTACAGGTCGATTGTTGAGCAGTATATGATATTTGAACACAGGTTTTTGCAGTAACATAAATGGCATTATCCTTGACATACCATGTTTTGTATCAAAAAACGTATAATGAAACAATGTATGAGGAAGAAAATGTTCGGTTTTAAATTATTAACGATAGGTCTTATCCTTACTGCACTGCTAGCTTGCAACAGTACCAGAAACAGCATTGCAATTGAAGAAGGTTGGGAATTGATTGGGGAAAGCAAGGCCAATTTCGTCAGAGACCACGACGTGATAGACGTAGTAAATGCAAACCGATACACCGCTGTTAGATACAAGGTGCTCAATAAAGACATACGGATAAAAGACATGAAAGTGGTGTACCCAAGCGGCGATAAATTAACACCTATCATTAACGCCAATTTAGTAGAAGGTCAGTATAGCAAAGACATTGAACTGGGTGCAGATGGGAAGCAGATTAGAAGTATCGAATTCAGCTACCGGTCTAAAGGGAGTATTTTTAAAAGAAGAGCAAAAGTATGGGTGTTTGGGAAAAGGTTTGTTCAAACGTATTATCCAGTACCGGTACCCATACAACAGCAGTACTAATCCCTACATCATAATTTTGGAACTCTCTTTGTAAAGCCCGTTTACTCGGGCTTTGTAAATTATAGCGATCCACTATTCCATTCTTTTTCCAACATCCCCATTTCTATCAGGCTCCACCATTTGCCCTCGTGTAATAATACTTCGCGCATGGTGCCTTCGATGCTGAAACCAGCAGTCTGGTAGCATTTTAAAGCGGCTGTGTTATAGTCATATACACCTAAACTGATTCGATGTAGTTGCATTTCATCAAATCCAACTTTTAAAATTTCGGTGATCATTTGCTTACAATATCCTTTCCCTTTGTTAGCAGCACTACCAATCAGCACTCTGCTAATACGAGCACTTTTATTTTTTCTGCTTATACCTCCCAAAGAAATATGGCCTACGGTTTCGCCTGTTGCAGTATCCACTGCTTTGTAAACAAGTGCATCTGAGACATTCAAATCATTGGTATCTCGAATGTACCATTCCATACTATTTCGGGTGAGTGGAAAACTAAACAATGAGCCCGACCAATTGATCAGTAGGGTTTCTGAATCAATCCATTGAATGAGCTGTTCGAAATCATCTTTTGTAAAAAATTCCAATTTAATCATGCCTGCTTCTAATAAAAAAATGGTTATTAAAAAATCACAGCAAATGTAAATGAACAATGCACAATACAAATAATAATTTTTTTTCGCTACAGCGATTGTTTCATCAAAGGAGCCAGCAACGCAGCCCATCGACCATGCTGTTTGCCAGAAAGGTGCAAACCATCTGAAGCTTGAAAACTTGCATCTGCTCTGCCTTCCCTTGATATGGGAGTGATATCAATATAAGTTACACCTACTGTTGCTGTGATGGAACGATTGATGGTATTGAATTCATTGATTTGCTGAGAAATCAAAGCAGTGTCGCTGATGATGGCAAAAGGCGTTACTGCATCATCTGGAATCGCCAATACAAATACCCGAATCTTCCGGTTTTCTGCTTAGGCAATAGATCGGTTGAGCAATGTTGTGAACTCTAACCAATACTCTTCCTTGCTCCTTCCCTGAAATTGGTTATTCACGCCAATCAACAAGGTCACGAGATCAAAGCCATTTCCCGAATTGTTGTTATTGAGTGCAGCGATTAGGTTCCAGGTGGTCCAGCCAGTAGTTGCCACCACCGACAGTTGCTGTATTGTTACCTGCTGAGTGGCCAATAACAACGTGGCTTGTACAGGAAAACGTTGGTCTATTGGTACTGATTGACCGATGGTATAAGAATCCCCAGGTGCCCGGTATTTATAGGTAGTAGGCGGAGCAGGTAAACTATCCACCGGGGTAGGGCCAGGAGGTACTGTATCAACAGGATCTTTAGTGCAGGATGAATATAGCATCGCAAACAGCAGAAAGATCATGACGTAAAAGGCGGCGTTGTATTTTTTTGTGAGTAACATTTGAAATAGATACGTGTTAAATCTTATCTAAGTTCTAAAGTTTTACTAACAGTTTAGTTCGATAAAAGCTAAAAAACGCGAACGACTTTTACGAAACGAGGAATAAAATAGCTGTTGAGAGAAGAGATCATCACCCCCTTTCCCCCACCCGAAGCTGCATGAATAAAGAAGACGTTGTCAGGGGTTGTTTGAGTCACAATGCCCATGTGCCCCACGACGCCCGATTTGGCATTGCTCCCGGTAAATAAAATGAGGTCACCCTCCCTACTTTCAGCTATGGGCACTTCTTTTCCTGCGTTTGTAAATTCAACTGTGGTTCTGGGTACATTTATTTTAAAATGGTTAAAAACATAATTGATAAACCCAGAGCAATCAAATCCATTTTCTTTTTTCATGGAACCATATAGGTAAGGAACACCGATGAGGGTTTTAGAAAATTTCACCACTGTTGTTGCTGATGTATTTTTAGTATCAATATTTTTTACTGGCACTTTGCTGTTGATCTCTACCGTACTTTTCATCGATACCAAAGTACCTGATTTTGTGGTAATAGATTTTTTTGTACTGCTGCATGCACTCAGGAAAAATATGCTTAACATGGGAAACAGCAGCCAAGATGTAGAACGGAAAAAGAGATACTTCAATTTCATATTTTTAAATGCGTCAAAGTTTACGGATGTTAATGATACGAAGGCGGTCTACAAAATTTTCTCCATTACTTTTTTTATTTTGAATTTTTGAAACCACATCCATGCCTTCTACTACTTTCCCAAATGCTGCATAACCGAGTCCATCAGAACCGGTTCTTCTACTACTGTCAAATTGCTGCTGATCGCCAATACAAATAAAGAACTCTGCAGTAGCCGATCCTGGTGTGGAACGAGCCATAGAAATGGTACCGTTGGTATGTGATAGTCCTGTTTGCCTGGGCGACTCATGTTCAGTGCCCTTCAGTTGTTGGTGCAGACTGGGATTGCTGTGAAAGATGCCTCCTTGAATTAAACCCGTATTATATTCTGCGGGTACATTTTCATTTTTTAATACCCTGTAAAAATTGCTCTCTTTGTAGTGTCCTGCCGCTATGTACTTTAAAAAAGCAGCTACCGTTTTCGGAGCTTTATCGGGATACAATTGCAACACTATGTCACCACTTACAGTTTCTATTAATATATGGGACTCATTGGCTGGGTATTGTTTGCAGGAGTTACCGCAAAACAAAACAAAACAGATCAGTAATATATTTTTCATACCAGCAAATTAATCAATTTTAAGTAGCAGCAATATCCAGGTAATTTTATGATATTTAATGCCACAATTAGCATTTTTTATAGGACATTTGCCAAAAATTTTACCAGATGCTCATAGAAGTTTTAAAATCGAAAGTACACCGTGCTGTTATTACTGAAGCAAACCTGAATTATGTAGGTAGTCTTACACTAGATGAAGACCTGATGGATGCTTCCAACCTGATTGAAAATGAAAAAATACAGGTTGTCAACGTTAACAATGGAGAAAGAATAGAAACCTATGTCATCAAAGGGAAAAGAGGAAGTGGAGTAGTTTGCCTCAACGGGCCTGCTGCCCGCAAAGGGGCTGAAGGCGATGTGGTGATCATCATATCTTATGCTACCATTGATTTTGAAGAAGCCAAAACCTTCAAGCCTTGGATCGTATTTCCTAAAGATGGAAATAAACTATAAAGGAAAAACGAACTAACAATCGAATAAGCAAAATGTCTTTTTAAGATCCGAAGTTTTTATACTTCGGATTTTTTTATACCTCGGATCAGCAAATTTTTTAACCCAGCTATCTTTTGCTGGGCAAATCCACAAACAACGTGTACTCATTACCAATCATTTTATTTACATTTTCCCCGGCACATGTTTTCTTTTACTAGCTTGTAAAAGTAAAATTTGAAAAGCTCACTGAATGAGTAAAAGGCTTCGCAGCTTCCCGAAATATGGCTCACTGTTTGTAGCAATCAAGATGTTAAAATCCTGAAAATAATGCAGGTCATTCATGTCTACTTTACCTAAAAACCTAAAATAATGCGCCTCAGAACATTTGAATCATTTTGGTTGGTAAAAAATGGTATCCTCCATAGTTACCCGTCACTACAGGAAGACCTCCAAACTGAAATAGTGGTAGTAGGTGCTGGTATAACTGGTGCGCTTACCTCGCATGCCCTTGTAGAGAAAGGTTATAAAGTAGTGCTCATCGACAAACGCGATGTTGGTCAGGGAAGCACTTCTGCCACTACCAGTATGCTGCAATATGAAATTGATGTATCTCTTACCAACCTTTCAGAAATGATTGGCGAACACGGAGCAGTAACCTGTTACCAGGCAGGAATAGACGCCATTAAAAAAATGGAAAAGCTGGTAAAGAAAACCGGAATTGAAGTAGACTTCGAAAAAAAAGGCTCGCTCTACATGGCGCACGATGAAAAAGCAGCAACTGATCTTTTCAAAGAATTCGAACTCAGAAACAAATATAAATTGGGCGTAAAATGGCTTTCAACAAAGCAGGTGATGCAACAATACGGACTCGTTTGTTTTGGTGCTATTTTATCCAACACCGCCGCAAGTGTGGATGCCTATAGAATGGCGCACGCCTTGATACAATTGAATGCAGCACGTGGCATGAAAGTATATGACCAAACAACAATCAAAGATTTTCAGCTAAATGAAAATCCAGTAATGATTACTACCACAGATGGATTTCAGTTGTGTTGCAAAAAAGTTATTTTCTGCACTGGCTTCGAAAGCACTAAGCTATTAAAAGAAAAAATTGCTGAGCTATTTTATACCTACGCCTGCGTGAGCGAACAAGCCATCAACATTCCTGCAAAACTAAACAACATATTGGTATGGGATACAGACGACCCTTACTTATATATGCGTACAACGAACGATGGGAGGTTGTTAGTTGGAGGCGAAGATTCAGCGGTAAACTTCCCCTTTTTTCAACAAAAAATAAAAGATAAAAAAGCAAAGAATATCATAAATAAATTAAACCATATTTTACCTTCGGTGAAGTTTATTGAAGATTTTAGCTGGGGTGGTACATTTGGCACTACCAAAGACGGGTTGCCCTATATTGGCCAATCACCAGAATACGATAATGCTTTGTTTGTGTTGGGTTTTGGAGGCAACGGTATTACATTTTCGGTGCAGGCAATGGAAATTATTCCTGCTTTGTTAGAAGGCAAATCAAATGAGCTATCGGGCTACTACAGATTTGGCAGATAGAGGCAAAAGCAAGATTGAATTTAAAAAAAGGATGGTATATACGTCTGTCAGCTTTCACTTTTTTTCAATGAAAGAAATTAATGAATGACGTTTGCTGATATCAAACTAAAGCGGATCATATTTTGATGCTTCTAATTTTACCAACATTTAAAATTGTTTCTACAACACCGTTCGCCTCAGATAGGGTATAAACTACCTCAGTTTTGTTGATGCCTATTTTATTGAATAGAAAAATACTGTGCTGGTTGTTAAAGGCACAGGATTTGGTTTACAGAAAGAAAATAAAATTTATGACAGAAAATAGCAACCTCCAATTTGTATCCGAAAGGATGAAAGACATTGATTTTTGCATGATGAACACCATGAAGGAAAGTGACAGGGGACTCGACAGCAGGCCCATGAGTAATAATGCCGAAGTAACATTCACTGGTAGTTCGTACTTTTTTACCAGTGACGATAGCGATGTAGTCAAACAACTCAAAAAAAATGATGCCGTATCATTGAGCTTTTGTGGAGCAGATCATGAATTTATCCACCTGGATGGAAAAGCTCATATCTCTACCGAAAAGTCGGAGATGGAACCCCATTGGAACGAATCGCTCACCCAGTGGTTCTTGGAAGGCTTAGATACTCCAGGTATTTGTATGATTTCGGTAAACGCTCACACAATTAAATATTGGCACAATGAAAAAAATATCGAAGTAACACTATAACATTTAAGCGTGGGTCGCAACAAAAACCAAACAATCGAGGGCCGATTCATATTCAGCAAGAGGCAGATTTCCGGGACCTGCTATCGGGTAAAATCATGTAAAAAGAACAACGAATTCTATAAAGTAAAGATACCTACTAACGCCTATCTTCGCATTGGTTTTTCATAGGATATTGGATTTAAACGGGGCCGGATTTTTATCCAGGCCTCTTTTTTTTATTGATGATTCCATATTATTAAATTATTGGAAAAATAGAAAAATACAACCAACACAATACCTTATCAGCGTATTACCGTTCTATCAGAAATTGAACTGCTCTAAACAGTTGCTGCTTCTTTAATGATTAGACCACCCCAACAAAACAAAGTGGATAGGAACTTGAACCACAACGAAACCTGCACTTGTTAATTAACCCAATTATGAAAATGAAACTGCTATTTCTGGAGTAGAAAAATTATTCGGGTTTCTATGAGTAGGTAGTCCACTAACGCTTAAGGTCGGGGTATCAGCAATGAATGGCTATCTACCCTTCCCCATATTGTAGAAATAAAGTCACACTACAAGTAATTTAATGTAATCAACCAGGCACAAGGGTAGCTTCTGAATTTCATTTTGGTTAGAAATTATCATTACTCCGCTTTAGTTATTGGCTTTGGGTATTTGGCGTCGTTTATACTCGATCCACCATAACCTGTTGCGTACATCGGCACTCTTATTTTAAATGAAAAAGCAAATTCCGCCCGTTTTGATTGTAGCTTAGCCATGCATATATTTAATTTGCACAGTGCCTGATGTAATTTGGCAAGATTTTATTTAGTACTACATCAAAAACTCATGGTTTATTATCTCAAATACGATGTACAGGCAATCTGTAAAAGAATTGTAAATGAGCAAATGAGTAAATCGGGGTTAAAATATAGTTTGTTGAATACACACGAATTGGCTTTTGATCAAATTATTACGGAAGAATCACTTGAGTTGCTGAACAGAGGTTTTAACAAATTAGGAATTGAGATAGTTTCCTCAAAGAAAAGTATGTTGGTTCAAAAAATTAAAGAAGCTATAATAGGGTTTGTAAACCTTGAAGATAAAATAGTGCTTTCCAAAACGTCTTCCTATCTTTCTGACACGCTCAATTATAGTTATAGGTATTTATCAGCTATTTTTTCAGAGGTAACTTACACCACCATTGAAAATTACATCATCCTGCAAAAAATTGAAAGAGCCAAAGGAATGATTGCGGGAGGAGAATTTTCTTTCACTGAAATTGCGTGGAAATTAAATTATAGCAGTGTGGCCCATTTTAGTACTCAATTTAAGAACACAACCGGTCTAACACCCTCTTCTTTTAAAAGAATTATTAACCAAAGACGGAGAAACATGTTGGAGAATATTATTTCTTAATAAAATAAAATAACAACCCGAATTATTTATGCTCCCATTAACAACATATATACTACTCGCCGACGATGACAAAGACGACCGCGAAGATTTTATGGAAGCCTTCAAAAGTATCAGGATGAATACCGAAGTTCAAATGTTCAGGGACGGCATTGAGTTGATGGAGTATCTCAATGAAGCTTCCTTGCCACTTCCACAATTGCTTTTTTTGGATTTGAACATGCCAAAAAAATCTGGCTTAGAATGCCTGACGGAAATTAAAAAAATAGAACGTTTGAAAAACTTAACCGTTGTGATCTATTCTACCTCTTCTTCTGAAAAAGACATCGAAGATACTTTTTTAAAGGGTGCCAATATTTACATAAAAAAGCCGGCACATTTAACAGTTTTAAAAAAGACGCTATCCCATGTACTTAGTATTAACTGGCAATACCAGACTTCGGGACTTAACAGAGATAACTTTCTATTTCAGCTTTAACTTAAAATAAAATCTGCCTAAGACTTCCGCAAAAAAGGGCGCCAACAGAATTTAAAGATAAGAAATGAAACTGCCAGCCTTTTTTTATACTATATAATTGCTGATTTTACATTGACTGCGTCCGCTAAAGGGCGAAGGGTGTTCACTGCCCGATTTTTCAGAGAATCTGATTTCAAACCAACTTCTCTCTCATTGTTTTAACGTTGACTTGGTCAGTATCAAGCATGGCCATCTGTTTTTCAACCATCATACGTTGTTTAGGAGAAAATCTCTTAATGCTATCTGCTAATGCTTTTTGATAATTGCCCTTGACTAACGCCTCTCCATGTTCCGAACAGCTAAAAAGAGGATTATTATCTTTGCTTCCCAGTGCAGCTTCAACATCTATCCATGCACGAATAAAAGCATTAGATGTGATGGTATCTTTAAACCGCGGAGTTCCCCCCAGAGAAATTACCTCATGTGATAATTCTTGCTTACATTTTTTACTGGTATCAACAAATTCAGCAAACAGTTTTTTAAGGGATTCATCGCTGGTTTCATTTGCTGCGTTGGTGTGTCTGTTAATACGGTCAGTATTTGTTTGTATTAAAGTATTTAATACACCAATAGATTTTTTGTTGTTCATTTTTTTAGTTTAAATAATAACTGTAAAGGTTGGCATTAAAAAAGAAGATGGTGTTATATGATTTTTCAAAGTATTTATAAGATTAAACAGAGGCCTGGTAGTTAAACAAACCGGGTTAATAAAACGAATGAAGTAGTATAAAAAAGCTAACTTTGAGAGAGTTGATTTCAGCTCCTGATTATTCTTCAAAAAGTCCTTTTCCCGCCAAGTATATTTCTGAATAAATAGAGCGGGGGAAACTACAGCCGAGCATGTTCAAGAGTCATTTTCAGCACAATAGAAGCCTTGTTTTTAAAAACTGAACATAGGATACAATCTCTTTGAAAAAAATTTAAAATATTAAAAGGTAATTTCCATTTCGTATTTTTCCTTTTATAAACTTTAAAGCATGAAGAAAACGGTTGCCGTTTCTAAAAAGAAAACGGGGAATATAAAAAATCATACGCAGCCATCCCATATTGTGGCCATTGGTGCCTCCGCCGGAGGATTAGAAGCCATTACTGAATTGTTGCAAAATCTTTCTGCCGATACTGGGATGACATTCATTTATGTACCACATTTAAGTCCCGACCATAAAAGTATTCTCACTACAATTCTTTCCAAATCAACTTTTATGAAAGTGCAGGAAGTGACGGACAGAGTTAAGATGGAATCAAATATTTTTTACATCATACCCCCAGATAAAGGCATGACCGTCCTCGACGGACATATTCAGTTAACTCCACGCTCCAAGGCACGTGTACTGCACTTACCCATTGATACTTTTTTTGCATCTCTTGCCGCCGTTCACAAAAAAGAGGTGATCGGCGTTGTACTGAGTGGGAGTGCCAATGATGGAACTAAAGGATTATTAGCAATTAAAGCGGAAGGCGGTTTAACGTTTGTTCAAGATGATTCTGCAAAATTTAATAGCATGCCCAAATCCGCCATCAGGGCAGGTGCAGTTGACTTTGTTTTACCGCCAAAAGAAATTGCCGAGGAATTAAATCGCATCAGTAATTATGATCCTGGTAAACTTCTAACAAAAAAACTATCAGAAAACGAAATTTCAAATGCTGACCCTGATTTAAAAGTTATTCTACACCTTTTACTAACTCAAACAGAAGTTGATTTTGGTCATTACAAAATATCCACCATTAAAAGACGTGTTCTCCGCAGGATGTTGTTGAATAAGATCAGCTCTTTAAAAGAATACGGAGTATTGCTAAAAGAAAAAGAAGAGGAAGTTAGTATTCTGTATCAGGATTTATTGATCAACGTCACTAATTTTTTCAGAGATACCGATACCCATGAGTATTTAAAAAACACGTTGTTTCCAAAATTGCTAAAAACTAAAACCAGCAACGAAAAATTTCGCGTCTGGGTCCCTGCCTGTTCTACAGGAGAAGAAGCATATTCCATTGCGATGAACCTTCTGGAAATACAAGGAGAACAAGATACCAACATACCTATTCAAATTTTTGCAAGCGATCTTAGTACCAACGCTATCAATAAAGCACGTCTTGGCGAATATTCAAAACCAGATCTGGAAATGGTATCGCCTAAAAGGATTCAAAGATTTTATACGAAAACTGGCAGCAAATTCCGCATCGCCAAAGTTATAAGAGATATGGTGGTTTTTGCTCCACACAATATCTTACAAGATCCCCCCTTTTCGAGAGTAGATTTTATTAGTTGTTGTAACCTTTTTATTTATCTTGATACCACTGCCCAGAAAAAAGCATTGTCTACCTTTTATTATGCTTTAAACGAAAATGGTTATTTAATGCTGGGTAAATCAGAAACCATCGGTGCTTCCGGTCATTTGTTTACCCACATTGATCATAAATTTAAGATTTATCTGAAAAGAAAAAATACGGGTGCTCATAGCTTCCCTTCGCTGTTGCCAAAATTGTCCCGAGCCGGTAAAATAGATAAAAAAATCAGTTTGAATTCGGAATCAAAAAATACCTCAGCAACTAGCACCGGATTTGATAAGGATGTTGATTCTATTCTTTTATCAAAATTTGTTCCAGCAAGTGTAGTGATTGACCAATCAATGGAAATCCTCCAGTTCAGGGGGGAAACAGACCCATTTCTAAAACACCCTACTGGAAAAGCAAGCCTGAATATTTTAAAGATGACCACTCCGGAAATTTCTTTTGAACTGCGGCATGCCATTCCCTTTGTATTAAAAACAAAGGAGCCATTTCGTAAAGCTGGCATAGAAGTAAAATCAATTCCTGGCATAAAGTTAGTAACCCTAGATATCATTCCACTTTCACCAGAAGGGGAGGAGCCATTATTACTCATCCTTTTTACAAAACCAGCATTAATAGAAACTTTTTTACAGGAAGGGAAAAGTGGGAAAAACAATCTGTTGGCTAAAGATCGAAAAATACAAAAATTAGAAGAAGAATTGGCCTCAGCAAAAGCAGATATGCATTCTTTTGCAGAAGATCAGGAAATCTTCGTGGAGGAATTACAAAGCGCCAATGAAGAAATAGTTTCGAGCAATGAAGAACTACAAAGTGTAAATGAAGAGTTGGAAACTTCAAAAGAAGAAATTGAATCTACCAATGAAGAGTTAATAACTACCAACCAGGAATTGCAAACCCGGAATGAATTATTGAATGAATCCTATCAATATTCGGGTGCAATCCTTGCCAGTATTCACGAACCCTTATTGGTGTTGGATAAAGACCTTAGAGTAGTAAGTGCGAGTAAATCCTTTTACAAAAAATTCAACATTGCAGCCAACGAAACAGAAGGGATCCTTTTGTACGATGTAGGAAATAAAGAATGGGATATCCCGGCATTGAGACAGTTGTTAGAAGATATCCTCCCAAAAAATTCTGAATTTAATGATTTTGAAGTCATCCATACTTTCCCGCGACTAGGAGAAAAAATATTACTGCTGAATGCACATCGAATTGTTCAGAAAGTACACCACGAACAATTGATATTACTAGCCATAGCAGATATTACGGACTCGCGTAAAAAAGCGGTAAAACTTATTACAAAAGAAAAAGATCTACTTACCCACCAAAATCAGTTCCTGGAAAAAGCTGTTGAAAAAAGAACCAACGAATTAAAAAAAGCCAATGAAAGGTTAGAGGAAAACAACTTGTCGCTACAAATACTAAACAAAGAACTTCAGTCATTTTCATATGTAGCCAGCCACGATCTGCAGGAACCATTAAGAAAAATACAATCACTTACCAGTCGTTTAATAGAAATGGAGCCTACGTTATCCGATAAGGGAAAAGATTATTTTAACAGAATGCAGGGTGCTGCAGAAAGGATGCAGACACTGATTGAAGATTTACTCGCATTTTCAAGCTTGCACAATATTACAGGAAGGAAATTTATTAAGACAGATCTTAGTGCAATGATTGAAGAAGTAAAAACTGAACTCAGTGAAATGATTGAAGCAAAAAATGCAACAGTTGTGACCAGCGAACTTTGTGATATAAATATCATCCCTTACCAATTTCGCCAGATCATGATTAATCTTATCAGCAATGCGCTTAAATTTTCGAAACCTGGTACTCGTCCCATTATTACCATAAAGAGTAACAACATTCAATATAATAAAAGAAAAATGGCAGCCTTAACGCCATTGAAAGAATACTGCCATATTGTTGTATCAGATAACGGCATAGGGTTTGAAAAAGAGTACGAAGAAAAAATCTTCGAAGTATTTCAAAGGCTTCACGACAAAGAGGCTTATCCGGGCACTGGAATAGGCCTTGCCATTGTTAAGAAAATTGTAGAAAATCACCATGGAGTGATAACTGCCAAAAGCAAATTAGGTGAAGGGTCCACCTTTGAGATATACATACCAGCCTAAGCAAATTCTACACATCTTTGAAGGTTACAGGTAGCAACCGGATCAGCGCCATAAGGATCTGTGCGTTCCCAAAAAAGTTAAGATGATGCAACTATCAGAAGTAATGTTTATTTAAACGTTCGACAGAGAGTAAAATATAGGAATGATTTACTGGCTAAAATAAAAAAAGGACAAGTAGGAATAAATTCCAGCTTGTCCTTTTTGTCGGGATGGCAAGATTCGAACTTGCGACCTCCTGGTCCCAAACCAGGCGCGATAACCGGGCTACGCTACATCCCGAACGGTAAAAGACTTGTATGAGTTTATTGGGAACACTCACACTAATAACTTTAAAAGATCTTTTTCGGAGAGAGCGGAATTCGATCCGCCGCGGCGGAACAGTGTAAACCTTACTTTCTCCAAAGTCAAACAGCTTGCGGAGAGAGTGGGATTCGAACCCACGGTACAGTTTAACCCGTACGACGATTTAGCAAACCGTTCCTTTCGGCCTCTCAGGCATCTCTCCTCTTAACACTAGTTGTTAAGGGGCAGCAAAAATACAATTCAAAAGTATATTACCCAAAACTAAATAGGAAAAGACGGGAATTATTTTTATTTACTGATCCGGATGTCATAAAACCTTTGCCTGCAAAGGGTCTATAAAAAAATCCCGGCCAACAGGCCGGGAACATATCTTATTCGTTTGTTACATTTTTACTTTTACATAGCTGCCAGTTGCACTTTCTGCTGCAATTCTAACACGCTCTCCTTAAACAAATTGTCGGTATCCATTAAGTCTTTCACCGTTTGGCAACTATGAATCACCGTAGTGTGATCTCTGCCTCCAAAATGCTCTCCAATCGTCTTCAACGAGTTCTTTGTAAATGCTTTGCTCAAGAACATGGTAATCTGCCTGGCCTGCACAATTTCTCGCTTGCGCGTTTTTTGTAACAACTTGTCATAAGGCAC
>Ga0105049_10001817_pt1 | contig 25227 bp, 22 predicted proteins | sample MAT06_FD_78087 | JGI IMG/M metagenome (GOLD analysis project Ga0105049, IMG submission 78087) | Freshwater microbial communities from Lake Fryxell liftoff mats and glacier meltwater in Antarctica - MAT-06 | ecosystem: Environmental > Aquatic > Freshwater > Ice > Liftoff microbial mat | place...
GCGAACGAATTCTCGTTCACGTACAGAGAACAGACGATCTCGAGCAGAGGAACCTTACGTCTGCGCGCCACGCGATCGAACTCATGCGACAACGCATCGATCATGCCGTGATTCTTTGTTCGACACTCCATCCGCTGGCACCACTACGTCGTGGATTCGCCTTGATTGAGCGCGACGGAAGGGTCTTGAACGCATCTGCACAACTCAACCCGGGCGACAGGATCACGCTGCGCCGTGCGCACGACGTTTCCGATGCATCGATCACATCAACAACTCAACAAGACACTTTGGAGACCAGCGATGGCAAAGAAGACTGAACAAGCAAGTATCGAACAGCAATTGAAACGGCTTGAAGAAATCGCGGCGTTACTGGACGAAGGGGATGCACCACTCGATGAGCAGTTACGTTCGTACGAAGAGGGCATGGCCCTTGCGAAACAATGTCGTGAATACTTGGCGGCGGCCGAGTTGCGCATTATATCGATCAGTGGCGAAGATGTCTGATCAGACTATTCTTCATTCTTCATTGGTCGCATCATTAGTTCGCGAATCGCATCTTTAGGGTCTTCCCCATCAAAGATGATGCTCGAAACTTTGGAGGCGATTGGTAGCTCCACACCAACGAAGGCAGACAACTCTAACGCGGCCTTTGTTGTGGACACGCCTTCTGCCACAGCGCTCATCCCGTCGAGAATCGAAGACAGCGACTTCCCTTTTCCGATCTGTTCGCCTACATATCGGTTTCGCGAGTGCACCGAGGCACATGTCACGAATAAGTCTCCGAGTCCGGCAAGCCCGAAGAACGTCTGCTGATGCGCCCCTAAGGCAACACCCAAACGTGCGATCTCTGCCAATCCACGAGTGATCAATGCGGCTTTGGTGTTGTCTCCAAATCCAATTCCGTCTACAATACCGGCGGCGATAGCGATCACGTTCTTCAGCGCTCCACAGATCTCGACTCCAACAACATCAGCTGAGGTGTAGACGCGGAACGTCTCTGTAGACAGGACTGTTTGGATCCTCTGTGCGGCTTCGATGTTGGAAGACGCTGCCACTACCGTGGTTGGCATACGCCGCACAACTTCTTCGGCATGACTTGGGCCACTTACCACCACGTAGTCTCGTGGTGTTACTCCAACATCTTCGACGAGCTGCGATACTCGCAATTGCGTTCCGATCTCGATTCCCTTCGCAACATTTACGATGGTTGTCGATGAAAAGAACTTTACCTGAGAGGTCAGAACAGATCGTATGAACTGCGTTGGCGTGGCGATGATTGTTACGTCGGCACCGTGAACGTCATCTATCGAATGGGTTGCACGAATGGAACCGGCAAGTGTGACATCTGGCAAAAAATTATTATTCGTATGCAGCGTATTGATCTCATGAACAACGTGCTCTTCACGTGCCCACATGACAACGTCGTGTTCGTTCTCTGCGGCTACGGAGGCAAGTGCAGTTCCCCATGCACCAGCACCAATGACGGCAACCTTCATGCGTTACGGATGCTGGCGAAATCGGCGGAATATCTGCAGCTTTTGGAACCGGTTTTCGGTTCCGGCAAGCAGCCGCTTAATGTTTGCTCGGTGCGCATAGATAACAAGCACGGCAAGTGCAATACAGAAATAGACGAGGGTATGATAGCCGTTGATCTGCACGCCAAAGAGATTGTAGCGAATGGCCATGGTTCCGGGAACAGACATTGCGGCAATGATGCTGCCAAGCGATACATATCCGGAGGCAAAGACAAGAAGGGCGAACACACCTACTGCAATGGCTACTTCGACAGGTGCCAAGGCGATTAGCATTCCAAGTGATGTATTGATACCCTTGCCGCCCTTAAACCCTGCAAAGACCGACCAGATATGACCCATTACGGCGGCGAATCCGGCTATGATCTTTACAACCGTTGCATCTTCAAAAGGAGTGTGGTTCGCGAACGGCATTTGGGAATCGAAGAAGTAGGCCACGAGTAGCACGGCTACAAGACCCTTTGCAATATCCGCAAGTTGGACCACGACGCCCCACTTCCAGCCGAGGACACGGAACGCATTGGTGCTTCCCAAGTTTCCAGAGCCTTTCGACCGGATGTCGAAGCCAAAGAATTTTTTACTGATGATCAAAGCTGTCGGTATGGAACCGATGAGATAGCTTTGAACGATCACGATGATCAACCGAAGGAGTGGATCCATATGGTTGCCAAAATACGACAATTCGACGGCTCTCAAAGAATGCCTGTGGGAAACGCACTTCGCAAGTGCCTCACACCCCACCAAATGGCATTGTACATCGTCATGGGGCGTCTATATCACGAGGTTCAGCATGTCGCATGATACAGTACAAGCAACGCGAAAACGCCTGGAAGAGATCAACCGAGAATTGGCCGAACTTCAACGGAGTTATGCAGACCTTCGTGCGAAATGGGAGACAGAGAAACTGCACATCCAATCGCTTCGAACGTTGAAGTCCGAGATCGAGTCGGTAAAACAGCAAGCAGCGAAAGCTGAGCGCGCGGGTGACTATGGTCGCGTTGCCGAACTCCGCTATGGCACCCTGAATGAACTCGAACGGAAACTCGACACTGCGAATGTAGAACTGGCGCGTGTACAGGAATCCACCTCGATGCTCAAAGAGGAGATCGGTGCCGAAGACATCGCCGAGATCGTGGCGAAGTGGACAGGCATTCCGGTGCAACGTATGCTTGAAACCGAGCGGACAAAACTCTTGAAAATGGAAGATCGATTGCATGACCGAGTGATCGGGCAGAACGAGGCCGCTCATGCCATTTCTAATGCCATTCGCAGGTCGCGCGCTGGACTGCAAGACGCGAAACGTCCAATCGGCTCCTTTATCTTTTTAGGAACAACGGGAGTTGGGAAAACCGAAATGGCTCGCGCACTTGCCGAGTTCTTGTTCGACGATGAAAACGCCATGGTTCGTATCGACATGAGTGAATACATGGAGAAGCACTCCGTGTCGCGACTTCTTGGCGCTCCTCCCGGTTATGTTGGATATGAAGACGGCGGACAGCTCACAGAGGCCGTGCGACGCAACCCCTACTGTGTGGTGTTGCTGGACGAGATCGAAAAGGCGCATCCGGACGTGTTCAATGTCCTGCTGCAGGTTTTGGACGACGGACGGTTAACAGATGGTCAGGGCAGGTCTGTCGACTTCCGCAACTCGATCATCATCATGACGAGCAATCTTGGTACCGACGTCATGCAAGATCGATTGCTCGAAATCACAGAGTCCAATCGCGACGAACTTATTTCCGAGCTCCGCGTTACCATCCTCGATCTTTTACGCAAGCGCCTTCGACCGGAATTCTTGAACAGGATCGACGAGATCGTTCTCTTCAAACCCCTCGTTCCTAGCGAGATCCATTCGATCGCTTCGCTTCAGCTGCAGGCAGTGGGAGAGCGTCTGCAGAGCCTGTCGATCGGATTCATTTCCACACCCGCCGCCGTTGAATGGATCGCCAAACGAGGATACGATGTTCAGTATGGCGCACGACCTCTCAAACGGGTGATTCAACGCTATGTGAGCGATCCCCTTGCATTAAAGGTGCTTGGTGCGGAAGTTCGTGCCGGTGAAACGATTGTTCTTGACGTCGACGACGCAGGTCAGTTCGTTTTCACCACCCATCCAACCGAGTACTACAAGGATTGATCATGAAGTTCGTGCGCGCTAGCCTCGTCGTAGCGGTGTTGTCCATTTCCACCATGGCATGCGCCCGCAAGCCGATCGCCCTTGAGTCGTTTACCGCAACGCAGTCCATCCAAGAAGGTGAGGCAGCGCAACTCTTTTGGCGTTTTCGGAATGCAGACAGCGTATGGGTAGACCCCCTGCATCAGCGGTTTAAGACCGACGATCACGCCGTTGTTGCACCGTCCGAAACCACCACCTATCGTGTGACCGGCTATCGCCCCGGCACGGATTCACTCACGAAGGAATGGACCATTGCCGTTGCTCAGCGTGGTATGACGAAGAAACTTCCAGTTAAGAACAGCATGCCCGTACCACAAGACGACCAAGAAGTGGCCACAGGTCCTTCTCCTCTTGCCCCTTCCGACATTCCTTCTACCTATATGCGCGGTCTCACCTCCGATACGGCAGCCCGCCCCGCAACCATTCGTATCACTTCTGTGCGGGCCAGCGGCGACTCGATCGTAGGAGAAGCCGTGTTGCTCGATTCCAACGGAAATTTTCTCCGAGGGACCGATCGCAGAGGTGGTTGGAAATTCCAAGCACGATGTCGAACAGAAGACGCATCCACGTCCACAACCTTCGGCATCCCAACAGAACAGGTGTGGTCTTCGGGGACGGCAGGCGTAAGCGCCGTGATTTGCATCGATAATTCTGCTGCATCGAACGGCATGGCGAAGAACGTTGTGAAAGGGTTGCAGGGAGCGCTTTCCGGTACTGTTGGGACAGACTCGGTTGCGATCACGGTGTACGACCACGACATGCTGGAGATCGTGCCTATGTCGTCTACCTCGCAAGCAGCGCAACAATGTTCTCCCGATAGTGTGCCTGCTTCGTCCGGCCTCTCCGCGGTGAATGCAAGCGCCTATGCGGGATTGAGCGTGCTGCACGATCGCATACTCTCGTACCGCACGATCATCATCGTTGCGTCTAGCGATGACAATGCTTCACTCGCCTATTCAAGTGCCGATGTTGTGCAACGAGCACGAACGATGGGCGCAACGATCAATGTGATCAGAGTTGGTTCGACGGCAACAGGATATGTGTATCGCTACATGGCTGGTGCCACTGGTGGAAGGTTCTATCAACTTCCTGTTGATCGCGTGGCAGATGTTGGGCCAATCGTTCGAGAGATACTCTACGCGCGCAAGCAGCGTTTTCGTTTTACTGTTCCAATGCCATCGAGCGACGGAGACTGCGCAGATGTAACGGTAACGGCAACCTATGCGCTGGATGGGACCGAGTATGCCGATTCCGTTCGCCTGCCCCTTCGCGATCGTCAGTACCGGTCTGCGTACACCGCTGTAGCCGCCTTTAAGGATTCCACCGACGCTGGCCTGCAGTCGTATGCGCCTACTCTCGTCACCCTTGGCGAGCAGCTCATGGACAATACGTCTATGAAGGTGGAGTTGGTTGGCAATGTGAGTACAGAGTATTCAGGCGACGCCTATAAGCGTGGACTCGAACGGGCACGAGCCGTATCATCCTATCTCACCACCTACGGTGTAGATCCAGCACAAGTATCGGTGCGAAGCGAAGGCAGCGCAAAGCCACTGTACTACTTACAGTTGGAAGAGTGGCAGCGTGCATTGAACAACCGCGTGGAAGTGCGTTCGTTGAGTGCAGACCTTGAGCCGTTCACTGTGATCGTAGAGCAAGTGATCTCTGAAGAACTTGCTTCCAAAAGTGTGGACCTCTGGGAGTCTCGTGGATTCAAAGCCTTCTTCGAACCTGTGGTCGTGCAACGTGCTCCGGTCTATCGTGTAAAGCTCTGGGGCTACTCAACCAGTGTTCAAGCCGAGAAAGTTCGAGACGATGTCAAGAAGAAGTATAGCATCAAGGCCTTCGTCGAATAATCACGGTTAGTGTTGCGCTTCAATCCATCGCTCTGCATCGATGGCCGCCATACAACCCGAACCGGCGGCTGTCACGGCCTGACGGTAGATGCTGTCTTGCGCATCACCACATGCGAATACACCTTCGATGTTCGTCCTCGTGCCCTTCCCATTCGTCTGGATGTATCCAACGATATCCATGTCCAACAATCCGTTGAACATTTGCGTGTTCGGCTGATGCCCAATGGCAACAAATGCACCGTCTGCCGAAACGGAAAACTCTTCGTTGGTCTGCGTATTCCGAAGCTTGAGTTGCGTGAGTTTTTTCAAACCGCTCTCATTCGTACCAATGTATTCTAGCACAGTCGTGTTCAACATGAACGATATCTTTGGATTCGCCATTGCACGTTCGAGCATGATCTTCGAAGCGCGGAATTCTTCCCTGCGATGAACGACCGTGACGGTGTCTGCAAATCGCGTAAGGTAGTTGGCCTCTTCCATGGCCGTATCGCCACCACCAACAACGTAGACGTTCAGTCCGCGGAAGAAGAATCCATCGCACGTTGCACAGGCGCTCACGCCAAAGCCCATGTATTCTTGCTCACCTACTGCGCCGAGAAGTTTTGCCGATGCACCGGTTGCGATGATCACAGATGTGGCGGTGAAGGCCTCACCTTTTTCGTTGCGAACCGTAAAGGGTCTGCCCGAAAAGTCGACGGCCGTTACCAGTTCGAACCGTGATACTGCACCAAAACGATGTGCTTGTTTCCGCATCACGTCCATGAGTTCGGGTCCCATGATCCCATGTTCAAAGCCCGGATAGTTCTCCACTTCTGTGGTGATCGTGAGCTGTCCGCCTGGTTGCTGACCTTCGAAAATCGTAACAGAGAGGCGGGCACGACTCGCATAGAGCGCAGCTGTAAAGCCCGCAGGACCAGATCCAATGATGATGATATCGCTGTGATTCTCAGTCATATTCATTCCATTCTTCGTTGTTCGACTGCCTTCGCATTGCGCCGTAGGCCCGCAAGTTTAGGTCGCTTGATCGGACTACCCTTGAACCGAGATGCAAATTCAGCGGGCGACAAAGATAGCATCTCGCCCGTGTCCAACACCGTTACGCCACCACGCGGTAGAAATCGGGGCTCGGAGGATGGCCGTTGGAAGCGGTTCCAAGGACACACATCCTGACATACGTCGCAACCAAAGATCCATCCGTCAAGTTTCTCTATGACGTGCACAGGAAGGTCTTCGTGCGCCTTCGTTTCAATCGTCCAGTACGAGATGCATCGTCGAGCGTCTACCACGTATGGTTCGACAATGGCCTTCGTCGGACATGCATCGATGCATGCCGTGCAGGTGCCGCAGTGGTCTTGCATCACCACCGTGGGTTCGAGTCGTAGGGTCGTGACGATCACGCCCAAGAAGAACCACGATCCGATATCCCGGCGCAGCACGTTACTATGCTTCCCCTGCCATCCGAGTCCTGCACGAACAGCCCATTGTTTCTCAAGAATCGGACCAGTGTCTGTATAGCGTTTACTCTGTGCCGTCGGATCAATCTCTCCAATCTTTGCGATAATCCGATCCAGGCGCTCCGGTATCACATCGTGGTAATCGTCGCCCCATGCATATCGTGCCACCTTCCCACCCTCACCTACATGTTCAAACGGCGTGTAGTAATTCAGGGCAACGACGATCACCGTCTGCGCACCGGGTACGATCTCGCTCACGTCTCGACGTTTCTCGGCATTGCGCTCCATGTAGCCCATAGAGCCGTGATACGACCTTTTGATCCACTCTTCGTAGTGTTCGAAGGCGTCGTCGAGCGGCACGGCATCGGCGAATCCGACGGCGTCGAATCCGGCATCGATCGCTGCTTGTCGCAGCGCTTCCGTACGCTCGGTGCTCGTCATCTCACGCTCTCGATATGCGCAACGAGTTGCGGCACCGGCGCTTTTTCGATAGGGTGCCGACGTGACGGGAACACCGCGAACGTTGCACCCGGTGTAGAACGATACATGTGCTTTGTTTCCTCGATACTCACCATCTCGTCTCGGTCGCCAATGCCATAATGAATGGGTATTTCAATGTTGGCCATCATAACAGGTGTAAGAACTGGCTTTGTGCCGAGGTCCATCATCAACGCTGCTGTTTTCTCGAGTACCTCTTCCCACCTATCCGCGCCATGTCTGCGCTGCAGGTCGGCTGCATAGGCAGGCACTTTCGCTTCGATGGTTGCGGCGTCGAGTTTCTTCACCTCGCATGCAGATCCTTCCGGCGACCACTCGAACTTTGTGCCAAGCGTGATGATCGACGACATAAGATCCGGTCTGCTCAGTGCCAGCGCAATCGCCACATATCCTCCCATGCTATATCCGAAGATGCGCGGTCGGTCCATCTTCTCGAGAACTTGTTCCAGTTGTCGTGCGAAGAGATCGATACTCCACGGTTCCTCCACGTCGGCCGTCGTACCATGGCCGTGGAATTCAACGAAGATTGTGGAAGGTCCGAGGGCGGCAAGGAGTGGTTCGAACTGGTGCTTGCTTCCCAAGGCACCATGAAGGACAACAAGGCTCATTGTTCACGTACCCACTGTGTGATGAGATCGGCAATTCTGTCTACGTCTTCAACGGTCACGTTCGTATGCAACGGCAAGCGCAACAACCTATCGGCAACATCCTCCGTTACCGGCAATGCACGGTGTGGGGCACCACACTTCAAACCCATCGGCGAAGTGTGCAGTGGTACATAGTGAAATGCGGTGCCAACGCCGCGTTCTCCAAGGAATCGAATGAGACTACTGCGATGTTTCTCGCTTGCAAGAAAGATGTGCTGCAAATGCCATGCAGGACGTGCATAGGATGGAATCGATGGCAACGTGATATGCGGCAACAAGTGCGAGTCAGACAAGCGTTGTCGATATCTCTCTATGAGTGTACGTCGAATCGATTGAACCATTTCGAATTCTGTCAAACTGCCAGAGAGCATGGCTGCAAGCGGCTCGGCAAGCACGTAGCTTGAACCTTTGCTCACCCACCTGTACTTATCAACCTGACCTCGAAAGAATTGCTTTCTGTTCGTACCTTTCTCGCGAAAGATCTCTGCACGCTCTGCAATTGCGGCAGACGACGTGAGGAAAGCGCCACCTTCTCCGCATGTTATATTTTTCGTTGCGTGGAAGCTATAGGCCGCCATGTTGCCCAGTGTTCCCAAGGCAACATCGTTCCATCGACCACCAAACGCGTGAGCAGCATCTTCGATCAACAACAGGCCGTGTTCATCGCATATCGCGCGAAGTGCGGCCATATCGCATGCTACGCCGGCATAATGGACCACCATGATGGCACGCGTTCTTGTGGTGATGGCCTTCATCACATCGGCCGGGTCTATGTTCATCGTAGACGGATCTACATCTACGAACACGGGCACAAAACCCGCCTGTATGATGGCTGTTGCAGAACTCGTGAAGGTAAAAGATGGAACAAGTATCTCGTCGCCGAGCGATCCGTCGACCATCGCGCATGCGAGTTCCAATGCATGTGTGCACGACGTGGTGAGGAGAACGTGCTCGGCACCAACCATCTGTTTGATCTGGTGTTCAGACGTCGTACAAAACGGACCGTCACCAGACAGTAGACCGCTCTGCAGGCAGGCGCCGAGCAGCTCGGCGGCTTTAGTTGGAATGTATGGTTCAGAAAATCGAATGTTCTTCATTGTTCACAATAACGATGTGTAAAGATCGAGCCACTGCTGTAGCACTTTCGTTGGGTCGTGCTCGGCACAAGCCCACTGATAGCCCCTGGTGGCGTGGAGTTGACGTGTAGTAGCATCGCGTACTTCGTTCGATACAGCCTTCGCCAGTGCATGAGCATTGCGTGGTTCAACACTCCGACCACGTCCGTCCGAAAGTTGCTCTGGCGTGCCGCCACTGTTGGTGCCGATCACCGGCACGCCATTCATCATAGCCTCGATCACGGTTAGAGAATAGGTCTCATTGTAGGAAGCAAGGACAAAAACATCAAGTGCACTGAGACTTGCGCCCAGATCAGTTTGGAATGGTAGGATGTGGATGCGTCCGCGCGCAAAAGAATGCGCCGCACGATCGAGGATCCACGACTGGAGCTCTACCGATTGCTGTTCATACACGGGTGCTCCCCGATCATCCATACCCTGCACAGACGGCTCGCCTATCACTACATAGTGTACGCGCTGCTGTACATCTTCCGGAAGGAGAAAGAAGGAGTCAACAAACTCGCGAATACCTTTCTGCGGATCGATACGTGCTGCGAGTCCAACAAGCATCTCATCGTCTGCCACGCCAAGACGAGCGCGCAACGCCGCTCGCTCGTCTGCACGTCGCACAGATGTTGCGGGATCACGTAGATAGCGTATGAGATGGATTCGCTCTGGCGGGATCGGGAAACCTGATCGAATGGCCTCGTTGTTGATCAACGATGTACTCACAATTGCATTCACGCGACCATAGATGAAAGCGTGCAGGAGATCGCGCTTGTTCACCGCGATCATGTAGACGCTATGCACATGAGGTATCGAGGTGCCTGCCAATGCGATCGAACCCGTCCACACATCGAGGCGCGTATGTGAATGCACGATTACGTTTGTATGCAGCCGAGAAAATCTTCGCACCATACTAATGTTGATGGGACTCACGCGAGCCTGATGGTTCGTGATGATCGTTTCGATCCCTGCCTCCTTACATGCCTCTTCGAGTCGGGATCCGGCGCGCACAAGTGCCACGTTGTTCACGCCGGCCTGTTGCAGCGCCAGAATGAACTGAAACGTGTAGAGTTCAAGGCCACCCCACGAGGCCGACGTATTGAGATGCAGAATCGTCATCGGACCGATAGTTGCTTCATGATCGTGATCACATCACTCGTCGTGCTCGCCAACGCTGTTGCACGATGCAGCTCTTCGCGTGTTCCATAGCCATACAACACACCGATACCGTCGATACCGTTAGCATGAGCACCATTCACATCATGTGAACGGTCTCCTACCATCACGGCTACGCGAGGATCAACGGACTCTTGCTCTAACACATAGCGCAACAGGTCTTCCTTTTGTGTACGCGTTCCGTCGAGTTCGGAACCATAAACATGGTCGATCAACGATGCGAATGGCGTAGATGCCACCACACGTTCTGCATAGGGCAAGGCCTTCGCTGTAGCGATCACGACGCGCATGTTCTGCGCCCGGGCAGCTTCGATCATCTCGTACACGCCGTCGTACACTGCGTAATCGAACATTGCACCCAGACCGTAAATGCGACGATACTCGGCTGCAGCGGCGTCCAAGGTTGAACGCTCTGAAGTACCGAGCAGCTCTTCAAAAATGGTCCACAAGGAAGCGCCCACATGCGTCACCAATACGTCGTTACTGGGCGCGGCAACTCCAAAGTGTTCGATGGTTTGTGCAAGAGCCGAAAGGATGCCCCGCTGCGAATCCAGTAGTGTACCATCGAGATCGAACATGGCCACCGTTTTCACGCATTGCCTACGAACTCAATGGCCACACCAGACGGATCGTACGCTGTGAACCAGAAGTGATTGTTGCCCATATCCATGGGCTCTTCCATGGGAAGTTTTACTTCATTGCTTTTCAAATAGTCGTACCACGCTTTCACACTCGGCACGTCAAAGCAGAATGTTGCCTTGGCCATCTTTTGACTACCCTTAGGAATGGGCGTTCGTTTTCCGATGAGGTACATGCCATATGGTGCGCCATCAGACGATAGTCCGAAACGGAAGTAGCACGACGTTTCGCCCATTGGTGAAAAGTCTGTGAGACCTAAGACGCGATGATAGAAATCAAAAGACGCGTCGTAGTCGACAGCGTAAACAGACACCATGGCGATGCCAGTCAGAGTTGGTCGTTTAGTCATCTGCATTCACAAGGATTGTGGAACCTTCCGGCATTTCTATCCGGAGCATGAAGACCACGTTTTCTGGAGTACGATACACGGTGCACCGATCCATCATTGCTTCTTCGAGAGAGCGGACGACGTCGCGGTCGAGCTCCATCGAATACACGAGTGGTCTGATCGACATTGAGGTTTGTTGAAGGATCAAGGAGGCTAGGCCATCGGTCATATCGAACCGTGGAAACGGCTCCAACGCTTGTTCCGCAATAAGGAAGCCCATGCGTTCCGCATACGACTTCTCAGCGGCAGCGTCGGCGACGCTCACACATATTCCAAGGTGATAGCCAAGAAGAGGATTGCTTTCCTTCGTTGGGCGTTCGGCGTCGAGTTGCATGCCACTGTGAACATAGATCGGAATGTCGCCTGGGCCTCTCACATGAAGTTCTGTGGGGCTCACTGCTTTTACTGTTGCACCACGATCGTGTACACGCTGTCGCAGCACGGGCGGATCTGCATGGAAGTAGGCAAGAGCAGGCGAGGCACCGGCATCGTTCATCAACATCACAATCACCTGTCCATCGGTCAGTCGGGCCCACGTGGGGACATCGCCTTCGGCTATGGAAAGTTCCGTAAATCCGACGGAGCACCATGCGTCTACGGACGTGGGAACGTCGGCGCATGAGATCAGAATATGGGCGGTGTGTCCTAGCATAGACCACAATGTTAACGAAAAAGCCCCGATGCACAGGCGTGCATCAGGGCTTTCATTCTCTGCGAAGTGGTGTTACTTCGGCTTTATGTCGATGATTACCGTGCGATTGTACATCCGACCTTCTGGCAGATCGTTCGGGAACATCGTGGAATCAGTTGTCTCGCCGAATCCACGAGCGGTAAACTTGGCCTTTCTACCCTTTGATGAAAGCTCGTTGGCTAGGATGTCGCGAACCTGCGCTGCGCGCTGAACTGACAGTTTTTGGTTCACATCTTCCGAACCAAGATTGTCTGTGTGACCTTGCACGAACACTGATGAATTGTTCGTTACGAGTGGCCCAATGTCTTGACGCAAGAATTGTTCTGAGCGCTTCACGGGATCTTCTTCTGCGTATTCAAAGATCAAATTGAAACGTTCCATTCTCGAGTCGTTTGTAGCACGAACGAGTGTGAATTGCTCGCTTTCGGTAAGCGTGCGACCATCCGTTGTCTTCGCAACAACTTCCATGGTGTAGAGGCCGGATTGCTGACTGGATGCCAGGAGGCCCGTTGGGTCCATGTAGGCCGTCATGTCTGAGAACGGACCGTACGTCTTGCGCTGACCGCCACCCGTTATGGTTGCCGTCCAGGTGTCGATGCTTTCGTTGGTGGTGAGTTCCGTTGTTACGAGGTTCTCTTCGTTCGCTTCGCGCTCAGCACGAAGCTGCACACGACGCCCAAGCGTTGGGTCGCTAAAGACAAATTCAACACGGCGGTTCTCGATCTCTGCGAGTGGCTTGTCATCTGCGGGTGTACGCGCCGTTCCAGACGGGATGCGTGGACTGAGCTGACCCTTTACCGAAATGCGGTTGCCGTCGATGCCCCATGTGCTCACCAAGTAGTCTTTGACAACGTTGGCAAGCACATCACCATTTTTTTCAACAGGATCTGAACCAATCAGTTCTACCGTAGACGATGGCGTGTTCTTGAGTCGGAATCCGAAGATGTTCAAGATGTTGTAGTACACTTCCCCTTGACGGTATATGCGCGCCGCAACGTTGGTGAGATCATCTGCCGTAAGTCCGGATGTATTCCCCCACGTTGGAGTATCGCCTGCCGAAATCGTCACGTATCGCGAAGGGATATTCGTATCGTTGCGATCGAAGAAGACGAACGGTCGAATTGGATAGAAGTCGTCAACTATGCGCTTCGAATAGATGCCGTCTTCTGGCGGTGTTATGCGGAACATCTTGCCACTAGGAGTAGCAGCACCTTCGACGGGATCGGAGTCTCCCATTTTGATGCCGATACCGGCACGAATAGATACTGTAGACAAAGCGTCGTCGAACGCGCTTTGAACAGACGGGAAGCTCACGTCGCGCTGACCCGTCATGAACGATGTTTCAAAAAATGGCGTCAGGAACCACTGACGGTCTGCTTGACCGTCACTTAGCAAGATGTCCCATCCAAAGCCACCTACGATACTGAACGTGAAGCCTGTGGGCATTGCAAGTGGGATGTCCTTTTGCTGAAGGCCACTCTGTGGTGTGTAATCAAACGTCGACGCTGTCCTGATACCAAATCCTGGACCTACCTTGATATGGAAGCCACTATTCTTAAACGGATTCAATCGGAACAGTGGTTCGATAGAGATGTACGAGTTGTGAAAGACGTATTCATCACTGAAATACGCGCCTTGTGCATCCTTGTACGAACGATTATCCGTTGCCGTCAAACCACGATTATCGTACGAAACTCGCAGCAGGAGTCCCCACCAACTTGGGTTATACTCAGCCATGATGCCCAAGTAGGCACCGAGTCCGGAGCCATCGTTTAGAACCTTTTCGATGAACTGTCCATACGGACGATCAGGGTTGTTCACCCAGTTTGCATATCCAACTCCGGAAAGGTTGTAATTGAGACCGAGATTGACGCCGTAGCGCCACGTGACATGACGCGCCTCCGGTTGAGCGGTTCCGACCGATGCACATGCTGCAAGCGCAAGTACCATACACACGCGTACCACCATTGTACGAAAAGTGATCATTCTGTCCCCATAGATGTTTCGGTGAATTCGCGCCAAAGATACGGCAAAAGTGCTACGACATCCTTAGCAAGTGAGTCTCACCAAACCAGTACTACATCTACGCACGTGAACGTGAAAACCCTGGTATGCGCGGGCATACCAGGGTTTTCATTCGACGTTGATGACGTGTTACTTAGATCTAATGTCGACGATAACCGTTCGGTTATACATGCGGCCTTCTGGCGTGTCGTTCGAGAAAACGGTAGGGTCCGGTGCTTCGCCAACGCCACGAGCGTAGATATTCGCGGTTTTGCCCTTGACTTTTAATTCATTTGCGAGGATATCGCGCGTTTCAACAGAACGTGTCTTCGACAAGGCCAAGTTCACATCGGTTGTGCCAATGTTATCGGTATGGCCCACGATGTACACTGTAGAACCATTCGCTATACGAGTGGCAACTTCTCCACGCAAGAATTGCTCAGAGCGTCTCACTGGATCTTGCTCTCCGAACTCGAACGTAAAGGAGTGACGCTCAACCTTTGAGTCTTTGGCTGCTCGGAACAAATCGAATTGCTCTGAATCGGTAAGCGTGCGACCATCCATGGTCTTTGCAACAACTTCAAGGGTATACGTACCAGACTGCTGACCTGTAAGGAGCAAGCCCGTTGGGTCCATGTAGGCATCCTTGTCATAATATGGTCCGTACGTCTTGCGCTGACCGCCACCTGTGATCGTTGCTGTCCATGAACCAACGTTTTCGTTGGTGAGTAGTTCAGTGTACACAAGATTTTCTTCTACGGCATCACGTTCAGCACGGAGCTGTACTCGGCGTGCCATTTGTGGATCACTGAAGATGAATTCAACGCGACGATTCTCAATTTCTGCTGCCGCAAGATCTTCCGACGGTGTACGTGGTGAGCCGGAAACCACGCGAGGCTCAAGCTGACCCCGTGTCGTAATACGACTAGGTGCAATGCCCCATGTGTTCACGAAGTAGTCCTTCACGGTGTTCGCGAGCACTTCGCCATTCTTTTCAGCCGGGTCTGAGCCAATTAGTTCAACCGTTGAGTTTGGCGAGTTCTTGAGTCTGTTTCCGAATACATTCAAAATGTTGTAGTACACTTCGCCTTGCCGGAACGGTCGTGCAGCAACGTTGGTGAGACTATCTGCCGTCAGGCCAGACGTGGTAACCCACGTAGATGTCTCGTTGGCGTTGATGGTCGTGTAGCGCGATGGGATCTTCGTGTTGTTCTTGTCAAAGAACACAAATGGACGTAGCGGATAATATTCGTCCATGATCCGCTTCGAGAAGATTCCGTCTGCCGGAGGAGTAATGCGGAAAAGCTTGCCTACAGGCAATGGTGCAACAGGAGCACTCTGCGCAAGCGGATCGGCAGCACCAACAGAGATGCCGATACCGGCACGAACAGTTACGGTAGACAATGCACCGTCAAACGATGTCTGGTCTACAAAGCTCACATCACGCTGCCCCGTCATGTACGAACCTTCTACGAAAGGCTTCAAGAACCATTGCGTATTCGCTTGTCCGCTGTTCAAATGAATGTCCCAACCAAAACCACCAACGAAGCTGAACGTAAAGCCAATGGGCTTATCAAGTGGAACACCTGTGACGGTGGGCTGACCTTGGAGCGTATAGTCGAACGTCGACGACGTTTTGATACCGAAACCGGGTCCAACCACCATGTGGAAACCGCTGTTGCTAATCGGATTGATCCGGAAGAGCGGCTCGAACGAGATGTAAGAGTTACTCAACACGTACTCATCGCTCAGGAAGTTGCCGTTCGCGTCTTTGTACGATTGATCATCCTTAGCCGTAAGACCGCGACCATCATATGATGCTCGCAATTGCAGTCCCCACCAGCTTGGATTGTATTCGACAAACGCACCGAGATATGGTCCGATGCCCGAGCCATCGTTCATCACATAGGGTACGAATTGTCCGTTCGGACGAAGCGGATCGGAAACCCAATTGGCATATCCAACACCTGCCATGTTATAGTTCAAACCAAGGTTCACCCCAAAGCGCCATGGCACACGGCGGTCTTCAAGTTGCGCGCTACTTGGTGCGTAGGCAGAAAAAAGTACGACAAGTGCTAAGCACGCGCGTATGATTAACGTTGTAGGAGATGTTCCCATGATATGCCTCAACTGAGTGAATTCAACACAGAGAAATGGGAAAGTGGTAGTTTCGAAGTCCATGAAGCCCACCCCAATGTCGACACCGATCCAAGTTCTTCAACAACTCAAACTGGCTCTGGACCTCGAATCCGAGGAACATGCACGTCGATTCGAAACACTGATCAAAACAGCACCAGTTCGGCAACGTGTTGCTGAAGGAGTGTGTTGGTACCCCGTTCGCATTCGCGAAACCGGATTCGGTTTTGGCGAATACCCGTATGTAGTAGTAGAGCGACCGGGCGACCGCAAGACTCACGATATGATCTCCGGTGGAAAACCGGCCATGCTGTTTAGTAAGGCAGACCGAGAGCAACGTACTATTCATGGCACATTGCATTGGGTTAACCGAAACACAGCACACATTATCCTTCGGGGGAACGATCATCCGGAGTGGTTAGACGACGGACAGATCGGACTACAACTCATCTACGATGCCTCTGGTTTTTCCGATATGGAAAAGGCCTTGGCAGACACCATCGATGCTCATGATTCTCGCCTTGCCACCTTGCGAGATACCTTGTTAGGGGCTCGTAGGGCGGAATGGCGGCAAGCACCAAACGATCTTGTTCATGATGCTCGCCTGAATCCATCTCAACAATTGGCCGTTCAGCGTTGCGTGATGGCGAACGATATCGCCATTATTCACGGGCCTCCGGGCACTGGCAAGACAACAACGTTGGTAGAAGTGATCAAGCAACTTTCATCGCGATCGAAGCCTGTTCTCGTGTGCGCCCCATCGAATAGTGCAGTCGATTTGTTGACGGAGCGTTGTTCTGATGCGGGTCTCGACGTTGTTCGCATCGGCAATCTCTCGCGAGTTGATGAGAGCGTGATGCGTCATACACTTTCAGAGCTATGGAAGTCACATCCGCTGGCCGACGAGATCAAACGCTACCGTAAACAAAGCGAAGAGTACCGCAGACTCGCCATGAAGTATAAACGTTCCTTCGGGCGATCAGAAATGGAACAACGCAAGCTATTGCTTCAAGAAGCGAAGAAAGTGATGGGCGATGCTCGGCGGTTGGAAGATGAAGTCACAGTGCGAGTACTGTCGTCTGCAGACGTAGTTGCGTGCACGTTGGTAGGGTCTAGAAATCACGAGATACGGTCGATGCAATTCGCCGCTGTGGTGATCGACGAGGCTGGTCAGGCACTCGACCCTGCTATGTGGATTCCGATCTCGCGAGCCGACATGGTGGTTCTGGCCGGTGATCCGCACCAATTGCCCCCAACGATCATGTCGCAACAGGCCATGCGTGCCGGACTGAGCACAACCTTGCTGGAGCGAGCCATTGCGGCGGCGCCAGAGGCAGTAACGCTCCTGAATGAGCAGTACCGCATGAATAGAGTGATCATGGGGTATTCGAATCAGGTGTTCTATAAAGGCGAGGTAATCGCCCACCCGAGCGTAGAAGAGCATACGCATCCTGCCGACAGGCCACTGGCTGAGTCGCTTGTGATGATCGATACTGCCGGGAGAGGTTGGAACGAGGAAGCTGGCGACAGTACTGAATCACTCCGCAACATCGGCGAGGCACAAGTCGCGATGATGGTCCTTGAAGAGCTGTCGCCTGCTACAGACATCACGGTAGGCGTGATCTCTCCGTATCGAGGTCAGGTGCGCGAACTGCAAGAGCGGTTGCCACCAGAGTCTGCGTCGTGGTTCAAGGATCTCGACGTGAATACCGTCGATTCGTTCCAAGGATCCGAATGTGATGTTATCGTGATCTCGCTTGTGCGTTCCAACGACAACTCCGACATCGGCTTCCTGAAAGACATTCGTCGGATGAACGTGGCAATGACGCGCGCACGCAAGAAGCTCGTTGTGATCGGTGATGGTGCAACCATCGGAGCTCATCCGTTCTACCGAGATTTTCTGGAATACGTCGAGCGCCACGGCACGTACCGCAGCGCATGGGAATTCGTGCCTTAGACGTTAAAGCGGAAGTACATGATATCGCCATCCTTGACGATGTACTCTTTCCCTTCCACCCTATAGAGTCCTGCGTCCTTCACAGCTTGTTCTGTGCCAAGGCGCTCCCAATCTGCATACGACATTACTTCTGCACGAATGAAACCCTTCTCAAAGTCCGTGTGGATCACACCAGCCGCATTGGGTGCGGTTGCGCCGGTGCGGACCGTCCATGCGCGACATTCCTTCTTGCCGGCCGTAAAGTACGTGATGAGTCCGAGCAAGCGATACGCTTCGCGAATCACACGATCCAGTCCAGGTTCTGCCATTCCAAGATCTGATAGAAACAACTCACGGTCTTCAGCATCGAGCAGTGCGATCTCTGCTTCGATCTTCGCACAAATGGGCACAACCACTGCACCTTCTTCTTCAGCACGCTTGCGAACGGCATCTATATGCTCGTTGCCATTCTTCATTCCTTCTTCGTCTGTGTTGGCCACATACATCACCGGTTTATCGGTGAGGAGCTGAAGTATTCTGAAGTATGGTATGCTTTGTTCGTCGTGTGGGAAGGTTCGTGCCGGCTTTCCACCGTCTAGGTAGTCGCGCAACGACGTGTACCACTCATACTCTTGCACTGCGTCTTTGTCGTGCGAGCGCACACGCTTATGTACGGACTGCATTTGCTTTTCGACCGACTCTACGTCTTTTAGAATGAGTTCTGTATCGATGATGTCGATATCATGCAATGGATTAACACCACCGTGCACGTGTACCACGTTGTCGTCCGCAAAGCAACGAACAACATGCGCAACGGCATCACAAGCACGGATGTTTCCAAGAAACTGGTTGCCAAGACCTTCGCCCTTTGATGCTCCTTTGACCAAACCGGCAATGTCTACGAACTCCACCGTGGTAGGCACTTCACGATCTGTTTCGTAGATCCGAACCAGGTCTGCCAAACGCGGGTCCGGCACGGGCACAACGCCTACATTCGGATCGATCGTACAGAATGGATAGTTGGCGGCCTCGGCCTCGTTAGAGGTGAGGGCGTTAAAGAGAGTCGACTTACCGACGTTCGGTAGTCCAACGATTCCGCATGCAATTCCCATAGCCGGCAAAAATACGACATACTGCCCTACTAGCCCATTGCACTCAATGGGTTCCGCCGGACACAACACCAACGGGGAGTGCCGCACTCAGCACTCCCGAGATCGAAGATTTCTCTACGACCTTGGCGTTCATTCTTGTGATGTTTAGCGAATGATGGTACATGGAACACTTACAACCTGCTCACCAAGCTGCACCATCACGTAATACATGCCGTTTGGCAAGGAGGAAAGGTTTGCGTCGGCGAGCGACCAAGCGATGGTAACATCGCCACCATAGCTTGGAGCGTCGTGCAGTAGAAGAACCACACGCCCGAGTCCGTCGATGAGCGACACCTTGAGTGACGTTGCAGATGTGCGAAGCGGCAAGCGTAGATCGATGGCAGCATAGTCACTCACCGGATTTGGAGTGAGCTGAATGTTTGCCGCCTCTATTGGACGTGGTTCGGAGTTATCGTCTGCTACATCTGTTGGATTCTTCGGATCGTTCGGATCTGCATACAAGGCAGTGTACTTCGTCAGAATTCCATAGCGCATACTGAGATTAATCACTGCATCCACGAGCTCTTTACGTTCACCAAGCGTAGCGATCTCGCCGAGCAGGGCGTTGATCTTGAACCGAGCCCATAGGCGCGCTACTGCACGATGGTTCAATGCCGTATCACCAAAGAACACATTCTTCGACAACGAGAATCTCTGTTGGCGGATTTTCCCGGCGAGCGTTACCGGCTGTAGTCCTCCGGCGAGATAGCGCCCGAACTGCATCACACGACTTCCCAACGTTAAGTCGGGCAACGTCCTCGGCAATATATCTGATGCTTCAAGTGTGCCATAGTCGAGTGTGAGCGACGTCATAAATGGCATCGATATCCGACGCAAGTGATCTTCGACGAGTACGGCAATGCTATCGTCCTGTGAGATGTATGTTGTAAAGCCTCCATTGCGCGTGGAGAGCTTGTGTAAGAACGACTTGCTCGGCTCGGGTCCTACACCAATCGGATAGATGCGTACAGTGGCGTTCATATTGTTCTTCACCACGGTATCGATGATGGCATTCTCATTAAGGACACCCCACGAGGCAAGACCATCTGTGAGGAAAACAATGATGTTGGCCGTCGAATCTGGATACGACATGTGTAGCGCCGCATCCATGGCAGCCGAGATGTTCGTGAGTCCGAGTGCCGTCTGTTCTCGAACAAATTTTGACGCTGCAGCGATATTCACTGCATTCACCGGAACCACATCCGGTGAAAAGCGCTGGACGTTCGTGCTGAAGGTGACGATGTTGAAGTTGTCGCCCAGACGTAGGTTCTGAAGGAACGTTTGCAACGACACTTTCAACTGTTGCATGCGCGTGCCTTCCATCGACGAAGACACGTCGGCTACGAACACGATGTTGCGTGTGAGTAACGCCGTTTCCGTATCAGGCGGAAGTGCCCACGCAGCAAAGAATCCGTCCGTGCCAAACGAATCTGCCGGTACCGGTTGATACGTGAGCACGCCCATGTCGAGTGCATCGTGACGTTGCGAAAGCACAACTCGATAGTCCTTCGTAGGCGTGTAGTTCTCGTCACCAAAGGTTACTCGATAGAGATGCTCGTTCTCCATCACGATCTGATTTGCGGCAGCATTCTCGTACCCCCTTCGTTACGCATTTCGTCCAAACTGCCTGCGTGCGTGCCTCTACTCGAACAGACACACGTTGAAGCGGTTGGGGAGAAGCACCCGTCGTTCGAAGCAAATGCGTGTACGTCAGATTGCCCGAAGAATACGGCAGGATCTCCGTGTAGGTGATCTCTACGCGGACATCGGAGAGGGGTTCAATAGGTGCGATGTTCAGCTTGAATACATTGTCTCCCGTTTCTTGAAGGAGGGCGGGATCCATGTACTTGCGCAGGTTGGCATCGTAGGCGGCCTGTGCTTCCTTTTTCTCGCGAATGTTTGCCACATAGCGCTTGCCATTGAACCAGTAGATCATTTCGGTGATCACGGCTCCGTCCGGCAGTGGGAAGAGGAGCGTCGACTCTACTTGTGCGTTCATCGTGTTCGTGAACGTTTGGTCTACGTGCGTTGTGGCAATATGATCTTGAATGCCTATCGAAGCATCGTAGCTCTTGATCACCATAGACTGATACGTTTTTGTGCTGCGCATAGGCCGCACAAAAAGCACACCACTTGCCGCGGCACTGGCTACGCAGGCAAGAAGCAGAGCGATACAAATCGAAATTCGCGTTGTCATAGATCCTCCAGTGAACAGATGATTGTTGTTCGAACCGGGAGCAACCTATCGCGCATCGACCTGCGACGCACCTTAGCAAAACCTTTACAGAAGGGTTAGAGTGGAAGAGTCTGAAAGTATGCAGGAAGGGTCATGGAGGAAGGGATACCAAACTTCTTGCGGATACGGTGACGGTAGATCTCGACGCTTTTCACAGACATCGTGAGAATATCCGCCATCTCCTTTGTTGCAAGATTGAGCTTGAGGAGACTCACAATCTTGAGCTCCGCAGGTGTAAGGCTTGGACATTGTTTGGTAACAGCTTTGAGGAAGTCGTCGTGCACATCTTTCAGCTGATCGGAGAGATTCTTCCAATCTTCACCACTTCGCAAATGCTGATCGATGTGTCTCGACAGCGCATGCAGAGCAGACGCTCTGCCCTTCGGTTTGATCTTGGCTATGGCGCGTAGTTCGGTTAAGATCGACGAGAGCAGCTCGTTCTTTTGCGCAAGCGATATCGCACCACCGTTGAGTTCTCGTTGCTTGCTCTCCAGTTGAAAGGATAAGTTTTCGTTTTGGAGTTGGACCACAGCTCGTTCACGTTCGGCTCGTTCCAGTTCCAATCTCCATTGTAGGGCCTGACTGTGTTTAGCGTGAATCATCGCATCAGACTTGCGCTGCAGGTCAAATGATGCTTGCAGATGTTGGTACGCCTCTTTGCTTTTATTCGACGCCACCACGAGCTCTGCAAGAAGTTTATGCGCCTCTGCCTGGTGTAAAAGATTGCCGTGTGCAGTCGCCAATTCTAAGATCTTGCGAAGGATCTTGATCGCAGATGTGGGACTCTTGGTGACGATGGCCAGATCGGCCTGACAACGAAGGATATCTATATGGAGCGAGGAGTTCGAGGTACGCAGGGCACACTCCAATGCACGGTCGTAGTATTCAGAGGCGTGCTTGAATTGGCGTAGTTCAACGTCGATCAGTCCAAGTGTCATGAGCGTGCGAGCCTCACGATCGACGTTGCTCATCTCTACAAAGCGACCGCGTGCCTGCTCCGCAAAATCTTTTGCCTGGGTGAACTGACGTCTGTCGAGATAGAGCTGACTCAAGTAGAAGAGCGACCGTGCAATGTCTTCGGCATCACGTGCGTCGGTTGCAACCGACATACATTCTGTGTAGTAGGCCAACGCTGCATTGTGATCGTGGGCGGCATGATGGATACGCCCAATGTTCATGAGGGTGATGATCACTCCTTCGGTTTATCCGATCTCTCGTTGTATCTCTAGTGCTCGCTTGGACCACTCCATACCGCGCTCATTATCGTCGAGGTCGATATAGACATTGGCGATGTTTACCATGGCCTGGGCACGCGTGTATTGATCTGCTGTTCGCTGCGCTATGGCCAAACACTCAGAGTAAACCTGCAACGCAGCCGATGGTTGACGGAGTAAGCTATAGACCGTTCCAATGTTCGTCAATACAAGCTTCAGGACATTGTCGTCTTGCAACTCCCGCAAGATCTGCTCACTCAATCGATAGGACTGCAGCGCCTCCTCTACCCTCCCTAACGCTCGTAAACAGAGGCCAATATTCTGGTGCGTTCGGGCCACGGCAGACCGATCCTTCATCTTTTCAGCTCGGAGAAGCGCCTGCGTCAGAAAGTCGATTGCCTCGTCGTACCGGTACTGGGTGTACCGACAAATACCCTCCATACGCATGGCATGGATGTCTTTGTCGACGAGCTTTGCCGCACGGGCAGTCCTGCGGGCGGCGCGGGCATACACCAACGCCTCTTCGGGGTCTGCGTATTGGATTTCACGGCAAGCTTGAAGATAGATCTCGAACTTCCTAACCGGATCACGAGTGGAGCGGAGTTCTCGTTGTAGTTCTTCAGTCATGACTGGCTCCTTCAGGCGCCAATCTACACATCACGTGGCGTTTGCTAAGGTTTTGCTAAGGTGGAAGCAAGGTGCTACAAACCTCTCATCCTCTTAGATTTGCCACAGTTCTTCTGCACTCCTTGAAAGCATTCCGCATGATTCGAGCAACTTGCCGCCGTACCGCCTTTGCCCTCCTCTCATTGTTTGGGGGCACACTGTGCAGTCTTGCTCAACCATCGATCGGCGTGGCAACGTTACCATCGGTGGGGCTGCGCTATGTAAAGGTTGGCTATGATACCACGAACTTCAATGCGGGTCCGGGTGGTGCAGATGTGGTGTGGGACTTCTCTTCGCTTGCTATGCTCACAGACTCAGTGGCGGTTCGTGTGATTGGACCAACGGAGTTCACAACAAAGCAACGCTCACTTTTCCCTGACGCACAGCTTGCCGTGGTGGAAGACACAACGTTCAGACCATATGTGATCACGCCTACAGTATTCCGTCAGCACGGAGTTGAGACTCCCAAAGTGAGTACCATCGTTGCAACAACGAATCCATTCGATACACGTCCGGCCGACATCACCTTCAACAATCCGTTTGCCGACTCGTACAACGCCACGACGAACGTCACAGGCAGCCCGGTGCCACTGCAACAAACAGGTTCGATCAATTTGATTTACGATGGATATGGCACATTGAAACTCCGTGCTAGCACATTTGTCAACGTTGGTCGCATCACTTCGCAACAAACAGTGATTGACACACTCAAGGTGCCGGGTCCAACGCCAACAACGTTTGTGACCAGAACAGTAACACTTTCTGCCACGTGGTATGAGTCTACCTCGGCCGTCCCTGTTTTCACTCTCGGTAGCGTGTCTCGATTGGTTCTTCGCAATGGCGAAGCGATCGAAGGGCCGGTTGCCACACGCTTTTCGTATGGCCGACGAACTCTCGCAGATGCGACGTCGGTTGCCGACGTAGAAGTCACGACGCGAGATCTTGCTCCGAACCCTGTTCAAGCGGGCTCGATGGTAACGCTGCCTTTGCGTGGCGGTGAACCCGTGACGATCGTTCTGGTGGATGTTGTGGGGAGGCGAACAGCGATGGACGCACTTGGATCGGTACCAAATGAAAACGGACTTGGGGTGAACATTCCATCTGTACCGCCGGGCATCTACTCCATCGTTGCAACATCAGCATCGTATGTGTGGCAATTCCGGTGCGTGGTGCAGTGATCAGTAGATCACTTGCAGTCCTATTCCGAAGTACGTGTCGTGTTGTGCGATAAACAAACCATGCATGCTACGTCCGTCGTAGCCATACATACTGAGCATGAGACCACGTCCGTGCCACATGTCCATCCACACGCCTGCCTGAGCAGCATTCTCTCCGGCATAGATACCATCAACGCCAAAGAGCTTGAGGTCGTATCCAGCACGAAAATGGAAAGCGCCGCCTAGCGGCACGTTCACATCCACACCGCACTGCGGAATAATGGGCTCGGCGGAACGAGGCAAACGCGACCATGCATACGTGAATCCAGCGTATGGTCTGAAGGCACCAACGGAGTATCCTACGAGAGCTTCAACAAACTCTCTGCTGTAGACGTATGGCTTCTGTGTAACGAAGACGCCTGAATCGTTTGCCAGGCCATCCACAAGGTGTGAAGAGATATGAGCCACGCGCAGTCGAAGTTGCCACGTGGAGTCTGGCACGGCATACGTAGAGTTCAAACCAAAAAAGAAGTCTGTTGTCTCGACCGGGAA
>Ga0105049_10001818_pt1 | contig 25221 bp, 27 predicted proteins | sample MAT06_FD_78087 | JGI IMG/M metagenome (GOLD analysis project Ga0105049, IMG submission 78087) | Freshwater microbial communities from Lake Fryxell liftoff mats and glacier meltwater in Antarctica - MAT-06 | ecosystem: Environmental > Aquatic > Freshwater > Ice > Liftoff microbial mat | place...
CCGTTCACGATCGGCGGTGGAATCCGCTCGGTCGAGGACGCGCAGGCCGTGCTTGACGCCGGTGCCGACAAGGTCGCGGTCAATTCGGCCGCGCTCAACCGGCCTGAGCTGCTGAGCGAGATGGCCGATGTTTTCGGTTCGCAATGCGTGGTTATCGCGATCGACGCAAAGAAGCAGGGGGACCGGTACGAGGTATTCCTGAACGGTGGCCGCAAGCCGACCGGCCGGAACGCGATCGAGTGGGCGATCGAGGCCACTCGGCTCGGCGCCGGCGAGGTCCTGCTGACCAGCATGGACCGTGACGGCACCAATATCGGCTACGAACTCGAGCTGACCGCGGCAGTCGCCGATGCCACCGCCGTACCGGTGATCGCTTCAGGCGGGGCTGGCGAACTCCACCATCTTGTCGAGGCGATCCAGGACGGCAAGGCTGACGCGGTTCTGTGCGCCTCGATATTCCACTACGGACAACACACAGTCGAAGAAGCGAAGATGTTCATGGCAGCAAACGGAGTGCCTGTCAGGATCCGAGCGGGCCAGGCGCCGAGCCGACGCGCTTGACACGGACTGAAGAGTGTGAGACCCTTTGGCCAGTAGGTCGGCGGCGACGGGGGAGGAGATGACATGAGGTCAAAGGGACCGACTCGGCACCGATTCGCCATCTTCTTCTGTACCGCGCTAGTGCCGCTCGGCATCTTCCTCACCGCCTTTTTCCTTCTCGTAGCGGGCACAGCTTGGCCCGAGGTCGTGGCGATCACTCTGTCTGCGACCGCGTATGCGAATCTTCTGTTGCTGGTGCTTCCGGCGGACCCAAAGAACGAGTGGTCGCGAGCCGAAGCGTGGCGCAACCACGCCTTCCAGTTTTACAACACAGTTGCGTTTATGGCCGTCCTTGCCAGCGCGAACATGGTTGTTTTCGACGACGATGGGTACAGCTACAGCTTCCCCTGGGGCCGATCTCTTCTCGTGTACCCGGGCGCATTTCTGGTGCTCGTCTTCGTGGAATTCCTACTTGGCAAGCTGTTCAGGCAGCCGAAGAGATCCTTCTGGCGTGGCCGACCCGTGCGATGATCGATTCTCTGGAGGAAAGCAAGAGGATTCCCAGGTCGGCCGGTTACTGGAAGGTACTCGCGATCTCTCTGGTTTACTGCGCCGCGTTTTCTCTGGTCGCGACAGGCACCTGGATGTATGGCGTTGGACTGGACCAGCCCGCCTGGTTCCAGATAGTCCTCGCAGTCGTAGCTATCGGGATGCCGTTCGTCGTGCTTATCTGGGGCGCCGTGCTCGCCAGTCGCCAGATCCGGCAGAGGACCGGCTATCCGTCCTCGCCCGAAGGGCTGATCCTGATGCTGTTGGCGGCCAGCATCGCCGCCGGCCTGATCAGTCTGCCGTTCGAAATCTCCGCGGAGTACTTCGTGATCGTCAGCTTGCCTTTTGTCGTCTGGATCTATCTGGCGATCCTGCAGCGTCGCTTTGGCCCGCTTTCCGCGGTGCGAGAGCGGGAGCCGCGCGTCCGATCTGCGTGAGCTGAGGCCGGCTGTGAAGAAGACCGGAGCTGCGGTCAGGCCTCGAGTAGGGCGGCGAGTTCTACTGCCCCGTCGCCCAGGTTGATCCGCAGGCGCTTCAGTTCGAACGGCTCCTCACGACGAGCCAGACCGGGATCTACCGTTGTCGCCCCCCGGTACCCGGCAGCCTCGACGGCGGTCGCGACCTCTTCGTTGTACTGCCCGGCCGGGTAGCAGAAGTTGACAATGTCGATCCCGAGGTCCCGTTCCAGCATGCGCTTCGATTCGACCAGTTCGGTCTTGACCTGGTCGGCTGAGATCACGGTCAGGTCAGGGTGGGTGATCGTGTGGGAGGCGATCTCCCAGCCCGCTGCGACCATCTTTTTCGCCTGCTTGCTCGAGAGGTCTGATCCTTCGGCCTTCAGATTCAGCTGGCCGGCCCAGCCCTTCTTGCGGAGAATCGGCATCGCGTAAAGGTATTGACCGAGGTAGCCGTCATCGAAGGAAAGGACGACCGGCTTGGGAGGCAGAGTCCCGTCTCCGTACCAGGAGTCCTGAACCTGGATGAGGGTGACCGGGGTATAGCCGTTCTGATCCAGCCACTCGACCTGCTCTCTGAAGTCAGCGACTGACAGGTAGAGGTCCGGATACGGCACGTCACCAGCCGGTTCTCCGATCACGTGGTACATCAGGATCGGAACCGGCTCCTTACTGTTCTTCCAGCTCGAATCCGGCTGTGCGCCGGCAGCAGCCGGACCTGGCGACTCCTGCGCAGTTCCGCCGGAGGCCTGGCGGGCGGGGGTGTCCCTGGTGACGGACTCGTCGCTGCCACCGAACGCCATCCAGCCGATTCCGATCACGGCGACCACCGCGACAGTGGCAAGCCCGGCGATCCTTCGCCGACGCCGCTGCTGCTGTTTCAGTTTGAGACGTCTGCGCGCGATGCGCTCAGGGAGCTGACCGCTCATCCCTGATTCGGGCTGCTTTGGGCGTTGCCCTTTCCGGCGCCTTCGTCCTGCCTGTTTTTCTTCGCTTCCGCCCGCTGCCTGATCGCCTGTTGCTGCTTCCTGGTGATCGGCTGGAGGGCGTGGATGCTGGAGTAGCCGACGAGGTAAAGGTTCTTGCCATCCGAGAGAGCCGGCATGTAGGCACCGGTGTGGTACTGGAAAGTCTCCTTGCCGGTCTTGGCGCTGATCCCGTGCGTGGTCGTATCGTCGAAGGTCGACGCGTACACGGTCCTGCCGATCACACTGAGCGAGCCGATCACGCGCCCGTTCATGTCGAAGGTCCAGCGAGCCTCTCCGGTCTTGGCATCAAGCGCGTAAGCGTTACCGTCGAAGGATCCGATGTAGACGGTTGGAGGCGTGCCGGGCACCTGTGCCACGGTCGGGCCGGAATACACCCAGTCGCCGGTGGAAAAGGTCCAGGCGAGCTCGCCTGTGTCGGCATCGAAGCTGTAGACGCGGCTGTCGTTGTTGCCGATGTAGACCCGTCCGAAAGCGACTGCCGGCGTGGAGTAGAAGGAGCCGGGCTGACCGAGGCCCGGGCCGAGGGCCTGGGTTTGCCAACGGATCTCGCCGTTCGAGGCGCGAACCGCGGTCATCGCGCCGCCGTAGTCGCCGACGTAAAGCGTGCCGTCGTCATAAGCCGGGGCGCCCTTGATCGCGCCGGCGACCGAGGTCTCCCAGACCTCCTTGCCGTTGCTGGTCTTCAGTGCGTAGAGCACGCCGTTCTCGCAGCCGAAGTACATCCGGTCCCCGACTACGACCGGTGAAGACTCGGAGCGACACGGCAGCGACTTCTTCCAGATCTGCTTGCCGTTCCTGGCGTTCAGCGACAGAACCTGGCCGGGCTCGAGGTTGACGATGTAGAGACGGCCCTTCGAGTAGGTCGGGGTGGCGGCGTTGAGTTTCGCGATACGCCGGTTCCACCTGGTCTTGCCCGTCTCGGTATCGAGAGCATGGGCGTAGCCGTCGTTGTCAACGAAGAACATAGTGCCATCGGCGATCGCGGGCGGGAACTCGAGCAGTGGCTGGTCGCCGTACTTCCAGAGCCGCTTGAAGGGCGGGTGGATTCCTTCTACGGGCAGGTATCCCGTCCGCTGGCGGTCGTAGCGGAAAGTCGGCCAGTCCACCCGTGTGTCCTCTTTCGGGGCCGGCTTGGCGGCGACCGGTGCCTCGAAGTTCACCGAAGGGTTGCTGACGTCGTCGGGACGCTTAAGCTGGCCGTAGGCGACCGCGGCTGCCACTGCCAGTAACAGCAGGGCAACGACGCTGACGATCGCCAGGCGGCGGCGGTCTTTCCACCAGGGCCCGGAATCGCTATCCGGCAGGGGCTCGTTTTCCGGTTTGGCATTCATCCGCAGAATGGATAATGGTACGGGAGAGTCAAGACGGGTACAAGAATGACGAACAGTGACCGGACAGAGCTGACGAGAGTTATCGAGCGGGACCCTGCACTTGCCAGGGTGCGCGGGTTCGCGGGCGATGCAGCCTGCTACCTGGTCGGGGGCAGCGTGCGGGACGCTCTGCTCGGCCACCCGGCTCTCGATCTCGACCTGGCTGTGGACGGACCTGTGGCTGAACTGGCCCGGCGACTCGACCCTGACGCGGTGCTCCACGAGCGCTTCGACACTGCCGAAGTAGAGGTCGAAGGAACGAAGGTTGATCTGGCCCGGACCCGCTCGGAGCGATACACCCGCCCCGGAGCCCTTCCGGTCGTCGAGCCGGCCGGAATCGAAGAAGACCTGGCTCGTCGTGACTTCACGATCAACGCCCTGGCCGCCCCGCTGGACCGGCCCGGAGAGATTCTCGACCCGTGCGGGGGCCTTGCCGACATCGAGCGGCGGGTGATCAATGTGATCCACGCCGGCTCTTTTGTTGACGATCCCACCCGGGCCCTGAGAGCAGCGCGCTACGCCGCGCGCCTCGGATTCGACATCGACCACCGCACCGCCGAACTGCTGCCGTCGGTTGACCTCAACACCGTCTCCCGGGAGAGGTTTGAATCCGAACTCGAGCTGATCGCCGCGGAGCCGACAGCATTGGAGGCGGTGCGCCTGGCGTCGGCCTGGGGACTCCTTGGTCTTGACGACGAAGATCTCGCGTTGCTGACGCACGCTTTCGCGTTGTTGGAAGCTGACCTTTGGAGCGACACATGCAGCCGGAGCGCCGTTCTGCTCGCGGTGGCAAGCCGCGGCGTGGAGCGGGCGCCCCTCCACCAGATCGAGTACCCCGGCTCGCCCAGCCTCGCGAACTCTGCCGCTCGCAGGCTTGACCCGGTCGGCTTGCTGCTGGCCCGGGCGGCGGGGGCGGACTGGCTCGATCGCTGGATGAACGAGTGGCGGCTCGTATCGCTTGAGGTGACCGGGGACGACCTGCTTGCCGAAGGCGTCCCGAGGGGAGTGGCGGTAGGCGCCGGGCTGGATGCAGCGCTTGCCTCTGCCCTTGATCAGGGTTTATCCACCCGTGAGGAGCAGCTGGCGACAGCCCTCGCCGCCGCCCGCCTGACTCAGGATCAGGACAGTCCCGGTTGAGCGCAGAGAACGAATGAAGCGTCATTCGAACGGCGACCTCGACTGGTACCAGGCGGAACTCCCCGGGGCGACCGTATGTTTTACAACCCGCCGGGGCGGAACGAGCGCTGCGCCCTACGACACGCTGAACCTCGGTGTTCTGACCGAAGATGACCGCGCAACGGTTCTGAGCAATCGTGCCGGAGCCGCGTCGGCTCTCGGCCTCGACGGTGAGCGGATCCGGATGGGCCTGCAGGTACACGGCTCGAAGATCCTTGGCCACGAGGACCGCGAATGCAAGGGTCACTTTCTCGATCCGGTCCCCGACCCGCCGGAGGCCGACGGCCATGTGACCCGGGCGGCCGGGATCCCCCTGCTGGTGCTGGTCGCCGACTGCCTGCCGGTGGCCGTCAAGGGGCCTGACGGCCTGGCGATGCTCCACTGCGGCTGGCGCGGTCTGGCTGGAACCCTGGTCGAGGACGCCGTCGCCATGGTCGGCGGCGAGGCTGCGGTGATCGGCCCCGGCATCGGTCCATGCTGCTTCGAGGTCGGCAGTGAGGTCAAGGGAGCGTTCGCCGATCTCGGAGACGGGATCTTCGAGGGGCGCATGTGCGACCTTCCAGAGGTCGCGGGACGCCTGCTCCGCCGGTCCGGGGTGGAGGTGGTCGAGACGACCGGGATCTGCACCTGCTGCAACGAGGCCGACTTCTTTTCACACCGGCGCGATGGCGGTGTGACCGGCCGGCAGGCAGGCATCGCCTGGAACGACTGAACGGGCCTGCTGCGGTCACCGGGCGGCCGTCCGCCGTGACCGGAACGGTGCAGAACCGCCGCGGCTTGCCACAAAGTGCCCGGAATTCAGCATAATCCGTGAAGGGTTCGTCCCGTCAGGCACGAATCACCGCTTACTTATGGCACTCAGAGACTCATGGCATCGCACACTCGTCTACTTCGGCCTCGCCGAGGAAGGCCACGCGCAGGGTGAATACGACGACTATGACGACGAGTACCTCGAAGGTGACGAGGATTACGAGCCGCGGCGTGACCGGGGACGGGGCCGTGGAGCAAACGTGAGGCGCCTGCCGACCAGTCGGCGCCGGAGCCATGATGAGATCGACGACATTTTCGCTGACGACGAGCCGTCGCCGCGCTCGCGCACCCGCACGCTGCGCCCGGTCGATGACGAGGACGACGAGGTCCAGGTTCATCTGGTCATCCCGCGCAACTTCAACGACGCACAGCAGGTCGCGGATCAGTTCAAGCGCAAGGTGCCGGTCATCCTCAACCTCCAGACGACCGACCATGAACTCTCGAAGCGTCTGATCGACTTCGCCTCCGGCCTGACCTACGCCATGGACGGCGGAATGCAGCGGATCGCCGAAAAGGTGTTCCTGCTCACTCCGCGCAACGTCGAGGTCTCGGCCGAAGAAAAAGCCAGGCTGATCGACAAGGGCTTCTTCAACCAGTCCTGACCCTCCACTCGCCTGACTGGAGTCCCGTCCGGGTCGGAGCCTGCCCCGGCAGCCCGGCAGGGTAAGGCTCTAAGCTCCGCAGCATGATCGTCGGCTTCATCGGATCCGGAAACATGGCTGCTGCCATGGCTCGGGGCTGGGCTAACTCGGGTTCGCACGGGCCCGACGGAATGCTCTTTACGGACTCCGGTTCGGGTCGCGCCACCGCGCTGGCCAAGGAGGTGGGCGGCAGGGCCGTCCACGGAAACGCCGAACTGGTGGCCGGGAGCGACTTCGTGGTGCTCGCAGTGAAGCCTCACTCGCTGGTCAAGGTAGCCGAGCCACTGCCGGCCCCGCGCGCCGTGCTCTCGCTGCTCGGAGCGACGAAGCTGCCCGACCTGGTCGAGCAGTTCCCGGAATCGACCGTTCTGAGGCTGATGCCGAACCTGGCGGTGGAAGTCAACCGGGGTGTCATCTGCGTCGCAAATGGTGACGAAGCCGACCCGGAGATAGTCGCCGAAGCCCAGGCGCTCCTGGAGCCGCTCGGGCAGGTGGTCGGGCTTGAAGACGACGAGATGGACGCGGCCACAGCCGTCATGGGCTGTACTCCTGCCTACTTTGCCGCCACCGCGGCGGCGATCGCCGGTGTCGGCGTCAGCGAGGGTCTAGACCCGGATGTTTCCAACTCAATGGTCGCCGAGGCCCTGGCCGGTACGGCAGCACTGCTCGGGCATCGCACGCCGTTTGAGATCCAGGTGGCGGTCGCATCACCGGGTGGAAGCACTGAGGCCGGCCTCGAGACGCTCGAGGAGAAGGGCGGGGTAGAGGCCTTCCGCGAGGCCGCGCAAGCGTCTCTTCGCCGGATGCGCGGCCAGTGATCGGGTCAGCCGCCCTTTTCGCCGTTTCCAGGGGGGACGTGGCGAGCTACATCAGCGCCCTCTTCACGGTCTACATCGTCCTGATCTTCGTCCGCATCCTCGTTTCCTGGATTCCGCGTCTGCCCCAGAACACCGCCCTGCTCGCTGTGGTGAAGTTCTCCCAGCAGACAACCGACCCTTACCTCAACATGTTCAGGCGGATCCTGCCGCCGGTCGGGGGAAGCGGACTGGCGCTGGACCTCAGCCCGATGATCGGCCTCATTCTGCTGCTGATCGGCCAGTCGTTGATCGTCGGGATGATCGCGGGTTGATCCGCCGAAGCACCATCGTCTCGGTGGCACTCATCGCCGCCGCTGTGATCACGGTCGACCAGATCACCAAGGCTCTGGTCACCGCCTCGATCGAGCGCGGCGACGCAATCGAAGTGCTCGGCCCGCTCAAGTTCACGCTCACCTACAACGACGGCGTCGCGTTCGGCCTCGCCGGCGGCGGGGGGATCTTCGTAATCCTGTTGAGCATGGTCGCCCTGGTGGCACTCGGTGCCTTCATCGCAACCGCCCCTGACCGGCTCGGAACGTGGCTCGCCGGCGGACTCATCCTCGGAGGGGCGCTCGGAAACATGATCGACCGGGTCCGGATCGGCCATGTGACGGACTTCATCCTGCTGCCGAACTGGCCGGCCTTCAATATCGCCGACGCTTCGATCACCGTGGGTGTTGTGCTGCTCGCCTGGACAGTGCTCCGCCACGACGACAGCGGCAAGGACAAAGACAGCCAAGAGAAGGTCGATACGGAAAGCATCGAAGGCGACGGGGGCGAGGCAGCAACCGATGGCCTCTGAGCAAGACCCGCCCTACCGGATCGTCTTCGGCGACGACTATCTGGCGGTGATCGACAAGTCGGCTGATCTGGTCATTCACCCCGCGCCATCCCACGAAGGCGTGACCCTGGTCGAACTGCTCGGGGAAGAGTTGGCCGGCGGGGACGACCCGGAGCGTCCTGGCATCGTCCACCGGCTGGACCGCGGCACCAGCGGCCTGCTGGTCGTGGCGCGTGAGCCCGAGACCCATCGAAAGCTGCAGCAGATGATCCGCGATCGCAGCTTCGAACGCACTTACCTGGCGCTGGCCGACGGCCGCTTCCGCTCACGCACCGGCACGATCGATGCCCCAATCGGCCGTGCCTCCAGAAAGCGCCACCGCATGGCGGTCAATGGGGCCAGCCCGCGCGAGGCTCGCACCCATTTCGAAGTCAAAGAGACCCTCAGGCGGGACAGCCTGCTCGAAGTAAAGCTCGAAACCGGCCGCACCCACCAGATCCGGGTCCATATGGAAGCGGTCGGCCACCCCCTGGTCGGAGACATCACCTACGGCGGGCCGGACCGTTACAGCCTCGAACGCCAGTTCCTCCATTCCTGGCGACTCGCCTTCAACCATCCGGTCAGCGACGAGGCCATGGAATTCGAAGCAGAACTGGCGCCCGATCTGACGGACGCGCTCAACGAGGCCCGCGGCGTCGGCTGAGCTGCGGGTAGTCGCGTGGCAGGCCGTGGCCAGGTGAGTCCTGTCGAGCCGGGTGCGCGGTGGGGCAGATCCCTCTAGGATGCCGGTCCAACCGTATTCCCTAACCCCCGATGATTCTGAAACGGCTCCTGCCCTGAGAAAGGGTCTCCGTTAATGAGCGCGGGTGGATCTATTCAAACTTTCATCCAAGGAGAAGCATGTCCCAAGTAGGAATCCAGGAATTGCTGGAGGCCGGAGTTCATTTCGGCCACCAGACCAGTCGTTGGAACCCGACCATGCGGCGTCACATCGCCGGCGAAATCGACGGGATTCACATCATCGACCTGCTGCAGACCGAGGAGATGCTCGAGGACGCGCGCCGTTTTGTCGGCGAGCTGACCAGCGGCGGCGGCAAGGTTCTGTTTGTTGGCACCAAGAAACAGGCCTCGGGAGTGATCGAGGACTGGGCCGCACGATCGAACATGCCTTACGTGACCCGGCGCTGGCTGCCCGGGCTGCTGACCAACTACAACATCGCTTCAGCCCGGATCAAGCGACTCCATGAGCTGACCGAGCTGACCGAAACCGGCCAGATCGAGCTGCTGCCGACCAAAGAGCGAATGAACATGCAGGCCGAGCTGGCCAAGCTTGAGTTCGCGCTCGGTGGCGTCCGCGACATGGACCGGGTACCTGACGCCGTATTCATCATCGACCTCAAGTCCGAGGAGATCGCCCTGCGCGAGGCAACCCGGCTGAGGCTGCCGGTGATCGCCCTGGTCGACACCAACTGTGACCCGGGACTGATCGACTACGTCATTCCCGGAAACGATGACGCCATTCGCTCCTGCGAGCTGGTCATCTCGACCGTCGGCGAGGCGATCGAGCAGGGCGCCGGGGCGTGGGCAGTGGTCGAAGAGAAGCGCCGCGTTGAAGAGCAGGCCCGCCGCGAGAAGGAAGAAGCCGAGAAGCGCAAGCGCGAAGAAGAGGAGCGTGTGCGTCGCGAGGCGATCGAGAAGGAGCAGGCCGAGGAGAAGGCGCGGGCCCGTGCCGAGCAGCAGGCGAAAGTCGAAGCCGAGGCCGCCAAGCCCGCTCCGAAACCGCATCCACAGGCGGTCCCGGATCACCCCCAGGCCGTGTCGGAACATCCCCAGGCGGTCGTGCCTGATCACCCGCAGGCCGTTGTGCCTGACCATCCCCAGGCAGTCGTGCCGGATCATCCACAGGCGGTAGCCGCGGATCCGGAGCCGGCTGAAGAGGAGCCCGAGGCCGAAGAGCCGGCAGCCGAAGAGGCCGCTGAGGCCCCGGCGGAAGAGGCCAAAGAGGCCGCCGATGCCCCGGCTGAGGCCGCCGATGCGCCTGAAGCAGCGGACGCTCCGGCTGAGGCGCCCGAGGCAGAAGAGGCACCGGCAGAAGAGGCACCAGCCGAAACAGAAGAGTCCACCGAAGCAGCACCCGAAGCTGAAGACACCGAGGAGGAAAGCAAGTGAGCGGCCCGATCACAGCCGCCGACGTCAAGGCCCTTCGCCAGCAGACAGGCGCCGGCATGATGGACAGCAAGGCTGCGTTGACCGAAGCTGACGGCGACATGGAGCGGGCGGTCGAGCTGCTCCGGGTCAAGGGTCAGGCTTCGGCCGCCAAACGATCTGACCGCGGCACTTCAGAAGGCGTCGTTGCTTCCTACATCCACGCCAACAAGAAGGTCGGCGCGATGGTCGAGGTGCTTTGCGAGACCGACTTCGTCGCCCGCAACGAGGACTTCTCTGTTTTCGCTTACGAGGTCGCGATGCATGTCGCCGCAGCCTCGCCGACCCATGTGTCGGGGGACGACATCCCGGAGGATCAGGTTGCATCGGAACGCAGGATCTTCGAGGAGAAGGCCCGCGAAGAAGGCAAGCCGGACAACGTGGTCGAGCGCATCGTCGACGGCCAGATTGCCAAGTGGAAGAAGGACATCGCCTTGCTGCACCAGGAGCATGTCAACACCGGCAAGCACGACTCGAAGACGATCGAGCAGATGCGCGAGGCGCTGGCAGCCAAGGTAGGCGAGAACGTGGTCATCTCCCGCTTCTCCTGCTTCCGGGTAGGCGAGTAGGAGCCACTCGAAGCCCGATATGGACAACCCGGAACCCCGATTCAAGCGGATCCTGCTGAAGCTCTCGGGCGAGGCCCTGATGGGCGACCTGGACTTCGGCACCGATCCGGCCCAGGTCACGCGGATCGCGAGACAGATCAAGGTGGTACGGGACCGGGGAGTCGAGGTGGCGATCGTCGTCGGCGCCGGCAACATCTACCGCGGGATAGAGGGTGCGGCCGAGGGAATGGACCGGGCAACTGGCGACTACATGGGCATGATGGCGACGGTGCTGAACGCCCTGACGTTGCAGGACGCGCTCGAGAAGCACGGGCAGTTCACCCGGGTGATGTCGGCGATCGATGTGCGTGAGGTGGCCGAGCCCTACATCCGGCGCCGCGCCATGAGGCATCTGGAGAAGGGCCGGGTCGTGATCTTCGCGGCCGGAACCGGCAACCCGTTCTTCACCACTGACACCGCTGCGGCTCTGCGCTCGCTTGAGATCCACGCAGAAGCGATCCTGATGGCTAAAAACGGAGTCGAAGGCGTATACGACGCCGATCCCTCGATCAGCTCGGAGGCCCGGTTCATCCCCGAGATCACCCACCTGGAGGCGATCGAACAGGGCCTGAAAGTGATGGACTCGACCGCTCTGAGCCTCTGTATGGACAACAACCTGCCGATCCACGTCTTCAACATGGCAGACGAGTGCAATATCGATAGGATCGTCTCCGGTGAGAAGGTCGGCACGCTGGTGAGTTCTTCGGCGAACGGATCGACCGCACCGGAACACGGATCATGATCGACGACCTTCTCGCAGACGCCAAAGAACGGATGGACAAGTCTGTCCACTCGACCAAGGGCGAGTTCGCCACGGTGAGGACCGGCAGGGCGACCCCGCATCTGCTCGACCGGATCACGGTCGACTACTACGGCGCCCAGACCCCGCTCGCCCAGATGGCGAACATCGCTGCGACCGAAGCCAGGATGCTGACCGTGACCCCGTACGACAAGTCGGTGATCGGCGCGATCGAGAAGGCGATCATGGAATCCGACGTCGGACTGACCCCGTCCAACGACGGAAGTGTGATCAGGCTGAACATTCCTGACCTGACCGAAGAGCGGCGCAAGGAGATGGTTAAGGTTGTGCACGGCGTGGCCGAGGACGGCCGCATCGCGATCCGCAACGTGCGCCGTGACGTGATGGCCGACCTGCGTGAGCTGAAGAAGGAAGGCGAAGCCGGTGCGGACGACGAGCATCGTGCCGAGGCCGCCCTCCAGAAGCTGACCGATGAGTCGATCGGGGAAATCGAGTCGCTGCTGAAGGGCAAGGAAGAGGAAATCCTCGAGGTGTGAGTACCCCCCGGTACGTCGCCATCATCACGGACGGGAACGGCCGCTGGGCCAGCGAGCGCGGTCTGCCGGTACAGGAAGGTCACCGGGCCGGAGCCGACGCGGTCAAGGCCCGCGTGCGTGACGCCGCCGAGTTCGGTGTTGAGGAGTTGACTGTCTTTTCGTTCTCGACCGAGAACTGGTCGCGGTCGGAGGAAGAAGTCAGCGGCCTCATGCAGATGTTCTCCGAGCGGATCGAGCGCGAGACGCCCGAACTCGACGCCGAGGGGGTTCGAATGCGCTTCATAGGACGGCGCGAAGGCGTTCCGGAAGGGCTGGGCGTGCAGATGGACGAAGCCGAGGCCAGGACTGCCGCCAACCAGCGGATCACCCTTTTCATCGCCTTCAACTACGGTGGCCGGGCCGAGATTCTCGACGCTGCACGTGGCTTCAACGGCGACACCGAGGAGGACTTCAGGCAGAGGCTGTACGCACCCGACATGCACGACCCTGAACTGCTTATCCGGACCAGCGGCGAGCAGCGCATCTCCAACTACCTCCTGTGGCAATGCGCCTACTCCGAGTTCGTCTTCCGGGACGAACTCTGGCCCGACTTCGACCGCGAGGCCTTCGCCGACTCGCTCGCCGAGTACGGCCGGCGTGAGCGGCGTTTCGGATCGAGGACTGCCTGATGGGCGAGACCACCAAGCGTTTTCTGGTCGCCCTGCCGCTGCTCGCGCTGGCGATCGCGATAGTGGTCGCCGGAGGGCCGTGGTTCGCCGGGGCGGTCACGATCCTCGGACTGATCGGCCTGCGCGAGTTCTTCACGATGAGCGCCGACTATTCACCTTTCCGGCTGGCGGCATACGTCGGACTGATCGCCATGGTCGCTGCGGCCCTGCTAGGCACTGCCTTCAACGTTCTGCTCTTCCTCGCCCTGCCTTTCCTGCTTGTTTTCATCGCAGCAGTCCACCGCTCAAGGATCGAGGGCGTTACGGCCTCGATGGCGGTCACGATCTTCGGCCTGTTCTGGATCGGCATTCCACTGCTGCACGCCGTCCTGTTGCGGGACCTGCCGGACCACGGGGCGGCGCTGATGATCAACGTGCTGGTCGGGACCTTCGCAGCCGACACGGGTGCGTACGCGGTCGGTCGTATGTTCGGCAGCCACCGCCTGGCACCGAAGCTTTCGCCGAACAAGACGGTCGAAGGCCTGATCGGTGGAATCCTGATCGGAACCCTCGGTGTCTGGTGCGCCGGTCTGTACCAGGACTGGCTGACCGGCACAGACGCTTTGATCCTCGGAATCGCGGTGGCATCGATCGCTGTGGTCGGAGATCTGTTCGAGTCGATGATCAAGCGGGATCTCGGAACCAAGGACACCAGTACTCTGTTTGGACCACACGGCGGCCTGCTCGACCGGCTCGATGCAGTCTTCTTCACCGTGGTGGTCGGCTACTACGTTTCGGTCGCCCTCGTTTACTGACAACGGCGCATCCCGCGCCAGCAACCCGAAGACCCCCCTCGAATGAAAAAGATCGTGATACTCGGATCGACCGGTTCCATCGGCCGCCAGGCGATGGAGATCGTCGCCTCGCGGGAAGATCTTGAGGTGCTCGGCCTTTCGGTGCGCTCAAACTGGCGGGAGGCGGTGATCCAGGCGCAGCAGTCAGGGGCCGGCACGATCGCCGTCGCCGACCCCGGGGCCGCGCTCGAAGCGCGCGCTGAGTTTGACGGTACGGTGCTGGAAGGGGAGGCTTCGGCCCGCTCGCTGATCGACGCCTGCGAGCCCGACATGGTCCTCAACGGGATAGTGGGCGCCGCCGGGCTGGGTCCGACGATCACGACGCTGAACGCCGGCATCGACCTCGCTCTTGCCAACAAGGAGAGTCTGGTGATCGGGGGAGACCTCGTGATCGAACTCGCTCGTGCCACGGGCAGCCGGATACTGCCGGTGGACTCCGAGCACTCGGCGATTTTTCAGTTGCTGGACGGCGAATCTCGCGATGCGGTCGAACGCATCGTCCTGACCGCGTCGGGCGGCCCTTTCCGGGGTCGCGACGATCTCGCTTCGGTCACCGTGGAAGAGGCCCTCGACCACCCGACCTGGAAGATGGGTGGGCGGATCACGATCGATTCCGCCTCGCTGATGAACAAAGGGTTTGAGATGATCGAGGCGCATCATCTTTTCGGCATCGGATACGAGAAGATCGACGTGGTCGTCCACCCGCAGTCGATCGTGCATTCGCTGGTGGATCTGGTCGACGGGGCGACGCTGGCCCACCTCGGATATCCGGACATGCGTGTCCCGATCGCTTTCGCCCTGGCCTGGCCCGACCGGATCACGACCCCGGTCGAGCGCCTTGATCTGGCTACGGTCGCCAGTCTGGAGTTCGAAGCACCTGACCCTGGCACCTTCCGATGCCTGGAGCTTGCCCGCCAGGCCGGACTTGCCGGGGGGATCTCGCCCTGCGTCCTGAACGCATCGGACGAAGTTGCCGTACAGGCATTTCTCGACGGCAGGATCGCGTTTCCGGAAATCGCCGCGCTGGTCGAGAGGGTCCTCGACGACGTCGGCACCGGCCCGGCCAGGGACTTCCGTGAGCTGTTCGCGATCGATGAGGCGGCGCGCGAACGCACCGATGAGCTGGTCGGGGGGTTGAAGGGCTAGATGAGTTTCCTGCTCGCTTTCCTGGCCTTTGTGGCGCTGATCGTGTTCCACGAACTCGGCCATTTCGTTGCTGCCAAATGGACCGGCATGCGGGTCGAGCGGTTTTTCCTGTTCTTCCCGCCGAAGCTCATATCGATCAAGCGTGGCGAAACGGAGTACGGGATCGGCGCCATACCGCTCGGTGGCTTCGTGAAGATCACCGGGATGAACCCGGATGAGGAGCTGCCGCCGGAGATCGCCGCACGCGGCTACTACCACCAGCCGGTCTGGAAACGGATCGTCGTGATCAGTGCCGGACCCGCGGTGAACCTGGCGATCGCCTTCGTGATCCTTTTCTTCCTGTCCTTTGGCATTCAGGAGCCCAACCAGACGATCGACGAGGTGGCGCCCGGCACGCCTGCCCAGGCAAAGCTGCTGCCCGGTGACCGGATCGTCTCGGTAGACGGCGTCACCGGTGACCAGACCGCGATTGCCGACCAGATCAACACGCATTCCTGCGCCGGCGAGGCGGTCAACGGCTGTGTGGCGGCGACGCCGGCGACCGTGGTGATCGAGAGAAACGGTGCCAACCGGACGATTGAGATCCGGCCCGAGTTCGACGCTGCCAACGACCGCAACCGGATCGGCTTCGTCTTCGGCAGCGAGCCCTTGAATCCGGGACCGGCCGAAGCCGCAGGGATCTCGGTTGAGTTCATGTGGATGGTCACCTCCCGGACGGTCTCCACCCTGTCCCAGCTCTACCAGACCGAGAAGAGGGAGGAACTCTCCGGCGTTGCCGGCAGCTACGAGGTGACCCGCCAGGCGATCGACATCGGCTGGCGGGAGGCCCTGACCCTGATCGCCCTGATCAGCCTCTCGCTCGGCGTGATCAACCTGTTTCCGTTCCTGCCGCTGGACGGCGGGCACATCTTCTGGAGTCTGGTCGAGAAACTCCGGGGAAGGCCGGTCCCGTTCGCCGTCATGGAGCGGGCAGGGATGATCGGATTCGTGCTCGTGATCGGGCTGTTCCTGATCGGATTATCCAACGACATAGGGCGCCTGACCGGCGAAGGATTCAATCTCCGGTAGATTTCGCGTTGCAGCGCCAGTCGGAGAGAGTCCAGAGAAGGAGGAGTTATGCATACGACCGAGGTCGTGACTGAGTTTTCCGGTGGACCGGGCTACGAGCCCGAGTCCAACAACCTGTACGAAGCATTCCTGAGCACAGTCTCGCGGCTCGGTGACGACACCGCGATCGTTTCGGAGGAAGAAGACGTCCGCTACTCCTGGAACGAGCTCTCGGCCAGGGTTCGGGCGATCGCCGGCGGACTCAACTCGCTCGGACTGGAGCGTGGCGACACGATCAGCATGCTGATGAACAACCGTTCCGACTTCATTCCCACCGACCTGGCCGCTGTATCGCTTGGAGCGGTTCCTTTTTCCGTCTACCAGACCTCCTCGCCCGAACAGCTCGATTACCAGTTGCGTGACTCGGCCGCTTCGGTGATCGTTATCGAACCGGCGTTCCTGCCGGTGCTGGACCAGATCAAGGATGGCCTGCCGGACCTGAAGCACGTGGTCGTGCTCGGTGGTGACGGGGGCACGATGACTTACGACGAGCTGCTGGCGGTAGAGCCGGAATTCGATCCGCTGCCGATCGCCTCCGGGGTCGGCCTGGACGATCCGCTCACCCTGATCTATACCTCCGGTACCACCGGACCACCGAAGGGCGTTTCGCTCACGCACGGCAATCTGCTGCGCATGCTTACCGCAGTCTTGGAAGGCGTGATCGACCTGCCGGGCAAGGACTCCCGCGTGATCTCGTGGCTGCCGGCAGCCCACATCGCCGAACGCGGAGCGAACTACTACTCGGCCATGATGCGAGGCTTCGAGGTCCACATCTGTCCCGACCCCAAACGGATCATCGAGTACCTGCCGAAGGTCAGGCCGACCTGGTTCTTCGCGGTTCCGCGGATCTGGGAGAAGCTCCGGTCCGGTCTGGAAGCCATGCTGGCGGGCCTGCCTGAAGAGCAGCGCGAGAAGGCGCAGGGTGACCTGGCCGCCGCGATCAAGAAGGTCCGCCTGGAGCAGGCCGGAGAGCCGGTTCCCGAAGACCTTGCGGCCCGGGTAGCCGCCGCCGATGAGGCGCTGTACTCCGGACTGCGTTACAACCTCGGCTTCGACCAGTTTGTCGCGGTGAGCGTCAGCGCGGCCCCGATCCCGGTCGAGGTTCTCGAGTTCTTCCACGCGATCGGAATTCCGATCGGGGAGCTCTGGGGGATGTCAGAGACCTGCGGTGTGATCACGATCAACCCGCCCGACCGGATCAAGATCGGCACCGTAGGACCCCCGGTGCCCGGAGTCGAAGTCAAGGTGGCCGAAGACGGAGAGCTGCTTTGCCGCAGCCCGTACGTCATGCCGGAGTACCGCAACCAGCCCGAGAAGACGGCTGAAACGATCATCGACGGCTGGCTCTACACCGGAGACATCGGTTCGATAGACGAAGACGGCTACGTCAAGATCCTCGACCGCAAGAAGGAACTGATCATCAATGCTGCCGGCAAGAACATGTCACCGGCCAACATCGAGGCGCATGTGAAGGCTGCTTCTCCGCTCGTAAGCCAGTGTGTCGCGATCGGCGATGCGCGTTCATACAACGTGGCGCTGATCGTGCTCGATCCTGACTACGCGCCGGTGTGGGCGGCTCAGAACGGACTCGAGGGCGTGTCTCTCGGGGATCTGGCTGAGAACGAGAAGGTGCTTGCGGCGATCTCCGATGGCATTGAAGCCGCCGGCGCGAAGATGGCCCGGGTCGAGCAGATCAAGAAATTCCGGATCATTCCAGGGGAATGGCTGCCGGGTGGCGACGAACTGACCCCGACGATGAAGCTGAAGCGCAAGCCGATCTCGGCGAAGTACGAAGCCGAAATCGAATCGCTCTACGCGAGCTGAGGCGGCACCGCAGGCCGTGGCCAGTCCGGGGGCATTCGAGCACATCGCGATAACCCGCCTGCCGGAGCTGCAGACGGCGAACGGACTGTTTCGGGCCGCGCCAGGGGTCGACCTCGCCGGGGAAGGCGTCCGCGGTTCCAGCTCACTGAGAGCGGGGGCGATAGTCCTGCTCGGCCTGCTGAGGGCCGACGAGGTGGGGCTGCCGCACCCGTTTTCGACCGGGGCCCTCAGGACCCGGGTGCTCGGCGACCTCGCCGGGCCTGGCGCGGGCCCGGGGGAGCTGGGCCTGGGCCTCTGGGCCGAGTCACGGGCTGACGGTGGTGCGGTCAACGAAATCACCGCCCTGATCGCCGGCAAACTCTCGAAGGGATTCGAGCGCATTCCGCTGAAGCGGCTGGCCTGGCTGGTTTCGGGCCTGAACGAAGCCTCTACCCGGGTCGGTGGTGGACCCGAGCTTGATTCGCTTCTTGAACGGGCCGAGGCGGCGCTGGTCTCCCGGGTTGTGGCAAACACCGGCTTCATGTCGGACCTACACCACCGCATCGGAGGCGGGCTGACTCCCGTTTCCGGACAGTTTCACTCGCTGACGGCACTCTGCCGGCTCGAGCGCGCAGGGCGGGAGGAAGCCGCTGCGAAGGCAGCCCGGAGCCTGCTTGCCGCTCTGCTCGAGATCCAGCGTGAAGACGGCTCCTGGCCGGGTGTGGTGGACCCGGTCCGTGGCGAGGCCGCTGCGCTCTTCCCGGTATTCACGGTGACCCAGGTGGCACTCGCTCCGATCGCCCTCAGGCTCTGCCGGGAGACCGGCCTGACCGGTGACATCGACGCCGCCTCCAATGCGGGTATCGAGTGGGCCCGCGGCAACAACCGGCTCGGCTTTGACCTGGTCCACGAGAACGAAGCAAGACTCGACCGCGGCATCATGCCGAAACGGATACCGGGTGCCGTTTCGCGCGGCTTTACTTCTGCGGCCAGGCGGCTGCGCGGGCGGCTGCCAGAGCCTGACCGGTCCGACCTCATCCTCGACCCTGAAGTGTCGAGCGAGGACCTCGGCTGGGTTCTGGAGGCCTGGGCGGGGCGTTGAGGGTGCCGGGCTTCGGTACCCTGCATGGATGGCTTCAAAAAGACAGATATTCGTAGGCCGGGTTCCGGTCGGGGGCGGCGCTCCGGTCGTCGTCCAGACGATGACCAAGACCGAGACCGCCAACATCGAAGCAACGATGGATCAGATCGAGAAGGTCGCCGAGGCCGGTGCCGACGTCGTCCGGGTTGCCGTGCCCAGAGACAAGGACGTCGAGGCCCTCAAGACGATCGTCAAGCGGTCTCCGATCCCTGTTATCGCCGACATCCACTTCAACCACACGCTCGCCCTGAAGGCGATCGAGGCCGGGGCGGACTGCATCCGCCTGAACCCGGGAAACATCGGCGGCCGGGAGAAGGTCGCCGAGGTGGCCGCGCTGGCCAACCTGAAAAACACTCCGATGCGGATCGGGGTCAACTCCGGCTCGCTGCCGAAACACCTTCACGCACTGGAGAACGAGAACCCGACCGAAGCGCTGGTCACTGCGGCGATCGAGTTCGTAACCCTGATGGAGAGCCTCGAGTTCACCAACTTCAAGGTCTCGATCAAGTCGACGAACGTGCCGAATACGATTGCGGCCAACCGTCTGCTCGCCGAGAAGATCCCGTACCCGCTCCATCTCGGCATCACCGAGGCCGGTACCAAGTGGACAGGATCGATCAAGTCCGCGGTCGGCCTCGGGGCCCTGCTGGCCGACGGCATCGGCGACACGATCAGGATCAGCCTCTCCACCTTTCATGCCGAAGAGGAGGTCAAGGTCGCCTGGGAGATCCTCAAGGCGCTTCAGCTGCGCGAGCGCGGCCCGGTCCTGATCGCCTGCCCGACCTGCGGCCGGCTCCAGTTCGACATGGACGCAGTCGTGGCCGAAGTCGAGCAGCGGCTTGAGAACTACGACGAGGCGATCGAGGTGGCGGTTCTCGGCTGCGCGGTCAACGGTATCGGCGAGGCCAAGCATGCTGACTTCGGGATCGCCGGCGCCAAGAACGAAGGTGTTGTTTTCGCCCACGGCAAGGCGCTGAAGAAGGTCCCCACCTCGCAACTGGTAGATACGCTCTTCGAGCAGATTGATCTTTCGCGCGACCGGGGGGGAGAGGTCCAGTTCGACGAGAAGGAATCGGCAGAAGGCCAGGCCTGGGTCCAGAAGATCGAAGAAGACAACGCCGGCGACCTGACCCCGGAGAGGATCGCCCGAATGGAGAAGGAAGCCGCCCTCAGCGGGTCCGCCGACTCTCTGCTGGTCGACGAAAAGGCGTCGCCTACGGCCGGACGGCGTTTCACCCGAGCCTGATCGAGGGGCGGCGCTTCACCCGAGCCCGGCGAACGGACGGGGTTGGGGGGCACGGCCTCCTCGGCCCCATACGTCGTCGGCAGCACCCCAACCCCGTCCGTCCGGCGTCTGTGAGGGACTTCTTCGCATCCCTCGTAACCCCGGCAGGGCACCGGCATCGCACACAGGCGGCCAAGCCTGTTGTGTGGCTTGATGGGTAGATTGTGGATCCGATGACCCGCGTTTCGCGAACTCTGCTGCCCACTCTCAAGGATGCTCCGGCCGATGCCGAGGCGATCAGCCACAAGCTGCTTGTCCGAGCCGGGATGGTCCGCCAGATGGGAACGGGTCTCTGGACCTGGCTGCCTGCTGGCTTGCGCGCGCACCGCAAGGTCGAGCAGATCCTGCGCGAGGAGATGGACCGGTCAGGAGCGGCCGAACTTTCAATGCCGGTGCTGCAGCCCTCCGAACCGTGGGAGAAGACGGGCCGGTACGGGATCGACGAACTTTTCAAACTGGAGGACCGCAAGGGATCGCCGATGGTGCTGGCGATGACCCACGAGGAATGCATCACTGGACACATGGCAAAGGAGGTTCGCTCCTACCGGGACCTGCCGAGGATCGTCTACCAGATTCAGGTCAAGGAGCGGGATGAACCCCGTCCGCGGGCCGGTGTGCTCCGGACCCGCGAGTTCGTGATGAAGGACGCCTACAGCTTCGACCGGGACACCGAGGGCCTCGAGGTCAGCTACGCGGCGATGAGTGATGCGTACGAGCGCATCTTCGACCGTACCGGCCTGCGCTGGTACCGGGTGGATAGCGACGTCGGCATGATGGGCGGGCTCGGTGCCCACGAGTACATGGCCCCCTGCGAGGCCGGCGAAGATACGGTCGTGCTCGCGCCGGGATACTGCGCGAATCTCGAGGTGGCCTCGGCGTCACCACCCGACTTCGAGAGGCCTCCGGCCCTGGCCGCGCCTGAAGAAGTGGAGACCCCTGGCCTGAAGACGGTCGAGGAGGTCTCGGGCAGGCTAGGGGTGCATCCCGGCGCCCTGATCAAGTCCGTCCCGATGATCGCCGATGACGGCGAATTCATTCTGGTTCTGGTCCGCGGCGACGATCAGGTGAACCCGATCAAGCTCGCCAACTCCCTCGGTACGCCGGTCCGCACGGCCCGCGAGGACGAGATCGCAGGGAAACTGGGACCGCCCGGCTTCATCGGGCCGGTTGATGCCGGGGTCAGAATCGTCAAGGACCTTGCGGTGAAGGGGTCCGGCCTGGTGGCTGGTGCCAACCGGAGCGATCTCCACCTGCGCGGTGTCGAGCCCGGCCGGGACTTCAGCTTCGAAGAAGCCGATGTGCGCCTGGTGAAGACCGGCGACCTGAGCGCAGAAGGCGAGAGCGTGACCCTTGAGTCGGCGATCGAGGTCGGCAACATCTTCAAGCTCGGCACCCGCTACAGCGAGCCCCTCGGGGCCACCTTCCTCGACGAGAGCGGCAAGGAGAACGCGATCGTGATGGGCAGCTACGGGATCGGTCCGGCAAGGATCGTCGCTGCGGCGGCCGAACAGCTGGGCGACGAAAAAGGCCTCTGCTGGCCACCTCCACTGGCGCCCTGGCAGGTACACCTCGTTTCCCTTGCCAAAACCGATGAACCGGAGCGTGAAGCGGCAGACCAGCTGTATGAGGAGCTCGGTGAAAGCGGCATCGAGGTGCTCTACGACGACCGCGACGCCCGCCCAGGGCAGAAATTGACCGACGCGGAGCTGATCGGTTGCCCGCTTCGGGTCGTGGTCGGACGAAGGGGTCTGGCCGACGGCATCTACGAGGCTTCCGAGCGACGGACCGGCGACGAGCACCGGATTCCGGTCGAGGGTGGGGCCGCCGAAATCATCAGGATCTCCGGCTCGCTGGACTGATGGGCGAGGCGGCGCCGTTCGGCAAGGGTCGGGTACGCAGACTGTTCGGCCTCGACCGCAGCGGCCCCGAGCCGACCGCCACCCGCAGCGGGCAGCCGCTGCGGCCCTTCACGCTTCCGAACCTGGTCGGCCTGATCCGGCTGCTGCTGATTCCCGTCTTCCTGGTGGTCGCGTTCGACAGCGGCGACGGCACTTCCTGGCTCGCTGCCGGTATCTACTGGGTGATTTCGGCCGGGGACTACCTCGACGGACTGCTTGCCCGGGTCACCGGCCAGTACAGCCGTCTCGGGGCATTGCTCGATCCGATAATCGACCGCCTCACCATCCTCTCCGGCGTGCTCGTTTGCTGGCACTTCGAACTGCTGCCCAGATGGTTGCTGCTGGTCCTCGCCCTGCGGGAACTCGTGACTCTCGTGCTGGCGCGCTGGGGTCTCAGCCATGGCGTTGACATCGAGGTCAACTGGTTCGGCCGGATGGCAGTATTCCCGGTGATGTCGGCGATTTTCTTCGCGATGGTCTGGCCGGGATGGTTCCCGACAACCCTGCTGGTAATCGGAGTGGTGATGGCGATCATGGCGACCGTGCTCTACGCGCGGGTGGGGCGGGACCGGATCCGGGAGGCCCGGGTGGCCGCCGGCAGTGGCGAGCCGACAGATTCCGCCCAACCATAAAGCCATGGTTGAAGGTTAGGCTTGGCGCGTATAATGGCCCGCATGGCCACATCTCACTGCCCCGAATGCGGGCACGTAAACCCGGAAGCTGCCAACTACTGCCAGAAGTGCGGCACCTTCATCGGCATGCGCGAGGGCGGTAGTGACGAGCCGACCACGACTACCTACCGGGTTGGTGAGACCGGTGAGATCGAGGCGATCGACATTGATGCCGAAGTTGAACTTGTCGGCGCGGCTTTGGTGATCAGGAGCGGCGGCGGCAGAGCCGGGGAGAGCTTCCCGATGAGCGAAGACAGGCTGGCTATCGGACGCAGCCCGGAGGCCGGGGTCTTCCTCGACGACGTGACCGTGTCCCGCAACCACGCACTGCTCGTCAGCCGCTCTGGCGGCACCTACATCGACGACCTCGGCTCACTCAACGGCACCTACGTAAACCGCAGCAGGATCGAATCCCAGAAGCTTGAGGACGGGGACGAGATCCAGGTCGGTAAATACAAGCTCAGCTACCTGGAGAAGTGATGGCCGTCTCTGACCGCAAAGAAATCACCGGGCTTCAGGAGTCGCAGGCTCCGAGGCCCCGGAAGGCACTGACCATCGGCGCCGTCGCCGTCGTGCTGAGCAAGGAGTTCGACGATGTCTCGATCTCCAAGATCCGTTACCTGGAGGACCAGAAGCTCGTTTCACCGCGCCGGACCCCGGGCGGCTACCGCCTGTACAGCCAGAACGACGTGGACCGGTTGCGCACCATTCTGCGGCTCCAGCGCGACGAGTTTCTGCCCCTTCGTGTGATCCGGCAGGAACTCTCCGGCGGCCCTTCGGTCAGCGGACTGTCCGGCGGTGCCGGAAGCTCGAACACGGCCCGCCGCGCCAAGTTGATCGGCACAAGCAGTTCCCGCTTCAGCCGGGACGAGGTGATCGAAGAGACCGGAGCCACCGCCGAGTTCATGAAAGAGCTGGCTGATTTCGGTCTGGTCGAACCCCGAAACGAATCCGGCAATCAGGTATTCGACGAAACCGACCTTGAGATCGTGAGGGCCGCCAACGAGCTGGCGAAATCCGGGGTGGGGGCCCGAAACCTGCGCCTGTTCAAGACCTCTGCCGATCGTGAAGTCCAACTGATCGAAGCCCTGCTGGCACCGAAGTTCGCCTCTCGCAATCCGCAGCGGCGCAAGGAAGCCACTGAGACGCTGGAGCGAATGGCCTCGGTCCTCAGTGAGCTCAAACACGCGCTCCTGGTTCGGGACCTGCGCCGTCTTTCCGGTAGCTGAGGCTCCGGTCGATTGCCGTCTGTAACCCGCAAACGAGTCCTTCCCGCCACCCCGGAGCAGGTGTTCGATGTGATCTCGGACCCGCGCCGGCTTCCGCAATGGTGGCCGCGGGTGGTCCGGGTCGAGCACGTGACCGGCAAACCCGGGGCTGCGCGCACCCGCTGGACAAACGTGCTCGCCGCTGATTCAGGCCGAAAGCTTCGGCTCGACTACTGCTGCCTGGCTTCTAATCGTCCGGAGCGTTACAAGTGGGAACATGAGCTCGAAGGCACTCCGTTCGCCGACCACCTGCTCAGCCAGGTCAGCGAGATTCGGCTGGTGCCGCATCCGGAGGGCACCGAGATCAGGCTTTCGTCAACTCACACCCTGCGCGGTAGCGCAAGGCTCGCGGGCTTCGCGATGAAGCGCAGCCAGAAGGAAATGCTGGAAGCGGCCCTCGCCGGGCTCGAGCGTGTCTTCAGCGACAGGCATCCCCCCAGCCAGGAAGAAGCCCCCGGCCAGGAAGAAGAAGCCGGGGAAACCGGGTGACAGCCGGTCTGCGCCGGGATACGCGGTGGTGGGGCTGGGGTAACCCTCGCGAGACGACCGTACTTTCCGAAGGGGCAGAGCAGATGCTTGCCGAAAGGGGGATCGGTGCCTCGGGGGGAGCCGACGTGCCTCCGCTCGACTCGGTTGAGATCCCTGCCGCAGAAGATCTTCCCGATGCTGTTCTAGATGCTGCGGGTCGAGGAAACGTCTCGACTTCTGACGAAGACCGGCTGCGCCATTCCGGCGGGCAGAGCTACGCCGATCTGATCGAGCGCCGTTCCGGGGTCGTGGCCCACGCCCCCGATGCCGTGGTCGCCCTCGATTCTCCGGAGCGAATCGTCCCGCTGCTCGTGGCCTGTGCGAAGAACTCGGTTGCTGTCGTTCCTTTCGGTGGCGGAACAAGCGTCGTCGGTGGGGTGGCGCCCGAACGCGGCGGGTTTGAGCGGGTGATCAGCCTCGACACAGGCAACCTGCGTGAAGTCACGGTGGATCCGGTCTCGCAGACTGCGACTCTCGGGGCCGGGCTGAGGGGTCCCGAAGCCGAGTCGGCGCTGTTGCAGTCCGGCTTCACGCTGGGCCACTTTCCGCAGTCGTTCGAGTACGCGACGATCGGCGGGTTCGCAGCGACGCGGTCC
>Ga0105049_10001822_pt1 | contig 25190 bp, 24 predicted proteins | sample MAT06_FD_78087 | JGI IMG/M metagenome (GOLD analysis project Ga0105049, IMG submission 78087) | Freshwater microbial communities from Lake Fryxell liftoff mats and glacier meltwater in Antarctica - MAT-06 | ecosystem: Environmental > Aquatic > Freshwater > Ice > Liftoff microbial mat | place...
AGCATCTCCTGCATCCCCGGCCCGCCCGACGGGCCCTCGTAGCGGACGACCAGCACCTCCCCGGGCTGGATGGCCTTGGTGAGGATCACCGACACGGCCTCCTCCTGGCTCTCGACGACCCGCGCGGGCCCCTCGAAGTGCCACAGCTCCTCGGGGATGCCCGCGGTCTTGATCACCGCACCGTCCGGGGCGATGTTGCCGCGCAGCACCGCCAGCCCGCCCTCGACGGTGTAGGCGTGCTCGACATCGTGGATGCACCCGCCGGCGGCGTCCGTGTCGAGCGACGACCATCGGTTCGACGTCGAGAACGCCTGGGTGGTGCGCACTCCGCCGGGCGCGGCGTGGAACAGTTCCACCGCGGTGTCGGAGGGCGACGCGGCCCGGATGTCCCACTCGCCGAGCCACTGCTCCAGCGAGGGGGAGTGGACGGCGTGCACGTCGGTGCGCAGCAGGCCCGCGCGGAACAGCTCGCCGAGGATCGCGGGGATTCCACCGGCCCGGTGCACGTCCTCCATGTGGTAGTCGGAGTTCGGCGACACCTTGGCCAGGCACGGGACCCGGCGCGACATCTCGTCGATGGCGGTGAGATCGAAGTCGATCTCCCCCTCCTGCGCGGCGGCGAGAACGTGCAGCACCGTGTTGGTGGAGCCGCCCATCGCGACGTCGAGCGCCATGGCGTTCTCGAACGCGGCACGCGTGGCGATGTTGCGGGGGAGTGCGGACGCGTCGTCGTCGCGATACCAGCGGGTCGCGAGGTCCATCACGGTGCGGCCGGCGTTCAGGAACAGCTCCCGACGGGCGGAGTGGGTGGCGAGCGTCGAGCCGTTGCCGGGCAGGGCGAGCCCGAGGGCCTCGGTCAGGCAGTTCATCGAGTTGGCGGTGAACATGCCCGAGCACGAACCGCACGTGGGGCAGGCACTGCGCTCGACCTCGGTGAGTCCCTCGTCGTCCACCGACGCCGACGCCGACGCCGAGATCGCCGTAATCAGGTCGGTGGGTGCCTGTGCGACACCCTCGACGACGACGGCCTTGCCCGCCTCCATCGGCCCACCGGACACGAACACCGTCGGGAGGTTGAGCCGCATCGCCGCGTTGAGCATGCCGGGGGTGATCTTGTCGCAGTTGGAGATGCAGACCAGGGCGTCGGCGGCGTGGCCGTTGACCATGTACTCGACGGCGTCCGCGATCACCTCGCGCGAGGGCAGGGAGTAGAGCATCCCGCCGTGCCCCATCGCGATGCCGTCGTCGACCGCGATGGTGTGGAACTCCCGCGAGACGCCCCCGGCCTCGCGGATGGCGCCCGCGACGATGTCGCCCATGTCCTTGAGATGGACATGCCCGGGCACGAACTGTGTGTAGGAGTTGGCGATGGCGACGATCGGCTTGCCGAAGTCGCTGTCGGTCATGCCCGTGGCGCGCCAGAGCGAGCGCGCCCCGGCGGCGTTGCGGCCGTGGGTGGTGACGCGGGAACGCAGAGCCGGCATCGGGCTCACTCTCCGGTCGGGTCGGGGAGTCGGCCGCCGCTGACGGCGGCCAGCAAGGGCAGATCTCGGACGTGGACGGCCGGGAGAGGTAGCTCGGCGCCGTCGGCCAGCACCGCGCTGACCCGGGTCTTGTCACCCAGCCGCAGCGAACTGATCTCCGACCACGGTACTTGCCGAACGCCGACCGTTCGCCGCACGGTCAGCGCCTCGGCGTCGGCCACGGTGCGGACCCGCAGTGCCCGGACGACCATGCCGAGCGGGACGAGATAGACCAGCCAACCGAACGGGGCGGCGAACGCGAACGGCGTGGCACAGAACGCGAGGGCCACGGCCACCAGAACGATCAGCGGGGAGATGCGGAAGACCGCGCGGCGGGCGGGGTCGGGAGCGGAGCTCACCTGCTCATCGTGCCCGAACGACGGACGGACGACCACCCCACGGAGTGCCGACGTGAGTCCCACCACCCGGTACAGCCGTCCCGACAGGTTGACGCTCCCCGACCACGGCGGCTATCTTCTGCCCGTGTCCACCACCCGACTGCTCGTACTTCGCAGGCACGTCCACGCCTGAGAGCCTCGGTCGTCGACGCGCCACCCTCGCTCCGCCCTGATCGGCGGTCGAGGGTTTTTTCATGTCCGGACCCGAACACGCAACGCAGCGAGGCTGACCCCAGATGAGCACCGCAACGCCCCGTCCCGCGCCGACATCGCCGGGCCCGAAACCGGTCCCGCCGCCGGTCCCGCCGCCGGCCCGGAGCCCGCAGCCGGCCGCGACCGCGACCCGGCGTTTCGACGCCGTGCCCATGACCGGTGCCCAGTCGCTCGTGCGCTCGCTGGAGGAGATCGGCTGCGAGGTGGTCTTCGGCATCCCCGGCGGCACGATCCTCCCGGCGTACGACCCGCTGCTCGACTCCACCCGCGTGCGCCACGTCCTCGTCCGCCACGAGCAGGGCGCCGGGCACGCCGCGACCGGGTACGCGCAGGCCACCGGCAAGGTCGGGGTGTGCATGGCCACCTCGGGCCCCGGTGCGACGAACCTGGTCACCCCGATCGCCGACGCGCACATGGACTCGATCCCGATGGTCGCGATCACCGGCCAGCAGTCGCGCGCGCTGATCGGCACCGACGCCTTCCAGGAGGCCGACATCACCGGTATCACGATGCCGATCACGAAACACAACATGCTGGTCTACGACGCGCGCGACATCCCGCGCGCGATCACCGAGGCCTTCCACCTCGCGAGCACCGGCCGACAGGGACCCGTGCTCGTCGACATCCCGAAGGACGTCCTGCAGGAGCAGACGACCTTCACCTGGCCCGCCGAGATGAAGCTCCCCGGGTACCGGCGCACCACCCGGCCGCACGGCAAGCAGATCCGTGAAGCCGCCAATCTCATCTGCGCCGCACGCCAACCCGTGCTCTACGTCGGTGGCGGCGTAATCAAGGCGGAGGCCTCGGCCGAACTGGTGCGCCTGGCCGAGCTCACCGGCATCCCCGTCGTCACCACGCTGATGGCGCGCGGTGCGTTCCCCGACAGCCACCCTCAGCACGTCGGGATGCCGGGCATGCACGGCACGGTCGCCGCGGTGGCCGCGATGCAGCGCTCCGACCTGCTCGTCGCGCTCGGTGCGCGGTTCGACGACCGCGTCACCGGCGTGCTGTCGAGCTTCGCGCCGCACGCGCAGGTGATCCACGCCGACATCGACCCGGCCGAGATCTCGAAGAACCGCCGCGCGGACGTCCCGATCGTCGGCGACTGCAAGGAGGTCGTCACCGAGCTGATCGACGCCGTGGCGGCCGAGCGGGGCGAGCACGGCCACGCCGATCTCGCGCCATGGTGGGCCCAGCTCGACGACCTGCGGGCCCGGTACCCGCTCGGGTACGACTGGCCCGCCGACGGCTCGCTGTCACCGGAGTACGTGATCGAGCGGATCGGGCAGATCGCCGGGCCCGACGCCGTGTACACCGCAGGCGTGGGCCAGCACCAGATGTGGGCCGCGCAGTTCATCTCCTACGAGAAGCCGCGTTCGTGGCTCAACTCCGGCGGCCTGGGCACGATGGGCTTCGCGGTGCCCGCCGCGATGGGCGCGAAGATGGCCCGCCCCGACGCCGTCGTCTGGGCGATCGACGGGGACGGCTGCTTCCAGATGACCAACCAGGAGCTCGCCACCTGCGCCATCGAGGGCATCCCGATCAAGGTGGCGGTCATCAACAACGGCAACCTCGGCATGGTCCGGCAGTGGCAGAACCTGTTCTACAAGGAGCGCTACTCCAACACCGACCTCGGCACCCACGGGTCGCGCCGCATCCCCGACTTCAAGCTGCTCGCCGAGGCGATGGGCTGCGTCGGGTTGCGTGCGGAGTCCCGTGAGGAGGTCGACCTCGTCATCAAGCACGCCATGGAGATCGACGACCAGCCCGTCGTCATCGACTTCGTCGTCGGTGCCGACGCCCAGGTCTGGCCGATGGTCGCGGCCGGCACCGGCAACTCCGAGATCATGGCGGCCCGCAACATCCGACCGCTGTTCGACGGCGACGAGATCGTCGCCGGCGTCGACGAGATCGCGGCGGTCACCGCCGAGGCCCAGAACCCGCAGGGGGGCAACTGATGTGGGAGCGGCACACCCTGTCGGTGCTGGTCGAGGACAAGCCGGGTGTTCTCGCCCGGGTGTCGGGCCTGTTCTCCCGGCGCGGGTTCAACATCTCCTCGCTCGCGGTCGGGCCCACCGAGCACCCGGAGGTCTCCCGCATGACGATCGTCGTGGACGTCGACGACTTCCCGCTCGAACAGGTCACCAAGCAGCTCAACAAGCTCATCCACGTCATCAAGATCGTGGAGCTGGAGCCCGCGGCGTCGGTGCAGCGCCAGCTGCTGCTGGTCAAGGTGCGCGCCGACCCGGGTGTGCGCAGCCAGGTGCTGGAGGTCGTGGAGCTGTTCCGCGCCAAGGCCGTCGACGTCTCGCCCGAGGCCCTGACGATCGAGGCCACCGGTACCGCGGAGAAGATCGCCGCGCTGCTCAAGAACCTCGAGCCGTACGGCGTCCGCGAGATCGTGCAGTCGGGGACGATCGCCGTGGGCCGCGGGCCCCGGTCCATCACCGCCACAGCCGTTCGCTAACACCCCTTCGGAAGGAACCCCCACCCGTCATGAGTGTCAACATCTACTACGACGACGACGCCGACCTGTCGATCATCCAGGGCCGCACGGTCGCCGTGATCGGCTACGGCAGCCAGGGCCACGCGCACGCGCTGAGCCTGCGCGACTCCGGCGTCGACGTCCGCATCGGCCTGCCCGAGGGCTCGAAGAGCCGGGTGAAGGCCGCCGACGAGGGGCTGCGGGTCCTGACCGCCGCCGAGGCGTCCGCCGAGGCCGACCTGATCATGATCCTCGCGCCGGACACCATGCAGCGCCACATCTACGCCGACGACATCGCGCCCAACCTCAAGCCCGGCGACGCGATCTTCTTCGGCCACGGCTTCAACATCCGCTACGAGCTGATCAAGCCCCCGGCCGATGTGGACGTCGCGATGGTGGCACCCAAGGGGCCCGGCCACCTGGTGCGTCGTCAGTTCGCCGACGGCAAGGGTGTGCCCGCGCTCATCGCCGTCGAGCAGGACGCCACCGGAGGGGCCAAGGCTCTCGCCCTCTCCTACGCCGCGGCCATCGGCGGCGCCCGTGCGGGTGTCATCGAGACCACCTTCAAGGAAGAGACCGAGACCGACCTGTTCGGCGAGCAGGCCGTCCTCTGCGGCGGTGCCGCGGCGCTGGTCCAGACCGGGTTCGAGGTCCTGACGGAGGCCGGTTACGCCCCGGAGATCGCCTACTTCGAGTGCCTGCACGAGCTCAAGCTGATCGTCGACCTCATGTACGAGGGCGGCATCGCCAACGAGCGTTTCTCGATCTCCGACACCGCCGAGTACGGCGACCTCACCCGCGGGCCGCGCGTGGTCAACGCCGCGACCAAGGCGGAGATGAAGAAGATCCTGGGCGAGATCCAGGACGGCACGTTCGCCCGCGAGTGGGTGGCCGAGGACGAGGCCGGACGCCCGAACTTCACCCGCCTGCAGAAGGAGGGCGCCGAGCATCCCATCGAGCAGGTGGGCGAGAAGCTCCGCGGCCTGATGAGCTGGGTGGGCGGCAAGGCGACCTGACCGTCCTGCACCTTCCGGCTGCCGGTCGCGGTGCGGCCGGCAGCCGGGGATGTCGCTCCGCCCACGCAACCGGTACCGCCCCGGCCCGGCGAACTAGGATCTGTCCGTATCAGTCGTCGACCCGGGAGCCCCGCCACCGTGAGCACCGTCGCCATCCGTCCTGTCGTCCTGCTCGCCGAGAAGCTCGCGCCGTCCGCGGTGGAGATGCTGGGATCCGACGTCGAGGTCCGCCACGTCGACGGCACCGACCGTCCCGCGCTCCTCGCCGCGCTCGCGGGCGCCGACGCCCTGCTGGTGCGTTCGGCCACGAAGGTCGACGCCGAGGCGCTCGCCGCGTCCACCCGGCTCAAGGTCGTCGCGCGTGCCGGCGTCGGTCTCGACAACGTCGATGTCGCGGCCGCGACCGCGCGCGGCGTGATGGTCGTCAACGCGCCCACCTCGAACATCGTGTCCGCCGCCGAGCACGCGGTCGCCCTGCTGCTGGCGGCTGCACGCCACATCCCCGCCGCCGACGCGAGCCTGCGGGCCGGGCAGTGGAAGCGCACCTCCTTCGGTGGCGTCGAGCTCAGCGGAAAGACGGCCGGCATCGTCGGGCTGGGCAAGATCGGCCAGCTCGTCGCCCACAGACTGGCCGCGTTCGGCATGGACCTCGTCGCCTACGACCCCTACGTGGCGCCCGCCCGCGCCGCGCAGCTGGGGATCGAGCTCCTCTCGCTCGAGGACCTGCTCCGACGCGCCGACGCGATCTCGATCCACCTTCCCAAGACCGCGGAGACCCTCGGGCTCATCGGCAAGGACCAGCTCGCGATCACCCGGCCCGGCGTGCTGATCGTCAACGCCTCCCGCGGTGGGCTGATCGACGAGGACGCCCTGGCCGAGGCCGTCCGCAGCGGGCACGTCGGAGGCGCCGGCATCGACGTCTACGCCAAGGAGCCCACCACCTCCAGCCCGCTCTTCGAGCTGGACAACATCGTCGTCACTCCGCACCTGGGTGCGTCCACCGACGAGGCACAGGACCGCGCCGGTACCGACGTCGCCCGCTCCGTGCAGCTCGCTCTCGCCGGCGAGTTCGTGCCGGACGCGGTGAACGTGCAGGTGGGCGGCGTGGTCGGCGAAGAGGTGCGTCCGTGGCTGCCGCTGGTGCAGAAGCTGGGCGTCGTGCTGTACGCGGTAGCGGGCCGGCTGCCCAGCTCGATCACGGTCGACGTCGCCGGTGAGCTGGCGTCCGAGGACGTGTCGGTGCTGCAGCTGGCCGCGCTGCGCGGGGTGTTCACCCACGTCGTCGAGGACCAGGTCACCTTCGTCAACACCCCGGCGCTGGCGGCCGAGCGCGGCGTCGGCGTCGAGCTGACCACCGCTCCGGAGAGCGAGAACTTCCGCAGCGTCGTGCAACTGCGGGCAGCCATGCCCGACGGCGAGTCGGTCACCGTGTCGGGCACGCTGACCGGACGGGCGCAGGTCGCCAAGCTCGTCGAGGTGAACGGCCGGCACTTCGACCTGCGCGCCGAGGGTGACGTGCTGCTGCTGGAGTACGCGGACCGTCCGGGGGTCATGGGCCGGGTCGGCTCGCTGCTCGGCGAGGCCGCGGTCAACATCGAGGCCGCGCAGATCAGCCAGACCACCGACGGCGCCGACGCGATCATGCTGCTGCGCGTGGACCGGCCGGTCGACCCGGGCGTGCTGGAGCCGATCGGCGCCTCTGTCGGGGCCGTGACGACGCGCATGATCTCCTTCGACGAGTGAGCGCAGGGTGGGCGCCTGCTCACCTTTCGTGACGACGGGGCACAATGGTCCTTCCGGGAACCGTGTCGCGGCTGGGCTGCGTAACGTGCGACGTCATCACGTCAAGAAGGGATCTTCTCATGCGCCTTGCGGTCATTCCCGGCGATGGCATCGGGCCGGAGGTCATCGACGAGGCGCTCAAGGTCCTCGACGAGGTCTCCCCGGGTGTCGAGACCACGACCTACGACCTCGGTGCCGCGCGCTGGCACTCCACCGGTGAGCTGCTGCCGGAGACGGTGCTCACCGAACTGCAGCAGCATGACGCGATCCTGCTCGGCGCCGTCGGCGATCCGTCCGTGCCCAGTGGCATCCTGGAACGCGGCCTGCTCCTGCGGCTGCGCTTCGAGCTCGACCACCACGTGAACCTGCGTCCCGCGCGGCTCTACCCCGGCGTGCGTGGCCCGCTCTCGGGCAACACCGAGATCGACATGGTGGTCGTCCGCGAGGGCACCGAGGGCCCGTACGTGGGCACCGGCGGGCTGCTGCGCAAGGACACCCCCCACGAGATCGCCACCGAGGTCAGCGTCAACACCGCATTCGGTGTGGAACGGGTCGTGCGCGACGCGTTCGGCCGCGCCGCGCGTCGCCCCCGCAAGCACCTGACGCTGGTGCACAAGACCAACGTGCTCACCTACTCTGGACGCCTGTGGTCGCGTCTGGTGGAGGAGGTGTCGCTGGAGCACCCGGACGTGTCGGTCGCCTACCAGCACATCGACGCCACGACGATCCACATGGTCACCGACCCGGGGCGCTTCGACGTGATCGTCACCGACAACCTGTTCGGCGACATCCTCACCGACCTCGCTGCGGCCGTCACCGGCGGAATCGGGCTCGCGGCCAGCGGCAACCTCGACATCAGCCGCCGCAACCCGAGCATGTTCGAGCCGGTCCACGGCAGCGCGCCCGACATCGCGGGCCAGGGCATCGCCGACCCGACGGCGGCCGTGCTCTCGGTGGCCCTGCTGCTCGCCCACCTGGGCAACCCGGAGTCGGCGCGTCGCATCGAGGCCGCGGTGGCCTTCGACCTGGCGACACGGGACCACAGCGCGACCGGCCACACCCGCTCCATCGGCGACCGGCTGGCCGCGCTGGTGAGCGCCCACGCCCCGGCCCCCACCCGCTGAGCGCCCCCTCAAGGTTCAGGAAAGCCACTTTCATGCCCTCTCGGGGCAGTAAAGTGGCTTTCCTGAACGTCGGGGTGGCGCTCAGCGGGGGATTCTGCGTGCAGGGCTGGGCGGGGGCGAGCGGTGGCTTGCGCATAGGCCTTTCGCAGTAGCGCGATGACACCTGAACGATCGGACGTCAGCTTCTTCGGTTTCGACGCGAGGTAGACCGCTCCCGCGGCGGTGAAACCAGCGGCCCGCTCGACCGTTCTGTCGTGATCGGCAGGACTCAGATGCCATTCCGACGACTCGATCTCCCACACCATTGCCACGTCGTCGAGCCAGCAGTCGACGATCCCCAGGAAGCTGCCGTCGGCATCGCGGATCGTGGTGTTCCACCGTGCGTCCGGCAGGCCGGTGGCGGACCACAACTTCTTGGCCTCGTGTTCAGCCGCCGAACGGACGCCTTCCCGGAGATCGGCAAGCACCTTCATCGGCTCGGCAGTGCCACGGCGCGAACCGGAGGAGATCTCCGTCGCGAGGGCCGAAACCGTGCAGAGGCCGCGCTGCACGGAGTCGGACAGCAGCTCGGTGATCTCTGCTCGCGAGCGGATGCGTCGCGCGGCATCGGTGCAACTCCGAGGAACCGGCGCGAGAGGGAACCCGTCACGCACCACGTCGCTGGGGAGCCGCAAGGTGCGCTCGACGTGCAAGTATCCGACCGAACGGACCTGGCGATCTTGCGGGATCAGGATGTGCACCTCAACGAACGATCCACGCTCCGTGACCTGCCGGACGGGCCCTCTGCGGAGTCCGTGGCGTCGACACGCCTCGAGTCCGGTCACCAGCGCGTCGGGACCGCACAGCAGCAGTGCGGCGAGCACCTGCTGGTCACGTGTGGGTCTACCGGTGAACAGCAGCACGATGCCAGGGAGGATCCGCTGCCAGGGCCCGCCGTCGAGGCAACGCTTGTAGACGGTCCGTTCGGAGAGCCCGAACGCGACCAGTTGACGCGCGGTGGCGACCTGCTGGGGAAAGGCGCCCCGGAGTTCGCAGGTCCGACGAATGGAACGGGTCATGCAGACGATGCTGCGCCACGGGAGCGCGCTCCCGTGGGGATTCGGCCAATCCTGGTTCAGGAAAGCCACTTTCACGCCCTGTGCGGGCAGCAACGTGGCTTTCCTGAACCGCCCCTCGCGGTTGCCCGGCGGGCGGGTCGGTCAGATCGTCGTGGCTGCGCCTGTCAGGAGGATCGCCCCAGCCTGGGCGAAGTTCTCCAGGTCGGCCACCGCCGCCTGTCCTTCCGCACTGCCCATGCCGGCGCCGAAGGATGCCTCGTCGTCGAAGTCGAGGACGGCGACGAGGTGGTAGGCGGGTCTGTTGCCCGCGGCGTCGGGGCCCGGGCGGCTGACCGTGTAGCGCCGTAGGCCGGGGACCTTGGCGGCGAGCGGCGCGTGCACCTCGTCGTAGTGCCGGTCGAACGCGGCCGGGTCCGCGGGGTGGTCGTAGAGCGCGGTGAGCTGGTACAAGGTCGACTCCTCCGGACGGCGGGTCTGCGGGCTCCGGTGTCCGTGGACCTCGAGGTCCCTTCTATCGGATCGCCGGGGGCGTATGCACGAACTTCTCGCGATGTGGGAACCTCGTGTGACGTTCTGGGACGGCTCGTGCCACACTCCTGCCGTGCAGAACCACAGCGTGGTCATTATCGACGGGCGTGCCGGCTAGCAGGACGAGCCGGCACGCAGACCTCTCGCATTCCGCGGGGGGTCTTTTTTGTTGCCCGAACCGCCCGCATCAGGAGTTGACCACCGATGGCCCGGACCGAACCCGCCGGAACCCCGCTCGGCGACGGATTCCACCTCTACGACACGACGCTGCGCGACGGCGCGCAGCGTGAGGGCGTCAGCTACTCGGTGGCCGACAAGCTGGCCGTCGCGCGGCATCTGGACGCGCTGGGCGTCGGCTTCGTCGAGGGCGGATGGCCGGGCGCGCTGCCCAAGGACACGGAGTTCTTCGCCCGCGCGGCGGCGGGGGAGCTGGATCTGCGACACGCGGCGCTCGTCGCGTTCGGCGCCACCCGGCGGGCCGGGACGACCGCGGCACGGGACCCGCAGGTCCGCGCCCTGCTCGACAGCGGCGCTCCGGTCGTCACGCTCGTCGCGAAGGCCGACCGTCGCCACATCGAGCGTGCCCTGCGCACCACCCCGGCCGAGAACTGCGCGATGGTCGCCGACACCGTCTCGTTCCTGCGCGGCGAGGGCAGGCGTGTGTTCGTCGACGCCGAGCACTTCTTCGACGGCTACGCGGCCGACCCGGACACGGCGCTGCGCGTCCTGGAGGCGGCGATCTCCGCGGGCGCGGACGTCGCGGTGCTGTGCGACACCAACGGCGGCATGCTGCCGCTGGGCATCGCCGAGGTCGTGACGGAGGTGGCCGCGCGCACCGGCTTCCGCCTCGGCATCCACTGCCAGGACGACACCGGCTGCGCGGTGGCCAACTCCGTGGCCGCCGTGCAGGCCGGAGCGTCGCACGTGCAGTGCACCGCGAACGGCTACGGGGAGCGGGCCGGCAACGCCGACCTGTTCGCCGTCGCCGGGAACCTGGTGATGAAGCTGGGCATGCCCGTCCTACCGGACGGCGCGCTCGGCGAGCTGACCCGCACCTCGCACGCGTTGGCGGAGATCGCCAACATCGCACCCGACGGCCACCAGGCCTACGTCGGCACCTCAGCGTTCGCCCACAAGGCGGGCCTGCACGCGAGTGCGATCAAGGTGGACCCCGAGCTGTACAACCACATGAACCCCGTGGACGTCGGCAACGGGCAGCGGGTGCTGGTCACCGAGATGGCCGGCCGGGCCAGCGTCGAGCTCAAGGGCACCGAGCTCGGCCTGGACCTGGCCGGCCATCCCGAGGCCGTGTCCTCGGTGGTCGCCATGGTGAAGGAACGTGAGGCCCGGGGCTGGTCGTTCGAGGCCGCGGACGCATCGCTGGAGCTGCTCATGCGCTCCGCGATGGGTGCGGCGGACGGATCCGCCGGTGACGCCGAGCGGCCCCTGTTCGCCCTGGAGTCCTACCGCGTGATCACCGAGCACCGTGCCGACGGTGCCGTCGTCGCGGAGGCGACCGTCAAGATCGTCGTCGACGGCGAGCGCCTGATCGCCACGCAGGAGGGCAACGGCCCGGTCAACGCGCTCGACGCCGCGCTGCGGGCCGCGCTGACCCCGTCGCGGCCGTGGCTGAGCCACGTCGAGCTGTCGGACTACAAGGTCCGCATCCTGACGCGGGGGACGGACGCGGTGACGCGGGTGCTGGTGGAGTCCACCGACCGCGCGGACTCGTGGACGACTGTGGGTGTGCACGGCAACGTCGTCGAGGCGACCTGGCTGGCGCTGGTCGACGCTCTGGCGTACGCCGCGCTGCGTTCGGTGGACGAGCAGTCCGCCCCGGTCGCCGCCGCACGGTGAGCCGGAGCAGGATCAGCGTCCGTGGACATCCTAGGGCGGATCGACCGGTTCTGCGATGCGGTGCCACGGCAGTGGGCGAGCGCCATGGACGACGGGCCGATGCGCCTGTTCACCCGCAACGGCCCCGGCTGGCCGTTCTACGCCCGCCCGATACCGGGTCGCGGTGCGGTGACGACCGTCGAGGACGTCGCCCGGGTTCGTCTCTGCCAGCGGCGCCTCGACGTGCCCGAGGCGTTCGAGTGGGTGTACGCGGCAGCGCCGGCGATGGCGGACGCGGTCGCCGCCGCCGGGCTCGGGGTGAAGGTGTGCCCCCTGCTCGTGCTGGACGGCGTCCCGGCCGACGCGCGGCTGCCGGACGGCTTCACCGCACGTCTGCTCGGACCGGTTGACGGTGACCTCCCCCGGGCGGCCCATGCGGTGAGCGCCGTCGGGGCCGCGGCGTTCGGTGCTCCGCCTCCGGCGGCGCCCACGGCCGTCGACCTCGCGGCCCTGCGGGTCGGGCTGGCCGCGGGCACCGTGGCGCGGCTGCTCGTCACCGGTCCGGACGGGCCGGTGGCCGCAGGCTCGGCGCAGCGGGCCGGTGACGTCATCGAGCTCGTCGGGATCGGCACGGCGGCGGCGGCGCGGGGCCGCGGGCTCGGCGCGGCCGTCACCGCACTGCTGGCGGCGGCGGCGCGCGCGACCGGTGCCGACCTGGTGTTCCTCGGCGCCGGTGACGCCGGGGCGACGAGGGTCTACGAGCGCGTCGGCTTCCGTCGCGTGGGCGAGTGCGGGATAGCCGAACCCGCCCGCTGATCCGCGCGACCGCCCGAACGGCGGCGGCCAGGCGCGGAGCCGCGTACTACACCCACCCGCAGCAGCCCCCGTTGCTCCCCACGTGGGACCTACGCCCCCCGTCGGACGGGAGCGTCGGCCGATATGGGGAGCGCGACGCCAGGGACCGGGGCGTCGGCGGCCCGGAGCGCCTGCTCGCGGCGTCGTGGGGCCTCCGCACCCCGCTCAACCGGAGCGCGCCACCGTCCCGCTCAACCGGAGCGCGCCACCGTCCCGTCCGCCCGAGGGGCACCGGCAGCCGGACGGGGGCGGGCCCACTCCGGCGCGTGCTCGGGCAGCGGCCCGATCGCGACCAGCCGTGCCGGGATGCCCTGCAGCACCGGAAAGAGTCGCATCAGCCGCAGCGGCGCCGGGAGTACGGACGCCTCCTCACCGCCCCCACCCATGCCGGCCGGGGACTGGCCCGCCGACCCCGCCGCCGCCGACCCCGCCGCCGCCGACCCCGCCGCCGCAACTCGGGGTGCTGACCCCTGCGGCGGCGGTCCCGCGGGCGTCGGTTGCGCCGCCATCGGCCCGGGGTTCGCCGGCGCCTGGTCCTGAGGGGCCGGGTCGGTCAGCGCCGGGCCGAGGATCATCCGGTGGGCGAGGCGTTGGAACGTCTGGATCGCCACGGTCGGAGCCCACCGGCGGCGCTGTACCCGGCGCAGCAGGCCCGGCCCGACGATCCCGCCCGAGCGCAGGGCCGGGCCGAGGATCCGGGCCGCGGCCACGGCGTCCTGGATCGCGAGGTTGATGCCGACCCCGCCCACCGGTGACATGGCGTGCGCGGCGTCCCCGAGGAGCAGCAGGCCGGGTGCGTACCAGCGCCGCAGCCGGTCCAGCCGGACGTCGAGCAGCTTGACGTCCTCGAAGCTCCGCAGCTCGCCGACCCGGTCGGCCATCCAGGGCAGCAGGCCCGCGAACCGCCGCCGCAGCTCCCCGATCCCGGCCGCGCGCAGCACGCCGTCGGTGCCCTTGCGGATGAGGTAGGCGCACTGCCAGTAGTCCCCGCGGTCGATCATGACGCAGAAGTGGCCGGTGGAGAAGCGCGCCACCCCGCCCTCCGGGTCCTCGGCGCGGCGCGGCAGCCGGAACCACCACACGTCCATCGGGACGCCGAACGACCGCGGCGTGAGCCCCGCGGCGCCGCGCACCGTGGAATGCCGGCCGTCGCAGGCCACCGTGAGCCCCGCGCGGATCTCGTGCTCGGTGCCGTCGGTCCGGTCGCGGTAGCGGACGCCTGCCACGCGACCGGCGTCGCGCAACAGCCCGACCACCTCGGCATCGCGCCGCAACGTGAAGGTGGGCTCGTCGCGCGCGGCGTCGGCCAGCATGTCGAGGAAGTCCCACTGCGGCACCAGCGCGATGTGCTGGTGCGCCCCGGGCAACCGGCGCAGATCGGCGAACTGCGCCGTGCCGCCGTCGAGCTGCACCTGCATCCGGTCGAGCGTGCGGTGTGGCACGCCGGCGAATCGCCCGGCCAGCCCGAGCTCGTCGAGCAGCGTGAGGGTGGACGCATGGACGGTGTCACCTCGGAAGTCGCGAAGGAAGTCGGCGTGCTTCTCCAGCACGGTCACCTCGACCCCGGCGCGGGCCATGATCAGTCCGAGAACCATCCCGGCCGGACCAACGCCGACGACGAGGCAGGTCGCGCGCTCGTTATTCGTCATGCGTTGAAATTTACGCCTGTCGCGCCGCGGAGGCCAGACCGCTCACCGATAGGCTGGGCCGCATCATGAGTGCTCCCACCCCCGTCCGGGTCCGGTTCTGCCCGTCCCCGACCGGCACCCCGCACGTCGGTCTCATCCGCACCGCCCTGTTCAACTGGGCCCACGCGCGCCATCACGGCGGCGCGTTCGTGTTCCGGATCGAGGACACCGACGCCAGCCGCGACTCCGCGGAGTCCTACGCCGCGTTGCTCGACGCACTGACGTGGCTCGGCCTCGACTACGACGAGGGGCCCGACATCGGCGGACCGCACGCGCCGTACCGGCAGAGCGAGCGCGGTGGGCTCTACGCCGACGCGTTGGCGCGGCTGATCGGCGCGGGTGAGGCCTACGAGTCGTACTCCGGCGCCGCGGAGATCGAGGCCCGCCACCGCGCCGCCGGCCGCGACCCCAAGCTCGGCTACGACAACGCCGACCGCGACCTGACCGACGAGCAGCGCAGCGCCTACCGCGCCGAGGGCCGGGCGCCGGTGCACCGCCTGCGGATGCCCGACCGGGACATCAGCTTCACCGATCTCGTGCGTGGCGAGGTGACCTTCCGCGCCGGCACGGTCCCCGACTTCGTGCTCGCCCGCGGCGACGGCACCCCCCTCTACCCGCTCACCAACCCGGTCGACGACGCGCTGATGGGTGTCACTGACGTGCTGCGCGGTGAGGACCTGCTCTCCTCGACGCCGCGCCAGATCGCGCTGCTCGAGGCGCTCGCGCGCGTCGGGATCGGGAACGGTCCCTTCCGGTACGGGCATCTGCCGCTGGTCACCGGCGAGGGGAATCGCAAGCTCTCCAAGCGTGACCCGGAATCCGACCTGTTCGCCTATCGCGACCGCGGATTCACCCCGGAAGGCCTGCTCAACTATCTGGCCCTGCTCGGCTGGTCGATCGCCGAGGACCGCGACGTCTTCACGATGGACGAGATGGTCGCCGCGTTCGACATCTCGCGGGTGTCGCGCAATGCCGCCCGATTCGACCTCAAGAAGGCCGAGGCGATCAACTCCGCACATCTGCGGGCGCTGCCCGTCGAGGAGTTCGCGCGGCGCGTCGAGCCCTATCTCGTCGAGGTGCTGTCCGATGCGGACCCCGGGACCACCGCCACCCTGACCGCGCAGCAACGCGAGCTGCTGGCCGCGGCGGCACCGCTGGTGCAGGAGCGCAGCGTCGTGCTGTCCGACGCCGCGCGCATGCTGCGGTTCCTCTTCGTCGCCGAGGACGGGTTCGCGCCCGAGGAGGAGGCGGCGGCCAAGAACCTCGGTGCGGACGCCGCCCCGGTGCTGCAGGCCGCCCTGAGCGGCCTGGACGTCGTGGCCGACTGGTCCACCGGTGAGATCGAGGCGGCACTCAAGGTGGCGTTGGTCGACGGCCTGGGTCTCAAGCCGCGCAAGGCCTTCGCGCCGGTGCGGGTGGCGGTCAGCGGCCGCACGGTGTCGCCGCCGCTGTACGAGTCCATGGAGCTGCTGGGCCGCGAGCGTTCGCTCGCGCGCCTGCGGGCCGGTGTGGAGCGGGCGGGCGGCCTCGGCTAGAGTAAGGTGCAGGACATGGCCGCCGGTTCCGCTCGGCGGAACGCGGAGGTCTCATGACTCCTTGGGGTATGGTGTAATTGGCAGCACGACTGGTTCTGGTCCAGTTAGTCTAGGTTCGAGTCCTGGTACCCCAGCGGGTCGCTTCAGAACAGCTTGATATTGTTTCAGCGTCTCCACGGCCCCGTCGTCTAGCGGCCTAGGACGCCGCCCTCTCACGGCGGTAGCGCGGGTTCAAATCCCGTCGGGGCTACACACGAAAGATCCCGTTCCGGAACACCGGAACGGGATCTTTTGCTGTCAGGCAGGTCTTGAGATGATTCCTGCCACCTCGACCCGGCCGGGCTTCCTCTACCGTCAACCCCGTGGCTCGACTGTGTATTTTGCGCGCCGTGTCGGCCGGACCTGCGCCGACCATGGGTCGAGCTTGACACGTGACTCCCACAGCCGTCGCAGCCCTGCTGCTGGTGGCTCTTCCCGCTCCCTTGGGCTTCTTCGCCGGGTTTGCCGGCTCTTCGATCTTGACCGGGCAACCCGAGGTTGGAGCCGTGCGGCGTGCCTGATCGATGGCGGCCCGCGGCTCGGTGATCCTCGCTGTGTTCTGGAGCAGCGAAGGGAGAGCCGCGGACCATGGTTGACCGTGGTGATGATGCGTCGTGCTTGCTGGGACTCGAGGGTTTGGCGGTGGAGCGTGTCGTGCTCGCCGGGTCCGGGCTCAAGATCGTGCAGTTGGTGACCGACGATCCGGCCGCGGCGCGGTGTCCGTCATGCGGGTCGCTGTCGAGCTCGGGAAAGGACTGGGTGCTGACCCGCCCACGTGACCTGCCGGTCGGGGGCGAGTTCGCGGCGACGCAGTGGCGCGAACGACGTTGGCGTTGCCGCACGGCCGTGTGCGAGCGGCAGTCGTTCACCGAGCAGGTCGCCCAGGTTCGGGCGGGGATGCGCACGACGATGCGGTTGCGGGCGGCGTCGGCGTGGGCGGTGGAGGACGGCCGGGACCAGTCCGAGGTCGCTGCGGCGCATCAGGTGTCGTGGCCGACGATGTAGCGGGCGGTGGTCACCCACGGCGCGGCGGAGCTTTTCGAGCCCGACCCCGAGCCCGAGCCCGACCCCGAGCCCGACCCCGAGCCCGACCCCGAGCCCGAGCCGGTGCTGGGGATGGACGAGACCCGGTTCGGCCGTCCGCGGTGGCTGCCCGACGGTGTCCATGACGACGGCCGGATTCGGTGGAAGCGCACGGATCCGTGGGAGACCGGTTTCGTCGACATCACCAGCGATCAGTCGCTGTTGGGGCAGGTCGATGGGCGTAGCAGTGCCGCGGTGCAGGCCTGGCTCGCGGCGCGCACGCCTGCGTTCCGGGCCGGGATCGACGTGGTGGTGATCGACCCGGACGCGGGCTACGCCGCCGCCGTGCGCGCCGCGCTACCCGATGCGCTCATCGCGGTGGATCACTTCCACCTGATCATGCTCGGCAACAAGGCGGTGACCGTGGTGCGCCAGCGCGTCACCCGCGAGCGGCACGGGCGCCGCGGGCGCAAGCTCGACCCGGAGTGGGCGAATCGGCGGCTGCTGCTGCGCGGACGCGAGCGGCTGTCCGAGCGGGCGTTGGCGCGGATGTGGAACGGGTGCGTCGATCACGACCCGTCCGGGGCTGTGCTCTCGGCGTGGATCGCGAGGAGGAACTGCGCGCGCTGTGCGCCACCGCCGCGCGCGGCGGGGACCCGGGCGAGATCCGGATACTGCTCTACGCGTTCTACCGCTGGTGCGCCAACGCGCAGATCCCGGAGCTGAGCACGCTGGCCGAGACGGCGGCTGATGTGTCGGCTATCCGCCCGGCAGCGGTACCAGCGTGTCCCCCGGCGCGGTCGGCGTGACCGGCGGCACGGTCGTCGTGACCGGCGGCACGGTCGTCGTGACCGGCGGCGCCGTGGTGGCCGGCGGCCTCGTCGTCGCCGGGGGCCGGGTGGTCGCCGGAGCGCGCGTGGTCCGCGGGACCGGGGCGATCGGCTCCTCCTCGTCCTTGGTCGACGTCGGGTCCGCGTCGGTGGTCGGGACGTCGTCCGGGTCGGTCGTGTCCAGTGCGGGCGCGGAGCTGGGCGCCGCGGGAATGGTGTTCTCCGAGATCTGGCCACTCGTGTTCGTGGCGCTCGAGCGGTCCGGTATCAGGAAGACGACCGACACCGCCACGAGCGCCGCCGCCACCGCGCCCGCGGTCACCAGCAGGGCGGGGTTCCGGCGCTTACGCGGCTCATCCTCGAACTCGTCGTCGGGGCCGGCCACGTAGGCCGGCTGGTCGGAGTAGACCGCTTGGTCGGAGTAGGGACGCGGCGGCGCCGCCGGGGCGGCCCGTGCCGGCAGGCCACTGGTGGCGGAGAGCCGTTGGGTGGGCAGCGCGCCCTGAGCCTGCTGGGCGCCGGTGCCGGCGGCCAGGCCGCCGGCGAACGCACCCGCTCCGAGCACACCTGCCGCCCCCGCCCGGGGCCCGCCCGTACCGCCGGGCCGGAACCCGCCGGAGGCGGGGTGGAAACCGCCGGGCGCGCCGATCGGGTTGCGGAGCGGTCCGCGCGGGGGCGGCACCTGGGCCTGCGCGGGCATCATCGAGAGTGCGGCGCCCTTGGCGATGGCGTTCTTCGGGTCGGTGTCGACCGCGACCGGACGTCTGAGCTGCTCGGAGACCAACTGTGCCACCAACGGTATCCGCGAGGACCCACCGACGAGGAGCACCGCGGAGAGCTGTTCGGGCGACAGGCCCGCCGACGAGACGGCGCGCCGAAGCGCGTCGACCGTCTCCTCCACGTGCGGCCGGATGATCGCCTCGAACTCGCTGCGGTGCAGCCGTACCGAGCCCTGTGCGGCGGGCGTCAGCACGGAGATCGAGACCTCGGTGTCGCTGCTCAGCGCCTCCTTGGCCTCCGTGCATTCCCGCCGGACGGCCGCGACCGCCGAGAGCACCGCCGGATCGGTCTCGTCGAGCCCGTCGAACGCCTCGGGCCTTCCCGCGCGGACGTGCTCGAACACGACCTCGTCGAAGTCGATGCCACCGAGGCGCTCCAGGCCCTCCGGCCGCCCGATCAGCCCGAACGAACCCGAAGGGTCCTTGTGCACCAGTGCGGCGTCGAACGTTCCGCCGCCGAAGTCGTACACCGCGATGGTGGAGCCGGGCTCCACCCGCTCGGCGGCCGCGTAGTGGATCGCGGCGGCCTGCGGCTCGGCCAGGAACGTGACGGGCAGTCCCTGGTAGGACAGTGCCGCACCGAGCAGGTCCTTCTTGTGGGGGCCCCATGAGGCGGGGTGTGTGACGGCGATGCGCGAGGCGGGGCCGCCCTCGCGCTGCGCGACCCGCTCGACCACCCAACGCACCAGACGCGCGGACAGCTCCTCCGGCGCCCACGGACGGCCGGAGACCACGACCGGGGTCGGATCGCCGATGCGGCGCTTGAACTCGCGCACGATGTGGTCGGGGTCGGTCATGGCGCGCCGCTCGGCGGCCTCGCCGACCAGGACGGCTCCGTCGTCGCCCAGGTACAGCACGGACGGCACCGCGCTGGACCGGTCACCGAGGTTGACGATCTCGATCTCGCCGGGCCGGCTGCCGGCCCGGCTGATGGCGGCCGCGGTCCGGGTGGTGCCGGCGTCGATGCCGAGCAGATAACTCATCGCTCTCCCTCGCTGCGCCGGTAGGCGCTTCCCGGGGACTCCGCGTCGGTGATCGCCCGTCGTCGACCGGCTTTGCTCCCGGCGACTCTTGTGTACGCCATCGGGTCGATGGACGGTCACGTTAGCGTGATGTGGTTACGCCGATCGGGCGGGTGTGTTCGACCGGTAGACACCGTCACGCGGGCGCGTCGTCACATCCGGTGCTGCAGGGCTTCCGCCGCCGCCAACAGATCAGCCGCCCACCGCACCCCGGGCCGTCGCCCGATGCGGTCGACGGGGCCGGACACCGACACCGCCGCGACGACCTGCCCGGATCCGTCGCGGACCGGCGCGGACACGCTCGCCACTCCCGACTCGCGCTCCGCCACGCTCTGCGCCCACCCTCGGCGACGGACGTCGAGCAGGACGCGTTCGCCGAACGTGGCCTCGGCCAGTACGGCACGCTGCACGACCGGCTCGGCCCACGCGGCGAGCACCTTGGCGCCGGAGCCGGCGGTCATCGGCAGCCGGGCGCCGACGGGCACGGTGTCCCGCAGCCCGCTGGACGGCTCGGCGGTGGCCACGCAGACCCGCTGGACGCCCTCGCGGCGGTAGAGCTGCACGCTCTCGCCGGTGATGTCGCGCAGCCTGGGCAGCACGGCCGCGGCGGCCTCGAGCAGCGGGTCGACTCCGCCCGCGGCGAGCTCGCCGAGAGCCGGGCCGGGCCGCCAGCGGCCGTCGGTGCCCCGCCGGAGCAGGCCGTGCACCTCCATCCCCACTGCGAGGCGATGGGCGGTGGCCCGGGGCAGGCCGGTGCGTTGACACAGCTCGGAGAGGCCGCACGGCTCCTCCGCGGCGGCGCGGAGCACCCCGACGGCCTTGTCCAGTACACCGATGCCGCTCTGCCTGGTGTCGCCGGGTCGGGTGTCGACTCCCGACCCGGCGCCGCTACCCACGGGGTGGCCGGCCGGGCTATGCTGTCTCACGTTTCGATACTAACTTCCCGACATCTGAGACGTCCAGTGAGCGTTCTGAGGAGGCGGTAGGCGTGGCACGCACGCTGGCCGAGAAGGTCTGGGATCAGCACCTCGTCCGGAGCGGACAGGGGGACGAACCCGATCTCCTCTACATCGACCTGCACCTGGTGCACGAGGTCACGAGCCCCCAGGCCTTCGACGGGTTGCGGCTCGCGGGCCGTCCGGTACGCCGGCCCGACCTCACCCTGGCGACGGAGGACCACAACGTCCCCACGCTCGACGTGCTGGAGCCGATCGCCGACGAGGTGTCACGCACCCAGGTGGAGACGCTGCGCCGCAACTGCGCTGACTTCGGCGTCACGCTCTATCCGATGAACCACGCCGAGCAGGGCATCGTGCACGTCGTCGGCCCGCAGCTGGGTCTGACCCAGCCGGGCACCACGGTCGTCTGCGGCGACAGCCACACCTCCACCCACGGCGCGTTCGGGGCGATGGCGTTCGGCATCGGCACCTCCGAGGTCGAGCACGTGCTCGCCACCCAGACGCTGCCGCTGCGACGGTTCCGGACCATGGCGGTCAACATCCACAGCTCCGACGGACTGCTGCGCCCCGGCGTCACGAGCAAGGACGTCGTGCTCGCCGTCATCGCGCGGATCGGCACGGGCGGCGGGCAGGGATACGTCCTGGAGTACCGCGGCAACGTCGTCGAGAACCTCTCGATGGAGGCCCGGATGACGATCTGCAACATGTCGATCGAGGCGGGCGCCCGGGCCGGCATGATCGCCCCGGACGAGACGACGTTCGCCTACCTGCACGGCCGCGACCACGCGCCGTCGGGCGAGCAGTGGGGCGAGGCCCTTGCGGCCTGGCGGGAGCTGCGCACCGACGACGGCGCGGTGTTCGACGCCGAGGTCGACATCGACGCCGACGCGCTCACCCCGTTCGTCACCTGGGGCACCAACCCCGGCCAGGGGCTGCCGCTCTCGGCGAGCGTGCCCGACCCGGCCGCGATCGTCGACGAGAACGAGCGCGTCGCTGCCGAGAAGGCGCTCACCTACATGGGGCTCGCCGCGGGTACGCCGCTGCGTGAGGTGGCCGTCGACACGGTGTTCGTCGGCTCGTGCACCAACGGCCGGATCGAGGATCTGCGCGCCGTCGCGGAGGTCATCGACGGGCGGACGGTCGCCGACGGCGTGCGGATGCTGGTGGTGCCGGGCTCGATGCGGGTGCGGTTCCAGGCCGAGGCCGAGGGGCTGGACAAGGTGTTCACCGCGGCCGGTGCCGAGTGGCGGTCCGCGGGCTGCTCGATGTGCCTGGGCATGAACCCCGACCAGCTGGCCCCGGGTGAGCGCAGCGCGTCCACGTCCAACCGCAACTTCGAGGGCCGCCAGGGCAAGGGTGGCCGGACCCACCTCGTCTCACCGCTCGTCGCGGCCGCGACGGCCGTGCGCGGCACGCTCAGCTCACCCGAGGACCTCGACCCGTTGGGGGACCTGGACTGATGGACGCCTACACCACCCACACCGGCATCGGGGTGCCGCTGCGCCGCGGCAACGTCGACACCGACCAGATCATCCCGGCGGTGTACCTCAAGCGCGTCACGCGCACGGGGTTCGAGGACGGCCTGTTCTCCGCATGGCGTTCCGACCCGTCGTTCGTCCTGAACCAGGAGCCGTTCTCGCGCGGATCGGTGCTGGTGGCCGGCCCCGACTTCGGCACCGGGTCCTCGCGCGAGCACGCCGTGTGGGCGCTGATGAACTACGGCTTCCGCGTCGTGGTCTCCTCGCGGTTCGCCGACATCTTCCGCGGCAACTCCGCCAAGCAGGGGCTGCTCGCCGCGGAGGTGGCGCAGCCCGACGTCGAGCTGCTGTGGAAGCTGCTGGAGAACGAGCCGGGCACCGAGGTCACCGTCGACCTCAGGGAGAAGACGGTGCAGGCCCGCGACCTCACCGTGGCGTTCGAGATCGACGACTACACCCGCTGGCGGCTGCTGGAGGGCCTCGACGACATCGGCCTGACCCTGCGTCACGAGACGGAGATCGCGACGTTCGAGGCGTCCCGACCGACCCGCCTCCCGGTGACGACGCCCCGCTGATCGTGGTGGCCGCCTCGCCGGGCCCACCCCGACCCGCAGCCCCTGACCTGCGGGGATGGCCCCTATCCCGTTGCGACACAAGGGATTGTGCCCGGTCTTCGGGTGGCGCACCGCTCTGACCTGCGGCTACGGTCTCGCAGCATGAACAAGACCCAGCTCGTGGACGCGTTGGCGGCGCGCATCGGGGACCGTCGCACCGCGGCCACCGCCGTCGACGGCCTGCTCGACACCATCGTGGACACCGTCGGCGCGGGGGAGTCGGTGTCCATCACCGGTTTCGGCGTGTTCGAGAGCCGCGCCCGCGCTGCGCGGGTGGCCCGCAACCCGCGTACCGGGGAGGCCGTCGAGGTGCCCGCGACGACGGTCCCCGCGTTCCGCGCCGGGGCGGGGTTCCGGACCAAGGTCGGTGGGGGCGGGGCCCCGGCCCTCCGCTCGACCCCGGCCCGCCGAGCCGCGGTGCCCCCGACGGACCCCGATCCGGCGAAGCGCCCTGCCAAGACGAAGGCCGCCGGGTCCGCGGCGGCGAAGTCGGAGGCGAAAGCAGCCAAGGCTGCCCCGAAGGCGAAGGCGAAGTCCACCGACGGGGACAAGGGGAAGTCGTCCAAGGGCAAGAAGTAGCCCGTGCTCACGGTCATCGCCGCACGAGACGACGACCCGGATTCGAAATCTCCGTGCGCGCTCACCACACCCCGGCCGCGATCAACCGGTCGATCTCGCGCAGCGTTCGCCGCAGGCTGGGAGCCGCGTTCGCGGCGACGTCCGGCCGCCACGCCTCACGGCAGTACCGACTGATGAACGCGGTGTACTCAGGGCCTGGTCCGTTCGTACCCGGCGGGGGCACCATCGCCGTTCGCACCTCCCGACGCTTCGAGGACCGACAGGCGTTGACGCGGGTCTCCTTCGGCCGGTCCAGGTTCTTCCGGATCCCTCGGGACGGTGTACCGCGGTACCGAGAAGTGCGCCGCGAAGGCATCGACGTCGGCAAGGAGCCATGCCTCCAGGGTGCGGACGGCAAGCCGGAGACACAGCGCTGGACTCTGCTGCACCATCAGCAACGCACGGCGCAACGTGACCGGGCAGCCGCCGGCGTCGTGATCGGCGTCGCGAAGGGCGAGCCACGGGCCGTGGCGGGCCGCCAGGTTGTACTTGGTCAGCCGTGCGTCGAACCGCCGCCTGCCCCCGGTGATGATCACACGGTTCGGATCGACCGCCAGCGATCGAGTGGCGAGGATGTTCTCCACGGCCACCCGGTCGATCTGGCCCTCCACCACCACCCCGATGGGTTGTGCGCTCAACGCCGCCCCAGGGTCACGTCGGCCAGGGACTCGATGTTCGTCGGCTCGGTGCGCGGGAGGGCGACCTCGGCCACGGTCAGCCCGCTGGCGAGCAGCTGAACGGCTTGTTCGTCGGCGCCGAGCACCAGGCCCGATGTGCCGTCCACGGTGGGGATGAGCAGCAGGACCTCGTCGGCCCGGATCCCCCTCGTCGCTGAGCAGCTCGGGGCTGTGGGTCGTGAGGATGATCTGCGCACGGTTGGATCTCTGGGCGGTTGCAAGCACGGTCGGGAGCATTCGGATGACGGCGGGATGCAGTGACAGCTCCGGTTCCTCCAGCAGCACCGGGGGGCGGGCCCCCCCTTCCGGCCGACTTCCACCAGCGACCACAGGAGCCCGATGAGCCGCAGCGTGCCGTCGCTGAGATCGCGCTCGTCCTGCCGCGCACCGCTGGTGCCGACCGGGATGTCCAGGTTCTTGGACGTGCGCCAGTTGCGCAGCGTCAGGTGGGTGATGCGCACGCTGTTTCCTTCCTGATCGACAGCCGTTCCATCATGACCCGCTCCAGGCCGACAACGACGTGCGCCACTCCGTCGACCTCACCGGTCCAATCGGGGCGTTCGATGGACTTCGCGGGCTCGGACCGGTCGGTCGAGGCGGTCGAACTCCTTGCGGGCCGTGGCCGCCGCTCGCTCGCGTCGGGATTCACGCTACTGAGCTTCGGTGACCTGGGCGAACCCGACATCGCCTACGTCGAGCAGGCCCTCGGGGCCGTCCATCTGCAGAACCGGGAGGACGTCGCGCTGGCTGGACTCAAGTTCGACCAGCTACTCGCCCGCGCGCTGGGCCCGGCGCAGTCGCAGGCACTCGTCGAGCGGGTGGCGGACCAGACGTAGGAGGAGCCCGTGGACACCGACGCACTCGACTGGCGGACCAGCAGCTTCAGCGGTGACAACGGCAACAACTGCGTCGAGGTGGCGGGCGTCCCCGGCGGGGGCGTCGCGGTGCGCGACGCGAAGGACCGGACCCGCGCCGCCCACCACCACACCCCCCGGGCGTGGGACGAGTTCCTCGCCGCGGTGCGGGCGGGCGAGTTCGACCGCACCTGACCGGCCCATCCGCCGCGTCGTCGACCCGCTGCGTCGTCGACCCGCTGCGTCGTCGACCCGC
>Ga0105049_10001824_pt1 | contig 25175 bp, 18 predicted proteins | sample MAT06_FD_78087 | JGI IMG/M metagenome (GOLD analysis project Ga0105049, IMG submission 78087) | Freshwater microbial communities from Lake Fryxell liftoff mats and glacier meltwater in Antarctica - MAT-06 | ecosystem: Environmental > Aquatic > Freshwater > Ice > Liftoff microbial mat | place...
CCCGCGTGGGGAAGACATCCCGCAACTGGGGCAAGGCTCCGAAAAGGATATCGGCCCGCCGAAGCGGAAGTTCCCGCCCCCCGTCGAAATAGGATTCCAACAGCTCAACCGGTCCTTGACCGGAAATGTCCCCGAAGTGAATCCGACGTCGATTAGCCGGATTCCACATTGCCGACTGCGGGGCGCGCGGAACCGGAAACCAATTCCAACCGCGATTGCCCGCGATAACGTCCAGCCTTCCGTCGGCATCAAAATCACCCACCGCCACCGAAGTCCACCAACCCGAAAGGGCCGAGAGCCGAGCGTGGGTTGGAGGAAGGTCGGCGCCCTTGAGGGGAACGTCCCAGTCGGTGAAGGCGCCGGCATTATTTTGCAACACCCGCAACGGGCCCCACTCCAACGCCACTAGGAGATCCGGATCCCCATCGTCATCCAGATCGGCAAACGTGGCACTGTTCACCAGGCCCAAATCCGGGAACCGCTGAGCCACCGAAAATCTTCCCTGCACGGACTTCAACAACAAGGAAGTCGCCGGCTCGGGATACCGTCCCGCCTGGGCGCGTCCTCCAACGAACAACTCGAGTGTTCCCTCGGCGTCCACCTCAGCCATCGCCAACGGTCCCACGCCAAAAGCCTGACCGAGCAAGCTTTCTCCGGTGACCTCCCGGTCCAGGTCATACAAACGCAAGACGCCTCCATTGGTCTGACCGTCCCGATAGTTGCTCGAACCCGCCAAAACGGTCCGCCCCGAAGCCAGCAACGTGGTCAACTCACGCGCCACCGGCCGGAGCCACGAAGCATTCGTCAGCCGACGAAATTCCTGACCGACCACCTGGAAAATTGCCGGAGTTCCACCGGCGCCAGTTCCAATCAGAAGTTCATCGGGCGCGGTTCCATCCAGATCGGCCCAGGTTGCTCCCGGTGTGGGATAAGCCAGGCTCCAGGGCAACAGTGGCTGCCGTTCGAAATCGTTGAAAGCGGTCTCACCGGCGACGTGATTCAACCGGACAGAAACATCCACCATCAACGGAGCGGTCCGCGCGGTCACCGGGGAAACGACCGGCGAATCACTCGCTTCCACGACGTCGACCAAGGAATTGGGCGGAACGTCCTTCACCACCGTTTGACGCCCCGAAGGCCAGTGGACCTCGACGGTCAGGGTCGATGCCAAACCCGCAGCAAAGACGCGCATTGGATCATCGCTGCTCAAGTACCTTCCGCCGCACATCAAGACTTGGGATTGCTCTGGAACCGGTCCGCCCCGAACCCGGATTCGGGCGCCAATGCCGCGGGTATTACCCCCCGCGGCATGAGCCCGAACCGCCACTCGCGGCGCCGAAGCTTCGTTCCGCAAAAGCGTGGGCGGTGCATTCAGGTTGTTCTGGACGATATCTAAATCTCCATCGCCATCTAGGTCGGCCAACGCCATCCCCTGCGTGACGTTGCGCGTGTCAAACCCCCAGGAAGCAGATTCATCCGAGAACGCCAAGTTACCTCGATTGCGGAAAGCCACATTAGGAGTTGCCAGACGGGGGAACAATTTCCGCAACTCCAACAACTCCCGAGCCGGCATTCGACGCTGATTCTTCATCCGCTCTGCCTGCTGAATGAGGTCCGCGTCCATCATGTCCAGTTCGTGGCCATTCGACACCAGCAGGTCCTCCCATCCATCCAAATCCACATCGAGAAAGACGGGAGTCCAGGACCATTCACTGGCGGCCAAACCCGTCAGGCGTCCGAGCTCCGCGTACGTGCCGTTGCCTCGTCCCAGAAAAAGAGAGTTCGCGGAAAACTGGAACCGTTCCTCAATCTCTCCGGGCTGATGTCGGCTGGGCGGCAGATTGTCGACCTGCTGATTCCGGGACAGATGCGCTCGACTCAACATGTCGAGAACGAGGAAATCCGTATGGCCGTCGCGGTTGACGTCAGCGGCATCAGCTCCCATAGCGAAGGCCGAGGTATGCCGCAAGGATCGGGCCGGCGCGGCTCGAAATCGGAGAGGTCCGCCGCGGGCTGACTCGTTAATCCAGAATCGATCGGGCGACTCAAAGTCGTTGGAGAGATAGAGATCGGGTCGACCGTCGTCGTTGAGATCTCGAAACAAGACACTCAAACCCCAGTCATAGGGCGGAGCCACCAGAGGTTGACCGGATTCGTCGACAAAGGCGCCCCCAGTCCATCTCACCGCCGAGAAATGGCCCTGACCATCATTCAAAAACAGGACGTCGGGCTCCCCGTTTTCCTTCACCCCAGCCGGCGTGACATAAAACCGACCCACCAAGTCCGGTTCCGACGTTGACCTTCCATTATACGCCACCACCCGCGGTCCGGTGGGTTCATGCCGCAAAGTAAACTTGCCCGCCGGATCGTCACGAATCGTGGTGGGACGGTAGTTCGTCACATACAGATCAAGATCCCCGTCCGCGTCCGCATCGGCCAAAGCCAGACTCATTCCCGCGTGACCCACGTTGAGCGGCGCCTCCATCGCTCGAAAGCGTCCCTGGCCGTCGTTAAGCCACACGTGAGTTCCTTGGGCCACTGTGTTGACGAGGGCGTCGAGATCAACATCCCCATCCAGGTCGGCCAGAACCACTCCGGTGGCATCCAGACCCGGTTGGGACGCGGGAAGAGCGTCGTTGGATCGAGTGAATTTCCAGCCGCCCTGGTTTAGGAACACCGCGCTTAATCCATCGGGCGCCGCCAGAAAAATATCAGGCCGCTGATCTCCATTCATGTCACCCAACGCCACGCCGGAACCATTGAGGTAAATCTGGTTGGTCAGATACCGCTCGGGTGCCACGCGGTTCGTAAATTCAAGTCCTGCTTGAAGTTCGGAAACCCTAGTGAAACCCGCCGTCGACCTCGTGGGAGCGAACCGCAACGGCGTGACTTGCGAATAGGAGGTCGTTCCCAGGGTGATCAGTACTCCAACCACCACGCGCGAAAGCCTTCTGACGCTCATCCACTGGGGAAACACGCCCCGAAGATGCGGAGGCCGGGTCTGACAGTCGAGCGGTGGATTGCGCGCGGTGCTTAGCGCGCTTCAACAACGGAGCTTTGACCCGGCCCCATTGAAGCGGGGGGAGACCCCTGAAAAAGGAAGGGGGGCCGATCTTTCGATCAGCCCCCCGGTGATGAGGTCATTAACGCGCTCACCCACACGCTCAGATCAGCGACAGGGCCAACTGGAGTCGGCGACCGCACCCCGTCGCAAGCAAGACCTCTCTGCCAACCCTTAGCGGTCACCCAATCCAACCAACACTGAACCGGATTATTCAGCATTGAAAACGTTCAAAGTGACTGTCGGGTCTTAGGAGCCGTCTGACATCCAAATATTGGACCCGAATCGATGAACACGCCAAGTAATCTTCTAAATAATTTCCGAAATTTTGCTTTAGGGTACCCAGAATTTGGCATGTGACAGAGCCATTTGGCAGGATCTAAACGGCTCCTTTCCGAGTTTCGCCGAGTCGTTGCCTTTCCCCGGCTCCTACCCCTATTCTCTTCCGCCGGTTCCATTTCCCCGCGGCACCTTCCGTGGATTTCTGAAAAGGCCCCGCTCGCTTTTTTCCGATGCTGCCCAAGTCGCAATGCTGGTTGTTGGTTGCCCTAGCGTTGGCCGGAGTCGCCGCCGCTGGCTCCGGCCGCGTCGATTCCTATGTCCTCGACGTGGTTATGGGAGCCGGCCTTAACATTATTCTCGCCGTTAGCCTCAACCTCATCAACGGATTCACCGGCCAGTTCTCCCTCGGCCACGCCGGTTTCATGGCCGTCGGCGCCTACACTTCCGCCCTGCTGACCACGGTGTATCAGAAGCCGTTCGGAGCCCTGTTTGGAAATCAACCCTGGTTGATTCTGCCCATCGCCCTCTTGGCCGCGGGTCTAGTGGCGGCGGTTGCGGGTTTGCTGGTAGGAGCCCCGTCCCTGCGACTGCGGGGTGATTATCTGGCCATTGTCACCTTGGGATTCGGCGAAATCATCAAGGTGATCCTCCAAAATGTGGAAATTCTGGGTGGAGCTCTCGGCCTGAACGGCATTCCGACGCCGCTCAGCCGGGGCTGGGCCACACCCATTCTCTTCTTCAACTTAGGAATCGCCATCCTAACAATCTATTCCGTCTGGGCTCTGGTGAATTCGACCTTCGGGCGCGGCTTTCTCGCCGTGGCGGATGATGAAGTGGCCGCCGAAGCCATGGGCCTCAACGCGACCCGCTACAAAATTACCGCGTTCGTGGTGGGTTCGTTTTTTGCCGGTATCGCCGGTGGTTTGTACGGAAACCTCAAGGGTTCGATCACTCCCACCGGTTTCGATTTTAGCAAAAGCATCGAGATCGTGGTCATGGTCATCCTCGGCGGCATGGGCCGGCATGTGGGCGTCATCCTCGCGGCAATCTTGTTGACCGTGATTCAGGAACCCCTCCGTAAACTCGGCGATTGGCGAATGATTCTCTACGCGCTGCTCCTCATTGGGTTAATGCTAACCCGACCCCAGGGCCTGTTCATTTGGCCCCTGTGGAAACGACGCACCGTCTGATGTGTCCCCCTCGCTCCTAATGGCACCAACCCCTTCACGCTGATGTCCGTTCTTCTCCAATTGGATCAGGTCACGATGTGTTTTGGCGGACTCACCGCGGTCGGTGAAGTATCGGCCACCGTTAACGAACATGAACTGGTGGGCCTCATCGGACCCAATGGCGCGGGCAAGACTACTGTCTTCAACCTGGTCACCGGCGTATACCAACCTACCGGCGGCAAAATCTCCTTTGCTGGCCAACCGAACGCCGGTTTGAAAGCCTATCAATTAACCCAGCGCGGCATCGCTCGCACCTTCCAGAACATCCGCCTGTTCCCGAGTCTGACCGTCTTCGACAACGTCCGCGTGGCTTTTCATCTGCACCTCAAACATGACGCCGCCCACTCCCTCACTCGGGGACCCAAATTCCAACGGGAGGAGACAGAATTACGTGAGCGAACCCGGGAGCTGCTCAGCATCTTCAACTTGGAGCGGGTTCAAGACGAGCCGGCCAAAAGTCTCCCTTACGGCGACCAACGACGGCTGGAAATAATCCGAGCTCTGGCCACGCAACCCCGATTGCTCCTCCTCGACGAACCCGCCGCCGGAATGAATCCGTCGGAGAAGCAGGAGCTCATGAAACTCATCCAGTTCATTCAGCAAAAATTCCGGCTCGCGATCCTGCTCGTGGAACATGATATGAAGGTCGTCATGGGCATTTGTCAGCGCATTCACGTCCTCGAATACGGGCGCAAAATAGCCGAAGGCACCCCCGCGGAAATCCGGGCCTGCCCCGCCGTCATCGCGGCCTATCTGGGCCAGGAAACCCAGCCAAACCCGGCGTAACCCGCGGACTCCTAACCCGAAACGAAACCCATGCTGGAAGTCCGTAACCTCACGGTTAATTATGGCGCAATTACGGCGCTTCAGGACGTGTCCTTGCGCGTTGAACCCGGTTCAATCGTCACGCTCATCGGGGGCAATGGCGCCGGGAAAACAACCACTTTGCGGGCCATTTCCGGCATGATCCGCGCAAAAGCCGGACAAATCGTCTACGACGGAAAGGACATTACCGGAATCCCCCCCCATAAACTGGTGGCCCGGGGCCTCGCCCATTGTCCCGAAGGTCGAATGGTCTTCGCCAACCTGACCGTTCGAGAAAATTTGCACATGGGCGCCTACCTTGAACGCGACCAAGCCGTCGTCGCCCGCGAGGAAGAGTTTGTCTTCGCCACCTTTCCCCGGTTACGGGAACGGGAAGCGCAATTGGCCGGCACGCTCAGCGGCGGCGAACAGCAAATGCTCGCCATCGGCCGGGCGCTCATGAGCCAGCCCCGCTGCTTGTTGCTCGATGAACCTTCCCTCGGCATCGCCCCACTACTGGTCCAATCCATCTTTGAAAAAATTGTCGACCTGAATCGCAGTCGCGGCCTGACGATCCTGTTGGTGGAACAGAATGCCAACCTGGCCCTGGAAATTTCCCAGCACGGTTATGTGTTGGAGACCGGCCGTGTCATCTTGTCCGACAACGCCTCCGCTCTGCGCATCAATCCCAAGGTCCGGGACGCCTATCTGGGCTCCTAAACCCGCGCCCTCGGAAACCCCATCCCGCAGCCGTCAAGGTCAAGCGTCTCCAACTCGAGCGCCCACTCCACACGCTCATTCCCAAAGCCGAACCAGAGCCACCTCAGGTCGTCCGCAACGGCCGAAGGCGGATTTAAGCCTCAGTTTAACTCCTCATTCCGAGGGGCAATGGCCGCACTGCGCCAGACTGACAACGAAGTTTACATCAACCGGGTAAGTCCTGTCTCAGATCGTCCCAACGCCGCAGACCCGCAGGTTCACGAACCGCTGAAAATTTGGGATTTAGCGGTAAAAAGTACTCCGGCATTCCCTTTGCGAAGGCTGAATCGCGATCTCTTCGCGAAACTAAAATAGAAAGGAACACTCATTATGCACTCACTCTCTACCCGTCGTCTCTACCCCGTCAGCCCCCTCGCTTCCCTGCTCAACTTGGGACGCGATTTCGATCGGCTCTTCGAGACTCCCTTGGCATCACAAAGTCGGGAAGGCGTTCAAGCGGTCTTTAATCCTCCGCTGGAAATCATTGAGGACGCCGACACCGTGTCGGTTAGCGTCGAACTGCCCGGCATCGACAAAAAGGACGTCAGCGTCAGCATTCACGAGGGCGTCCTCTCGATCAGCGGCGAGCGGCGACAGGAGCGCGAAGCCAAGGAAAATGACATCATCCGCACGCAACGTTATTATGGGCGCTTCAAACGAACGCTGACGCTGACCCAGCCGATCCTGGAGGATAAGGTCAAGGCCACCTACAAGGATGGCCTTTTAACCGTCACCGTCCCCAAGGCGGCCGAGGCGAAGCCGAAGACCATCGATATCGCCACGAGCTGATCAAGTCCAGCACCGGCGACCCGCTGAGAGCCTGTCCGAAAACTCCGCGGGGTCCTGTGGCGAGGGTTTTTGGCGGTGGGCCAGGCGGCGAGGCCGGTGCATCCCCGCAGCGGGCTGTAACCTCCGAGCCAACGCCGACTACCGGCAAAAGGACCGCCGCCCGGAGGGTTTTCGGAAAGGCTCTTAGAGCGCCCGTGGATTCAGGAGAATCTGCGGGCGTCTTCTTTTTCCCATGATTCGGACGTTCCACCGCCGGGAGCGACACTAGCTTACGACCGCATTGCGCAGAATCGCGTAGATATCCAAGGACCCCACCGTCTCACCCGGCAGGGGTCCAGGAGAAATAATTACTGGCCAATCCGCCCGGTTCGCCGGTCGGGCACCGTGAGAACCTTTTACGAGAGCGGCTTCAAGCGGAATGACATCCATCAGCATGCGAAATCCCAGTTTCTTCTGCAGCAGACGCCAGGCGATCTTGAGCTTCACGGCCGGGATGGCTGGATCGAGGAAAAGCTCCACCGGATCGTATCCCGGCTTGCGGTGAATATCGACACACCGGGCAAAATCTGGGGCTCGCGAATCGTCCTCCCAGTAATAGTAGGTGAACCAAGAATCTTCCGCCGCGAAGGCGACCAAGTCACCCGCGCGCGGATGAGCCAACCCATTCTCCACTTTCATCGGAAAATCCCAGACTTCCGCAATCCCCGGGGTTGACTCCAATACGTCGGTTAGCTCCCCGATTAACTTCCGGTCATTGACGTACACCTGGGCCACCTGGTGGTCGGCGACGGCAAAAACCCGGGAGTTTCCGGCATCCAACTGCTCCAAGCCAAGTTCCTCTTTGACCGTCAGCCAACCGCGACGACGAAACTCCCGGTTGAGGTGGATGGGCTTCGATACTGGAGTCAAACCATACTCGCTCAGGATAATGACTTGCACCCCGCGTTTTCCGTAGAAATCGAGGAGATCCCCCACCAGGGCATCCACGGCGCGCAGATCGGGAATGATCTGCGGATTCACGATCCCACCGCTGCCGGGACCCCATCGTTGCAAGTTGTAATCGAGGTGTGGCAAATAGACGAGGCTGAGGGTGGGGGTATGCCGCCTCTCGATCGACTTGGCGGATTCGGCGATCCAACGCGTGGCGCAATCTGGGCTGCCTTGAGGCGATTTCACCCCGGCCGCCGGACCCCAGAATCCGGCAAAGGGAAACTCTCCCAATTCCTGCTTTAGCGCCGGACGCAATTCGTAGGGCCAGGTATAAATGTCGAAGAACTTGCGCCCATCCGCCGGATACATGGGTCGGGGGGTGACCGACCAGTCGGCCGTGGAGTACATGTTGTACCACCAGAAAACCGTTGCGCAGGTGAACTCAGGGAAGAGTGAACGCAATTCATCCCAAACCTTCGGGGCCGACACGAGATGGTTGGACTGCTTCCAGAACTGCACTTCGGCCAGTTCCCGGTGATACCAGCCATTGGCCACAATCCCATGATCCGAAGGGCGACGTCCGGTGACGTAGTCCGACTGGGCGGTACAGGTGACGGCCGGCAGAGCCGGGTCGATCAAGGCCATTCGATGGCGTCGACTCCAGTCGGCCAAACGCGGCGTGTATTCACCGATCAAGGCCTGCGTCAATCCCACCACGTTCAAAACCACCGTGCGCTGCATCCGCCCAGCTTTGACGACACCGTCGCGAAGAACAACCACGCGAGCATTCTAGGGATCCCCTGTCCTCCGATCAGGGCGTGACCGCCAGTCGTTGGTCAGCGGCACTCTCCGCCATCAAAACGCCCTGTTCCTTGTATGCTCGGAGCACGAAATGGGTCGCGGTGGAGAGCACTCCTTGAATGGTCGACAGCTTTTCCGAAACGAAGGTCGCCGCCTCACGCAAGTTGGCCCCTTCAACCTCAACCAACAGGTCGTATCCACCGGACATCAAATGGCAGGAACGCACCTCGGAGTATTTCGAAATTCGTTCGGCCAACTTATCGAATCCTCCACCTCTCTCAGGCGTGATCTTCACTTCAATCATCGCGCGTACCAGGTCCCGACCCAACTTCTCCTCGTTCAACACGGCGCGGTAGCCCAACACCAATCGATCCTGTTCCGCCCGCTTAATCTGCGCTCGCACCTCCGCTTCGGTGAGATTCAGCATAGCCGCGAGTTGCGGCGCGGAGAGCGAAGCGTCGGAGGCGAGGAGCTTGAGCAGCGGATCCATGGGGCGCAGATTCAACGTCGAGGTACCGCCCGGCGGAAGGGAATTCTGCGTCCTTAAGCCGCCGAACCCTCGCAAACCGAGTCAAGGCGAGGGCAGTGAGAGGGGAACTCCTAAACTCCTCTTCCGTGACTCAAATCATGTATTCACTCAGTTTAGCCAAGGTCTCGTCGAGGAGGCGTTGGTAACAGACGTCCACTCCCCCGATCGTGGTGTTGATCATGATTTGCCGTTCTTGCGGCCGGGGTGTTTCGAAGGGATACTCGATCAGGTTGCGGATCTTACCTTCCTTCGCCTGACGATAGAGTCCCTTGGGATCCCGCCGCAGACATTCCTCCAGAGGCGCGTCCACAAACACCCAAATCAATTGATCCCCGAGTGTTTTGGCGACCTGATCGCGCTGCTCATATTCGGGAGCCATCGTCGCCACCACCGGAATAATTCCCTGTTCGGCCACCATACGGGCCACTTCGGCAATCCGTCGGTGATGCTCAGTGCGCGCTCCCGGGTGATATCCCAAATCGGAGCTCAGTCCGCCCCGAGCGAGATCACCATCGATGAAGAACACCGGCAGTCGCCGGTCGCGGAGTCCGTCCCGCAGCCGGTTTGCCAAGGTTGTCTTCCCTGCCCCAGATCGTCCAAACAGCCAAAACACCTTCGTCATGAGTCGACCTTTTCAAACGACGAGTCGAGTAGCAACGCCCAAGGAGGGCGCCCCCATGGGCCAATCTGGAATCTCGTTTTGAGTGTCCCAGTGGGCCATTGGAAAGCAGGACACCCATCCGAGAGATGCTTCCGCCCGGAGAGTCGGGTATCACCGCCTGCGTATCAACGCCGACCGTCATACCACGGAGAGCAAGCGTCGCGCCGGGTCAAAGTTGAGAATGGGCGAACGACACTACGAACAAAAAATGAGAACCATTCTCTGGGGGAATACAACTCGGTCTTGCGCGCCGAAGTTTCGAGCGGCGTCCGATGCAGAATTACGATCTTTCGCCGCTGCGCCCGCCCCACTTCCCGCAAGCGCTTCGACAAATCAATCTCCTCGGCAGCAAATAGTTGGGAACTGAAACCTCCCAATTGCTGAAACACCGTTCGGTCCACCATGATAAACGACCCCGCGAGCAGACCCCCGACGCGGCTCAACAAATTCCAACCGCCGGCCAGCGCGGCCCAAATCGGACCGCCTCCATCCAGTTTAACCGTGCTACCCACCGCAATGGCTCGACCCGAAGCCGCCGCCAGGACCGCATCCGCGAACAACTGCCGAGTAGGTCGCGAATCGGCATCCACAAAAAGCACCCAATCGCCCGTAGCCGCCGCCGCTCCAGTATTACGAGCCCGGCCAATCTGATTGATCGCCTCAAACACCACGGTCGCGCCACCCGCGGCCGCGATTTCGGCGGTCCGATCGGTCGAGTTGTTGTTGCAGACAATGAGTTCCGAATCCCAGCCCTGGTCAGCAAATCCGGCCCGCGCGGCATTCACCGACTGGAGCGTTCTCAGCAGCAGCTTCTCTTCGTTATAGGCGGGAATGACGACGGAGACTTTCACCGAGGCCGAGCTTCGGGTCGAAAATGAGCCACGCAACGTCGGAGTACTCTTAAATCAACTCGACCCAGCCTAAGAAGAGGATCACCGCTTCCCGCTCAGGGCCGTCTCAACCCTGTTTTGTCAGAAATCGGAAACCGGTGGTGGTCTCGTAGGTTTCACCCGGACGTAACACCGCCTTCGGAAAGCTCGGCTTGTTGACCGCGTCCGGAAAATTTTGCGTTTCCAGGCAAAATGCGCCGTGCGCCGGAAAGCGCAGGCCGCCATTACACTCATATCCATCCGCCGGAAAGTGATTGGCGGTATACAACTGAATGCCCGGTTGATCGGTCTCCACCTCCAGAACCCGCCCACTCGCGGGATCGGTCACCCGAGCCGCCAACGCCTTTCGGCCGCCTCCCGAATCCAGGACGAAATTGTGGTCATACCCCGGCGGGTTTAAACCCGTTTGGTTGATCCCCCCTCCCATCGGCTTCGGTGTCGTGAAATCAAGGGCGGTTCCTTTTACCGGCGCCAGCACCCCGGTGGGAATCAAACTCTCGTCCGTCACCGTGTAGCGCGTGGCCCAAAGCTGGAGTATCTGCGGATTAATCACACCCTTCCCCGCCAAATTGAAATAGCTGTGATTGGTGAGGTTAATCGGCGTGGGCTGGTCCGTGGTCGCTTGATAATCAATCCGGAGTTCGTTATCGCGGTTGAGCGTATAGGTGACCAGGAGTTTGAGATTCCCCGGATAGCCTTCTTCACCGTCGGAACTGAGGTAACTGAACCGCACGACCGCTCTATCCGGCGTCAGTTCATAGCCCTCGATCTTCCACAGCTTTTTGTCGAAACCCACCTTGCCCCCGTGCAGGTGATTCGGCCCGTTGTTGATGGCCAATTGATAGGTCTTGGCCCCGATCGTGAAGGTTCCCTTGCCGATTCGATTGGCGACCCGTCCGGCAATGGCTCCAAAAAACGGATGGCCCTCCAGGTATCGCGGCAAATTGTCGAAACCGAGCACGATGTTGCCGGGCTTTCCCGACCGATCCGGGGTGTGCAACTCGGTGATGATGAGTCCGTAATTGGTGAACTTCACGGTCACACCACGGCCGTTGCTCACGGTGAACAGATCGGCCTCGGCGCCATCCGGCAGCCGACCAAAGGAGGTTTTATCAAGGGTCATGGGAGAGGAAACAGGTCCCGCGGTCGCTTGGAACGCCCCGGCCGGAAGCGGGCGCAGCGTGACCGCGGCGGCTCCGAGACGCCATCCACTTGCGAGAACACTGAGGCCCAACAAAGCCTCACGACGGGTCAATAGGGGTTGCATGGAACAACGGGGAGGTTACCCAGGCCCGCCAGTCCGAGGCAACCCCTACCACATGGCGCTCTTACATTCCGCTCACTGAAACCGGCGGAGCGGAGACAGCGTGCCGCCCGACCCACGTCTTCTCGACGGACTGCGGATCCCTCCCGGTTCGCTTCAGTACTTCGGCACCTGGTGATCAATCTGGTCAGACCAAGCCTCGATCCCGCCCTTCACCGATTTCAGGTACTTGAAACCCTGCTGCCGCAGAAACTCCAGCGCCTTAAGCGAGCGCTTGCCCGACTTGCAGTGGATGTAGATCTGCTGATTCGGGTCCAGCTCGGTAAATTGCTGGGGAAGCCGGCTCAAAGGGAACAAGGGAACACCCGCGATTCGGGCAATCTGCTGTTCGTCCGGTTCCCGAACGTCGATCACCCGAATTCCCAACGAGGGAGTCTCGAGTGCTTTTTTCATTTCCTCGACGGTAACCTCATCAGGGTTCTGACCGGGATTGATCGGCTCGGGCAGAATGCCGCAGAACTGCTCATAATCGATCAGTTCGGTAACCGTCGGATTTTCGCCGCACACCGGGCACTTCGGATCGCGCCGCAACTTCAACTCGCGAAACTTCATGTCGAGCGCATTGAACAGCAGGAGTCGTCCAATCAACGTCGATCCTTTTCCCAAGGCGAGTTTCAGAATCTCAGTCGCCTGGATACAGCCGATAATCCCCGGCAGCACCCCCAGAACACCACCCTCCGCGCAGCTAGGAACCATTCCCGGCGGCGGCGGCTCCGGGTACAAGCATCGGTAGCACGGCCCGCCCAAATGAGGGGCAAACACGCTGGCCTGGCCCTCGAACCGGAAGATAGACCCGTAAACATTCGGCTTCTTCAGGAGCACACAGGCGTCGTTGGTCAGGTACCGCGTCGGGAAATTGTCAGTGCCGTCCACCACGATGTCGTAGGGACGAATCAGATCCAGGGCGTTGTCGGAGGAGATCCGGGTCTTGTAGAGTTCAACCTCTACGTTCGGATTGAGGGCGTTCAGGGTGACTTTCGCCGAATCCGCCTTGGAAACCCCAACATCAGCATCGGAGTGGAGGATCTGCCGCTGCAGGTTGGAATAATCGACGGTATCGAAATCCACGATGCCGAGTTTCCCAATGCCCGCGGCGGCCAGGTACATCGCAATCGGCGAGCCCAAGCCGCCCGCGCCGATGCACAGGACGGAGGCATTGCGTAGCTTGCGTTGTCCGGCGAGGCCAACTTCCGGAAGGATGAGATGCCGCGAGTATCGGCGAATTTCCTCATTTGTCAGATCTACCATACGAAGGGGGCCGAGCGTACGAGTGGGCCACCCGGGGGCAAGGAAGAGTTGCGATCCGCGGTCGGTGACGCAATCGAACGATCTTCGAACCCTAGAGAGTTCGGATAATTCTGCGCTCGTGGCTCCCCTAGTTCTATTCCCAACCCGCCCCGACCCGGCGCACCTGGAGGAGATCGCCCTACTCCCATCCGGAAATCCCAATGACCGGTAGGGCAAACTCAAACGCGCGACGCCACTCTAGGGTGTCGGCTTGCCGAAACACTTCGTAAATCAGCTTTTTCCGGTCTGGCGTCGCCACACTGTCGGGACGCCGCGTCCACAATCCCAAGCGCAGCCCCCCTTCATCGCGGTGATCCACATGCCGATGCAGGATGAAGGAATCAATCCCGTTGAGTTTGGCGACCTGATTCCAGGCATAGCAATACGCCGCCGCCTGGACGGTCTCGCCGTCCGGTCCCTCGGGTGTGTGAAATCCCTGCTCGCTCAAGATCACGCGCCGCCTCTGCCCCTTGTACCGTAGTTCGGGCTGGTCCAGATACCCGATCAACTGATCCAAATTCCGGAAGGTGATCCGGGGTGTGGTCCGCCAATCCGGCGTCGCTGATTTGTCCCGCCAACTGCGTGGCTCAAATAGGTTCTCGGGATACGGATGAAAAGCAACCTGCCAGTCGAAGTCGCCGCCTTCCCGAGCGCGCCGAGCAAAATAATCGAGAAACGTTCGCCCAGGAAAGGCTTGTCCCACCTCGCCGCCCGGGTATTTGAGGTTCCAATGATGTTCCAGCGAAATATAGACCCGCGCGTGCTGCGATTGAGTTCGCACGGCCTGGTGCACGAGTCGCACCGTCCGTAGGTAATCGTCGGCAAACGGCTCCATCTCAACCCGCCCCATGTTGGCCCAGAACCAGTGGGAATTGACTTCATTCCCCACAATCCAGTTCCACACCCGCCCCTGACCCTGCTCCGGACGCGACCAACGCTGTGCTAAAAAGGTGACGGCCGCCGTCAACCATTCCCGCCCTTCGGCCGTGGTCGTATTGAACGCCGAGAGATGATTGGGGCAGTTCGTATCGAAGTTGGGATGTTGCAGAATCCGCCGGATCTCGGGATCCCCGCTGACATAATTGAGGAGGATGAGGGAAACGAGAATGCCTCGGTTGGAAAGCGTCTTAATTTGTTGATCGAGGGATTCGAGATAGCTCTTTTGAAAATGGTAGCGTTTCCCGGCAAATTCCCCGGAGGGATTGTGGGTATCGGCGCGGGGATCGATTAACTGGCTGAAATTGAAGTTCAGGGCGGCGTGTTGGATACCCAGAGCGAGGGCGTCATCGACCAATTGCACCTGCAGTCCCTTCTTGGAGGTGGTGCTCGGAAAGGGTTCAGAAACCGGCTCCGACCCGACGCGAAAAACCCACCACAACCCCAAGATTCCAACCCACCACCCAGAACGCATCCTGCATTGACGCGACTTTGGGGCTTACCCTTCGAGCGATCGTCGATTCATGTCTCCACCAGCGGGTACGCTTCCCATTCGGAATCATCGAAATGCCACCATTCCGAGCGAATCCCGGTAAATCCATGCGCCGTCATCCAAGCCCGCAACTGCCGGCGATGGACCAAAATGGACTCAGGAAGCTCCGTAAAATCCGAAGCCGCGGCCGGGACGAACTCATCAAAACCACTGCCCATCCTCACTTCGAGCCCGTCTTCCCGGCGAATCAAGGTCACATCCACCGCCGCTCCCCGAGTGTGCCGCGAACCTCGCTCGGGAGGCGCGACGAAGCGCGGATCAGAACGCGCCGCCCACATCTGCCGTTGCACCTCGGCCGGTCGAAACGCGTCCCAAATCTTCAAGGCCAGTCCGTGCGAGCGGGCTTCTGCCTGGGCGGCGGCCAATTTTCGGGCGACCGGTTCCCGCAGATAAGCCCGCGCGGAAGGATACAGGACTCGCCCGAGAAAATTGTGCGCAGTGGCATACCGGAGTTCGACCGCCAGACCCGGGATGAACTGGGCAAGATCGACAAACCCGGTCACTACCCGAAAATGACGTCGCACCAGGGCTTGAGGAAGAATAGAATCCGTCCCACGCTCGTTTGACGATTGCCTGCATGGCTGACCTTGTAATGTCTCCCGAACCCGGTGCGCGCTTTGTGCGTCACGCCGGCGACGTCTTCACTATCACGCTCACGGGAGTGCCCCCTGGCTGCTCCGCCCGGCTCCGGACGAACATCGGCCGCGGTGCCCGACTTCGCGAAGAGATCATCCGGGCCCACTTCGAGCGACTTCCCCTCGCCGGCGCCTCCTGGCGTGACCTCCCGATGCAACCGCGGGACGACGGATCTTGGCGACTCACTGTACCGCTGACCGAAGTCGGATTTTTCAAGGCAAAAGCCTTTGCGGTAGACGCCCGGGGCACCCAACGCTGGCCGAACGGACCCGATCTCTCGTTAAGTGTTCATCCGTCCTGGACCCGGACCGCGAACACCCTCTACTGCGCCTTTCCCCGGATGTTCGGGCCAAACAAAGCTAAACGAACGACCCATTCGCCCGAACTTGATGCTCAACTAGCCCCCCTCGATGCCCAAGGCTACGCGGTCATTCCGCCCAGCGGAAAACTGCGCGATCTCATTCAAGAACTGCCGCACATCATCGGAACCCTGGGCTGCCGGATCATTCACCTCCTGCCCATCAATCCCACGCCGACCACCTTCGCCCGTTTTGGCCGGTTCGGTTCACCTTATGCGCTACAGCATCTGACTGCGATTGATCCGGCCCTGATCGAATTCGACAAACGCACGACGGGATTGGAGCAGTTTGCCGAACTGTCGTACGAGGTGCATACGCGGGGCGCTCGCCTGATGCTGGATGTCGTGATCAACCACACGGGTTGGGGCAGCTCACTTTGGGAAGAACATCCGGAATGGTTCGTTCGCCTCCCGAACGGTGAATTCGAATCCCCTGGGGCTTGGGACACCGTGTGGGAGGACTTGGTTGAACTGGACCAGCGCCATGTGCCGCTCTGGGAGCATATGGCGGAGGCCTTCCTGACCTGGTGCCGCCGCGGCGTGGATGGATTCCGGTGTGATGCGGGCTACATGGTGCCCACTCATGTCTGGCAATTCATCACCGCCCGGGTTCGGGAGGAGTTTCCCGAAACCGTTTTTCTACTCGAAGGCCTGGGCGGATCCTGGGAGGCCACGGCTGCTCTGCTCGGCGAGGGCGGGATGCAATGGGCTTACAGCGAACTCTTCCAAAATTTCGGAGGGGAGAGCATCGGCGGGTATCTGGACCACAATTTCCAAGCGTCGGTGAGCATGGGGACGTTGGTTCACTACAGCGAGACGCATGACAACGCCCGACTCGCGGCCTATCACCCACCCGAAGCACTACCCGCCGCTTCCGGGGCTGCGCCCGTCCCGAATCTAGCTTGGTCGCGTCTGCGCAACCGACTGTGCGCCCTGACCAGTATCAACGGCGGCTTCGGCTTCACCTGCGGGGTGGAATGGGCGGCCACCGAACAGGTAAATGTTCACAGCGCTCGTGGACTGGCCTGGGGTTCTGAACCCAATTTAATCTCCGAACTGGCGGCTCTCAATCGATTGCTCGCCCAGAATCCCTGCTTTTTTGACGGCGCAGTGCTCAGCCGTTTGAGTCCGGACGGTTCACCAGTGTATGTGCTCCGCCGCGATTCGGCTCAGGGCCTCGATTCCGTGTTGGTGCTGTGCAACACCGACCCCATCCGGCAGCAAAGCGTCAAGCTTTCGCCGCACACCTGGGCGGAGTTTTGCGGTCCGTGCTTGGACTTGCTTCAACCCGGCATCCACATCCGGGGGCAATTCGAAGAAACGGTCCTTCAGGGTCGGCTCGAAATCACGCTTCGGCCGGGCGCCGCGCATTGCCTGGCCTTGACTCAATCTCCCCGCGGCCTGGCGGGCGATGCATATCGGCGCGCCCGAGCTCAGGCCGATTGGGCCATGGCGGCGGTCGGACGCGTGCGCGGACTGGATGTCGTGATGCGCGAACCGACTTGGGAACTTTGGCAGGAGATTGCCCATCGAGTGGACCAAGACCCTGAAGGCGTTTTGGCTCGGACCCTGGGAATTGAAGGGACTGCCTATCGGCCGGTAATTCACTGGCGCCGGGAGCATTCAGGTGGAATCACATTGGTGCCGGCCGACCATTGGTTGTTGGTCCGAGACGTCGTGCCCTTCCGCGCACGTCTCGAAGGAGGCGGATTCGCGCCGCTGGAAACCGCCGTAGCGGTCCGTGTGCAGGACGGCTTCGTCGCCTGTTTTCCCCCACGCCACTCCACTACGTCGCACAACGCTCTACTCCGCTTGGAACGTTACAACGGAACCGAGCAGCAGGCGCAGGCGGTCATTCGCTTTCTCGGCTCGGAACCGGAATTCCCCAAGCAAACGGCTCAGCGCTCACCCGAATGCCTGGTCTTGCTCACCAATGGCCGCGGCGCCATGAGCCGGCTCCGGGTCGATCTGGGTACCATCTACTCCAAGTACGATTGTCTCTTGGGCGCAAACTTGCATCCCTCAGTCCCGGTCGATCGGCATGTTTTCCTCAAGCGCGTTCGCGCCTGGGTCAATGCGGATGGCTTCATCTCCCCGCTCAATCTCGACAACCTGATGGATTTCGCGCCCGGCCCACCCGCTCACTGGCGCTTTATCGCCAACGCTGGTGATGGGCGCTCGGTGGAGGTTCATCTTGTAATCGATCTGATCGAGAATCAGAACACCGTCGTCCTCAAATTCCTTCGTCCGGAACACCCGCACCACGACAGCCGACTGGGCCATCCGCTGGAGCCGGGAGTTCCGGTGACCTTGACTGTCCGGGTCGATTTGGAAGACCGCAGTTTCCACCAGGAAACCAAGCGCAACGACGGCGCCAAATACCATTTTAGTTCCCATTGCCGCCCGGCGGTACTGGGCGGCCTCACCTCCGGTACCGAACAACCCACCTTCAACGGCTTCGAGTTCACTCCTGCTCCCGATCGTCAACTTCGGGTTTGGGTTTCCGCTGGCGAATACCATCAGGCGCCGGAATGGAGCCTCAACGTCCCTCATCCGCGGGAAGCCACCCGGGGACAAGAGGGCTCCGGTGATGCTTACAGCCCGGGTTGGTTCGAAATCCCATTGGCCTTCGGTAGCGCGGTGTCATTGGTAGCCAGCGCGCAAATATCTCTACCCACACCCGAAGAAATCAGGGATTTTATCGCCGCTCGTGTCCACGCACTCGAAGCCGCCACGACCCGCGCTGGGGTCAACCTCACCGACAATTTCACCCGGCAGTTGGTTCGTTCAACCCAGGCGTACGTGGTCCAGCGGGACGATACCCGTTCGATCATCGCCGGCTATCCTTGGTTTCTGGACTGGGGTCGGGATTCCTTGATCGCGGCGCGCGGTCTCCTGGCCGCCGGTATGCAGTCCGAGGTCCAGGATCTGTTAATCACGTTCGGTCGATTTGAACAGAACGGCACCTTGCCGAACTCGATCCACGGTGAAGATGCCTCGAACCGCGATACCACCGATGCGCCACTTTGGTACGGCATCGTTTGCGAAGAACTCGCCGCCCGCGAATCCCCCGCGACCCCAGCCGCCGCGGCCTTATACCAGACATCAGTGGATCCCGCCGGGCGCAGCATTGCCAACGTCCTACGTTCGATTGCCTGTGGGTATCTCGCCGGCACGCCCAATGGCATCCAGGTCGATCACCCGTCCGGTCTGGTCTGGAGTCCGTCCCATTTTACCTGGATGGACACCAATCATCCGGCAAGCACCCCGCGGGAAGGCTATCCGGTCGAGATTCAGGTATTGTGGATTCGACTCTTGCGGCAACTGGCCCAACTGGGGGTTGAGCGCTGGGAGGTTCGAGGCGAAGCGTGGGCGGACTTGGCCCAACGGGCTGAAGAAAGTTTTCACCGCTATTTTTGGCTGGAAGACTGCGGTTGGTACGCCGACGTACTCCTCGCGGGCAGCGGGTCCTCAGCGCGGACGGCACCGCCCAGCAATGCCCTGCGAAGCAACTGTCTCCTGGTCATCGCCCTTGATCTGAACCGACACCCGGACTTTTCGGCTCGGGCTCGAAGAATGGTCGCCGCCGCCGCCCAATATTTGGTCGTTCCGGGTGCACTGCGATCGCTGGCCCCGTTACCGGTCACTCCTCCCCTCCCGGTTTATGCGAACTTCGGCGGTTTGCTCAATGATCCCAATCATCCCTACTGGCCCCGCTACGAAGGAAACGAAGACACCCGACGCAAACCGGCCTATCACAACGGCACCGCCTGGACTTGGACGTTTCCCGCATTCTGTGAAGCGCTGGCCAAAACGTATCCCCACGATGCGCCTGCTCGGGCCGCCGCCCAATCCTACTTGAGCAGCGTTGACCATTTATTGGCGCTCGAGTGCCTGGGTCACCTGCCAGAAATCACCGATGGCGATGCTCCGCACACCCCGCGTGGCTGCGATGCCCAGGCCTGGGGCATCACGGAGGTCCTGCGCGTCTGGCGGTGGCTCCAAACTCCGGAAACCATCCCGGCGCACCCACCAGCACCCGAAGACCTACCTTGAACCCAAAATCGGGAGTTGAACCACCGGGACACAGAGGAACAGAGCGGGAAAGACCAGAGAAAGGGGCCTGACTTGAATTCTCCGAAGGCAGCCTCCTGCGAGTGAGTCTTTTTCGGGGCCTTCTCGTTCGTAGTTCGTCGGAACTCTGTGTCTCGGTGCCTCGGTAGTCAGTTTCAACTGCGGTTTCCAGGTTGAACCGGCGACCTCGCCCGCGCGCCGCAAGAAGGAACGTCGCTCGCGCTTAGGCTCCCGCTTCCGGAATTTCCAGTCTCCTTAGAGCCGCTTCCCGTTCCACCAAGGTCGGATGGGAATAATGCCAGGCACTAAACCAGGGATGCGGCGTCAAATTGGAAAGGTTCTTCTCACTCAACTTCCGCAAGGCACCTATCAACGGTGCCGGGCTCTTCATGGTTCGAGTGGCAAACGCGTCCGCCTCAAATTCATGAACCCGAGACCACCAATTCGAGAGCGGCGAAACCCAGAAAGAAACCGCCCCACTGATCAATCCGAACAATAGCAACGCCGGCGCCAAACCGGACTCCGGACGAAACCCAAACGCCCCGGCGAACCAGGTCTGTTCGGCCAACCAGGCAATGACCCAGAACAAACCCAGGGTCAGCAAAGCCGACCAGAGTAACCGTTTTGGAATGTGTCCGCGCTTGTAATGTCCCACCTCGTGGGCCAGGACCGCTTCCAATTCCACTTCGGGCAACTGCGCGATCAAGGTGTCGAAGAGAACGATTTTTCGGAAACGGCCAAAGCCCGTGAAGAACGCGTTAGAATGACGGGACCGTTTACTGCCATCCATGACCAGCAAGGTTCGCGCGGAAAACCCCGTTCTTTCCCCCAACGCCAGCAATCGTTGTCGTAAACTGCCCTCCGGCAAGGGGGTCAATTTGTTAAATAGCGGCAGGATCAAGACGGGCGCCACCACGAGCATGAGCAGCTGAAAGCCCATAAATACGGCCCAAGCCCAGAGCCACCAGCGCGGCCCCATCCAACCCACCAACTTTAGAATTAAGATCAACAGCGGAAGTCCGAAAACCGCCGCGAGCATCAGACCCTTGAAGCGATCGCCCCACCAAATACCGGCCGTCGTGGTGTTGAAGCCAAAGCGGTCCTCCAACCGAAACTGCGCCCACCATTCAAATGGCAACGACGGCAGTGAGAACGCTATTCCCACCGTAAACATCCAGGCGGCCTCAATCCAGGCCGAGGTGCCAAAGGCCGACCGAAACGCCTCAAAACTAGCCGGCAACACCCCGGAAAAAAGGACTAACAACAAAACGGCCGTCTCCGCGATGTCATTGATCTGCCCAAATTTAGATTTGGCGAGGGTGTAGTCGACCGACTTGGCATAGGTGGGCAGATCCACGGTTTCCCGAAACGCTAACGGAACTGCCTTCGCCTGGGCTCGCACGGACTGACGGTTGAGCCACCCCAGAACGGCATCAGCCAGAAGCCGCGCCCCAATCAGGCCAACCGCCACAGTCGGAATGAATTCAGCAGGTTCCATGGGCGTCAGCAAATCAGGAAACCGAATGCAGTCGGGCAGTTTTGTAGTGTTTTGGTTGTAACCCGAACGGGCGAAAGCGCATCACAGAAGAGTAAGTCGCAATCGTCGACGCCGACAGCATCAATCCGTCGACCGGCCTCAGGTCATCCTGTTTTCCTTTAAATGGCAAATTGCACGTATGCGTATTAACGATAGCCTCAGCCAGCAAACCACATGAAGTCTCTGATTCTGATCTTCGTCGCGGCCGGTCTGGCCGGCGGGGGCTGGTATTATTGGAAGCAGCAGCAAGCGGCGACCGTCGCCGCGGCCGCCGCCAATGCCCGCCCGACCACTGCCACCCTGCAAAAACGCGATATTCGCTTTGCGGTCAGTGCCGCCGGCGAGATCACGCCCTCCGAACAAGTCAGTGTCCGACCCGAAGTGAACGGAAAGATTCTGGTGCTGGCCGTGGATCTCGGCGATGAGGTAAAAAAAGACGACCTGCTCTTCCAACTCGACGACAGCGACCTGAAAATTGAGAAGGAACAACGGGAAACTTCAATCGCCCGAGCCCGACTGAATCTGGATCAAGCGCGTCGTAATTTCGAACGTGCCCGGCAGTTGTTCGAAGAGAAACTGCTGCCCGGACAGGATTTTGAAACGGCGAAGACGGACTTCGATCTGGCCAAAAACAGCATCGATCAAGGCCAGAAGGAACTCGACTTCACCAACGATCGACTCAAGCGGACCCGCGTCACCGCCCCCTTTGATTGCACGGTGCTCACTCGTCCGGTCTCGGTCGGACAAGCCGTCAGTGGTTCCGGTGGCTTCAACTCCGGCACCGAAGTTCTCACCATCGCCAATCTGAACGACCTGGTCATTAACGCCCATATTAACCAGGCGGACGTTGGTCGGCTTAAAGTCGGCCAAGAAGTCGATGTCACCGTCGAAGCCGTCCCCGGCCTGAAAGTGGTCGGCAAGGTCGAGCGGATCGCCCCCCAGGCCATGATCAAAAACAACATCAAGGGGTTCCCCGCCCGGATCTTGCTCAAGGACGTGGATAAACGAGTTAAGCCCGGTATGACCGCCAATATCTCCATTCCCGTCGCCAGCGCCGATGAAGTCGTGGCGGCTCCCCTGGCTGCGGTCTTCACCGAGTTCAATCAGCAAACCCGCCAAGTAGAGCGGTTTGCCTGGGTGAAAAATGGTGAAGACTGGGTTCGCCAACCTATCAATATCGGGGTCAGCGACTACTTCTTCGCCGAAATCACCTCCGGACTTCAGGCCGGCGATGTGGTTTCCTTGGAGGACAAATCCAAGGTGGCCGCGGCCAAGGCCGCCGCTTCCGGTGCGACCCCGGCAGTTCGTCCGGCCGGAAGTTCCACGACGTCCAGCAGCCCACGGACGACCGGTGGGGCTACCCGTACCGTGACCGCCGCCACCCGTTAATCGGTCTCAACGGCTCGAACTTCACCCCGACTTCCCGTGGCGCTCCTCGAACTACGAAACGTCAGCAAAATTTATCAACTCGGCGGGGAGGAAATCCGTGCCCTTGATGACGTTTCCCTCGACATCGGCGGCGGTGAATTTGTCTCCATCATCGGACCGTCGGGCAGTGGCAAATCCACCTTGATGCACATTCTCGGATGCCTCGACACCCCGTCCCACGGCACCGTCACCTTGGATGGCACCGAGGTGCAACGCGCCTCGGCCCGCGAATTAGCCCACATGCGGAACCGGAAGATCGGCTTCGTGTTTCAGTTCTTCAACCTCCTGCCCAAACTGAACGTGGTGCAGAACGTCGAACTGCCCATGATTTACGCCGGTGTCAGCAGTAGCGAACGCCGACGTCGGGCCGAACAAGCCTTGGATCTGGTGGAAATGAGCCACCGGCTGAAGAATCGGCCCTCCCAACTTTCGGGCGGACAACAGCAGCGCGTGGCCATCGCCCGGGCCCTGGTCAATGATCCGAAAATAGTCTTCGCGGATGAGCCGACCGGTAATTTGGACACCCACACTGGCGAAATAATCCTCACGCTTTTCCGCAAACTCAGTCAGGAGGGCCGCACCATTATCATCGTCACCCACAATCCCGAGATTGCCGCGGTAACCCCCCGCCGAATCGAGATTCGGAACGGTAAAGTGGCCGAAAAGGTCGATGAACGCCTGGCGGGACTCATCCGCCCCGGGGCCATCGCGGCGCCGGCGGTAGCCACCGCGGCCTGACCTTTCCCAGACATGTCTCTCTGGAACGCCATCGCCGTCGGCCTTAAGGAAATTTGGGCCCATAAGTTCCGGAGTGTGCTGACCATGCTCGGCATCATTCTGGGTGTATCCTCGTTGGTCGCGATGAACGCCCTAGTTCAGGGCATGGAAAATGGAGCTCGCGAATCCCTGGTCGCCGTCGGTGGACTGGCCAAAGTCCGAGTCGAAGCCCAACCCGTCCCCGTCGAACAACGCCACATGCGTGACCTGGCTGTCGGTGTCACCATGAACGACGTTCGAGCCCTAAAGAATTCGGCGCCCGAGGCGGCTTTGATCTCCCCCGAAATGCGGCTCGACGGGTACAACCCCACCCTGGCCGCCAATGGAAAGACGTATCGGACCTGGATGACCGCGGGCGTCTGGCCCGTACAAGCCGAGCTGATGGAACATAAGATCGCCCACGGCCGGATGTTCACCGACATGGATGACGAGTTTGCCCGCAATGTCGTCGTGATCGGCACCGGGATTCGCGACGAACTCTTTGGCAAACCGGAAGATACCGGGGAACCGGTCATCCCCATCGGCCAGACCCTGACCGTTAATGGCTATCCTTTCACGATCATCGGAATGTTCGAGCACTACGAAAGCGAACAGGATCGCAAGACTCGAGAACTCCAGGAGAAGGAGAAGGCGGCTCAATTGGCGGCACAATTGGCTTCGGGTTCAACGAATCAACCGTCCGGACCCCAACGTAGCCGAGGTTGGGGCGGCGGACGGCGCGGTGGAAGCTTCGCCTTTTGGATCAAGAACAACACCGTCTACATGCCGCTGAACACAATGTGGATGAAGATGAAGTCTGGTCAGAGCAACGCCCCAGCGGTTCCCACCCTCAACAGCATCGAAATCCGCGTAGCCGACCCCCTGCGCATCAACGAGGCCCTGACCCAGATTCGCAACGTCTTGATGGTTAACCACCGGGGTATTGAGGATTTTTCGTTCCGGACGCAGGAAGACTGGGCCGACCAGATCAACACCTTTATCGGAAGCGCCCGGATGAGTGGCGGATTGATTGCCGGAATCAGCCTTCTCGTCGGCGGGATTGGTATCATGAACATCATGCTCGCCAGCATCAGTGAACGCATCCGCGAGATCGGCATCCGCAAAGCGGTCGGCGCCGGCGATGTTGAAGTGTTCGTTCAAATCATCATCGAAAGCACGGTGATCGCCGTGATCGGGGGAGTCGTCGGACTCGGCACTAGTTTTGCCCTGATCCAACTTATTAGCAGCGTGACCCCGACCGATAACGCTCCGGTGGTGACGGCCGGATCGATGGCGATTGCCTTCGGTGCCAGCGTCACGATCGGCGTCTTGGCGGGCCTCATACCCGCGTTTCGGGCCGCCCGCATGAATGTGATCCAGGCTCTCCGTTACGATTGATGATTCTGCTCAACTCCATTTTGGTGGGTCTCAAGGAAATTTGGGCCCACAAGTCCCGGTCGCTTCTGACCATGCTTGGAATCATTCTGGGCGTCACCAGCCTGGTCGGCATGGCCGCCATCATCCAGGGGATGGAGAACGGCATGAAGGAAA
>Ga0105049_10001830_pt1 | contig 25157 bp, 22 predicted proteins | sample MAT06_FD_78087 | JGI IMG/M metagenome (GOLD analysis project Ga0105049, IMG submission 78087) | Freshwater microbial communities from Lake Fryxell liftoff mats and glacier meltwater in Antarctica - MAT-06 | ecosystem: Environmental > Aquatic > Freshwater > Ice > Liftoff microbial mat | place...
GAGGCGCGCACGATGTTCTTGCACCAAGGCGCGATTGTTCTGCGAAATCCGCAAGTGCACGCGCACTCGGGCGAGCACCTCTTCGCCGTTCACCGGCTTCGAAATGTAATCGACGCCCCCGATCTTGAGCCCTTGTACTTTGCTGGTGACGTCGTCCAGCGCCGAAAGGAAGATGATCGGGATGTTTGACGTCAAAGGGTCGCTCTTCAACTGCGCGCACGTTTCAAAGCCCGTTTCGCCGGGCATGATGATGTCGAGCAGGATCAGGTCCGGCAACGCCGTGCGGCTGAGTTCTCGCGCCGCCTTCCCATTCCGGGCCACGATCGTTTCAAAGCCCTCCGGCTGCAAAATACCTTCGAGCAGGCGAACGTTTACTGGCGCATCGTCGACCACCAGGATTTTGGGCGACGCTATGCCCCTAGCGTGTATAGATGGGCGCTCTTTGCGCTCGAAAGCGGTTTCGGCTTGCAATGATGAGTGCTTCAAGGTCATGCAGGTGGTTGGGACGCCAGATGGCCCATCCTCTTAAGTAACCTATCGGACCGAAAGTACTGACCTTGAATCGATTGTTGGGTTGAGGGAAGTTAGGGTCGGCCAGGTCGGCCGAACGGGCTAGGGGGGACTAAGAAAAAATCAGGGCTTGCCGTCAGGCGGCGGCTTGGGAAGGGGTCGAGACTCGACCCCGCAGTCGCCGTTCATTCAAGTGGGCACCCCAAAACGCGGCAGGATCCAACGCATCAGCGCATAGTAGCCGGCGGCGAAGATCAACAGCAGCAACCACGAAGGCACACCTGATTGTCGCGCGAAGCGGGGGGCCCTGCACAGGGGTCCTTGGTAGGTCCTTGGATTCCCCTCCGATGGGGATCGGGATCTCGGATATAATTCGAGCCGGTCCCTTTTTGACGAAGGAGGTGGACAGCATGATGTGGTGGGCAGCTTTACTTTTGTTTCAGCCGACGCCGGTGCTCGACTTACCGGCCAAGAACCCCTACACTACGGCCGCGGATATCGCCTACGGCAAGCAGTTGTTTCAAGGGCGCTGCGCGGGGTGCCATGGTCCAGAAGGCAATGGCGGCAAGGGGGCAAATCTTGCGGTGCCCATGCTGGGGCGGGCGGCTCAAGATCCCGCGCTTTACCGGATCATTCGTTATGGCATTCCAGATACCGAGATGCCGGGGTCTTTGATGGACCCCCGCGAACTCTGGCAGACGGCCGCCTTTGTGCGGAGTTTAGGCGCCCTGCCGGCGACACCGGTTTCGGGCAATGCGGCGAATGGGGAACGAGTGCTGCGCGGCAAGGCGGGATGCCTGCAATGCCATGCGCTGGGGAACGATGGTGGCCGGATGGGTCCGGCGCTCAACGGCATCGGCGCCCGTCGTAGCGCGGCGCACTTGCGGGCGAAGATTCTGGATCCGGCCTCGGACGTGCCCGAAACCTTTCGCACCGTACAGTTGACCACCCGCGACGGCAAAGTGGTGCGGGGGATCCGGCTGAATGAAGATAGCTGGTCGATTCAAGTGCGGGACGCGGGCGATCGCTTTCATTCCTTCTGGAAGGAAGACCTGGCCAAGATCGCGAGCGAGCGGCGCACGACCATGCCGCCGTACAAAGATCGATTGAATGAGCAGGAATTGGATGACTTAGTCGCTTTTCTGGCGGCAGAGCGGGGTGCGCGGTGAGGCTATTGTTACTAGGTGTGATCCTGCCGTTGTGGGGACAAGTAACTCATGAGCGGCTGCTGCATCCGGAAAAAGAGCCCGGAAACTGGCTGACTTACTCGGGCAATTTCGCGGGCCATCGGTTTTCGCCGCTTAAGCAGATTAATGAGTCTAACGCCAGTAAGCTCGAGCCGGCCTGGGTCTACCAATCGAATTCGCTCCAGAAATTCGAGACCACGCCGATCGTGGTCGACGGCGTGATGTATATTTCCGAGGCGCCGAGCCACGTGACGGCGCTCGATACCAAAACCGGCCGGCCGCTCTGGAAGTACCGGCGGACGATGGCCGAAGATATCCGGGTGTGTTGCGGCCAAGTGAATCGTGGCGTGGCCGTTTTAGGCGACCTGGTGTATGTTGGCACCATTGACGCGCACTTAGTCGCGCTCGATGCGAAGACCGGTGCCGTGCGTTGGGATGTCACCGTGGCCGACTACCGCGCCGGCCTGTCGATTACCGTGGCACCCTTGGCGGTGAAGGACAAGATCATCGTGGGCATCGCGGGCGGCGAGTACGGCATCCGCGGATTCCTGGATGCTTACGACGCCAAAACCGGCAAGCAAGCCTGGCGCTTTTGGACCGTGCCCGCCGCTGGCGATCCGGAAGCCAAAACCTGGGCCGGCGACAGTTACAAGAACGGGTCAGCCGCGACGTGGGTCACCGGCGCTTACGATCCCGAGACCAACCTGGTCTATTGGGGCACCGGCAATCCGGGGCCGGATTGGAACGGCGACGTCCGCGCCGGGGATAACTTATACTCCGATTGCCTGCTTGCCCTCGATGCCGACACGGGTAAGTTGAAATGGTATTTCCAATTTACTCCGCACGACGTCCACGATTGGGATGCCACTGAAGTTCCGGTACTGATCGATGCCGAGGTGCGCGGCCGAAAACGGAAGTTACTTCTATTTCCCAATCGCAATGCCTTTTACTATGTGCTCGATCGCACCAATGGCCAATTCCTGATGGGTAAGCCGTATGCCAAGCAGACCTGGGCTACGGGGCTCGACGACAGCGGCCGGCCGATCCGAGTGCCCGGTACGTCGCCCACCGTGGCCGGCACCCGCGTGTGGCCGTCCGTGGGCGGGGCGAATAACTGGTATAGCCCGTCGTATAGTCCGGATACCGGGTTGTTGTATGTCGCGGCGCGCGAATCCGGGGCCATCTACTTCTTCGGCCAAGCGGACTTTAAGTTGGGTGAACAGTACAACGGCGGCGGCTTCCGCAGCATTCCCGGCGAAGAAGAGTGGGGTGCCATTCGCGCCCTCAAGCCTACCACCGGCGAAGTCGCCTGGGAACACCGGCTCTTTACACCGCCTTTTTCGGGCGTTTTGTCGACCGCCGGGAATCTCGTGTTTGGCGCGACGAACGAAGGGCAGGCCTTCGCCTTGCAGGCGTCAACCGGCAAGCTGCTCTGGCGTTTTCAAGGCGGGGGCGTCGCCCGGGCGAACCCGATGAGCTTCCTGAGCGAAGGCAAGCAGCACGTCGCGATGGCGCTCGGCAATTCATTGTATGTTTTTCATGTGCGTTAAGTGTCCTCTTTTCGACATGGTTCGCGCGTAGGTAGGTATTATGGCTTCTAAATTGATTTATGGCGTGCTGAAAGGCCCGTCACTGGACACTTGCGCGACGCGGACGATGACCACTACCAGATTCTGGTGACGGCCGGATCGACCGTGCTCCGCATCGCGGTGAACGTGCATTCGAGCCGGAAGCCGCCAGACTTACTTTTTCAAACCGTCGCCAACCTGCCGTAGGCGCTTACCAAGGCGCTGAAGGCGTTGCCGGTGGGCTTTCAGCAAGTGGCGAGTAAGCCGGGCGGTGTCGCGCAGGACTTTGTCCGCGGCGGCGTCGTCAAGGTGGATAAGTTCGCCGTGGTGCCGGGCAATATTCCCGGCGCTGACAACGACTTGAGGGACAAGCTCGAAACGGCGCCGCTAGCTCATCATCGCGATCGTCCCCAGGCACCAGATGGCCCGCACCCAGTACCGTGACGAGGATAAACCGTGACGGGGATAAATGTGGCACCGCTATTCTCCAATGCTATAGTGTGAACTTCTGCCGCCAGATGAGTTCATTATTATGTTGGCGTCTTCTCAAGCCGGCAAAAGCGACGCTTGGGACGGCTTCCTCGCGCGATTTCACGAATTGATTGTGGCCACCGTCGTGCGCACCGCGTCCGCCTCGGCCTTGCCGGGCCGGGCCGATGTCGAAGATCTCGTCCAAGACGTCTACCTGAAGCTCTGCGCGAACGACTTTCAGATCCTGCGCCGCGTCCGTTCGGACCATCCGAATGGCGTCTACGGCCTCGTCCGCGCCGTGGCCCACTCGACCACCATCGACTACTTGCGGACGTTGCGAAATCCCACCAACGACTCGCGGAAGACCGTTTCGCTCGAGGCTTTAGCCCACGATCTGGCCCTGGACCGGCCGGCGGAGGGCGAATTGCACCGGCGGATGTTGTTTGACCGGCTGGACGTAATGTTGGGCGAGATCTGTCCGCCCGAGACGGTCATCCGGGACCGCAACGCCTTCTGGCTCTATTACCGCCAAGGGTTTACGGCGAAAGAGATCGCCGCCATGCCGGCAATGGGGCTCACTGTCAAGGGCGTCGAAAGCCTGCTCTTCCGCTTGACGGTGGCCTTGCGGACGCAATTAACCACGGAGGAGCAAAAGGGTTTTTCGCCTACGCTGCGTCATTCACAGGGAGAGGAATAATTCTTGGGAATTGCAACGAAACCCGGCTGTTTAACCAGCTTCGACATTGCCGGACTGGCGACGGATTTGCTGCCGCCGGATGAAATGCACACGGCCTTGTCGCACGTGGGCGATTGCGGGGTCTGTGCCGAGGCGTTGCGCCAGGCCACCCAGGACCTCGACCGGGAGTTGAGCGCCGCGGAGAATGCGGCGATTGCCGGATACCTGAAGCAGCGGCCCGCGATGCCTTCGCCGTCTCGGAAAGAGCGCCGCACGACTTGGTGGCCGGTAGCCGCGGCGGCTTTGTTGCTGCTCTCGGCGGGTATTTGGTTTTTCGCGTTTCCCGGTGATTCGGCCCAGGAGTTATTGGCCCAGGCCTCGGCCGCGGCCCGGCCTTTCGAGTCCCGGCTGCCGGACGCGCCGTATGGCCGCGCCCAGGCTCAGCGTGGAGAAGAGGCGAATCCGCCGGCAGCGTTACTGAGGGCGCAGGCGGAACTCGCCAAGCGTGCCGCCGCCGGGGAGCGCACGGTGGATCTATTGCGTTTGCAGGCCTGGAGTGAATTGCTCAGCCATCAAGTCGGTACCGCGGTGCGGACGCTTGAGGAAGCGCGCAGGTTAGCGCCGAATAACCTGGATGTGTTGAGCATTCTGGGCGCGGCCCATGCCGCGGGGACTGAAGCCGGTTCGGAGGCTGGCTTTAGTTCCGCTGTGGAGTTGTTGACCCAAGTATTGCAGGAGCGGCCCACTGACCGGGCAGCCCTCTATAATCGCGGTCTGGCGTACTCCCGTTTGGGACAGCCGCAGGCGGCCGCCGAGGATTGGGTAGCTCTGCTGAAGGTGGAAACCGACCCTGCCTGGGCCGGCGAGGTGCGTGATTTACTGGCCCAAGTGAAGCCCCGGTAGCGGATGCGGAGGGTCTGGTGGATGGCAACGCTACTGGCGGTATGCGCCGCGGTCGTCGGCTGGTGGCGTTGGCCGCATCTGGAACTGGTGCGTGCGGAAGCCTCCTTAAGCGCCTTTCCGGCGCCGCACTCCCTTTACTGGCCTGGTTACCATCCCGGACGTTCGCCCATCACCGTGCCCGAACGTGCGGAGGCCTTGGCGTCGCTTGCCGGGGCGATTGAATCGGCCGAAAGCCGCTTGGGGCCCACACCCAAATCCTTCTATCTCCGGGGCCGATTGGCCTCCTTGCGCGGTGCCAATACCGAGGCGATTCGGCTCTTTCGCCTAGCCGCGTTGCTGGATCCCGAAGACACTAATTTGCAAACCGCTTTCGGCGTCAGTGTGGCGATTCGTGCCGCGGCGGAGAATCGCGCGGTCGACTGGGCCAGGGCGGCCAATATCCTTCTCGAGGCCGCCGAACGGCCCGGCTTCTATGCCTTGGGTTGGGCGAACCTCGGTGAGGTGAGTGAGCAATTGCCGGCACCGCGTGCCGCGCTCGAGTATTGGAAGAAAGCCGCGGCGACCGCCGAACCCCTGATGCAGCCCGCGCTCGCCCAGCGTGTCCAGCGTGTGGAGAGCGAGCAAACCGCGCGGCGCGGCCGCGTCGCCCAAGTGTCCACCGGCCGCATCCCGTCGCGCGAGGTCTCGGGCTCCGCGGAGTTGCTGTTGCACCTGGCGCTTACGGAATGGCTTGAGCGGCGCACCGAATTCGCGCCCGACCTCCAGCGCCTGGCCGATTATCTCTTCACCCAAATGAACGATCCCACCCTGCGCGACCTCCTCCGCCCAGCCGCCAATCCGGCCGCCGACCAAGCTCTGGGCCGCGCCGCGCAAGCGAACGGAAAGGGCGATTATCCGGTGGCCGCCGCGGCCGGTCTTGAAGCCTGGCAGCGCTACCGGGCGGCTGCCAATCCGGCGGGGCAGGCCCTGGCCGCCGTGCAGGCGATCCTCGGCTTACGGCGGACAGGCAAGGCGCCGGAATGCGTGGCATTGGCCCAGGAGGCGCGCGGGATCGCCACCGGCCGCGGCTACCGTTGGGCGGTTTTACGCCTGGAGCGCGAGGCGATGTCTTGCAAGGCGCGGCAACGTTTATTGGACGTTCAGGCGGAACGGGAAGATATCGCCGCCCGCAGCCAGGCCAGCGGCTTTCTCGATCTCGAACTCGCCGGAGGCAGTTCCCTGGTGGAGCCTTCGCGCGGCTTCACCGCGCCGGTGGAAAGTTGGGACCGCGCGCAGCGCGGCCTGGCCGGATATTGGCGCAGTACGCTGCCCGCCCCTTTCGCGGTCAACTTCTATTCGGCGCTCGGCTTGATGGCCGAATCCTTCGGCTATACCCGGCTCTCCGGGTTGCTGTTCGCCGAAGCGATGGCGGCGATGGAGGGCAATCCGAATCAGTGGCTCAAAAATACGATTCGGTCGGACTTCTTCCGGTTGAATCCGTCGATGCAGTTGCCCGGGCAAGTCACCAGCCAGGTTGAGGCGGCGGAAAGAGATCTAACCGCCGGCCATGCCGCGGCCGCCTTCACGCGTCTGCAAGGTGTCATTCAAGGCGCGCCGTTTCCCTATCGTCAGCTCAACACTTACGATCGGCTGAATCTATTGCCGGTGCTGGGCCGCGTGTTTTGGCAACAAGGGCAGCGGGCCGAAGCTCTGCGTCATTTCCGCGCCGTGGTGGATGAAACGGTCGCGACGATGACCGGCCTCGAAGGGCGTCGCCAACGCTATGCCCAAACCCAATCGATCGCGCCCGTGTGGCGGCAATTGACCGAAGCGCAGCTCGACACGGAAGGTGCCCCCGCCGCCCTCGCCACTTGGCAGACCTTCCGCACGCTCCCCAATCCGGGCCAGAAAGTGGACTTGCAGCCGCCCCCGGGCGAAGTACGGCTGGCCCTGGCGCTATTGCCCTCCGGGCCCGTTGTGTGGTGGGCCGATACCCAGGGCATTGCCGTCGAGCGGGTGAAGCTGCCGAATCTGACGCGCCGCGTCGAGCGCTTTGCCGCCCTCGTGGCCAATGCCGATTCGCCCTTGCCCGCCGTGAACGATAGTGCCCGCGAGCTTTACCGCGCCCTCGTCGAGCCCTTCGAAGCCCGCTTGTCCGGCGCGCGAACGCTGGTCGTCGACCCCGATGGCCCCCTGGCCATCTTGCCTTGGGGCGCACTGCGGGACGGGCAGGGCCGCTCACTGTTGTCGCGCGTGGCCATCTTACAGACCATCGGTTGGGGCTCCCCAACGGCCAATACCCCAGGCCCCACCGAATGGCAGCCGGCGCTCGTCGTGGCGGAGCCCAGCGTCGACCCGCGCGACCGCGCTCGCTTTCCCGTCCTCGCCGCCGCTCGCCATGAAGCCGAACAACTCCGGCAGATCTTTCCCCACCATCTTTATTTGTCTGGCGAGGAGGCGCGCGTCGACGCCCTGCAAATGGAACTGGAGCGCCACCGGCTGTTCCACTTTGCCGGCCACGGCGTCACCAACGGCGGCAACGGGGCCTTAGTGCTCTCTGGCGAGTCTCCGATGCGTACCCGCCTGATTACCGCCGCCGAGATCGCCGCGCTGGACCTGCATCATCTACAACTAGCCACCTTAGCCGCCTGCTCCTCAGGCGCCGGCGAAGACCGGGGAGCCGTCAACGTGGAGAGCCTGGTCCAGGCCTTTTTGGATGCCGGCACCGGCCAAGTATTGGCCTCGCGCTGGAACGTCGACTCGGAGGCCACCGCCGGCGTCATGCGCGGCTTTTACGTCGGCCTCCGCCAAGGCGTTCCGCCGGACGCCGCCCTCCGCGACGCTGCCTTGGCCGCCGCGCGGACCCAACCCCACCCCTACTTCTGGGCCGCCTTCCAAATGTTCGGGCGAATTTAGCCGTTCCCCGAAAGGGAAATTTCCACTTCTTACGTCTTCTGGTTTAGCTGAAAAGTTTATGCCCCACAAGAATGTCCGTCTGCGTTACCGGAATCAATTGTTTGTGGACCTCCCGGTGCCGAAGCGTCCCGCCCAGCACCGTTTTTTCGTCCTCTTCCACGGCCTGGTCTCCTTGGTGGAGGGGCCCAACGATGAGTTTCGGGCTTACGCCCTCAACATGGATGACGAGCATCGCTATCGGCTGGGCCATTGGCTGGTAGAGGATGATTTGCTTAGCGGCCTGCGCGGCCAGCTCCTCGGCGTGAAGTCCTCCGCGAAAACCAAGGAGAACTCCCTCAACCCGGAGCTCAATGCCACCATTCGGGTGAAGACCTTTCCCGACGATAACGACCCGCGCATCCGCGCGCGCATCACGCTGCCGCGGCCCCGCCAGATTCATTATCTCGGCCTGGGCGACGCCACCTTCAAGCGGCCGGAGTTGTTAATCTATCCCACCACCACCGCCTGCGGACTGAAGGTCTTCGAGTACGACTTGCCCGCATCCTTAGATGAACTCTCCATTCGTTCGGACGATGGATCGCAGACGCATTGGAAGGCGGAGACATTCACAGAGTTCTCCGCCGCGCGCGTGAAGCTCACTACGCTGCACTTGATCGATTCGCCTCCGCGGGCCACCGGCGTCGCCCACTCACTCGATGAATTCGCCCTCTCTACCAGCCTGCTCGGAAAGCCCAAAGTGGAGCTGGTGCGCAAGCCGGTTGACCGTGCGGAGCAACCGCCGCCCCCCAACGGGCTTTCGACCTTTGAAGTCGCCACCCCGGCAGAGCGAGCGGATTTCCTGCACCGGATCGCCACCTTTGCCCGCACCGCGCGCTTCACCAACTCAAAGCCGCTCACCGACGATTACTGCAAGAGTTGCTGCAACTCGGCGGATGGCGACGGCTCCTAAAGTATGGTCGGCTCCCGGGTCTGGGTTCGGCGCGGCGCCATCGATTACCCACCCGGCACCGTGGGGCCGCTTGCCGCCAATGCCGAAGGCGTGTGGCTCGTCTCTGCTAATCATGTGCTGGCCGGCAATGGGGCCCGCTTGCCTGCCGACGGCGTCTACGTCGATGGCGAATGCATGGGCCGCACCGTAGTCTTCCTGCCCTTGGAGCGTTCCGGCAATCGGGCCGATGCGGGCGCCTGCCTTTTAGCGCCCCACCAACGTCCTGCCTGGCCCGACCTCTGGGCGCCCACCGCGGTGCCACACGTCCCCCAGCTTCGTACGCGAGTAAAGGTCTTCGCCGCCGGGCAGGACCGTTTCGGCGTCGTGTCCCATCGCGGCGTCTTCAGCGTGGCGATGCAGGCCGCCCGCCTGGCCGGTGGCTTGGGCCAAGTCGAGTTTTGCGATTGTCTCCTGGTGCGCACTCCGGACCCCCTCTTCAAAAGGCCCGGTAACTCCGGCAGCCTCGTCGTCACCGCCGCCGACTGCCGGCCCGTCGGACTCATCACCGGCACCTCCATCGAACACGGCAGCGACTACGTCGTGGTCTCGCTCCTCGCGCATGTGCTTTACGGATTGAAGCTTTCTAATCAAATTCTCCTCTGACGCGAAAAGGGAAATGTTTCCCCGCCTCGTCTTCTCCAGGTAAGCAAGCCTAGAATTATCAGAGCTGCGGAGGAACTTCTCAATGCCATGGACGGCGCAGAAGAGCCGAGTCGTTATCGGCCAGCCATTCGTCGGAGACTTCGCCCGTGGGGCGGGGCGGTGTTCGTGCTGACCGAACTGGCTCCGTGCCGGGATGAGGTGGCGGCACTGATGCAGCGCCTCACCGCTACCGACACGACTCAAGACGCGACTCAAGACTCCGGCCTTCTGCCCGAGATCTACGGCGAATTGCGCCGCTTGGCCGCCGGCTACCTGCGCCAAGAACGCGCCGGCCACACCCTGCAAGCCACCGCCTTAGTTCATGAGGCGTATCTGAAATTGGCCGGTCAACGCAACACTCATTGGCAGGATCGCGCCCATTTCTTCGCCGTCGCCGCCCGCATCATGCGGCGCATCCTCACTGACCATGCCCGCCATCACCGCGCCCTCAAACGCGGTGCCGGCCAAATCGACCTTCAACTCGAAGACGTCCAGATGCCAGAAGAAGATGGCGGCGACCGCTTGCAGCATTTGGACGATGCCCTCAACCGGTTGGCCGAATTCGCGCCCCGGCAAGCCAAAGTGGTGGAACTGCGCTTTTTCGGCGGCATGACCGAGCGCGAAATCGCCGATCATCTCGAAATCTGCGGCCGCACCGTGAAGCGCGATTGGACTATCGCCCGCGCCTGGTTGCATGCGGAGCTCGCGTCATGAAATCGTGGCCCCGCGTGACGGCGTTGTTTGAACAATGCGTCGACCTGCCGGCCGACGGGCAAGCGGCCTGCCTGGCCGAGAGCGGCGAAGCCCCGGAAGTGATCGCCGAAGTGTCGCGCTTGCTGGAGCATGACCGCGCGTCGGGTACGTTTCTTGAAAGTATGCCCGCCGAGGTGCGCGAACTGCATGCGCCGCCCGAGGCCTGCTTCAAGCCTGGCGCCATATTGGCCGAACGTTACGAAGTGCTGCGTTTGCTGGGCCGCGGCGGCATGGGTGAGGTCTATGCGGTGTACGACCGGCAGGCGGAAACGACGGTCGCCCTGAAGGCCATGCCTCGCCAACGGCACGCCGATCTCGCCCGCGAACTGCGCCTCGGCCGCCAGGTCACCCATCCTCACGTCTGCCGTCTCTTTGACCTTGGCTTTCACTCGGGCACCGCCTTTCTCACGCCCTTTCTCACCATGGAGTACCTTGAAGGCGAAACTCTGGCCGCGCACCTGCGCCGCGTGGGCCGTCTCACCGTCGCCGAAGCGAGCCCCCTGGTCGAACAGTTGGTGGCGGGGCTAACGGCCATTCACCAAGCCGGACTCGTCCATCGCGATCTTTCCCCGGCCAATATCATGTTGCTCCCCGGCCGCGCCGTCATCATGGACTTTGGCCTTGCCCTGGCCGCCGGCGTCGCCCCCAGCGCGGCCATCGGTACCTTGGCCTACATGGCGCCGGAGCAATTGGCGGCCAAACCCGTCACGCCCCAAACGGACCTCTACTCACTTGGCGCGATCATGCGGGAGATGCTCGCCGATCGCTTGCCTGCGCTCTGGACCCTGGCGATTGAGGCGACCCTGTCCCCCGAGCCATTGGCTCGTCCGGCGACGGCGCGGCAGTTGCTCGAACTGGTCCAAACGGCGTCGCAGCCCATGAAGCGTCTGCCTCGGCACAGTTTTTGTCCACATCGGCGTCCCGCGCCGCAACTGCGCCCCGCCGCCCGCAGTGCCACCCGCCGTTGACCGGCAAGGCCAGCACCCGCATGCCCCCGGAATTGCCACCATGCTAATAAGTCAAACAAAACAAATCACTTAACCCTAAATGGGGCCATCCACGCGCATCCCTGGGTTTCCCGCCAAGCCATTGAAAATAAAATACTTAACCGCAAGCGAAAAAACACTCCCCCTTGACGTGGACGGTATCGTATCCTAGCGATACATGCGCACCGTATTCTTCTGGCTCCATCTGGCCCTTGGCGTCGCCGCCGGTGCGGTGATTCTCGCCATGTGCGTCACCGGCGTGCTGCTCACCTACGAGAAGCAGATGGTGGCGTGGATGGACACCCGCGAACTTCCGGCACTCACCCCCGGTAAAGCCCTCCCGCTCGAAGATCTTCTGGAGCGTGCGCGGACCAAGGACGGCAAGCTGCCCTCGCCCGTAACCATCGCCGCCGACCCCATGCAGCCCGTCCAAATGACCTTCGGCCGCGATGTCCGCTACGTCGATCCCGTCGATGGCCACGTCCTCGGCCTAGCCGACGCCGGCATCCGGCAGTTCTTCCGCACCGTCACCGAAGTACATCGTCACTTGGCCGCCACTGGCCCCAGCCGCCCCACTGGCCGCGGCATCACCGGCGCGGCCAATCTGGCCTTCCTCGTCATCGTCGCCAGCGGACTCTACCTCTGGCTCCCCAAGGTCTGGACCCGCACCAGCCTGCGCGTCATCAGTTGGTTCCGCGGCGGACTCACCGGTAAGGCGCGCGACTTCAATTGGCACAACGCCATCGGCGTCTGGTGCTTTGTGCCCTTGCTCTTGATCGTGCTCGGCGCGACGGTTATCTCCTACCCCTGGGCTACCAACCTCGCCTACACCCTCACCGGCACCAAGCCCCCGGCACCCGCGCCCGCCCCGCCTGCCCCGAAAGGCGCCGTCGTGGAACTGGCCGGCTTGAATGCGCTGTGGCTGCGCGCCGCGGCCTATGCCCCCGGCTGGCGATCGATTGCGCTCCGCCCGCCCACTTCCGCTAGTGAAACTGTCACCTTTGTCATCGATGGCGGTTATGCCGGCCAGCCGCAAAAGCGCGTCACTCTGACGCTTGATCGTAAGACCGGTGAAGTGCGGACGGCTGAGTCCTTCGCCGATTTCAACCTCGGCCGGCAACTGCGCACTTGGCTTCGTTTCGTCCACACCGGCGAATACTATGGCCTCCCCGGCCAGACCATCGCCGGCATTGCCAGCCTCGGCGGCGTCTTCCTGGTCTACACCGGCATCGCCCTCGCCATCCGGCGTCTCTGGGCTTGGCGCGCGCGCTCCGCCCGGCAAAGCCGCGCCACCGTCAACGCGTAACTGTCACTCCACTGCAATTCTTTCGCAGCGCCAAGGAAACATCCGCCCGCTACAATACAGCATGATTCGACTGCTCGTTAGTGTGTTTGCCCTCAAGAGTCTGGCGCTTTACGCCCAGACTTTTGGCGAACTTAGTGGCACGGTTACCGATCCGGACCAAAGCATCTTGGCGCGGGCCGAGGTTACCATTCGCAGCCTCGGTACCAGCCAAGTCCGCCGCGCCCAGTCCTCGGAGGCCGGTATCTTCCGGGTTCCGTTCCTGCCGCCCGGCGAATATGAAGTTACTGTGGAAATGGCGGGGTTTCGTAAGTCGCTATAACGCGGTGTACGCATCGAATTCGATGTTCCCTTGCGGCAGGATATCCAACTTGTCGTCGGTCAAGTCGCCGAAACGGTGGAGGTGGTGGAAGCCGCGTCGCAGTTATCCAGCGACAGCGCTGCTGTCGGCACGGTGATCGACCAGAAGCGCATCCTGGAGTTGCCACTGAACGGACGAAACTGGTTAAAGATGGTCGCCTTACGCCCGAATGTCAGCGCCGAGCAACGCGCGAGTGGGCATGTCGATTCCCGGCAAGGGGGTGAACGCGGCCGGCAGTCGATATCCGTGGCCGGTCAACGCCAGTTCTTCAACCGTTATACCCTCGATGGCGTCGAAAATACCGACGTGAACTATAACACCTACGTGGCCCGTCCTTCCATCGAAGCCGTACGAGAATTTAAGGTCGGACGGGAATCTACTCGGCCGAGTATGGCCGCGCCACCGCGCAAATCAATGCGACCACCCGCAGCGGCACGAACGATTTCCACGGCACTGTTTTTCATTTCCTGCGGAACGATAAATTAGACGCCAAAGAATGGTTGCAGCAAGGAGATAAGAACCCGTTTCGGCGAAATCAGTTCGGTTTTGTCTTTGACGGGCGCATCATTCGCAATCGCCTCTGGTTTCTCTCGAATTTCGAAGGGCAGCGAGATACGCGAACCGTGCAGGGCCTGGCCAACGTCGCGCCCTCCCCCTGGCGCTCGGGGGATTTCTCCGGCCAGCCCACGGTCATCTTCGATCCGGATACTCGTCAATTCAACGAAGCTGGAAGGGCGCTCAGCGCCACTCCGTTTGCCGGCAATCGCATTCCCGCCACCCGCTTGAATCCCGTCGCGGCGCGGTTCCTCGAATTCTATCCGGAAGCTACCGTGCCCGGCCAGAATCTGGTCTCCAACTTTGTCCGCCAAAGCAAGCGTCCCATCAACACCGATCAGTTTACGCAACGCTTCGATTTTGCCGAGTCCTCTCGCTCGGCTTGGTTTGGCCGCTTCAGTTAGGGTGATGAATTCGAGCGGCGGCTGGAGAACTTCGAACAGCAGGAAGGGGGCGTGAACGTCAATGTGTTTCAAACGATGGTGAGTAACACCCGGACCCTCAGTCCGAGCCTCGTCAACGAAACCCGGTTCGGTTACAACCGTTTCGATAGCGACTTACTTCTCCGCTATGCGAATGAAAGGGACGTCACGAAGGAACTAGGAATTCGCGGCTTAGTCTCGCCGCCGAAAAATGGTTGGGGTACGCCGGCGATTCAACTGGGGGGCGGTTTATCTGGCTTTGGCGAATCCGGCAATGGCCCTTGGATCTATCGCAACCGCACCATGCAATTCTTGAACAATACCAGTCGGGTGCGTGGCAAGCACGCCTTCCGTTTCGGTATGGAGGCCCGCCGCGATATTTACGGGGCGGAAGGCAATACCGTGGCGAGGGGACGACTTTATTACCAGGGTCTACTGAGTATCGCTCCCGGTGGTCGCGCCGCGGCGCCGAATATCTTCGCGGATTTCATGTTAGGCTTACCGCAACGGGGCGAACGGGCGCTGGGGTTGGCTTCGGCGAGCCTTCGCACCATCTCCTGGTACGGCTATTTCGAAGATACTTGGCGGCTCACGCCGAAAGTTACTCTGAATCTTGGGCTTCGCTACGAACTTACCCCGCCCTGGTTCGAACCGAACCAGCGCATCATGAATATTCAAATGCTTGGCTGGGACGCGGCCAAAATTCCGATTCTGACTCGCGCCGGTACCGGGGACTTCAACGAAGGTCTCCAGTTTCGTTTCGCCGATGGCATTCCTACCCAAACCGGCGACGATAAGTTGGGCCGCCGTTTAATTAACACCGACTATTCCGATTGGGCACCGCGTCTCGGCATCGCTTGGTCCCCGGTCAGCCGCATGACCGTGCGTGCCGGCGCCGGCCTTTTCTATACCCAGGATCAGGGCAATCCGCGCTTCGATATGGTGCGCAATACTGCCGGTCGCGGTGATTTCACCGGCAGCGACCAGCGCCCCAATATGACCACCGATGATCCGTGGCGCTTCGAGCGGCAGAGCTTCACCTGCAGCGGTTGGGCGGGAAACTGCGTGGGCCAACCTTTCGTGCTGGGTAACGTCGTCAGCCGGCGCACTCGCTACGTGGGGCAGTGGCTACTCAATATTCAGCGCGAAGTAACTTCGCACCTGATGGTGGAAGTGGGTTATTTGGGAAACATTGGCCGTAAGTTAGAACGCCTCCGCAGCACCAATGAAGCATTTACGAAAACCGGCCCCAACGATACTCGAAGTATTTCGCAGCGCCGTATTTTCCCCACGTAGGGGATCATTCAGCAGGTGGATGGCGTGGTGAATTCGAACTATCACGCTCTCAGCGCCAAGGTTCAGCAGCGCTTCGCCAATGGCTTCACATTGCTTTCGGCTTACACTTGGTCGAAGTCGATCGACGATGCCAGCGGCATCCGGTCCTCCTCCGGCGAACAGTCCATCGCGGCTTACGATTGGAACTTACGGCCCGAGCGAGGGCTCAGTCAGTTTCATACTGCGCATCGATTTGCCACCAGCGTCATTTACGAACTGCCGCGTTTCCGCCAGGCCGAGCCGATCCTTCGCCACGCCGCTGGCGGTTGGCAGGTTTCGAGTATCGTCACCCTGGCCGCTGGCAATCCTACCCGGGTGGGCGTGATTGGCGACACGAATAATATTGGCGGCGAAGGAAACTATCCTGACGCCACTGGCGTTAGCCCTTACCTCAACGCCGGGTCCGCGGGGTTTTTCTGGAACCCCGCGGCCTTCGATATTCGCAATCCCGAGTTAAACTTTCGTTTCGGCAACACCGCTCGCAGCGGGCTGATTGGGCCCGGCTACGTCAATTGGGACTTTTCCCTTCTCAAGAACTTCGCCCTGGGCTCCGAGCGCCGCACCCTCCAGATTCGTTGGGAGACTTTCAATTTGCCGAACCATCCCAACTGGAACTTCCCTTCTACCGATGTCCGCAACGTTGCCTTTGGCCGGGTGCTCTCCGCCCGCGACATGCGGCAAATGCAATTCGGCATGAAGCTGCTATTTTAGGAAGCGTCTATGCGTCTTCTCATTTGCACCGCCGTTTCCCTTGCCTTGTGGTCAGCGCCTCCACCTCATAAGTTACTCGTCGTCTCCATCGACGGCATGGACCATCGCTATCTCCGCGATCGGGACGCCCTGAAACTGAAAATTCCCCACTTACGCAAGCTGCTGGACGGCGGCACCTGGGCTGACGGACTTACCGGCGTCGTCCCCACCAATACCTGGCCCTCTCACACCACCTTAGTTACTGGTTTGCGATCCGCTGAGCATGGCATTCTCGACAACAACATCCGCACCGCCACCGGCTCGGAACGCTATTGGTACATGCACTATCTGAAGGCGCCCACCCTCTGGCAAGCCGCCAAACGCGCCGGCCGCACTACCGCCACCATTACCTGGCCCGTCACCGTCGGCGACGGTATCGACTACAACTTACCCGAGTATTTCGAAGGCCGCGCCGGCGGCGCCATGGACCTCAAAAGCATCGAAGCCAAAGCCACACCCGGATTAGTAGCGGCCATCGCCAAAGACTATCCCAGCTTCGCCACCGAATGGATGGACGACCGTACGCGGGCCCTCGCCACCATCCACATCCTACGCCGTCACCAACCCGATTTAACTCTGCTCCATTTCGTCGATCACGACGCCGCCGCGCATGAGATGGGCCCCTTCTCGCGGGCCGCCAATGCTTCGCTCGAGTATACCGACGAGTTATTGGGGCAAATCCTGGCGAACTTACCCCCGAACACCGTCGTCGCCATTGTCTCCGACCATGGCTTCGAAGCCACCTCCCGTTTGCTCAATGTCAGTGCCTTCTTAGCCGCCGCCCAGTTACCCGCGACCAGTGCCGAGGCCAAAGGCGGCTACGTCAGCACCGTGGACCCGAAAGTCGCCGCCGCCTTCGTCCGCGCGCGAAACGAAGCCAACACCTGCATCGGCCGCGAAGTGCCTCGCGAAGAAATTGACCGTTTCCTCGCCGGCTCTCCGGTCGCAATGCGAGTCTTTGAGCCCGCCGAAGGCTGCCTCTTCCGCTCCGGCAAACCGGACGGCGACTTAATCGCCAAAGCCCCCGAAGCCGGCGGTCATGGCCACTGGCCCACCCGCTACCGCGCTTCATTCGTCCTTTGGGGCCCCGGCATCGCCAAGCAAAAGGTCCCCGGCTTCGACATGCGAGAAGTCGCCGCCCGTTGGGCCAAGATCATCGGCATCCCCTGGCCCTAATCAGTGGGACCGGTCTCCTGCCGCCAAGAGCTACTCGCTTTCCGCCTATGTGACTGAAGATAAGGGCTTTATCCCCAAACGGGGGCATCCACGCGCATCCCTGGGTTTCCTTTCAAATCATTGAAACTAATGATCTTACTCGAAAGATTGCTCCCACCCCTGCCAGCCACCCTCGCCAAGTCGCTGTTCACGTCACTTTTGCCTCAGCAAATGAATCACTTACCCTAAATAGGCACCGCAAACCCGAGCCGTCCCGTTTTATCGGCGACCGGCAGCCATTTAGCCGCGACCGCAAGGAGCGGGCCCAAGGTCGACGCTCATCGACGGCATCTAAAACGACAGCCGCGCCTGCACCTGCAGCCAGCGATTGGTGGCCGCAGTTTGAGCCGTGATCCGGCCGAAGTTCGTCGAGAACGGGTCAGTGGTCGGTGCGGCCATTTGCGACCGATTCTGGACGTTCAGCGCATCCAGCCGAATCTGCATTTTTAGCCGCTCGGTGATCGCAAAGTTCTTGCCGAAATTCGCATTCCACTGGTTGGTAGAGTCGACGCGCAAGCCGGGGACCCGGGGCGGGAACACACGGACGTGGGGGCCGTTCGGTCCGCGCGTCGCCGTCCGTTCGAAGTTCGCAGTATTGAACCACGTGTCCCAAGTTCGGGTGACGTTGCTTAAGTCGGATGGATTATTGCCGTAATAAAAGAGATTGCCGAAATCTACCAGCGGACCCGGCTGGAATTCGTAAGTGGCCGCCGCTTGCCAACCGCCCACCAACAGGTCAACCACCCGCGGCGCGCTGGCCAGGAAACGATGACCTTTGCCAAACGGTAATTCGTAGACACCCGTCATGGTGATCCGATGCGGGCGGCCATCGTTCGAAGGCCGCTCCGTGCGCGTCTTGTCGAATTCGTTCGCAAAGAAATCGGCTTCGCGTAACTTCAGCGCCGTATAACCCACGTTCAAGTTCCAGCCGGCGGAGAAACGTTTCTCGAACGAAAATTGAAACTCATCGGCGCGCGTGTAGGAGGAAAACTCGGTGTTATTCGTCACGCCATTCATTTGCGGGAAGGCGCGCAGTAACTGGCTTTTTCGAATGATCGGAGACGTGAAGAAACCGTTCGTATTCATGTCGGCCCAGACCAACGGCGTGAAATCGGCGCGGTTGAAATTTCCGACAAAGAACGGGTTGGGGACGTTGGCGTTCAGGTTATTCGCATTGGCGTCGTTGCGCACCGTGCCGGTCGCGAAATACTGGCTGGCCAAGGGCGATTGCGTCTGCCCCAGCGAGATGCGATCGGAGTAAGAGCCCTGGTAGAAGGCCGTAATCACCATCCGCGTGCCGAGTTGGCGTTGGAGCCCCATCTGCCAGCGTTGTTGACGCGCATGGGGCTGATTGAAAGCCGTGTAATTGAAACCGCGACCCTGGCGGCCGAATCCACCCAGCGCGTCGCGCGTCGGGATGTCGAACCGCGTGCCGTCGGAGCGCACGGGGAAAGGATCGCGCAGCGGGCTGCCGCCATTGCCGGGGTTCGCGTTACCGGAAAAATTCCAGCTCTGGCCGAAGTCGTTCGACACGATCATGTTCGTCGATCGCGAGTAGCCGAATTGGTCCGGCCCGAAGTTCAAGACGTTGATGGTGTCGAAGAACGTGCCGTAGCCGCCGCGCAGCACTGTCTTCTTATTCACCTGATAGGCGACGCCAATGCGTGGCAGCCACATCAACTCGTTTTTATAGAGCTGACGCGGAGAGCCGCCCGAGCCTAGGTAGGTATTTCCACCGATTACCCTAAATTGGCTGGCAGGTAACTCGGGAATCGGGCTTCGCGCGTAAGCCGCCTCCGCCACCCTCGCAAACGGCGGCACATAGTTAGGGTCGAAGTTGCCGATCATCCGGTTATACCGTTCGGTGGCACCGCGCTCATACTCGATGCGTAGGCCTAGGCTGAGCGTAAGTTTGCTCGAAACGCGCCACGTGTCCTGCACGAAAGATGCGTAGTAAGGGGTGTGCGTCGCGTAAGTATCGTTCGTCGCGACGCTGCCGCTGCTGGGGATACCCAGAAGAAACGCGGCCATGCCAAGGCCCAGGTCGCTTGCCGGCGTGAAGCCGTCGTCGTTGCGCCGCACGTAATTTTGATTAAAGGAGAAATTGCCCGAAGTATTGCCGCCGCCGCCGCCCGTGCGGAATTGGTTCCGATTGTCAAAGGCCACGCGAATCGAGTGATTGCGGCGAATGAAGGTGCCTTCCGCCTTCACCGTCGTCTGGCGGGTGCGCGTGGGTGTGCTGAATCCGCCGGGGCTGATGGTGGAATAACCAGCGATCGCCATTTGCGGCAGAATCCCCAAGTCGCCGGCCTTCTGGTCGAGATAGCCGGGCAAGCCAATCGTCGAGGGCTTAAATTCGCGGGCCTTGGGTTGAATACTCAACTCCCGGAATTGATTCATGGCCACGTTGATATTCCAAAGCGTGGTGGGTGATTGGGTATAGACTAAGTCAAAATTTCCGCCCTTGTTATTCCGGACTAAGCCGCCAAGATTCAGGCCGCGCGCGGTTTCGTAAGTCCAATCCCCCCGGTCCTCGGGCCCGAAGTTATTGATGCTCCAGCGGCCGAACATACGCCATTTGTCGTTGATCTGATAGTCCATGCGATTCGAATAAGCGTAGTAATCCCAGTTATAAGGCGTCTGCGAAGCTAGGTAGTTATTCACCGGATCCTGTCCGGCCGGAATGGCCACGTTGGGCTTGGGGTAAAGGGCAAGAATAGGGTCCAGCGAAGGGTTGGCGAAGCGGCTCTTGGGAATTATGTTCCCGGGGAAGGGAACGCGCGCAAAGTTATTCGGACGGCTGGGATCGCGGGCGACCGACGTGGGATCATGCACGACAAAGCGGCTGCCATTCGGGATACTCAGCATGTCACTGAAGTCGCCTTCACGCGCCTTCAAGGACGGCACGGTGCGGTTGAATTGCGACGCGTCCTCGACCTTCACGTCTTTAAAGGCGTTGTAAGTGAAAAACCAGAACAGCCGATTGCGGCCATTGTAAAGCTTGGGGATGATCACCGCACCGCCGCCCGAAGCGCCCCAGTTATTCGAGCGACCCGTGGGTTGTTTGTCCGTGCCACGTAGTTGATTGGCCAAAGCCGCGTTACCCGCCGCATCCGCGGCCGCAATGCGCCGGAAGTAATTTTGCTTCACGAAGAACGGTGTGCCCTGCCAGCGCTGCTGCCAATGTTGCCAAGTAGCTGTGCCGTGAAAGTCGTTCGAGCCGGACTTTGAAATCATCGAAATTGCACTACCCGTCGATTGGCCGATTCCGGCGTCGAAGTTATTGGTTTCCACCTTAAACTCGGCCACGGCGTCGGTGTAGGGCAAGTAAGCCGTACGGCGACCCGGCCCTTGGTTGGGTGACCCGTCCAAAGTCCACGAATTGCCGCCGATGTTGCCGCCCACCGAATAGTCCGACCCGCCAGCGTTCGAGTGCAGCGCGAGGTAATTATTCACGCCACCCGTCTGAATGCCGGGCGCCAGTTTGACGAGCAACATGGCCGAGTTGCCCATCACCGGCAGTTCCATCAACGACTTGTTATCGATCACGCGGCCGGAACTCACCGCGTTGGTTTCGAGCAATGGCGCTTCCGCCGTCACGGATATCGTCTCCGTGCTGCCCCCGATCTCCATCGGTAGATCCACCTCCAGTCGCGAGGACACGGGCAAAGTGACGCCCTTCCTCAGCATCCGCTTGAAGCCCGCCACTTCGGCGACGAGCTCATAGGTCCCGGGCAATAGGAGGTTGGCTTCGTAGTAGCCAGTGTTGTTCGTATTGAGGCTAATTGAGACTCCGGTTTCCGCATTGCGGACCCGCACCTTGGCTCCCACAATGGACGCCCCCTGCGGATCGAGAACGCGGCCGAACATCATCGAACGGGTTTCCTGTGCGGGACTCAAAGTCGCCAGAAGAGTCAGCAAGAATCCAGAGAGAACGCGTAAACGCATACGAAAGAGACCACCCGTTAAGAATTTACTTGTGTAACTATATCTTACGTGCAGGGACTATTGGGAAATGGCGATCTCAAGCGACACTGTCGCGCGGACTTCAACCAAACCCGTGTCGAAGGTCGTTGCCACGGCGCCCACACTCGCACGAGCGTCGGCCGGGTTAAAGAAGCTCACCGTTGAGCCCTCATCCGCGGCCAGAATGGCTCCCAGGCGCACGCCGAGGCCTTCAGCAATCGCAGTAGCATCGGCGCGGGCCACTTGGGTGGCGAGCTTCAACGCCTCGCGCCTTTGCGGCGTCGAGTCTCGCAGACCGAAGCGCAGCCCACTAACCGACGTGGCCCCGGCTTGCACCGCGGCGTCGATGATGCGGCCCGCCAGGTTGAGGTCGAAGGCCGTCACTTCCAGGGTGTTGCTCGCGGAGAATCCGGTGAGCGTATTGCCGCCCGTGGGATTCGAGCGGTAGTTCGGATTGACCGAGTAGCCGGTGGTTCGCATTTCGCCGTTCGTCCCCACCAACCCCTTTACGCGCGCCGTGACAGCTTGCGAGACCGTGGCGTTTTGGTCCGCGGCTTCGGAAGCCGTAGTGGCTATCGTCATGATGGTCAGGCTGATCCGCACGACATCGGGCTGCGCGGAAACAACGCCCTCGCCGTTGGCACGGACGCTGGGCGGGCGGTTCTGGGCGATGAGCGAGAGAGCCAGGAGCGACAGAGCAAGAAGTCTCTTCATGCTCTCTATTATCTCAGGCTCCGCTGGCGGCCGCGCGAGATCGCTTGCGCCGGCGCTCCAGGATCAGGAACTGACGGCGCCGGTTTTCCTTCACGTGCGCATCCACCTTGCCCCAGAACTTGGCGAAGTAACTCAGCGCCGAGGCGATGGAGAAGAAGACGACTGCCCACATGCTCCAGCCCGCGACATCGGTCAAGGCCGGGTAGCGCTTGGCGAGGATCACCAGCGAGATGGCGAGCACCTGGAAGACCATCTTGGTTTTGCCGAGGTCGCTGGCCTTGATCGTGTAGCCGGCGCTCGAGGCGATGCTGCGCAACCCGGAAATGGCAAATTCGCGGCCAATCAGCAAAATAGTGATGCCGGCGGGGACGTCGCCGGATTGCACCAGTGAGATCAGCGCGGCCGAAATCAGCATCTTATCGGCAATTGGGTCGAGCAGCGTGCCCACGGTGGTGATCTGTCCCCAACGCCGGGCGAGATAGCCGTCCAGCAGGTCAGTCAGGGCCGCCGCGAGGAAGATCCACAGCGCGAACATTTCGCTGGCCAAGCGCAAGCCAAGCACGTCCCACTCTACTCTCCGTTGCACAAGCGCGGCGACTAGCAGGGGCACAAAGAAGATACGCAGCAGCGTTAGTGCATTGGGCAGGTTCATGCAGCCAGTCTCACTATACCAACCCCGCCGGACGTGTGGCTTGGGTAAGCTATTTCGGAAGAGCCGAGAAGAGTTCGTTGATCTCCAGGGACAGGCCGCCCGAATGGAGCGTTCCGATAGCCAACGGGGCTTCGCTGCCAGCCGAACTTTGCCAGGCTTTCTGCTTCACGGGATCGATCACCCAGCAAGTGGGCACTCCCCAAGCGTGATACTCCTGGCACTTGTCGAGTGTGGCCTGCAACGAGTCGTCGGGCGAGAGAATCTCAATGCAAAGCTCGGGAGCTTGGGTCGGGTAAGGGAACTGCAGCCGCTCTACCACGGCCACGTCTGGGATCAGGAACCGGGAAGGAGTCACCCGCAAAGTAAGCTCAGCCAACGCCGGTTTGCCGCGGCTGGTGAGTAGAAAAATCAACAGCGATTGCATCCACGCGTGGAGTGAGGTGGGCATGGCTTTAGGATGTAAGGCTCCGTCCCGGTATTCGCAATTGGGCTTCTCCGTGCGCCGGAGGTACTCTGCAATCGGAACCAGGGCGACCGTGCTCATGCCTACTTCACTTCGAGGATATCTTTTTCTTTGCCCTTGGCAATCGCGTCCACCTTGGCCATATGGGCATCGGTGAGCTTCTGGATCTCTTCGAGGGCGCGGCGCTCGTCGTCTTCGCTGATGGTCTTGTCTTTCAGCAGCTTCTTGAGCTTTTCGTTGCCGTCACGGCGTTCGCTGCGCAGCGCGACGCGGTGTTGCTCGGCGATCACATGCAGGCGCTTTACGATCTCTTTGCGGCGTTCCTCATTGAGCGGCGGAATCGGAATGCGGATCAGCTTTCCGTCGTTGGCCGGATTCAAGCCGAGTTCGGCGGTGCGTATGGCTTTCTCGATCGGCCCGATCAACGTGGCGTCCCAGGGCTGGATCGCGATCAACCCCGGCTCGGGCACGCTCATGTTGCCTACCTGATTCAGCGGCGTGGGCGTTCCGTAATAATCCACCTTCACGCTATCGAGCATGCCGACGTTGGCGCGTCCGGTGCGTAGCGAAGAGACGTCGTTCTGCAAGTCGAGAACCGTCTTTTCCATCTTCGAGCGAATGTGTGCTTCCACTTCCTTAACTGTCGTCATGGTGTTTCTATTTTGACAGCTTAGCTGCCGATACGCAGCTTAGCTGCCAATAATCGTCCCAATTTCTTCACCCTGCACGAAGCGCTGAATGTTGCCGTGCACGTTCAGGTTAAACACGGCGATGGGCATTTTGTTGTCGCGACACATGGCGACGGCCGGGGCATCCATCACCGCCAAACTCTTGGTGAGCACCTCGGTATAAGAAATGTGCCGGAAGAGCACCGCGTCTGGGTGCTTCAACGGATCTTTGTCGTAGACACCGTCGACGCGCGTGGCCTTGGCGATCACCTCCGCCTTAATTTCGAGCGCCCGCAAAGTGGCGGCCGTGTCAGTGGAGAAGTAAGGATTCGAGGTGCCGGCCGCGAAGATCACAATCCGACCTTTTTCGAGGTGCCGGATGGCGCGGCGGCGGATGTAGGGCTCGCAGACCTGAGGCATCTGGATGGCCGTCATTACGCGGGTTTGGATGCCTTGCTTTTCGAGCGAGTCCTGCAATGCCAAAGCGTTGATCACCGTGGCGAGCATGCCCATGTGGTCGGCCGAAACACGGTCCATATTGCGGGCCGCCACGGCAACGCCACGAAAGAAATTGCCGCCCCCCACTACCAAGCCAATCTGAATGCCGGTGCGGGCTACATCGGCCACCTCGGCGGCCAGAGCGGCCACTTTCTCCGGGTCAATCCCGAATGAGCCTTGCCCGGCCATTACTTCGCCCGAGAGCTTTAACAAAATACGCTGGTACGCCATGCTGGAAAGTCAGTCCTCTATGCCACTGGTCGAGCAAGAAAAAAGGGCGGCGTTTCCGCCGCCCCTATTTTGCTACTGTGCCGCTTCTGCTTCGGCTGGTTCAGCCGGCTGCAGCTCGCCCACTTTCATGCGGACGAATCGGGAAACCGTGATGTTCTCCCCGAGCTTGGCAATCTTCTGATTGATTACATCCTTGATCGTAAGGGAGCTTTCCTTCACGAACGGCTGCTCCAGCAGCACTACCTCTTCGTAGTATTTCTCGATGCGGCCTTCAATGATGCGTTCGATGATCTTTTCGGGCTTGCCTTCATTGCGCGCGCGGTCGCGGGCAATATCGCGCTCTTTGTCGAGTACGGCGGCGGTGACTTCTTCGCGGCGGACGAACAACGGGTCAGCGGCGGCGATGTGCATCGCCAAGTCGCGCACCAGCTCCTGGAAGTCGTCC
>Ga0105049_10001834_pt1 | contig 25141 bp, 23 predicted proteins | sample MAT06_FD_78087 | JGI IMG/M metagenome (GOLD analysis project Ga0105049, IMG submission 78087) | Freshwater microbial communities from Lake Fryxell liftoff mats and glacier meltwater in Antarctica - MAT-06 | ecosystem: Environmental > Aquatic > Freshwater > Ice > Liftoff microbial mat | place...
CCATCAACGACTGCTATCGTGCAGAAGGTGTCGGACTTGCTCCCACTCGATGCTTAAGTAAACTAGAAGACGATAGAATCCTGCGCGGAGAACTATTGTTAGTTCCGTCTTCATTTTTTAGATCTGAATATGCAGAATTCGCAGGCACCCATTATAAAACCGCACTCGCCTCGGGATGGATGGCAAAAAATCAAGGAGGCTATGGGCGAGAATCTTCTTATGATCGCGGCTTTGTGATGTCTGATCATTCAGACTGGAACGATTTGGTCCGCACTATCAGTGAGACTCAAGCAAAACGTGTCTATGTTCAACACCGGGGCAACGGCTCGCTCGTTCGACATTTAAGATCACTGGGAGTCGAGGCGTATCCTGACTCGGCATTAATCCCTCAAAACCCAGATCAATTGGTATTGTTTTAAATGAAGAAGAAAGTATCTGTCAGCATTTCAGATTTTGCCGTGCCAGCTCCCAGAAAAGGCAGCATCGATCTCTATTCTGGGTTCGGGAGGGCTCAAGAATTGGGGACGCTGCTCCACAAAAAGATACAGGGCGAGCGAAAAGCCACTCATGAAAGTTACCAGGCAGAAGTTTTCATCTCCGAATGTTTTGACCGTGATGGATTTCAATTTGAAATCAGCGGTCGTATGGACGGACTTTTTGCCTCTGACCCACTCAAAATTGAAGAAATTAAATCGAGCTTTAACATTTACGAACTCCATCGGCACTTGAGAGAGATTCAAGATGATCATCCCTATTGTTTGCAGCTAAAAACCTATGGTTATTTTTATTGGCTCCAGAATAAAAAAACTCCAGAGCTTAATTTGCATCTTATATCTTCGCGGGATGAGAGCACTATGGATTTTGAATCTGGGCTGAATATCGGATTCTATGAAGATTGGCTCGAACGCAGACTAAAAGAATTGGTCGAAGAAGCAAAGCTTGCCGAAAAGAGAGCGGCGCGCCGAAGACGCTCTTCTAAGCGATTTTCGTTTCCATTTAAAACGCCCCGTCTGGGCCAAATTGAATTGATCGAGACCATTGAACAAGGAATGGAAGAGAAACGACCGATGCTTATTCAAGCGCCTACCGGCTTGGGGAAGACCATCGGTGTTTTGTATCCCGTCTTGCGCGAAGCTTTGAGTCGAGGACAGAGAACGATTTATATCACCCCCAAGAATAGTCAGCACCTTGCGGCCGAAGATGCCATTGAACGATTGCAAAAAGCAGATGTTCCCCTAAAAACATTAACGCTTACGGCAAAAAGCAAAATCTGTATGAAGAATGAGCCGCTCTGTAAGCCAGAGTTTTGCGAGTATGCCAAAGATCACTATACCAAAGTTGCTGAGCATAAATTACTTGATCAATTATCTAAGAAGAGAAGTTTAACAGCTCGTACTTTTAAAAAAATGGCTAAAGAATTTGAGGTTTGTCCGTTTGAGCTTCAGTTAGATGCGGCCCACGAAGCCGACACAGTGATCTGTGACTACAACTACGTTTTCGCACCACGCTCCGCTCTGGCGCGAATTGCTGGATGCCGACTCGATCAACAAGGCAAACCTAATCTAATTATTGATGAGGCTCATAATCTTCCGTCGCGAGCCATGGACTTTTATTCTCCCATGCTTTCGAGCTCAGCACTGGAGAGTATGCGCACTGAAATTCTTGCCCTACCGAAGCGCTTTCGCTCTGAAGCCATAAGCCTTTTGAATGACTGTCTTTCGGTACTGAAAGAATGTCGGCATCAAGATTATAGCGAAGACTCCGACTCTTCAAAGCCTAGAAAAATTACCCCCCCGGTTGAAAGCTTTTTGGCACAAGATGAAGCTCTCCGCCAATTCCTCGCAGGCTACTTGCAATCAGATGTCGATATTTTTGCACGAGATGTTGTCTTGCGTCTCTGCTTCTATTGGTCAGAGTTCACTTCTGCGTTGGAGTTTGTAACTTGCGGGAGAAAAGAGTTCTTTACGAGCTTTCATCCAACACCTCCAACAATAAAGATTACCTGCTGTGACGCTTCAGAAATGCTCGAGAAGTCCTATGACGATTATGAACAAGTGGTTGGCTTCTCGGCCACCCTTAAACCCTTCGACTTTTATAGCCGCTTAGTCGGGCTAGAGAAAAAAAACTTAAAGACGGCTGAATTTCAATCGCCCTTTCCGAAGGCCAATCGAAAGCTGTTGGTGATTCCCCAACTCTCTTCAAAGTTCTCTCAAAGAGAAAAGAATTACTCACGAATCGCCGAGGCGATTATGAAAATTACCGCCCTTAAAATAGGTAATTATTTTGCATTTTTTCCAAGCTTTGATTTTTTAAATCGCGTCTTAGAAAAATTTCAGCCCCCAAATGGTTTTCAAGTTCTGCAGCAAGTTTCGGGAATGAGAAAAGAGCAGATTGAAGAATTTATAAGCATCCTCAAAACTCCAAACTGCGCATCAATAATTTTTGCTGTGCAAGGGGGTGTCTTTGCCGAAGGCGTCGACTACCCCGGCGAAATGATCATTGGGAGTTTCATCGTGGGGACGCCACTTCCTAGCTTTAATCTGGAGCGAGAAAAGATGCGCGAATACTATCAAGAGAACTACTCCGCAGGTTTTGAATACGCCTACACGTATCCGGCCATGGCCAAAGCAGTTCAAGCCGCAGGCCGAGTGATTCGCTCCGAAACCGACAAGGGAATTATCGTCTTGATGGATCCCCGCTTTATAGAGCCCACTTTCACCCGCTCTATGCCCAAAGATTGGTATGAAGTAAGTCCGAAAGAAATGCTTTCAAAAAGTATTTTGTCGGACCTCGCTAATTTTTGGTCGAGCACATCGATGCCATTAAAATCAGATTTTTTCAATACGTCTGACGGGTAAAGGCAAAGTCCAATAAAGAAAGCGATGATAAAGATAGCGCGGCAAGATTCTCCGAACGGAGCCATGGCACGATAATAGGAACAGCATTCATCTTGCTGAATATTACAGGTGGACGCGCGCTTTGAATAGATGACGTGGTCGGCATTGCCATCATTCCTCCGACCGAGGAAGACCGCGAATTAAATAAGCCAAATTCAGCCCTTAGTCCTCCTTGTCGCACTTCGGTCGCTTGGCTAGAGTTTTCGAATGGGACGTCAATGGTTACATGCAAAGCGTTTAGTCGCCGGCTTAAAAAAGGGCCGGACTTCAGGTAAATTAGTGCGAGAGATTACCGTCGCCGTAAAAATGGGTGGGCCTGATCCCGACATGAATGCGCGTCTTTACGCTGCACTTGAAAAAGCCCGAAAAGAGAACGTTTCTAAAGATGCTATTGAGCGAGCCGTTAAGAAAGGCTCAGGGGTAGGCGACGAAAGTGTGAGCCTGGAGCATGTTGTTTTTGAAGGTTATGCTCCTCATAAGGTCGCTGTTATTGTTGAAATTTATACTGATAATATCAATCGTACTGTTCCTGAAGTTCGAGTCCTCTTTAGAAAAGGGCAATTGGGAACTTCTGGAAGCAACAAATTCCTCTTCGATCATGTTGGCTTAGTAGAAGCATTTCATACCGATCTAAGTATCGACCGTGAAACAGCCGCCATCGAAGCAGGAGCCAACGAGTTCGAAGTGATTACTCACGAAAGCAACGATGACATTCCCGAAAATGTGAGTGGAACTCGGTTCATTTGTGATCGCGCTGCAGTCCACTCGGCTTCGAAATGGCTTTCTGCGAATGGCTGGTCAGTTGTTACTGCGGAGCTAGGCTACGTGCCAAAGCAACTTTCAGATCTCACTGAAGACCAGCGGAGTGAAGTCGGAGAGTTTTTGCAAGAAATGGATAATCACGACGACGTTCAACGCGTTTGGGCAGCCCTAAAGTAAAGTGGACCGAAATCGTGAATTTTCAAAAAAAGTGCTCGATTATTGGGAATGCCGGTTCTGGAAAATCGACCCTGGCACAAAGAATTCAGAATCTCACTCGCTCCCCTATTTTAGACTTAGACAATATTACCTGGGACCGGGCTCGACTTCAAAAACGTCGACCCATTGAAGACTCTGAAATTGATCTCGATAAATTTATAACCGTGAACTCCTCGAGCTGGATTGTTGAAGGCTGTTATGGCGAGCTTGTAGAAAGAACCTTAAGTCGCTCACCGCAATTAATTTTTTTAGATCCGGGCGAAGCGACTTGCCTTAAAAATTGTCACGGTAGGCCATGGGAAAAGCATAAATACCCCTCTAAAGAAGATCAGGACAAATTCCTACAGTTTCTCTTGAGCTGGAGTTCAGAGTATTACCGACGCGATGGCCCGATGTCCCATCAGTTTCATAAGAATATTTTCGAAACCTACCCTGGAGATAAAATTTTAATTACCAGTTTCTAAGTTTATTCCGAGACTGCGAGCCTTAGTGCCTAGATCTTCTTTCTCAACCGACCTGGGTCTTTAAGGCCTCTAAAACTAAAAAAGGGTACCCCGATCGGCCTCTCGAAAAATAAGCTCATCTGACGTTAGACCGGCAAAAATAGAAAGCTTGGTAAAAACATTTTTATCGAAGGCGGGTTTAACAGGTGCCATACACCCGATATTGTTTAGGGTTCTCTCATTCTGGTAAACGAAGTAGTAGAATCAAAATTGCAGTTAAACTAAAGGCCAATTCGGGTTAAGACGCTGAAAGAAATGCAGAGCTCGACCTATAATTTTTCTCCCATTGGCTTTATTCGAAGCGCTTTTAAAGAGAAATTCGGCGTGCCGCGGCAATCTCTCATGATGAGTCGCTCGGTAGGGATACTAAAGCTTAATCCCGATCCTAAGTATCGATTGGCCGTTGCCGATCTTGAGAATTTCTCACATCTTTGGGTTATTTTTATTTTTCACTTTCACTTTGATGATAGTTGGAAGCCTAGCATTACTCCGCCACGAGTGGACGGACCCAAGAAAGTGGGAGTCTTCGCTTCACGCTCGCCTTATCGACCGAATCCAATCGGAATGTCAGCACTTAAGATCGACCGCATTGATCTCGAAGCTCCGGGCGGAATTGAAATCCATTTGAGCGGACTTGACCTACTCGATGGCACCCCGGTTCTCGATATCAAACCCTATTTACCCTACGCCGATCGAATTGACGACGCAAACTCGGGCTGGGTTCCAACAGAAACTCGCAAGTATCCCGTCAGTTTTTCAGAAGTCAGTTTAGAAAAAATTCATACCCTCACGAATAAAGAAAACCCCAATCTTCAGGAGTTTCTTGTTCAAGTACTAGAATTAGACCCTCGCCCCACTTCTCTTCGAAGACACTACCCGATCGAACTGCCTAACACCAAAAGGCGGATGTTTGGATTTCGAATGATGAACTTTGAAATTAAATTTGAGACTCACGAAGGCAGAATCCACGTCTTAGATATTTTACCCTTCAAAAACTGGCCCAAGACTCTGCCAAAAAACGGCCCTCGCGAGGCCCCGCATCTTGATCAAGGGAGTGGCAACTGAAACGCAAGAATTTTCGCCATAAGAGTAGCGCAGTGACCTAATCCAAAACTCGCCCCTCCCGTCGTCAAAGCCGCCCCAAGAAAAGCAAGCGATCGATTTCTTAAGAATACCTGACTGTAAGCGCGTGCAATCTTTGCCCCAAGTTTCTTCGAATGCAGAGCGGCCAACCAAAATATCATTGGCCCGAAAATCATCGTGCCAGCTCGAACCGCTGCACCGATCGCCTCAGGAATTTGAACTTGATCTTGCGACGGAGACCAACCCCAGCTTGGCAGATTAAAGACAATGAATATCGCTGCAACCAATAAGCCTGATTGCGTAAGACTCTTATGAAGCGTGTCTAAATCTGCAAACGGCGCATAACGAACCTCGCCCGACCCTGGAATCTTAAAGAAACGCTCCGGATCAAATGTCTTTGCATTTCTCCCCTCCGATAAGGCAACCAATAAATCTTTGGCGATATCTTCTACGATTTCTATAGGGATCTTGACCCGAATCTCCCTCTGAAAAGGGAATTTCAAAAGGTGGTCTCTCCATCCTTGATCGTTCATTTCATAAACCCAAAAAAAACCGGTGCCGTTATCTTTTAAAAGCCCCAAAGAAAGCGTCTGAGCTTTGGCTTCGGCAGGAATGCTCACCCCATAACTGCCAGAGCTTAATTGAAAAATGCTAACCACTAGATCGCGAGCGAGTAGAGATTTTGGAGATAAAATCCAACCTAAGAAGACAAACCCGAAAATGATTCTAAAAATAGCTCTCAAATTAAACCCCCAACTATCCAAAAGGTTTAGCATAATCTTAGATAGTCGTAAGGGGGGAGTCTAAACACTCAAACTTCCCCATTAAAAAGAGAATTCAGAGCTGGGCACTCGTGAGAAAAACTATTATTCACGTAAATGATGACTCGGCCTTTCTGGCCTATTGCCGCCGAATTTTAGAAAAAGACGGATATGAGGTTCAATCTTTTTTCGGAACTCACAAAGTTCTTGAATACATAGAGACGATGAGCACTCTCCCAGAGCTTCTTATTCTCGATGGCAAGATGCCACAAATGGACGGAGTCGAGTTCTTAAGACTCCTTAAATCGAAGCTCCCTAATTTGTTCGAAACCACTATCGTTTTAGGATTCTCGTCTTTTTCCTAAAGACAGTCCACTGGCGAACGAGTTTCGATCACTAGGCGCGTACTTCGAGCAGAAGCCCAATACGGGCGCTGTGCTTGTGGCCATCATTCATCGTTATCTCAAAAATAGATCAAGCCCAAATTAACTATCGAACTTGAAGAATCAGCGATGCAGCTGAGAAAAATATAGTCGATATTTTCATTTATAATTTTTACTCCAATTCTGATTTCGAAGTGAGAAGTGATTCACAAGTAGGTTAGCCCAACCAGCGACTCTCCTACCGCTTAATCTTATGAGTGAGACTTTCGTCAGGTGCTGCGTTATTGAGAACGAGCCAATGTTTAAATTTAGAAACGGAGAAATCGACATGAAAAATGTAATAAAATTTCCAAAACAACAAGAACTTTATCAAACATTAAACGATCTTCCACAGCAAACTCGAGTAGAGCTTGTCGAAATGCTTAATCATAGTCTAGCCGATGCTGTCGATCTCTCGACCCAGATGAAGCAAGCTCACTGGAACGTTAAAGGTCCAAGCTTTATTGGCTTGCATAAACTATTCGATGAAGTTCACGAAGGGGTAGAATCGTATGTCGACTCGATTGCTGAACGTCTTGTTCAACTCGGCGGTATTGCCGAAGGCACTGCGCGCATGGCGAGCTCTCGAACAAAACTCGAAGAATATCCATTAGATCAAAAAGATGGAATGGCACACGCCACTTCTGTATCGAAAGCTCTTTCAGCATTTGGCAAAGAAGCCAGACTTTCGATTGAAAAAGCAAGTGAGCTCAAAGACGCTGACACCGCAGACCTCTTCACAGAAATTTCGCGCGGCATCGACAAGTGGCTTTGGTTCGTAGAGTCCCATACGCAAACGGTGAAGTAATTTAAATCGGCAAAGGGACCTGTGACCATTTGACCGATGGTGAAACTCTATCGATCGATCAAAAACTTTTGCTTAAGTAAGTATAAATCAAGCATCGTGACAGCTTGGGCGAGCCTTAAAAGCTTGCCTGATCGACGCCCTTCACATTGGAGAGCTCACTCTATAAAAGCCCTTTTTATAGGGCAATCGCATGAGCGAATCAATGGACTAAGCAGCAATCCCAAAGCATTAGAATTTTTAGTGCGATATGAAATCAGAAATCAAAAAATAGTATTCGTAAATTTCAAGGCACTTGATCTAGCGCTCAAGTAAGCGAAGAGAAAATTGCAAATAAGGTGCGGAGGGCAACTCAGGTTGCAATGTCAAACTGTCTGTTCAAACGGGGATACTCCACTTTGATGGCCTCCCGTTTTCTCGCGGGGCTTGGAGGTTTAGCTGGATAATCTCCTCTTTTACAAATAATCATAGTAAATACATGGTATTACAAGATGTATTGACATTTTTTACTCGTAGCTTAATATTTAATTGTGAAAGCTAAATTTCAAAGCCTTCTTTCGGCCCTAGAGGTTTGGTTAAACGATGAAAATATTCGCCGAATAAAAGAAGGCGAACTCACCCTAAAACAGATCGAGATTAAATTAATGGGCCAGTTTGCCTTGTTAATTGCACTACCTAATCTAGATCTAAATGCGACTGCGGATTTTGATGCTGTTATTAGAGGGGACAATACTGTTGTTCAATTTTTAAAAGAACGTCTTCTCGAGCATAACCTTATTTTAGATTCTGATGCCGAATTGATTCAAATGCCAAAAGGAACTCCATGGAACTTATTCCATAAAGGAAATTTTTTAACCGTTTTGGTAGCCGCCCCCGAATACGTAGCGGCATCAAAATGTCAGTTCAAAAGAACGAAAGATAAATTACAGCTGCAAAAATTATTAAGAAAATTCCCTAAATGGAAAGAAACAATTCATTCTCTTTCAATATCGACGGAATGGTTAGATGAAAACTGAATATAAAAAAGTAATTCAGAGATTATGCTACGAGGGATACTTGCATAACACCGTTTTAAAGCCAGCAAGGTGTCAAATTACCGTAAACGACATGCTTATAGCTGGAGCTCAAGAGCCTAGAATTTTAGAAATATTACCTGGCCTTCTTTTAATAGAACCAAAAGTTATTCGAAATATTAAACGGGATCTCCCCCGCCATCCCGAAATCCAAGAAGCAATTAGAAATGTTGAAGAAAAAAGAGTTGCCGCAGAATTTTTAAAGATTCCAATAATTGACTGTATTAAACAAGCAAAAATCCTTCAGATTATTTATGAAAGAAAAAAAATTAATAATAAGTCAAAAAATCTAAATCTCCGAGTATCAGGGGAAGATATTAAAAAATTAGAACGGCTTTCTAGACGGCTTGGTAAAACTAAAAGTGAAACAGTTCGTTATCTACTTACAAATAACTTATCATGACCAAGTGAAGTATCCTCGAAAAAGTGGACAGTTAGAATTCACACAGACCCTGTTATAATACCGATAGAATCCATTCCTCGCTGGGCCTTAAGAGCCCAATGGATTACGAACAAAAATACTATGAAACACCTCAGGCTGCGTGAATTCTAACTGTCCACTTTTTCGGGGGATACTCCAACGAGCCTAAGTTTAGAAGCGTTAATTAATTTAGAAAATTTCGGAGATGGATAATTTAGAAAATCGATTCTATCCAAAGATTTGTTTTTAAATCTTCAACATCTTCCTTTACAATTTTCAGTATCCAATCCTTGCCATAAATTTTTAGTCGCTCCTCCATTTGATCCGAAATCTTAAGTCGCAATGGGATCGGAGAAGGCTGAGAATTAAATTTAGAAATTGCCGCCATTCCATCGGATTCACTGGCTGCCCAGCCCAAAGCGCTGTTTAATATCGGACCAAAATCGCGCTTTAAATTCGTTGTTTCTGAAGCCTGAAATACCTCCAGGTTCGAAAGAGTTTTCAGTCCTTCGATAACTTGATTTGCGTTTAGGTCATATTGACTTTGGATGCTGGAAGCCTCACTCGAAGATAACTCATCAAAATTTTTCTGCCATTGTTGATCATTTTGACAAGCGACGAGAGTTAAGCTCAAAACAAAAAACAAATTAAGTTGCCAAAAGTCTCGAGTCATAAATTTAAGCCGACCATTTCAATCTAAGTTTTCGCTTACTCTTCACACAGTCGAGCAAATAGAGATCAATAAGTTTCTGATAAGGGATCTTCGCCTCAAGACTCATCTTCTTGAAAAAATCGATAACCTCTGCACTTAAATTAATTCCCACGGCCTTTTTTGCTTTGCCGATATACGGATTTGGAATTTCTTTCATTTTTGAAAAGTCATATTCTTTCTTCGTTATCAGAATGTTCGTCGTCGACGAAGACTCTGATTAAATCATCGGCAAATACCGTCTGAGCTTCTTCAAACCAGACGCCATGCTTTCGATGATTTGATTGATTCTTTTCCTCAACCCATTCGAAATCTATCTAGATAAATCATAGATTAACTGGCGGGGCCGATGGGACTCGAACCCACCATGCCTCGCTTTCGAATGTGCACCGCACATTCTCATTCGCTCATATCCGCCTCGTTGCACTCGGGCGGCTTCGCTAACCGCTTGCAAGTCCATACGTGCCGGCAGGTGCCCTGCCTGTCTCAATAAAATGTAGTGGATTTGAAAATCACAGAGCCTGCAGTTAAAAAAATACCCGCTATTGCGGGCAATTTTTTAACTGGCGGGGCCGATGGGACTCGAACCCACGACCTCCTACGTGACAGGCAGGCGTTCTAACCAACTGAACTACGACCCCGCGCCAAGGTCAGAAAGTATGGGCTGAGAGGCTTCTTGGTCAACTAACTTGCTAGTCTTTTTATGACTCTTCGAAATTTTCAGAATAGGCAAAAACATCTGATACAGCCCTTCTGCTGCGGGCTTTTAGCTTCCCCATACTTAAATGGTTTCATTTTTGGGTGCTACGCCTTCTGCGGCGAACGACTAACAAGCCCCTAAAGCACGCTATTTGCTCTAATTGAATCAAATAACCTCGGAGCCGGCCGCGCTTTTCTATAGTCTAGGGCCTTGATGAGTCCTTGGATTTCAATCCCCTTGTTTGGAGCTTTAGGAAGTTTAGCGCGTTGGCGGCTCGACAAAGTAGGAGTTTATTTTAACCAACCAGCATGGCTGGCAACTTTCGCAATAAATATCGCAGGATCTTTTTTTGCCGGGTTCATCTTTCAATACCTCAGCACTAAATATATTAACTCTGACGAATGGCGATTAGCACTTTTGACGGGTTTTTGCGGAGGCTTCACGACCTTCTCGGCTTTTTCTTTGCAGCTTAGCCAAATGAAAAATGAGAGCCTCTTACTTCCTCTCTTTTACGCAATCGGGTCAATCGCCCTCGGGGTAGGCGCTGCTGCTCTTGGAATCCATCTAAGCCAAAACTACGTCGGAAGCCTTCGATAAAAATCACGAACCACTTGGTCACATCGAAAAGCTTCTCGACTCCATCTGGCGATCGTTAAACCTTCTTTCGAACGCACGCGACTCATGGCCACGTAAGCCTGACCCGGCTCCCACAGCGCATGCAGATCCATATGGGCCCGGTCCATGGTCGCCCCTTGAACTTTATGAATGGTCGATGCGTAGGCTAGACTGACCGGAAAGTTTGTTGCCGAAGCCACTTCTTCGCCCTCTGCGTTTAAGTAAGTAAAAGAAAATTTTTCGAGCTCTAAAATTCGTCCCTTCACATCAACAAGCAAAGAGTCTTCAGTCACATCTACCACTCGTGCCAGGGTCCCATTGACGAATCTTTGTTTTGGATCATTGGTGCGAATCATTACCAAGGCCCCATTTTTTAAATATAAAATAGAAGGGACCGGCGCTTCGCGTGCCAAAACTTCTAAAAATCTTTCTAGACCCGAATAGCGAGTTTGAATCTCGACAACTTTTCCGGGCAACTCCCGCAGTCTTTCTTGATTAAAACGATCCGTCTGATCTCGACGCGGAAAGATATGTGGCGAGTCTTCTTCGGCTGGCACCGTTCTCTCTGATAAAAAATCTTCAAGCTCTTCATCGAGTGATGCCCAACGAGCTTTTTCTAAGAGCGCAGCAAACTCGGGATCTTCAGTACGATGAATTTCTTTTAAGCTCATCGGAATAAATCCCGATCGCCCCCATGCGGAGCCCAAAAAAGCCCAATCTCGATCTCGACCTTTAGAAACCGGAGGCAGCTGAGCAAAGTCTCCAACCGCAATGACTCGCAAGCCACCCCACGGCTGTAAGGGATTCAAATGAATGCGAGCAATCTCTTCTGCCGCGTCAAAAGCTTCGCCCGAAAGCATCGAAACCTCGTCGATCAGCACCAATGGCGCTTTTCGCAAGCGTCGACGAAGTCGTTTGTCTTCACGAGCTCGCTCGAGAGTGGCGGCCCGTCCCCCTTGCATTATACCTAAGCCAAAAAAACTATGAAAAGTGCGCCCGCCTACTAAAATAGCGGCTGCCCCGGTACTCGCCAAAACGGGGAGCTTTTCAGTCTGGCCTTTTAAGAACTCTCTAATTAAAAAACTTTTTCCGGTACCTGGCCCACCGGTAATAAAAATATTTCCGGTAGTCTGAAGTCGCTCCATGGCTCGCGCTTGCGATAGGCTCAGCAAATTCAATCGACTCTCAACATTTTCTACTTTTTCTTTAGCCATGATTAAAACGTGTACCGATCTCTCAAAAATTGAAGAGCGAATCGCACCCCAAAGCCAGTGTATTCTGAATCGACCGGGCCCAAGCCGCCTTTATTTTCAGCACAGGCAAGATCGACATGAACCCATTCGATTTCTTCTTTCACAAATCGATTCAAGAAATGAGCGGCCAAGATATGATCAATGCCCGGAGTCTTCGAGCACTGCAACGTATCTGCAATGGAGCTTTCTAGATGCCGGCCAAAATCTGAGTCTAAGGGAAAGGTCCAAACTCTCTCGCCAGATTTCTTTCCTGCCAAAACAATTTTTTCGTGAAAGCGATCGATATTCGTGAAGACCGCTGAATAAGCCGTACCGATGGCGCGAACCGCAGAACCGGTAAGCGTTGCAAAGTCCATGATGAGTTCAGCCTTAGAATTTGAAGCAATTGCTAAAGTGTCTGCCAAAACCATTCGCCCCTCAGCGTCGGTATTGACGACTTCGATGGTAACACCGTTTAAAGCCGTAATCACTTCATCTGCTTTGTAGGCCTTCGGCGAAATATGATTCTCGGTTACCGCCAAGAAAGCTTTTATGCTCAAAGGTACTTTCATTCGCTTGGCCACTAAAATTGTCGCCAAGGCAACCGCCGAACCTTGCATATCGCCTTTCATACTCGTCATACTGCCGCCGGTTTTAATATCGTAGCCTCCGGTATCAAAACAAAGCCCCTTGCCAACGAGAGCCAAATGCTTTTTGTTTTTTGCAGACTTTGGCGAATAGTCGATCTCCCAAATTCCACCTTCAGAATCAGGATCGCCACGATCAACGGCGACAAAAGCATTAGCCCCCATCTTTTTTAACTGCGCGCTCGAGTGAAATTTTACACGGAGACCATTTTCTTTGCAGAGCTCTTCAATTTTTTTGCCGTACTGGCCGGGATTCAATTCGTTGGGCGGCAAAAAGCCGAGAGTACGAACGAGATTTGTGCCCCAAATTTCATCTTGGCCTCGTTGCCAAACGGCTTGAGACTTTTGATTGGCACCCACCAAAATGACTTTCTTCAAATGAAAAGCTTTTCTCTCGGTCAACTTCTTGCCGTAAGCCGGCATAAAATGAAGTCGCGCGCCTAAGGCAAGGCTGAACGCGTAAATCAAGTCTTCTTCTAGCTTCTTATCATGGAGCACAAGCACGAGCTCTTCATGTTGAGATCGAAAACAAGACTTCAGACGGTCTCTCGCCCACTGCTGAAGAGAAAAAGCATCGCTTTGTTTCGGCAACACAAAAACACATAAATCGGGCTCCGAAACTGAGCGGGCCGAATTTAACAATCCACCGCCCTCTTTTAAAGGCTCTCCCAGTAAGGCCATGCCAACTTCGATGCGATTGGCAATCTCGGCATTGGTCTTTGCGTAAGCTTTGACTAGAACCGACAGTCCTTTTAAATCGCTGACCAAAACCAATAAAGATTTTGAGGTCAATGAAGGTAGCTTTTGGGATAAAACTAACTGAGTAATAGAACTTTCTTTGGTCATCTAAAAAATCTACTCGACGCCCTCTAGTGAAACCAAGCATAAATATTTAACATGCGTTACGAACTCGTTGGGCTGGGAAACGCCCTTTTAGATTTTCAAATTCAAGTGCCAGATTCGGTCTTACACGATCTTAAAGTGACAAAGGCCTCCATGACCTTAGTAGAATCGGCCTATCAACTCCAAATTTTAAGCGAACTTCATCAACGGTTTGGTCGGGAGAAGTTCGACATCTGCTCTGGGGGTTCATCCGCCAATACAGTCGCTGGATTTGTTAACTATGGCGGCAGTGGCTTTTATATTGGCAAAGTCGGACGAGATGAGAACGGGCAAGATTATGAAAAGGATTTGCTCCGCCAAAAAATAGGATTTTGCGTTCGAAATCACGAAGACATGCCCACCGGTACTTGTTTGGCGTTGATTACTCCAGATGCCGAACGAACGATGCTGACTCATTTGGGTTCTGCAATTGATCTAAGCGTCAAAGATTTGCCGGTTGAAACGATTCAGCAAGCAGAGATTATTTATCTCGAAGGCTATCTTTGGGATTCGCGTACCGCTCAAGAGGCTTGTCGAGAGGCCGCACATATGGCCCGATCGAAAGGCGTGAAAGTGGCGATGACTTTTAGCGATTCATTTTGTGTAAACCGACACAAAGATGATTTCTTGCAAATGGCTCGGTCGCAAGTCGATATTCTATTTTGTAATGCCGCCGAAGCTCAAGCGGCTACCGGCAAGCCTGATGTGTTTTCAGCTTTTAAAGACCTTAGTAGAGTCTGCCCCATTGTTGCGGTCTCTAATGGAGCTCATGGAGCACTCCTTAGTGAGAATTTCGGCGAAAAAACTGAAGCCATCGAAACTTGGGATGTAAATGTGGTCGATAAGTTAGGCGCTGGAGACCTTTTTGCATCAGGAGTTTTATTTGGGCTGGTTCGAAAACGTAGTTTGCGTGAAGCGGGATTTTTAGGCTGCTACTCGGCAACCAAAGTTATTCAGCAAATGGGAGCGAGACTAAGAGAGTCCATGGCATCCGAGGTGAATGAAGTATCTCAAGGTCCAGAGTCTGCATTACAAGCATCGCGTTCAGTTTGATTTAAGGGAATCAGCGTCCAGTACTACCGAATCCACCTGCGCCTCGCAGGGTGTCAGAAAGTTCGCTTACTTCAGAAATATCGGCTTGAGAAACCAGAGAAATCACTCCTTGAGCAATTCGCTCTCCGGCTTTCAAAAAAATCGGCTGCAAAGAACAAGTAGAAAGAATCACTTTGATCTCGCCACGATAGTCACAATCAACGGTGCCGATTCCGTTGACCAAAAACACACCGCTTTTAGCAGCCAAACCCGATCGGCAACGAATCTGCAATTCATAACCTTCAGGGATTTCACAACTCAAGCCGGTTGCAACCAAAAGAACTTTTCCGGCTACTAATTCTGCATCTTCAATCGAATGAAAATCAAAGCCAGCAGCCCCTAGCGTTTGATAACGAGGAATCACTGCTGCTGGGTGCAATTTTTTAAACTTAATCCAAGGCTTCATACAAAATCTCTATCCATTACGGTTTTTCGACCATCGTTTCGTGCTTCAAGAATAGCCTGATCACAAAGAATTTTTACTCGCTGAGTAAGCGCATCCATGACCGAAGCGGCAGTGTTCATTCCTGACTTGTCTGAAATATATTTTTTTACTTTAGAAACTACGACTAAGACCTCATCGTCACCACTTGTTGGCCGAGGCGCTGATTCGACGCTTGAATTTGAGAGTATTATTCTTCGGCGCTCAGGGGTGTCTGAAGATTTAGTTTGAGTCGTTGGCAAATCAGAAGAGGATTCGGCTGTTCGCGGCGCTCGCTTTTCAATTGCCGAGGCTGTATCGCCACGATGTCTTTCAACCGGAATATGACGGTCCCAGCACTCTAGATCACAAAAGGCGTAGTCGGTCTTTTTTTGTCGACAGGTAGAAACCGAACAAACGTAATAGGCCTCCCCCAATGAAATATCTTTTTTACAAGAAGAACAGCGTCTCCAGAGCGCGGGCATACAACAAACTTGCCAGAAAGAGCTCGGCATTTACAAGTTCTTTAACCTGATTGAAGATAGGTCTTATGATTAGTGAATCAAAGCGTGCTCATCTTCTAAAGCGAATGGCCAAATTGCAGATCTTTGACGATGACATCGAAGAAAAGTTCATTCGGAGCTCTGGCGCTGGAGGTCAAAACGTTAACAAAGTAAGCACCTGTGTTTACCTTAAGCACCTCCCGTCGGGCCAAGAGGTGAAATGCCAGAAGACGAGATCGCAAGTCGAGAATCGATATTGGGCTCGCCGCATTCTTTGCGATCGTATCGAAACGATACTATTGGGTAAGAAAAGTGAAGAGCAACAAAAGCGCGAAAAAATAAGAAGACAAAAGAGAAAGCGCTCAAAGCGAGCTAAAGATAAAATGTTAGGCGATAAACGACATCGGTCTGAAAAAAAACAGAATCGAAGAACTGTCGATTAAAAATCAAATTTATGGCGCCTAAAGTTAAAAACTTCCCCAAAAACCCAACTTCCAAATATTAGCGGCGAGCTCCGCTTGCCCCCACTCAGAAGGATGAAAACAATCTACGGTCAAAAGCTTTTCTGGCTTTTGTTGGCTCTTTGGAATTTCTACAACTTTGATTTCAGCTTCTGGAAATCGCCAAGCCAATCGATCAGGAAGCTCACGAATCACTCGCCAATAAGAATTCAGAATCTCTTTCGCAGCTTCATAGTTTTCAGATTCCTCTGGCTTAAAGATCACTCGGTCTCCGTAAATCTGCTTGCGAAGCTGGCCACAACTTATCGAATAATTTAAAAGCTTAACGGCAGCGATATCTTTGCTAGTTTCAAAAATCTCAAAGATTTTTGGCGGGCCCGACACCAAGAGTCTAGCGCGGGGACTCAAACGCAGAATTTCATCGATCGCCAAATCTAAATTCGCCTGCAGCTCGAATGGAGTTCCGATTTCGGCCAAGCTCTTTCCGAGCAAGTCGTTGCTGGCGATCAAAATGACGATGTAGTCAAAGCCTCCGGGAATATCTTTTACCACCCGGCGCATTTCTTCGACTTGGTCTAAAAGATTAATCGAATGAGCACCAGACACGGAAAAGTTCCAAGCTTTGGCCTCAGACTCGTGCTCCAAAATTCTTTCGTAGTGGCTGCGGACTAAGTCGTTCTTTCGTGTACCGGTAGCCCAAGAAAGTTCTCGCTGGGCATAGTTTTTTCGAAAAGCACTCAATCGAAGGTCTTGCTCCATTTGAGCAATTTGCATCATACGAAAATATTCTGCCGAAGGAAGCCCCCTCTCTAAAGCATAGCTCGCCAACATTCCCTCGGTGATACTATCGCCCATGGCCGCCATGGTTTTGGGCCAGTTCATCGCTGCCAATGGATTCGACAAAGCGATCATCGATAAAAAAATAAAAAACTTAATCCCCACGTGTACCCCCCACGTTTCTACTCTGTTAACAGAATAGACTAACACGATGCGAGCGTCCCATAAAAAAGGGGTGGCTTAAAATAAAAGCCACCCCTGGGATTAAGGACAATAGGTATGACGCGAAATCTTAGTTGTTAGCCGTAGACGCTGGGCTAACTAAGGGAGCGACTTCTGCAGTTTCTGCAGCAGCACCAGCCGCAAAACTGGTTAAGCTATTTGAAATCAAACCTTTCTCATGTTTGATCGCAGACTCAAGAGTGGTCTCAGGCAAGCTCTTCAAAAATTCTCTCTCTTTTTGGAAAAGAATCTGGGTCAGAGTGAAGCGAGTGATGTCTTGCTTGGTCCGATTATCAACAACCATTACGCTGTGACCGGTTTTGATCATCTCTACGATGTCTTTGTAAGAGATGTAGCTAGCGGTGTCGGTGTTATAAAGTTTACGGTTAGGATATTTCTTAATTACGATTCTCTTACTCATAGTCCACTCCTTCGTTGCCTGGTTGATTATGTCAGCTTGTGCATTAAGGTCATTGCAAGGACGATGCCACCCAAGTTTCTGTTGCGCTCTCACTGGTGCATCCCTATGACACCTTGATATTGTTAACTAATTTCAAGCTACAAAAGTTACATCCCAGAGCCCCTGTGCACAGGATCAAACGCGGCCCATCAAGCGTGTCGAAGTTTTGACGCTGCGACCCCAACTTACTCTCCTAGCAGGAGGTGAAAAATCCTTAATGCTGGCGGCCACTTCTCGAGCCCAAATCACACATCCAAAAAAGCGTCAAAAAAATGGCAAAAACGAAATTTGTATAAAGGTAGATACTTTCGGTCACTTAGGTCTGACGACTTGCGACGCGCACCACGAATCACGCTGTTACGCTGCAATCACAGCGTCAAGATTTAGGCGGAGACTGATTGTTGGACTGCATGATTGTGCGACTTCAAAGACTACATCCTCTTCGGAACTTTAATACCGAGGAGTCCTAGTCCAAAAGTGATCTGCTCTCTGGTCCATTGAATCAAGGCCAGTCGAGAAGTCCTTAACTCTCCCTCTGACTTTAAAACCGGGACGTTCATATAAAAACGGTTAAAGGAGCCGGCGAGCTCAATCAAATAGGAAGATATCAAAGAGGGCTCGAACTCTCGAGCGGCCGCTTCTAAAACTCCCGGAAAGGCCGTCAAATCTCGAACCAAAGATCGCTCTTCTTCGGTCTCAAGCTTCGTCACCTTCAGTCCCGTCAAAGAAATTCCTTCGGCTTCAGCCTTTTGAAACAAAGAACTGATTCGAACTACCGAATATTGAAGATACGGACCCGTATCGCCTTCGAAATTCAAAACATCAGCCCAATCGAACAGTACATCTTTGGTACGCTTGGCTCGAAGATCAAAGAACTTCACGGCCCCGCTTCCTACTTCACGCGCAATGTCTTCTTTCTCACGCTCGGTCATCGGGCTGGGATCTGCGCGAGAACTGCGGCGCTCTTCAATCACTTTGAGCGCTTCTTCTTGAGCCTGATCTAAAACATATTCTAAACGAATGATGTTTCCCTTTCGGGTCGACATCTTACCTTCAGCAAACTTAATGAGTCCGAAATCCACATGAACGCAATTGGCAGCCCAGGCATAACCCATTTTTTCTAAAACCTTAAAGACCTGACGAAAATGAAGCTTTTGCTCGCCACCCACTACATAGACTAATCGCGTGGGCTTAAAGGTTTGCATTCGATACTCCGCCGTCGTCAAATCACGAGTGGCATAAAGAGTTGATCCATCGGATTTTCGAATCAAACAAGGCGGCATGCCATCGGCTTCTAGATCGACAATCTCAGCACCTTCGGAGAGCTGAATGAGGCCCTTCGCTTTTAATCGATCAATGGTCGCGTCCATCAAACCATTAAAAAAACTTTCGCCCGTCACATAATCAAAACTCACTCCTAAACGGTCATAAATTCTCTTAAACTCTTGAAAGCTAACATCCTTAAACCAAGTCCACAGCTCGCGCGCTTCTTCGTCACCTTGCTCCAGTTTTACAAACCAGTTTCTGGCTTCATCGATAAGCGCGGGATCCTCTTTTTCTTTTTCATGAAACTCAACATAGAGCTTATAGAGATTATTAATGGGATCGCCTTTTACAAACTCCGCATTCCCAAATTTTTTGTAAGCGGTAATCAGCTTTCCAAATTGGGTTCCCCAGTCGCCAAGATGGTTAATTTTGACCACTTCAGAACCTTGAGCTTCGTAAATACGACAAATGGCGGCACCAATATTAGTGCTCCGAAGATGGCCAATGCTAAAAGGCTTCGCAATATTGGGAGAAGAAAAATCGATGGCAATTTTTTCTTTGGCGAGCGCCGTGGATCCTTGCCGCAAGCACTGCCCTAAAGATTCATTGGCCACTTGCGCCCACACCGCAGTCTGAAAGCGTACATTCAAATATCCACTCGCCACTCGAGCCGATTCGATAGACAAATCTTTTGCGGCTAATAAGATTTTCTCAGCCAACATCTCGGCAATTTTTGGTGGGGCTTGCTTCAAAGCCTTCGCCCAAGCAAAACAGGGAATGGCAAGGTCGGGAGTGCCCTCTTTAGCGATTGTTTTTAACGCCGGAGGTCGCTCAACAACCACGAGCTGATCAGCCAGACCAATTGCATTTTGCAAGAAGTCTTTTAGTCTTTTTACGAAAAATAAATTCTGATCAATCACATCAACTGCCCAAAAGTTCCTGCCCTAAGTATTTTTTCGCAATTTCTAAATTATTTTGCGATTTCTTTAGCAGATTCCAAAAAAAATGCTTTCCAAGAATCTGCGCGTTCTTTTTACTGCTAGCGAATCTCTCACGATATGACGACAGATACACGAAAAGAATTCCTTGAAAAAGCCAGACTCCCCCACAACGAACGAGTGGGGTCCAATTGGTTGGGCCGCGATTTTTATGTGGCTCTAGAAGGCGTTATTGGGGTCGGCAAGACTTCGCTTACGCGAATGCTTCAATACCGATGGGGTTGTGAGGGCATATTTGAAGGCTGCGAACAAAACCCATTTCTGACCCGGGGCTTTTATCAGGACCAAAAAACCCACGGCTTCAACACAGAAATCTTCTTTTTGCTGACCCGTTTTCGTCAGCAAGAGCCTCTAGCCCAATTCGAGGGCTCTTTGGTAAGTGATTATCTTTTTCAAAAGAATTGGGTGTTTGCTCAGATGAATCTGAGCGGCACTGACCTCGATATTTTCAAGATTACTTACGACAACTTTATAAAACACGTGAGACAACCCGACCTCGTTGTTCTTTTAGAGGCCGATCTCGAAACCATCTTAAGACGAATTTACTTCCGCGACCGAGAGTTTGAACGCTCTTTGTCTGCTGCCTATATCGAAAAACTTTCGGCAGAATATTATCGTTATTTTTCGGGCTTTGACGCCAGCCATGTTCTTCGCATCAACACTTGTGGAATGGATTTCGTGCAAGATCCGCAAGATTTTTTAAAAGTCGCAAATGCGATCGAAGAACGATTAAAGGGAGTTCGTCAATTACGCCTCGAGCAAGGTCGTGAAAGGAACCCCACCCCCCATGCCTCCACTCTCGCAACCTCAGTCTGATTCGTTCTATTTGGCCGTGGCCGGCAATATAGGATCAGGAAAGTCCAGTCTCACGACAGTGCTTTCTCATCATTTTGAATGGAAGGCTTTCTACGAAATCGTAGAAACCAATCCTTATCTCAATGATTTCTACGGCGACATGCATCGCTGGAGTTTTCATACCCAGATGTATTTTTTGACAAAGCGCTTTCATTCTCTGCAGAGAATCTTAGAAACAAAAGAATCTATCGTTCAAGATCGATCGATTTATGAAGATGCAGAAGTCTTTGCTCGATCTCTTTATTTGCAGGGCTATATGACCGAACGCGACTATCGGACCTATAACGAACACTTTGAAATTCTGTGCGAGCATATTCGCACTCCAGACTTGATGGTCTATTTGCGCTCTGATGTCCCCACTCTCATGGAGCGAATCAGCATGCGTGGCCGGACTTACGAAAAGCAAATTGAGCGCGCTTATATCGAAACCTTAAATGAGCGCTACGAAGAATGGGTTAGTCGTTATCAACGCAGTCCGCTCGTCATCATTGATGTAAGCCAAAGAGATTTTCTCAACAAAGCCGAGGATCTTCGACAGATGATCTCGTTGGTAAAATGGGAAATCGACCGAGTTTCTAACCGTTTGCAGACGAAGCTCCCTTTACGCCTTAAGAGCGCGTCTCAACACTTGACCGAGGGCCGGGCCTAAGCCAGAAAGATCGCCATATGACAACTTCTGCAGATCTAAACCTTAAGACTTTAGAAAAATCTCCCGCGATGGCTTGGTGGCTTTCAGCCAGCCTTGTCGTGGGCTTTGCCTTACTCACTGCGGTAGCTGCGAAAATTGCGATTCCCGTTCCTGGCTCTCCGATTCCAATCACTCTTCAAACTTTCATGGTCTTACTGGCAGGCGTCGTTTTGGGGGCTAAACGTGGAGCTCTTTCTCAAGTCGCTTTAATCGGCATGGGGCTTATGGGCTTGCCCGTATTTTCGACTCCTCTTCCCGGTACTGTGGTTTTGATGGGACCCACTGGCGGTTATATCTTGGGCTTTGCGTTTGCGGCCTTTGCGAGCGGACTTTTGTTTGAGCGACTCGCTCTAAAATCGATCTGGGCAAAATTCATCGCTCTTTTCGGAGCTTCGTTTTTTATTCTTATTCCCGGCGTGATTTGGTTGAGCGTTTTTACTCAAGGAAGTCTTACCACTGCGATCCTGGTGGGATTGGTTCCGTTCTTGTGGGGAGATGTCGTAAAGTGCGCCGCTGTCGCCGTTGCAGCCTCGCTAAGAAAGTAATCGACTGAGCAAAGCGAGTCGAATTTACGCCGCTCAAAAAATTTACGCTGCTAAGAATTCTTGCTGATATCGAGTAGGACCCATTACTCGATGACGAATCCATCCCAGAGTGTGATTTATGGGATGTCTGCGATTTAACCTTTGAAGAACAGGACGTCGACGAACTCCCAACCACTCCAGAATACTTTGAATCTCAGCCTCTAAAGAATCAACCCGGGCTAGTTTTCGCATTCGCCTTAAGCCCTCTTGCCGATCGCCGATCATCACTAAGGCCCGAGCAAAGTTCATTTGCACATAGGGCATCGAAGGATGACTCTCAGCGAGATCTCGTAACTGGGAGAGCCCAAGCTCTTCGTGACCGGGAGTTAAAGTCATCAGCCAGGCATAGGCTGATCGAAAGAGAGGGTCCTCTCGATTCTCAATCTTGCCAAAAAGACTTCTCGCAAAGGCCGACACTTCTTCTTCGCCAATTCCGGGCAAACAGACTCCCTTAACGGATTCTCGAAGACGCGCAGCAAACTCCGCTGCTGATGAAATGCGCTTTTTAGGATCACAATTCAAGGCCGCCTCTAAAACTTGGGCCATGGCTTCTGGCACATCAGGCCTCAGAGTGCGAATCGGCAGTCTTTCGCTATTCGCGATAGCTTCCATGGCTTCGGCGTCGGTAGGCCGAAGAAATAGGGGTCGGGCGGCCAACATCTCCCACAAAACGACAGCTGCCGTAAAAACATCGGTTCGACAATCGAGAGCTCCGCCGCGAATCTGCTCAGGAGAAAGATAGCTGATCTTCCCTTTTATCTCTGCTTTCGGACTCAATTGATGAACATCTTTTTGAGTGGCCTTACTTATTCCAAAATCTAAAATCTTTACTTCGCCGTCTAAAGTCACAAAGACATTAGAAGGATTCAAATCTCTATGAATAATTCCTAAACTATTGCCAAAGTCGTCTTTCTTTTTGTGGGCGTAGTCTAAACCAGCTAAAGCTTTTTCCATAATCGCCAGCGCGATCGGAACTGGCATATGAAGTTTGCGTTCGTAAAGTCTCTTCAAAACATCTCGCAAAGAAATTCCGTCAAGATACTCCATGGCCATAACCAAACGATTGCCTAACTTTTCAAATCGATAGGCTTTCACAATATTTGGATGATCAAGACAAAAAGTAATCTCAGCTTCGCGAATGAACATCTCTCGAAAGCGTTCATTATACTGATAGGTGTCTAAAATCGTTTTGAGGGCGATCGGCATGCCGCTGTCATCGACAGAAAGAATCACCTCTCCCATCCCGCCTTTGGCAACGGGACGGTCGATCGTAAACCGACCTAACTTCTTATATTCCAAAGGATAGCCTCCCCGACTATTCTCCTAGACCTTACCCACAGCCTTCTATTTTACACAGGGTAGCGATTTGTGGGGGCAGAAGGTAATATCATAAATTGATTCGGCTATTTAAGGGTTCTTGCCGCCACGGCCTCTTAATATTCGAGTGCAAAGTCGCTCTGCAGTCACAGAATATCGTCCTGCACTCGCACTCAAGGATTAGTAAAAGCGGCGTCTGAATCGTCATGACGCGTTTTTTTCTTAAAACAAAGCCTTCGAAAATCCGAAAGCTTACGATTTTTTTTCAGCAACACTATCGATAGTTTCATCCATTTATTCGAAATAACGAATAGAGCGCGACTACTAGAAAGCGTAATCGCGGGTATGAGGTTTTGCGTCGAAAGTTTTGATGCATGGCCCCATGCTCCTCTAGAAAGGAGGGATGAAAGAAATGAAAATCTCGGGTGCAAATTTAATCGCGCTTCAAACCGGACGAATGCTCCGACAAACGTCTGCGCGCATCCGAAGCAATTTGCATTCTCTGGCCGGAGTTTCGCAGCCCTTCAATCGACAAAATGGATTCATGGCTAAGCTAAAAACTCAAATCGCGGACGCCGCACAACGAGTGAAGACAGCTAATGTAGCGACTGGATTTCTGTACTCGACCGATGTCGCTCTTCAAAAACAAGAAGAAGTTTTGGCGAGAATGCGAGATTTGGCGGTGAGTGCAAATAATGCTGCGCTCGGATCTTCCGAACGCGAAAGCATCCGTCTCGAGCTAAACTCACTCTTGGCAGAAGTGAATCAAATCGCAAAAGAATCAAGTTTCAATCAAAAGCGTTTACTCGATGGATCGAGCGAACGAATGGAATGGGCGCTAAGTGCTATCGAGAACTCTATTTATGAAATGCCAAATAGCCTTCAGAAAGATTTATTTAAGCTAAATTCTGGCACCGGCTTATTTAACGAAGGATCAAGCCTGGGACTCGCTGCCCTTGACAATCCGACGATCAAGAATGTCGACTTAAATAACGACGGACGCGAAGACATTTTGGCAACTGATGGCACCAATGTGATTTGGAGTCTTAATCTGGGCGACGGACGATTTCAGCAAGCGGGATCTCGCTCTGGAGGCTCCTCGGTCTACCTTGGCAATGGCGACGGCAGTTTTTCTAACACCGCGATTACGGCCTCCCTCCAGCGGGCTACCTCGGGAGACCTCGATGGCGATGGTAAAGATGAATTGATTGGAATAAACGCAGCTGACAGTACCCAAGTAAAGGCCTTCATATTAAACGCCAACACTTTTCAAGCGACCGGGGCAACACTTCAGATCACTGCGCCTTTTACAAATGTAAGCAATGTCTATGCGAAGGACTTTGATGGCGATGGAGATAAAGATATTTTATTTACCACCATCGGAAGCGGGGCCACTCCATCTTACCTCGCAAAAAATGACGGCCAGGGAATATTCGGCGCCCTGATTGAAAGTGCATCGGTCTCAACGGACTTTGGCCAGTTCGACTTCGCTGACGTCAATAAAGATGGGTTCTTAGATTTAGTCTTCAACGACCCAAGTTCATCTGCGCGAGTTGGTTTTGGATCAGCCTCGGGAGTTTTTCCAGTCCAGGGCTTCGACGTACAGGGGAACAATCAGACCTCGCGCTTCGCTGATATCAATCGCGACGGCAATATCGATATTGTGTCTCTATCGTAGAGAGCTACGTCTCTGGCTATGATGTAAAGATTCTTTTTGGCAACGGTCAAGGCAACTTTCAGCTTGGAGCAACCTCTACTAATTTTAGTGA